>Ga0116227_10001261_pt1 | contig 55854 bp, 40 predicted proteins | sample S1TSphgellanicum_FD_89693 | JGI IMG/M metagenome (GOLD analysis project Ga0116227, IMG submission 89693) | Host-associated microbial communities from peat moss isolated from Minnesota, USA - S1T2_Fb - Sphagnum magellanicum MG | ecosystem: Host-associated > Plants > Peat moss > Unclassified...
ACAACATAATGCTCACAACACAAAACACAACATCAAAAACTCTCCAAGGTTCTTGTCACATGAAATACACAAACTTGTGTAATGAAGAAAAGAGAGCCAAACCATCAACATCAAGGTATTTAACTAAAAGATCAAACCACAAATAACCAAACTAAAATAAGTAACGAAAGTAATTCAAGCTTGTGAAAGTAACCTAGTTACTTTCCTACTATAATAACTAATGAAACCTAACTAGATGAGCTTGAATTCTCAACATTCCCCCTCAAGCTCAAATCCATTTCTAGTACACCAAGCATTTTTCTAAACCTCTTTAACTTGTTTATACCTAAAGCCTTTGTGAAAATGGTAGCAACTTGATCTTCGGTACTAACATGAATGAGGTCAATTTCTTTTGTTAAATTTTTTTTTCTAATAAAGTGGTAGTGCACCTCAATGTGCTTTGTCCTAGCATGATAGACGAGGTTGTTAGCAAGTAGTATGCTACTAATGTTATCACAATAGATGACAACAGGAACATCCATTGATTGTCCCAAATCTAAGAGTAGTTTTTGTAACCAAACTACTTCACATGCAACAATTGTTGCACCTCTGTATTCTGCTTCCGTGCTTGATAATGTAACCATTGGTTGTTTCTTGTTGCTCCAACTAATAGCACCACTTCCAAAAGAAAACATGAAACCACTGGTTGATCTTCTATCTGAAACATTGCCAACCCAATCAACATCCGTGTATCCATGTACTTGTAATTGGCTCTTGGTTTCATAACAAATTCCACACTACAAGGTATGTTTATGTACCTCAGTATGTGCCTCACTACATCCAAATGTGGCTTTCGTGGTGTTCGCATGAATTGACTCACCACTCCAACTGCATAACTCAAATCTGGCCTTGTGATGGTCATGTAAATCAAATTCCCCACTATGCGTCTGCACATAGTGGTATCCTCCACGAGGTCTCCTTCATCTACACTTAATTTCACATTTTGCTCCAATGGAATTGAAATGGGTTTACAACCCGTCATCCCATATTCGGACAATTTGTTCAAGGCGTATTACCTTTGTAGTAACCATATCCCTTTAAGGGACTGGATTACCTCAATGCCGAGGAAATAACGCAATTTTCCCAAATCCTTCATCTCAAACTTTTGTTTCAAAAGCTTCTTCAAATCAAAAATGTCGACATCACTATCTCCTATGATAATCAAGTCATCAACATAGATGACTATGACTACAATCCCATGATCTGTCTTTTTCACATATAGTGAAAAATCTGCATTAGATGTTTGAAATCCATTTGTGACAAGATACTCACCTATCTTCTCTGACCAAGTTCTAGGTGCTTACTTCAAGCCATACAAAGTTTTCTTCAACCTACAAACCAAATTAGGATGTGTTTGGTCCACATAACCTAGTGGTTGTTCCATGTACGCTTCTTCTTGTAAATCTCCATGAAAAAAAACATTCTTTACATCCATTTGATGTAAAGACCATCCTTTTGCTGCTGCCATAGTAATGATTGCTCTTACAGTTGTCATTTTGGCAACTAAACTATAGGTCTCCTATGGTCTATGCCATAAGTTTGGGTATAACCTTTGGCAACCAATCTTGCTTTGTATCTGCTCATAGATCCATCTACATTATGTTTAATTTTGTACACCCATTTGCACCTAATTGCTTTCTTGTGCTCTGGTAAAGCTACCAATTCCCAAGTAGCATTTGCATCCAAAGCCACCATCTTTTCATCCATGGCATTGTCCCACTTAGGGTTTCTAATCGTTTGTTCAAAATAAGTGGGTTCAACCTCTCGTATAACTCTCACCATGTATGCATAATGATGAGCTACAAAGCCATCATATGTGAGTCTTTGTACAGGGTATTTGACTTGTGTGGATCTTCGTACTCCACTGTTATTGTCAGGTGTTTTCAAAGCTTTATTGGCCATCCGAGCTCTTAGAGTAGTAACTGAAGTGATTCTTTGATTCTTCACCCTCACTTTTCTCTGAATCACTTGATTCACCATCTACATGAGAATTTTTAGATGATGTTTGAGAACTACCATGTACAATGTTTGAAGATCTTAATCTTCCTTTCCATGGAGTGTTACTGGACCCACTCATTGACTCTTGTGGTCCACTAATTAATTGTGATTCTTGTTCCACATTTGATGAAACATCACCATTTCTAGCTTCTCTATCTTCTACTACCTTCAGTGGTGAGTACCAACTAACCATTTCATCAAACACAACATCTCTACTCACTTGCAATTTCCGAGTGGAAGGATTGAAACATCTATATCCTTTTTGTTCTAAGGAATATCCAATGAAGATACATTTATCAACTTTTGGGTTTAGTTTTGATCTCTTCTCCTCAGGAACATGCATGTATGCAATGCAACCAAACACTCTGAAGTGTGAAACATCGGGTTTCTTGCATGTGAATTTGTTTTCAGGTGTCATGTCGTGAACTGCTGCTTTGGGTGTTCGATTCATGATGTAGACTGCAATTGCTACCGCTTCAGCCCAAAGATAATTTGGCAAATTCTTCTCATTCAACATGGCACATGTTATTTCTACAATGTGCATGTTTTTCCATTCAGCAACTCCATTATGTTGTGGGGGATAACTACATGAGTATTTCCTTTGAATCCCATGCTCCTTCAAGTACTCACTTAATTCATTTGAAAAATATTCTCCCCCTCCATCGGACCTTAGGCATTTGATGCTCACACCCTTCTCTTTCTCCACCATTGCTTTGAAATTCAAAAAATGTTGAAACACTTCACCTTTGTGTTTCATGAAGTAGACCCACACCTTCCTTGTGTGGTCATCAATGAAACTCATGTAGTACTGGCATCCTCCAATGGATTCTGTCTTCGTGGTCCACACATCTGAGTGGATCATTTCCAAAGGTTTGGAACTTACATGAGTTGTTTGAGCTGGAAATGGATGTTTAGCTTGCTTCCTCAATTGGCATGCTTCACAAACCTCTGACATCACCTCTTCTGTTCCAAATTTGGGAAGACCTCCAACAAGTTTTTGTTTCTCCATGAGCTTAAGACATTGGAGATTAACATGGCCAATTCGCTTGTGCCAAATTCCAATGTCTCCAACTCCTTTTCCATGTGTGAATAACATGGAATTCACTTCAGGCATGTTCACATCCAAGGTGAACATTTGTCCATTCCTTTTTCCTTCTGTAATCAATTTGCCTTGGTTCTTTATGTCTTCCACAAAACATCCATTTGGGTTAAATGTCACATGTAAACCTTGTTCCACCATCTAACCTTCGGAGACCAAATTTTTGTTATGGTTGGAACATGAAGTACATCTTTCAGGTACTTTGTTTGCCCATCTTGCATGGACAATGGCACCTTGCCAATTTGTGTGATGGGATGTGTAGTGTCATCACTAGTTTCCACTAACCCTGGTATCTTCAAATCCTTTGCGTCTCTAAACCATTCACCATGACTAGTCATGTGATTTGAAGCTCCAGAATCCACATACCAGACATTGTTGTCTGATACACCTCCTATCATTGAATTTGCCATGTGTTGCATCACAAACAGTTGTTCATTACCTTGATTGCTAGTTGATGCATAATTCCCTTATTGCAGCTTTTCATTTCGTGCATCATGCTCCCTTTGATAACAGTTCTTTGCCATGTGCCCAAGTTTCCCGCAATAATAGTAATTTGAATCGCTATTTGGTTGTTGACTTTGATGACTTCCACCACGACTTCCTCGACTTCCTCGACTTCCTCTTCCTCTAAAGTTTCCTTGTTCACCTCCATGAGACTGACATTCATGTTGATGATGTCCACCATGCGAGTTTCCGTGTTGACCTCGAAACAAGGTTTTACCACTTCTACTTCTACCTCTATTGGTATTTGAGTAGAAAACATTTTTTTGTGATCTTCCATTGGAAGTACCAACAATTCTCATTTCTTCATTTATAAGTAGTGTTATTAAGTCTTGGAAGTTGGGAAATGTTTCTCGAACTGCAATTGAAGTACGGAACTGGCTATAGTCTTTTCCAAGTCCATTTAAGGTCATGACCACTAAATCTTCATCATCTACAGGGGCTCCTATAGATGCAAAAACATCTGCAAGGTTTTTCACCTTAGTAGAATAATCACTGATGTTCATTTTGTTTTTCTGTAAATTATGCAACTTTTGCTTGAGCTGCATTTTGCGGGCTTGTGTATTGGTGCTATACATTTTCACCAATCTATCCCAAGCTTGCTTGGGTGATTTTGCATCTTGAATATGCATAATCATGGAATCGAACACACTCATAGAAAGTTAATACAAGACTTTCCTTGTTTTTCCATGCCAAGTTTTATTGGCTTGAATTTGTTGTTGTGTGGGGTTTTTTGGGAGAGGAGGTTCTTTCTCATCACCAGTTATGAATTCCTAGTAGCCTTTCCCCATCAAGAAATTCATAATCCTAAATTTCCACACTTGGAAATTGTTCTTATTTAGTTTCTTAATTACAATTTGAGAAAAACCGTCCGTCATCTCTCAAGGCACCACTCAATGTCTTCTTGGGGTTTCACAATATTTTAATTCCTTCCTTGGGTTTCTAGGATTAGGGTTAAGGTTTTCCTTCCTTAGGTTTCTAGGATTAGGGTTAGGGTTGAACAAGATGGACCTTGCATATGTATGTATGTCTTGAGTATTATACAAAATTTTATACTATACATAGGTTTTACATATAGGTACATATCTCGTATAACATTTCGTATGATATTAAGTACATGATTACTATGTCTACTACCTTCTCTCAAAATTTCAGCTCATTTAACTTCATAAAATGAAAAATCTTGCTACTTCCTTTAAGTCACCTCAAACTGGGACCTAAACAAAAAATGACTTACAACTTGCTCTCAGCAACTCCAAAATCCTTGAGATTTTGGGAGACACATTAGATATATGTCTTCTATATCTGTTCAAAATTTCAGCTCTATTAATGATGACCACAAAGAGATATCACTCTCAAAAGAAACTGATTTCAAAATTGAGACTAAAACTTTAGATGCTTGGATCTTTCAATATAATCCAAATGACATGAAATTCCTCTCACATACATATTCCTTTATGATTTATAAAATCCCAAAGCTGCAGATCCAAAAATGCTCAAACAAAGGAAATATGACCAAAAACCAAATCTGGCACAGAGTCTTCAAAAGCTCATAACTCTCACAAAACATATCCTTTTTTTTTGAAAATTTGAAAATAGAAGCGTTTTATAATTTTCTATAATCTCTCCAAGTTTCACTTCAAGATCTTTTCATAGTAGATTTAGATCTAGATTTAAAGATCTGACTTCCACAACTTTGATATGTTGATCTCTTCTCACCTCTTTTCTTTCTTTTCTTTCTCTTCATATTCTTTCCTTTCCATGTTTCTCTTTTACACTTGATAAACTCCTATGATATTACTAGAAACTTTCTAGCTTTAGATCTCTTTCAACTTTTTCACCAAACAACTTAAGCTCTGATACCATGTTAACAAGTAGGAGATCTATTCAAGTGCAAACATAAACCTTTATTGAAAGGAGACTACAACATAATGTTCACAACAAAAAACACAACATCAAGAACTCTCCAAGGTTCTTGTCACATGAAATACCCAAATTTGTGTAATGAAGAAAAGAGAGTCAAACCATCAACACTAAGGTATTTAACTAAAAGACCAAACCACAAATAACCAAACTAAAATAAGTAACAAAAGTAATTCAACCTTGTGAAAGTAACCTAGTTACTTTCGTACTCTAATAACTAATGAAACCTAACTAGTTGATCTTGAATTTTCAACAGTCACTACTACACATTATGCCTACCATAATTTGTTAAATAAAAGGTGTCGACCCCCTCTAAATGTAAATAACAAATTGTTCTGGCTACCCCTTGGTTTTTTTTAATGCAAGTGAAGATTTAGTCATGGCGAATGATGTTGTTACGCCATCAAATCCTCCAATTACGCTAGTAGAAGAAGAAGAGCTTGCAAAGACATCGCTTGACGTGAATGTTTCCCAATGCTCGCACGACAAAGAAATGTTCCAAAAAGTGGTGTGCATTCAAGTCAATAATTCGATGTGGGATCATTAATCATCTCCTAACCCACACGCTTTAACAATTTATTTAAAGTTCGTTCCTGCTCATGGAGCTGCGCTAAAAAGGTTTGAAGAATGTCAATGTGAAGATGATGATGTTCGTCTTCATTATCAAACTTGGGTTCTTGGTGATGGCCATTATTGTTGGCTACAAGGCCCAATCAACCCCCTTTCCATGGAGCATCAAGCTCAATATTTAACTCGCACCATTCGTTGCATTCTGGATTTCTTGCAATTGTGATTTGTCCCCTCTAAGTTATTTATTAAATTATAATTCACTTGAGGCCACTTAGGTGACAATGCTAGGATTTAAATTTGATTTAAATTTTATTTAAGGACCTGATAAAAGTGAAGATTAAATAAGGGTGTATTAAGACTACATCATAGAAATCTTATAAGCACATCATTAATGTCTAAAGATTATTCTAAAAAAATAATTTAATATTATCATGGTGAAATGTTTGTGTTAACCATGGGCTTGAAGATTATTTTATCTTTATTAAACCTTCCATTGACACCTCTTCCACTACTTCATGAATCTCAACATCTTACTACTCACTAAATATTAGAAAAAGACCAACGTTTTGTTGAGCACCACGAATTTTGGTGTCTACTTTGACCCCCAACCTTCTAAAGACCTTTCATCCCTAATTATACAACTGAAGTCTTAAAACTATGGTTATCAATTTTTTGTTGAAGAAAGGAATTAACCCAACACTTAATTCACTAATATCATATTTTGGAAAAAAAAAAAAAAAACCCTCCTCACACAACCATGCACATTCATCATCCCTTATTCTAACATGAAGTTGTTAAAAACCCCCAAATTATAACCTTACCATACTCGAATATCCTTGATGCAAATCTTAAAAATTGAGACTATCACACACGGTTGTGTCGATATGGCTCATAGTTATAGAATGGCAATCATTTGATTGTGTCAAGTTTTCAAACAATTGTGTGCCAAGGTTATGGATCTAGCCACAATGGGGGAGTTGAAAAATGAAGTTGTAATGACATTGGTGTTGTTAGAGCAAAAATTCCTTCTTTCATTTTTTGATATCATGACACATTTGTTGGTTCATTTAGTTGAGGAATTGGAATTATGTGGACTAATCCCTACATGGTGGATGTATCATGTGGAGTGATAATTGAAGACATTGAATGGTTGTGTGGGAAATAGACCAAAACCCAAAGGTAACATGGTATAAAGATATGCACTAGAAGAAGTACTTGGGTTTTGCATTGAATATTTGGTGGACTTTATAACCATAAGACGTCAGGTGTGGATGACAAAAAGACCCTTCCATGTTTGATGAAATGCTTGAAGGTGGTGGGTGTCCATGAATTCTAACTTCAAACCTTTAGGACATGGCCCATTATTTTGTGCTCCAAAATCTGGGATTAATGGCTTCATGGTGTGAGTAATGTATTCTTTACTTTTACTACACATTGGATTATAGGTTGCATAATATTTAAAGAACTTGTGTTAGCATTTTGTGTTTGACATTGTAAAATGCCAAGGAATTCCATTTTTTTCTATTAGATAGTTATTGTCTAGTAATTTCATACAATTTGAATAGTTGTAAATTAAGCTTAATTCATGTGTATTATGGTTTCTTGGTAGGAAGAATTCCACACAAGTTAGTATTTGAAATAAAAAAAGGGAGATTTCTTATTGCTTTAAGGTTGGTCACAAGTGAGGAATCCTATGTTTCCAAATGACCTTGCCCCATTGCCCCCCTTTGCAATGTGGATAAGGAAACATTGCATCGGCTATAAAAAATGGAGAGATAATTAACAAAGACATGCACATGTCCATGCCACCGACATTGGAAGCAATGTCTTATCAATCCATGTATGTTTATGGCAACCACATTTGTGTTTCAAGTGTCAAAGAACATTTTAAAACAAGTGATTGTTGTGTAGCGGAAGCTTTTGAACAAGAATGCATATGTGGTCGGAATGGCCAAAGACCAATTTTGCCATATGTAGGCCATGTTGAAGAAATTATGGAATTAAATTATAGGGTGCTCAACACAATCGTTTTGATGTGCAATTCAGTGAAAGCAAATTACACTATAAGCAATGCAATAGTCAAGCAAGATGAGTATGGCTTCACACTTGTAAACTTTTCTTCCTTTATTCCCATTTTCGATTAATCATTTGTTTTCCCCTTACATGTCGAACAAGTTTTCTTTTTTAGTGACCCAAAAGAATGGGGGTGGAAGGTAGTGCTACGAAAAGATCACCCTGGGAAACGAATAATTGAAACAATCCAAGTTGACCCTATAGAGTTTGATATGTTTAGATTTGACAACATTAATGATTACAAAGGACTACAAGCTCTTGTTTCTATTAAGGGATCAATTCCACCTACCACAATTGTAGGAGGTTTTATTGTTGCACCAATAGATTTGGTTGTTGATCATGTGTTTGATGAAGAGGAAGATGATGGAGCAAACAACACATTAGAGGATTCTAATACAAGTTGTGACAGTGATGGTTAGTAAATCACTACAAGATGTATGTAGTTTAATTTGGAAGTATATACATTTATATGTTCAAGTTTGAAGTAGCTTGGACCATCATGGATAATTATTCAAAGTTCAAAATGTCATCTAGCTAGGCCTCTAGTGTGGTGTTTAATTTGCTCGAACTAAATATTTTTTAAATATATTTTTTAAAAAAATTGATAATTGCAAATGTTCAATAAAATGTGGGCTGATCTTCATTCAAACATGGTTGTAATTGTCAAATTTACTTTACATATTATACATACAAAATTATAAATTTAATCCTCCATTTTCTTAATATGTTCACATGTAAAATTTGGTTGTTTTTCCCATTTACACCCCCTATTTTTATGCACATATGACAATGATAATAATAATAATTAAATAATAAGAAAATTGTATTATGTTTACAAGCATATTTTCATAATTTTAAAATTAAAATATTGCCACATAAGGAAAAAGTTGTAATACAAACACATTTACTCAAATTTAGATGACCATTTTTAAACACATTAGTCAGTTTAGTCAAATTGGACAACTCCACATAGGCAAGACATCTACCACATGGTTAGATTATTATCCAAGTTGATTAAGTTGTTATTTTTGTTAGTCATAATGGACATGCTCACTTGTTATGTTAATCATATTAGGCATGATTAATCAATCAAAACAAGCAACATTATGACCAAAAATGATTATAGAATCATTTTAATCACAATGTTAATAGCATAAAAACCCTAATTATATTGTAGTGTTAGGCATTTTTTCCCCCAAGGGACATGGTTGTTCCCCAGGGCAACTTAAAACCTTTCTCCCCATGGTTGTTCCCCAAGGCAATTAAGGTCTCTTCTTCTAAAGGACATGAAAAAATCCCCGGGAACAACCATGTACCAAAGGGAACAAAGGTTTAAGTTGCTTGGGGGAGCAACCATGTTCCTCGAGAACAAATGCACCCAATAATTTGTGTGATTGTAACATTTTCATATGAATTTTAATTGAAATGCTTTCAACTACAAAGTTGTAGCTCTCCTTGAGACCTTTCCAATAATGGGTCACAAACATATATATAAACAAATATGAGATGGTTATATTTGCAAAAAAATTCGAAACATATGTTTCCTTAAGAAATTTTGGCTTTTCATGAGGGAAAGTTCATTGCTCCCCAAAGAAGTTTCCCTTTTCACCAAGGAACTTTTCTTACTCCTCGTGAAAGTTACTTTTTGGGGAACTTCATTTGCTCCTTGGGGGATTTATTTTGTTCCTTGGGGGAATTAATCCCTCGTTCCCCTAGGCATAAGGTTATCCATTAGGAGTAGCTATGTTGCCTTGGGGAGTAAGGGGCTTAAGTTGCCCTAGGAGCAACCACATCCATGAGGAGACGAGGCTTAAATTGCTTCGGGGAACAATTTAAACCTTTTTTTTCTTTTTCTCCCCTAGGAACATGGTTGATCCCTGAAACAACTTAAGCCTTTTACTCACTTAAGAACATGGTTGTTCCCCAAGGAAACATGGTTTCCCCCTTGGGTAACTTAAATCCCCTTTTCCTCGAAGCAACTAATTTTTACAAATTACATTTAGGCAAATTTTTCATCCATTTCATTTGTGGATGAAAAGGAGAATTCAAAAAAAGGTTTGAACCTTGAACCTTTGGGCTACAAAGGGGATTCTAATCATTACATTAGTTTCTTTTCCTTTCAAAATAACATTAAAAAAACTTCAAGCATTAATCATTGTGCGCGTACAATAAAAAGAAATCTGATTTTTTTCCCCTATTGGCATTATACTATATTGTATTGTAATTGCATCTAGCTCGACGTTGCATTTAACTTGTTTCTACTATTTAATGTTTGCCTTATTGGGCCATACTTTTGGAGCATGTGTGGTTTTGCATTATTTTGCACAATTTGGTTCCCTTGTCATCAAAAAATAATTTTATTTTCTTGCAACACTTTTGTTAGATTGGATATTATACATGTCATGGTGTCCTAACTTGTTTTTATCACTGGTTGTCAAATAATAGTTGACTTGAAAGCAACTTATAGTATCTAATCCAAACCCTAAAAATGTTGAATGATCATGTCATTCGATAAATTCAATTTTCACTAAACATAAGAAAATTCAAACGTTGAAAAGGCTTTTAAGGATCATCACATATCTCTCACTATGGGTTTTACTTGAAATTATAGTCTTGAATGATATTATTCCAAAATGTAAATTGTCCTGTTATCATAAATTGCATTTTGTACCATATGAGTTGTTCAAATATTAATCAATGTACCAAAGCAACCTAGGTTGTACCAAACCATGTATAGATAGATAATAAAAATAAAGTGGGAGATACGATGTATAACTATGTTATACACAATAGGGAAGCATATTAAGACGTTATCACCTAGAAATAAAAACAAAGTCTAAATTAGCTATTTGTAGTACCTAAATGATTTCAGCATAAATTAAATTATTATTATTATTTCAAATTTTTGAAAATTTATTTTTTACTTGTGCTGATTTTGTTTTTATAAAATTAGGAACTTGCCAAATTTCGAACTGTTAGGTTTGAAATGCAAACCTTGAAGTTCAAGACTTGAACTTAAACTGAGACAATCTAGACACACTAGCATGTCCCTAAACTTAAAAGAGAATGTGTTTGTTATTTTCTATAATCATTATGTATCAAAAATTTCAAAATTAAAAACCAAGTGCCAAAGTTAAGATTTAAAATTTAATTAATTATTTAACAGTTTGTTGCCAAATCCAATCAAGGAGTACAATATGCACATCTGAAAAATAGGGGAGGGAAACCTAGAAGGCTACCTAAAGGATCAGGATGGCCGCCTAGGAGATTATTATTGCGAGGGAAGCCTATAGAAGAAGATGGGATATTTTTGGAAGGTCATCCCTCCAATGTCTTTTTTTAAAAATTCAGGTATCGGTGCGGGTGTTGGTTCGCCCTGGCTGTGAGTTTCTCACTCCCAAACGTAACTGTGAGCACTGAGTGACTGAGGTGTTAGTCATCTTCTAGTCCAGGAACGCCTAACTGGCGAGCAGAAAACGCAAAGCAGGAAACAAACTTGATCAATTTTGTTCTCAATGTAGGGCACATGCAAGTAATCAACCCTTGAAAACATCCACCTTGTCCGGATGATGTGAAAAACATGTAATAATATTTTCGTGCAAGACAGATGTTTCTGTCATGTTTCACATAAATGTTCGACTATAACCCAGAAGTTAGAACCCAAGGCCAGGTTTAGAAATTTGGTGAGTATAACATTCAAACAATAACCTCCAACTCAATTATGGTTTCAAATGGAATGGAATGTACTAACTTGGAGAATGGGCCTGTGCGGATGGTGCAGCCATAAATGGTATGAGCAGAGTGAACCGACAGCCACCAGTTCACCATCTAGTAGAAGCCTATTTTGAGTCAGTTGTGGGTGAACCCCAGCTTGATTTTATGTAAGATTTCACCTAGGAAACTCACATGATAAGTCTTGTAGGTATCTGATATATAAAGATAGATGTTTGCTTGTTTGGATGCAACCCTTCCAAACCAGGGGGCTCTCTGCTTTTTGTATGGTTGGAAAGCCATTTACAAGAGGATGTGCATGTTTGTTGTTTTTCAATTTTCAAATCAATAGAGCAAAAGTTATTGAATTTAGAGTGATTGTTGGTTTAAGAAATCAAAATTTTAAGTTTTTTCAAGAGAACTCTGAAGTTAAGCCCAATTCAACTAGAATAGAATTGGGATGGTTGACCTTGCAAGAGAGGTTTAATATACTTGTTCCAATGACACAGGGGCCTACTAGTGTAGCATGATAGGTGGTTACTAAGTAAATAAATGCATGTAAATGAATACTATATAGGTAAAGATTAGTGAGTTGTTAATAGGTAAGCAGCAAATACAGAAACAGAACTATAATCATTGTGTTTACTGAGTGAACTGAAATCCTATGGAAAAGTGTGCAAACCTCCTTTGGGTATCAGGGCGGTTCTTTTCTGGTTCCTTCATGAAACCCAGCAGTTCTTTGAGGTTTTGGAAATAACTAGAACCAGCAGTGCTTTGAGTCTGCTTGTTTAAAATGATTGAGTATGAGTTGGCTTACTTTCATTGCACGGTTGGTATTGAGTATTTGAACAGCATTTACTCATACCAACTGTGCAATGACAAGAGGTAGTTGGTAATAAGTATCTGCCACACCCTTTGATCTAAATTGTACTACTCATTGAACTTGCATACCTGTCTAGACTAAGTATTGACCTCAATACATTCATAGTGGAATATCAAAATAGGACAATCCTTAATATCATTACCTATATATCATGTTACATACTACCCAACAAACTAGAAAATTGCCCTACGCTGGTTTGAATATGTGATGCTCACCCCATCAGAAAGAAGAGAGCAAATCCAACACAGAGAACAGTGAGCCTTGAGAACTAGTTGGAGAGTATCAGCACTCAACAAAACAAAACCTTAGTAGCCACTTGATAAACACACTTATCTCATGGTTGTGATTAGTAATGATAAGTAAAAGAAAAGTTAGTACAGCAAAACCTGAAAACTTTACATGCCAAGTTCAAATCAGTCCTAGACCTAATTAGCTTGATTTCTTCTAAGCAAAGGTATTCCTGGTGAGGGCTTTCTCCAATGTGTAAAGCTAAAAAATATAGCAGTACAATAGGGGCTGTAAGTTGGTGAGAATTAAAAATTCAACCACTTCAATTTAAATAAGGAATCCTTTTATTAAGGAATAAAAGGATTATTCCTTAGATAAATAAAAGGATTCCTTATTTCTTAAGCTCAGAAAACTCTTGATTACACCATGCAGAAACAACATAGATGATTTGCTTTGTTGTGGATGCAGCAGGCCTCCAATTGCATAACAATGGATATGAAGATTGTACACATTGGACCCAATCTACTGACTAATGCATGCTTCCTCTCTCTCTCACCCACTAGGGCTTGGTCTTCAGGGGTTAATTTCCTCATCTTTGGCACAGTAGTTTGATGTAGCTGATTTGAAACTTAAATCAATTGACTCATTCATATGCCAAGTGTGAAAGGAAAAAGGAGAAAGAACCACAGATGAGAAAGGCCAGGGGGGAAAGAGGCGACAAGTGATAGTAAATCATTGTCAAGAACCCAAAAAGGTGCAAGGGAAGGAGATGATGTTTGTCAAAACTTGATACCTTTCCATCCTTGCTGTGATTCTACAGATTCTGATCATAAAATGCTGTGATCTTGCACAAGTAGGCCTGAAATTTGAAGCGCCCATGTGCCCTTCAAAAGCCTGCAATAAACTACCCTTCGCATTGAAAGACAGACCAGGTGCCCTTCAAAAGCCTGCAAGAAACTACACTTCACATTGAAAGACGGACCAGGTGCCCTTCACAATTTTGAAGAGTCCCATTCACGTTTCTTCACTCTTCAGAACCTTGCCCATCATGAAAATAAAACACAGAAGCATAACCTTGCTCTGGAAATATGATAACCTCCCAATGCCAGATAAGCCAAAAATGAATATTCTTTTGAAAATTTCAAGAGTATCTGGGCAATGGAAATTTACTTGCAAAATAACATTTTGGTTTTGAAATTGACTTTATCAATACTTTAATTGATCATTGTTGGTGTCATATTAGGATGGATGTGTTATTGTCATGTCAAAAATGCCTCTGTTGATCAGCAATACTTTAGATCCAACCTTCAGTCCCACTTGGCTGAAACAGTTGCATACACATTTACTTGCAAAATCAAATTTAATTTGCTTTGCTATGTGATTACCAGTTAGCTGAAATGTTTTACAGTTGCATACACATTTGTGAATGAGTAGATTATTTGAATGGCTTCAAATGAGCTAAGATAATTGTGAAAGGGGGTTGATCTCTTACAGGTAGAAGACTCATCAAGAGTTGCATATTTTAGAAGCCCTTTCTGGTTGAAAAAATGAATACATATGAATAAGCTCCATACCTTCAAAAGCTACATTTTTCTCAAGCATATACAATATTTACTAACAACTACATATGTGTTCAAGGACCCTGCTTTCTTTCATATCTCTGGATACAAAGTATATTTGCTCCCAGCAGTTGCTGCAACCCCCACAAGTTAAAACATGCAAGTATTTCCAGTCCCAAGTATTATCTCCTATACGAGGTTTTTTTTTCAACAAGTGCCCTTGACAGCGAAGGGCATTGGAAGCTTCAAATTTAAGGCTGTGCAGTACGACTACATTCGGCTACCATAGCTTTGCAGAGTCCTGCCACAAGATTATACGCGATGCAAGCCAGCGGCAATGAGAACTGCAAAAAGATTGAAACCCAATGATGACCAAGTGAAAAACGATTTGGCCACATGAGCTGCAGCTCCTCCATAAGAAGCCGGTGAAGGTTGGGAGGCTGGTGGGTTCACGGAAACCGGAGCTCCGACAACTGCACATTAGAAACACCATAGAGTATAGTTGGGCAAAATCTACATAGCAGCTCGCTCGGGAGCGGCAAATGACTCTAACAAATGCTTGCAATGCCTTTCAAGGAAGAGATCTAAGACATCACAATAAGCACTGGGGATGCTTCCTCACTTGTGCCGGCCGACTTGGGAGACGAAGACGGCGCAGATTGTGGGCTTCCGTTCAGAAGACCTGCAGTGTTGACGACAACGGTCAAGCAAATATACTTGCTGAGATCTCAATCTAAATACTTCGAGTTGTAACCCGCAATATCCACATATCCTATCCACAGCCTTATACATTCAGATTACTGCCGCACACCTAAACCAGAAATCATGCGAGATTCGGAGGAAAGGAGAACGCCAAAAGCTTGAATGGCTGAATTAGAGGTTGAAAATAGCGGGAGTGACTAGCACCGCACGGTGTGTACTCCAGAGGTGATACATTATTTGCAAGAACACAGGCAGGAAATGGACAGAACTTACGGCTGCACTGGGAGGGATCGGCCTGCACTTTGCAGAGAGAGGGTAGCATTAACTCCAGAGTGGTGTTCAACCCTGGAATACCGCCACCGGCCGATGTACCTGGCGACCCTGGTGCAACCAGCATACACAAGCAAACCGGGCTGTTCTTCCTCACATCGCCAAGCGCCTCACAGCATGCGTCCGCAGGCGGTGATTCCTGACCCTGCACAAATGGGAGGCACGGCGCCATTTCCGCAAACTGGTTACTGCAATCTGGCGGGTCACACCTCACATTGCCACATAGCGCTGCTACTGCCGAGAAAACGACCAGTGTAAGACCCCAAGCCCTCTTGATTGCAGACGTGTGCTCCATTTCTTCCCCTCGGTTGCGAATCGTGACTGGCTCAACACCTCAGAAATCGATCAAGTCTTAAAATGCTATTCTTGCCTGTAAATGCAGCTGCTGATATTAATAGGATGAAAGATGCCAGCTGTCGTGGAAACAAGTCGAACCCACTATCGTATGTTTACTGAAAGACAGAGGGGCAGCAAAGAAGCTAACGAAGTTCGGATAGAAAGCAAACTGAGAAGATCGACGAGTTGTTGTTGAGGGCCGTTGCCATGAAGCTTTTCACTCAACTTTGCGATATCGACAAGTGCACAGAAAGTAGTCGAATCAGCACTGAGAAGATATGAGGCATCGTGCAATTTGGCTGTTGACAACTGTATATAACACTGTAGAACATTTCGTTTGTGATGTGGTCTGAAGGGTATAATTATTAGGAGTGATCGGTCCTGACACATTCATTACTACCCTTTACACAACGTACTCACTACCCTTTCTCTTTATTTTAGGGCGAGAAAAAGGCGGCAACCTGCCAAACTTTATTTCTTGCTGTGGGAAATGCGAACCATTTTATTTGAACAGGGGCATGAGCGCGAGTTGGAGGCTGTGTACACATAGATACTACGGGTAAACCCGAGAGAGAAAATATAGCAATTGTGAATAGAAGGGGCGTGGGTGAAGGATCGAGGAGAAACCCGATGATCCCACCAAGAAGCAGAGAAACGGCTTGACGACGAAGATGGTAGCGACCTAGAAACAGTACAAAGCCAGAGGAGAAAACAGTGAATAGGAATAACTAGAAATTTAGTACCATGGCCAAAAGAAAGTGAGCTAGCTTGCATGTTGTCCTGTGATTCCAATTGTGTTGTCCGTTAGGGAAAATGTGCGACCTTTGTAGAAGCAATTGCAGCCCTACAATGCAGCAGAAACAGATAGCGACGGCGATAACGACTTCGAGTTAACAAAAAAGCAGAAGTGCAGGGAATGAACAGCACCGTTTAAATTTAGCTCCAAGGGCGAAATGAGGATCAGTTGTGTTCTGTCTTGTGCTCCACTTTCTTTTCTCCTTGACGGCAGGTCTAGGCAAGAAATGTTGTTCTAATGTAGGGGACCTTGGGCTGTGCCCTCAGTTCACGCGGTGGAAGGCAGTGACAGCAGTGCCTCTTTATAACATCTCGGGACATTGATCTGACATTGCCTTACGCAAATCTGCACACTCTCTTACATGAAATTTCCCGCTCTGAGGTAGAGCTGGAAATTCAGCTTGGTAAGGCACCCTCCAATTCACTGCAGCATTTCTCCAATATCGTCACGGCTGGGCACATGCTCACATGATAGGCAGGAAGCATGAAGAGCTACCCACTGCCCCATTAGCATATGTTCCAAGAGGTAAAATATATATTTTACAAGACCAGAGTTTGGAGAGACTAGGAGGGATAGAGGCCAAATACACCAGCCATAGACTAGAATCACAAGCTAGAGGAGGATTGTGGTGCAGCACTTGTTTTCTCAAGTTTTACCTAGTTGTGGGTACCATTTTTGTTCTCAATTGTTTTTTCAAGTTTGTATAAGATACTTTGAACAATCTAAATAGGTTTTTCATTTTTTTGGGGGTGGAAATTTGCATTTTTGAAATGCTTTTTAGTGTCTTTCATTAAATTAGGGTTTGTTGTGGTTGCTTAGGATTTGGCTTCACTTGGACAAGTTTTTAAAAATTTGGATGCTCCTTTTCATTACACGTGAGATTTGTGCAACATTTAAATTTAGAGTGCATAATGTGCTTTCAAATCAAGATGTGAATTTAATAAGGTTCTTCTTTCTTTTATTTTGGTCCCATGTGAGAAGGAGGCATTGACCTCATTTGTGCTGGAAAGAATTAAAACAAAACACACATTGAGGCCTACTGGGAACCAATCTGTGAACATACCACACCCATAATTTGAGAGAGAATTTTTTTGTTTTATTATAGAATGAATTTTGAAACTTTCAACAAGGTTGTTTTAGGGTTGACATCTTTGTAATTAAGTTGTTTAAACCACTTACAAATTACAAATATTATAATCATATATATTTATTAGTTTGTTCATAGATTTGGTGTTACACATATTGTGAACTAATTCAATGTGGATGCATCAATAATTAAAAATATGTTAACATTGTTTATAATGTGTTAATTGATAAAAATAAATTGATTAATAAATACATTAGTACTCATTTTGGTCAATGTTTGAAGGATACCATTGTTTGTTTTGAAGATTTTACATGTCTACTCAACATTTGTGGATTTATAAATGGAACTCACATTCCTTTGGCAAAACTTGCAAATGAAAAAAAAAATTGTGATTTTTTGAAAAGAAAAAATACCATACTTTTGTGTCATAAGCTATGTGTATTGCAAACAAAAATATTTTGAAATATTTTTGTTGATCAACTTAAAAGGTGTAAAAATCACACAAACAACTAGAAGTGGAATATGAACCACGTAATGCCTTTGATTAGTTACCTTTAATTGGTTACCTTTCATGAATTTGAAGGATTCAAAAAGTAAAAACTACATAAATTCCCTTAAAAAGAAAAATAACAATAAGTAGTCGCAAAACTTCACACCAAAGGTAGAATTGCACAACTTTCTTTAGTCTTTCCTAAGTGTATTCAATATAAGTAGTGGGAACATCTCCCTACTTTCCAATCCTTGTCTCTTTAAAAAAAAAATGAAAATTTTCATCAAACGTCAATTATGCATGACAATAACAAAAGAATGAAAAAACTAAAATAACATTGTTGAAATAGTCTATTACAAAAAAAAACTATGAAACAAGATTATTCAATGAATTTTTTTTTTGAATTTCTTTCTTTCTTTTGCTACATATATTTCTTCAACAACCATGTAAATGTTTTTTAAATTATAAAAAATGAAAAAGAAATCACATCTTCTTATACCATCTACCTTTGGTAATAAATTACCAAAGGTTACATAATCATTTTGGTAATGCAAATATTGGCTAAGGTAATGGTTGGTACCCCATGTCAAACAAGTTGATGACTCTTCCAAAGGTCACCAAACCAAAATTCATATTATTCGAAAACTACTTAATTGAAAAAAATAATTAATTCTTTTCACACCATTCCCATTCCTATTTGGGATTATGTCCTTGTAATTTCTACTAAAAAACGAATAAGTACTCCTTAAATAAGGGGAATGTTATTTCATGAACCCATGAACGTGAACATGGAAAAATATTTTTAATATATTTCATCCACATCGAAGGGTATATTCTATAATAAATCATGTTGATCTAGAAAAATATTTGCTAACACACATGAAAATATTCTTCCATGTCATCAACAAATTCGTGGCTCCAATTTGTAGTAATTTAAATGGCTCTAATGTGTGCAATCTCCCATTCCAAACATTTGATTAAATATCAATCAAGAGACTTAGCTTTTAAAATTGTTGACATGATTTTTTTATTGTTTTGATAGCATAATAAAATACCTTTTTTATCATTGACACTTGGCAAATGGCATGAAGGTTCCATACTTTCTTTCCAAAAAGTAAACCCCAAAAACAAACATGAATAAGGCCTAATTGATAGGTAAAAAGATATTGGGCTAAGAATAACGTAGTAAAATAGACTATTGAAGCTTAGGGAGGGTCAAGGTAAGATAGTAGGGCATAAAGCAATGAGATGTGGTTGTTACAACCTGATTAACCAACTAGCCAAAACAAGCCAACTGACTTAACATTCCACCCAAGCTGGTTGTAAAGGGGTTAAGCTGAGTATGTGATTTGGGATGGACAAGGTAATTAGGATAGGGACTAATTAGGGAACTGTGTTAGTTTGAATTTTGAATTCTTGTTGTTTTGGATCATAATGATGTGATTTGGGATGGTTCAAAAGGGGGGAAGTTCTAGAAATCAAGGGAGAAGAAAGAAGATGAAACAGAGGGAAAGTTTTGAAAGAATAATAAGAAAAGTTGGAGGTATTTGCAGTAGAAAACCACAAACTTTATTTTGATATAACATAAATTTTAAGTGTTGTTTTGGGATTTTTTCAACAAAATGTGGGATTATGCTTTTAATTTGGATTAATGTTTTTGATAATGTAAATAAGCATAAACTTCTATAATGAATTTTATGTTTAGCTTTTGTGTGAATTTTTTGTAGTGCTAAATTATGATGAAATGAATTATACTTTTGTTTTTGGATTGTTTTATAATGTATTTTGAAGTATATATTCTATCTATATGTAATAATTATGAATATGGTGTGGGAATGAATTGTAGTGTTAAGTTTGTTGAAACTTAAGACAGAAATAGTGAACATATATGCCTGTGAAATGTAAATCTGTTGTTATAATAGTGTGAAATATTTAGCAAGAATTTTAATTTCACTTCTACCATTTGGCGACCATCTTGTGGGGAATTTTTTTTATGTTCTTTCTTTAAGTGATGGGAAGGTTTTTTACAAATTTTGTTGTATACTATTGATGAGAATGTCCACATTAGTAGTGTCGTGTTTTTGTTCAATTCATAATTTTAAGGGGTCTATTAGAAAGTATTGGATGTCTGAACAGGATTATAGGTCAACTGCTAATGGGCTCAATGGTTGTTGGAGGGTGCAAAAGTGTAAATGCCATGCATTCAAAAGGAGGATACCAAGAACCAATTGTTGTAACTACACCAATTCTTGATCACAAAGATGGCCATTATGTTAAGCCACATAAGGTAATTTTTATGTATCCTAATTTCAAAAAATTGTTGATCCAGATGCTCTTGTCAAAATGTTTAATTCTGCAATAAAAACAAATGCAGAAACTTTTTAAAAATATATCATCAATGCGTTTAGCTATACATTAAAAGATACAACATTGGATTGGTGCTATAATTACATGTCAAAATTTCCTTATTGTATTTTCGAAGCTTACACAAGCATTTTGCAAATGTCATTAGAAGATTAAAAATGATAAGCAAATATACATGGAGCTAAAGAACATGAAACAAGAGGAGACTAAGAGGTTGGAGGTTTACTATGAGCGAATTTAAAAGTTGGCTCATGGTTTACAAGTACGAACCATATACAAATTCTTAACTATTGTGTTTAGAGTGGGTTTACAATCATACCTCAGAATTACGACTATGGGGAAGAAGCAATCGACATTACAACAATATAAGGAGGCGACAATGTTGTGTGAAGAAGGCATGAGTACTACAAAAGCAAGGAATGCACTATTAATACCACAAAATATCAAATAGGCAATATTAACAAAAACACAAAATAGTACGGGGAAGATTAACAAACATTACACAAATTGTGGATGACAAATCACAATGTGGAAACTTACAAAAACAAAAAGAATAGACCACAATGGCAACCACATAGGTGGCACAACCAAGTCAAAAAAACACAAAAAACATCTTCATATGCATGTCACATATGTGGTTTGAATGGACATAAAATGATCGATTGTCCGAAGTTTATCAAAATGCAGAAAATGTTTAATGGGGAATTTGTGATAGTGAAAAAGGTCCAACCTATTGCTGAGACACAAATAGTCATTGCGGATGTGAATGTGGTGGATGTTAATGTTACCAGAAGAATTCAAAAACAAGTGTTCAAGGATAAAAAACCAAAAAAAGTAAAGAGTGTTGTTAACTAGGAAAAAGAAGAGTGGTTGAAGTAGTCAATGGTGGAAACAATTCAACAAATTCAAAAAACACAAGCTTAGACAAAAGGGCCATCCACATCCATGGAAGGATGGAACACAACTTGGCTAGGTATGCCAAGTAAACAGATGCTAGAAATAAATTATACTTTGAACTTAAGACAATAACTTAAAATAATTCTTGAATTAAATATATATCTTTGGCAAAAGTTGAAACAAAAAAAAACTCAAAATATAAGTAAAGCAACCACAAAAAAAAAAGTTGGTTCTATAGTACCAAAAGTAAAGACAATTATTATAGCAATAGATAATCATATGGTAGCTATCCAAGTACAAATTAGGAAGAATAAAATAGAATGTGTTGCTGGATGGAGGTTTTGGAGTTAATATTATCACAGAACAATTGAGATTGAAGTTGGGGCTTCCAAACCCTAAACCTACAACCATATAATCTGAGGATGACAAATCAAACAACCACAAAACCAGTGGGGTTGATAAGAGATTTGAAGATATATGTTCATGGCATTCCTTACGTAACTACATTTACTATACTTCAAAATAGTGTGGTAGATTCTAGTTCTTCCATGTTGTTGGAGAGACCATGGTTGAGAGAGGTTAAAATGGCACATGATTGGGGAAATAACATTGTTACCATACAAGGGAATGGGACCATATGAACAATTACAGGTACCAAACATTTGGGAAGTGAAGTAAAAAGACCAAAAATGTTATTGTGCTACAATTATCAAAATGGTATCATAAATGAAGAAGAATATATCATCTTTGCTACAGAGCCAAAATTGTTCTCCATAAGAACAATCAGTTTAATTGAGACAATTCAATTTATGAAAACCACAAATGTGGGGTTCATGAATACAAATGTGAAGACTAATAGTTTAGAACAAGGATCTTAAGTATAAAACACAAAAAAAATAAAAATACATGGCAACATATATGAACTAGAAGTAGCTCTAGAGGATAAGGTGTATCCATAGACATACTACATACATTAACCATGGAGTGTTGTAATGGATGAAACTCTAGTAAACATCAAAGCACAGGGATTGTAAATAACTGGATGGATGTTAGCTGAAAATCAACAATTGATGAAGTTCAATCTAGGAACTAATGCAGAACCACAAATGATGAAAATTAAAGCACAGTTAAAAATAAGTAAAGTGCTAGAAGTGGAGTAGTTGAAGGAATTCAAAGATGTTTTTGCATGGACATACAAAGATTTGAAAAGGATTCCACTAGAGCTAGCATAACACGAAATGAGTTGGACACTATTATTGTCGTAACCCTACCTTTGGGCTCATGACCAAAGCAAAGGGGTTACAAGGTTGCGAGACAAGAGGAAGCCCGAGAATCAAGGCAAGAGGAAACCCGAGAATAAAGGCAAGAGGAAACCCAGGAGTCAAAGCAAGAGGAAACCCGAGAGTCAAAGCAAGAAGAAGCCCGAGAGTCACATCACATACTCTCGGGAGTGTAAGAAAGTGTGAGGGAGTATGAGGGAGTGAACCCTCACACTCCCAAGGCAACTCCCATTTTGAGAGATGGAGTCCACGGATTCCCAAAACTTCATAGAACGATTTCAAGGGTCAAAACTCAATGGCTTGTAGCGTTCTTTATATCATTGGAAAGCTCTTGAAATTTAAATGTCTAAAATGGGTTCGCATTGCTCATTTGAACATTTGAAACACAAGTTATGGCCAAAAGAAGGGTCGGGAGTCAAACTGTTAGTTTGACTCCCGACCAGAAAAAGTCGGGAATTGACCATATTTACTTGGTTACATGGGGCGTGCGACATACCATTGGAAAGTTCTTGACAAGAGCTACAACTTTGCTTTAGATTAAATCTCGATCCGAGGTCTGTTCGCAAAGTTATGGGGCTCCAAAGTCATGGGAGTCCCATTTGGTGCGATTTCAGGACTCCCACTCGGGAGTCCCGGGAAAGAAAAGCCATTTGGATGTAAGCTCTGTGGTGAGCCACTAAGTATACTATAAGGGGGAAGGTGGTGGCTTCCCCCAAGTCCGGGCTGTAGTGAGTCTAGTGTGTCCGTGTTGCTCGTGGTTCATCTTAACACCAAAGGTGCTCCAACTATGCACTAACCACTTTGTGTGGGTTGTGTGCAGGCCCGTGTGAGTGAGTGAAGCTTGTCAACTTTTCTGAATCCCAAACTAGAGCTCTAACACGGCCCTCTACCCCTCAAAGTGTTGTGAGCTAGGGAGTGTGCCCCAACTCCTCCCTCTTCCGTTGTCTTCTACTTGGATTCACATTTGAATCCTTGAAAGAGTTGGGAATGCGTCAATTATATCGTCAGCACATCAAGCTAGGTATAGATTAAATCCAAACTATGGTACAACGGTCAAACAAAATATAGATAGGTTATTAATGATTAGATTCATTGAATCTATAGAAGAAGCTACATGGTTGTCACCTATAGTAGTAGTATCCATGAAAAATGGCAAGCTAAGAATCTATATAAATTTCAAAAAACTAAATGCAACCACAAACACTAGAAGAAAAATGAGGTTTTGTAGTTAACTATTGCCACTATTTTTGTCCAAGGTGACTAGTGTTTTAGTTGCGTGCAAAAGTTAGTTGTTTTGAACAAAAAAAAGTCGCATTGGACAAGTTGAAAAAACCCATTTTTCTTTTAGTGAAAGAAGGATCCATAACCATTACCTTTTATAAATGAAGTGTTAAACACAATAACATGGTATGAAGCATATTCCTTCTTAGATGGATATTCAAAATATCATCAAATATTTATAGTTCTAGAGGACATATACAAAACTACATCTGTTACAGACTAGGGGGCTTTTATATGGAAGGATATTGCTGCAGAAGAAGACTTGGCTTTTAAAATAGGGTTTTTTCCTTTGTTTTTGATGGGTGGGAAACATCGATGCTCAATGTAATGTTGGAATTTATGAACACATTATTGATCAAGGGCATAGAGACTTTGGGCATAAGGATAAGGTGTATGTAATTAATAAATAACTAATTGTAAATATTTTTGGAGTGTGTTTGAAAGGGTATGTAGAAGAATTGAAAGAACAAGTCAGTAAGTCATTAACAGTTCAGGCATTACAGAGTTGTAGACTTGCACCTACAAATTCATCTGCAAATCAATGGAATGCAAAGAGTCTAGCTTTGCCATATTCTGTTAGATATCTTACCATTATATTTATCATTTATCAAAAGGAGAAGCTCTAATATTTGTGCAACAAAAATGTTGATCAATGGTGAAAGCAAAAAAGGAGCAAAAAGTAGATTGGGCACAAATTATATTCAAAAGTCTATGTAATGAGTAGGATGGGTGGTGTGAGGCATTCTTGCACACCTTCAACATGAAGATATGCACTCACAAAACCCGGTTGGAAGTGGAACTACTATGTCTTGTAATTTAACAAATAAGGTGGTTCAATGTAATGCAATGAAGTTCACTAAGAATCTAATGCGTTGTGTTCACTTGGAAGATACAAAGACATTATGGGAGAATCGTAACTCACCATGATGGAATGTGAAGGGGCATTATGTTGATGTTCATTCAATGTCACGCTTGATGGTTGAACCCTTTTTGTTCCATTCATCATAACATCTACATACAACCTCTTAATTTAATATGCATTGAATTTTTGAAAAACTAATCTAAAAAGGAGCCATGTTACAAAAAATTTTAAATTTTTAAATTTTTTATCAAGAATTAAGCCTTGGGATTAAAAATCATTTTGTTTAGATTGAAGGAAAAACAGACAAATTCAACCCCCTCTACTTCTGACAAGTGTAGTTCCTTTATAGCTAACTCGATGATGCTGAAATTTGGAGAGAACCTTTTACACCTCCTAAACAATAAGTTTTTGAAGTTTAACACAAATTCAACGGTGAATTTGGGAGGAAAAACTATTTGAAATAAAACTCCAGAGGTTTTGTCATGGAAATATTTCCATGAACTCCCCTACAACACCCTCTACTCCCAGCAAGTGTAGCTCCCTTATAGCCAAATCGATGATGTTGAAATTTGGAGAGAACCTTCTACACTTCCTAAACAAGAACTATTTTAAGTTTAACACAAATCCAATGGTGGATTTGGGAGGAACAACTATTTGAAAAAAAACTCCAAAAACTTTGTCATGGAAATCCTTCCATGCTTATTTCTTACACACATCTTTCCCATGAACAACATTTTTCCACACATAAGAACTAATCTTTTCCTCACACATTCATTCTCCTCCTTTCCCCTTCCCCAACACAAGATATTTTTCTCTCCCTTGGTAAGCCTCCATGACCTTTCCTCGAATTTGTTCCCCTTGTCCAATGGAAGCTTCGAAATCTTTCCCTTTAATCAATGGCCTTCTCATCCTTTAAGAATCAATGAGAATTGAAAATGATTTGCCTTCCAATTGATTTTAAGATGAGAATTCTTGGGCCCAATGAGACACAAAAAATATTCTATCCTCTAATCAAATAGGATGATAATCCTCATGACTAATGGGATTAGAGGACTCATCCTTCCCCTTATCTTGGATATCTTGATTAGGTTCTTGAGCTTGATTTTTATCCTTTCCATTCGTTGACCCTCACATCCTATTTCTTCATCCTAATTATTTCAAGTAACTAATTACTAAGACAATTTATCGATAATAATAAGTAAACATCCTTGAGTCCTTACTTGATTAAATCAATTCAATGGTTGAAATAACATCCCCTTGTACCATTTACTCTTTTGATATCCTCTACTTATTTTTCTTCCATGCACTAATTAATTATGTAGTACATAGTAAATTGGAATTAAAATTTACATCACAAAAAACCCCCATATACTTCTAAATTCACCATTGAAATTAGGGTTCGATGAATCCATTAGATCTAGGATGTTTGAGTTTTCATGAGGTTTCGTTGTCACTCCCACACCTTACGCCTACTTTAATTTGTTAAATAAAAAAGCCTTCTAAACGCATGTACCCCATTGTTTTTGCTACCCTCTTGGTTTTTATTGATGTAGGTGAAAATTTAATCATGGCGGATGATGTCGTTACGCCTTCAAATCCTCTAGTTTCATTAGTAGAAAAGGAAAAACTTGAAGAAGCACCACTTGACGTGAATGTCTTTCAACGATCGCGCGAAGAAGAACCGTCCAGGAGACTAGTGCGCACTCAAGTTGATCGTTCAACATGGGATCGTCAATTGTCTCCTAACCCACATGCCTTAGCAATTTATTTAGAATTTGTTCCTGCTTATGGAGCCACACCAAAAAGGTTTGAAGAATGTCAATGTGAAGACGACGATGTTCATCTTCATTGTCGAGCTTGGGTTTCTGGTGATGGCCATTATCATTGGCTGCGAGGCCTAATCAACCCCCTTTCCATGGAGCATCAAACTAAATACCTAGCTCGCACCATTCATCACATTCGGGAGTTTTTACAATTGTGATTTATCCCCTTTAAGATGTTTACTAAGTTGTAATTGACCTAACGCCACTTAGGTGGAAATGTTAATACTTCAATTTGATTTTGATTCTATTTAAGAGTTTGATAAAAATGAAGACTAAATAAATATGTATTAAGATTACATCTTAGAAATCTTTCAAGTACATCATTCGTGCCTGAAGATTATTTTACATATTAATTTAATATTATCATGGTGAAATGTTATTGTTAATTATGGGCTTGTATTTCCAATAAATCAATAAATCACATCAAATTCTACATCCCCTTTCCTTTCTCTACAACATAAAAGAATAATGCATTTAAAAAGGTATACTAGGTCCTAAAATTAATTAAGCCTTGCATCAATTTAAATAAAAGAGTATTCTGCACTGAAATATCCAAAGGCTAATTCAACTATAAATAATTATTACTTGGAGGTTTATCAAGATTCAAATCATTAATACTAAGGAAAATTATGGAACTAAAGCTTAACAATTTGTGGTATTATAATCCATTACTCACAGGTGGTATAAGTATGTTAACGATAATAAGGGAGTACGAAAGATACCTATCAATCTACCTTGGTATTGGCAAAAATCTTTTAATATCTATTTGTGCATCAAAAGGACCCCCCTTAGAAACCATCGACCAAGGTTAAAAGAACTTGGGAGGAGATGTAGATAACATTAGAGAACAAAAAAAGAATTGCAATAGACTCTCCAAAAAGTGCTCTTAAGAAGAACAACAAAATTGAGGATGGAGGAGCCTTTTCACCTTTGGGAGTGAAGAGGGAATAGGAGAGCTAGGGAATTAAAAAGAACATTACATATGATTCCAAAAGGTGAGGAGCATTTGCATTTTGAAGGGGATGTATGTGAAGATTAGATGGAGACCACTACAAGTCCAAAACATTTTCAACCTTTATAATAACATTTGCAATAGTAACAACAATAGACAAAGGAAGGTCTACAGGCTACTGAATTGCAAACATAGAGAGTGGTGACACAACCTACTTTTAAAGAATTTAGACCAGCAAACTACAAGTACCGCCTAGTAGGCAAAAATTTGCAAAAGGATTCCCATTTGAATTTGAACTGGGCAGAAAAATGGTACAAGAGTTGGAATCATCTACAAAAGGATTTGGAGATCCTACGACACAAACAAATACACCAAAGTTTGTGGAGGAGGTAATTACAGAAGTAATGAAAGCAAATAAGGTAGTTGAATTATTTCAAACCATGACAATTATGAGTTTAAATATGGGGAATTTAATTCTTGAAGTAGACATTTTGAAAAAAAAATTAGTTACAAAGGAGAAGGAGAAGGAGAAGGCAGTGTTACAGGAGGAATTGGATGAGGAGAGAGAGTTCTAAAAGAAATATAAACGTAATGTGGAAATTTGGATGAAGAAAAGGAAGGTTGAATAAAAAAATAAAATACTCATTAAAAAATTACATGATGAAAATGAGGAGTTCAAGGGTAGCATAACATGGCTGAAGTTGCAGGATGAAAAATTACAGAATATAAGGTAGAAATTTAAAATATAGGAAACCATAGAGAGGAAGTGATTAGAAGCATTGTTTCTTCATAATAAACAACATGAAGCTTTGGATGGTTAAGTGAAAGCACTAATTAAAAAAAAGGAGAAGGAGAATGTTCTAACAAATTTAGAATTGATAAATTTGAAGAATATGTCTCTATTGCAATTTGAAGAGCATAGAAGAAAGACTAAAGAAGGAGAAATACAATAATTCATAAAGGACAAGGAGTATAAAAGAACTTTACAACACCTATAAACACAATTGGAAAGGGCACAAGAATAGAAGAAGAATTTGGATCCAACTGGTATCAAGAAAAAACAAGAGGATTATGAATGGATGTTGTAATACATTGATGAGGACAAAGAACAAGGTGAAGGACTTTAAAGCAAAATTTGAAGAATGGTGGGAGGTTGCAAAGGAATATTTTACAAAGTTGGAAAAGAATTTGGCTCAACATAAAGTTGATGAAAGAATTATGAGGTACAAGTTGGGAGCTTATCAAAAAAAATTCCAAATTTCATTTGTGTTTGTCCAATAAGTATAGAGGTATTAGGCCATGATGAAGAGATAGAAGTAGAGCCCAGTGGGACAGCTTAGGAGGAGGAAATATGGATTGAGGAAACACATGACATCATAAGTGGAGCAGCTCAGGAGGAAGAAGTACAACTAGAGATACCATGGGACCTTAAAGGAAGGGGTCAAGAAGAAAAAATACTAAAGGGAATTCAAGAACAAGAAAAGGTGGAGGCATTCCAACACTAGCAAAAGAAATATCCAAAATATAACATATGGACATCGAACCACCAATTGAATTAGTGGGAGAGGAAATTAGAACTGCAGAACAAAATATAGATATAGAACCACTAGTTTTTATGTAGATTGGGATTATAGCATTGTAGTAGGGGGACACAAATGTTTAAAAGGATATAGAATATTGTCATTTCATTTCTGTCATTTTATAAGGATTTTGGGGACAAAATCCAAAATATAGAAGGGGTAATGTTAAGGGGGTAAATTGAGTATGTGATTTGGGATGAACAAGGAAGTTAGGATAGGGATTAATCATGGAACCTTGTTAGTTTGAGTTTTCAATTCTTATTACTTTGGATCATAATGATGTGACTTGGGATGGTACTAAAATGAGGAGTTTTAGAGAACAAGAAGAAATGAGATATAAAGTTAAAGTTTGGAGAGAGAGTAGGAAGAGTTGGAGGTACTTGTGATAGAAAACCACAAACTTTGTTTTGATATAGCACAAATTTTAAGTGTTGTTTTGGGATTTTTTTCAACAAAACATGGGATTATATGTTCATCTTTTGTGAGAATTTCTTGTATTGTTAAATTGTGATGAAATGAATTATAATCTTGTTTTTGGAATTTTTTATAATGTATTTTAAAGTGCAGATTGTGGTTATATGCAATAACCATGAATATGATGTTGGAATGAATGGGTATGTTAAGTTTGTAAAATACTTAAAACATAAATAGTGAACAAAGGCATGTGAAATGCAAATTTGTTGTTACAAGTAATGTGAAATTTGTAGGAATTTAAATTTCACTTCTACTAGCCTGATTTGTGGTTTGATTGGACACAAAATGATAGACTAACCAAAGTTTGTTGAAATGCAAAAAATGTTTCATGGGAAATTTGTGGCGTAACAGAAGTTCAACCTATTGTTGAAGTAAAAACAATCACTACAATGTGAATTTGGTGGATGTTAATGTTACAATAAGAAGTAAGGCAAGTGAGGAACATGTGTTCAAGGATAAAGATCCAAGGAAAGCAAAGAATGTTGTTGACTAGGAGAAAGAAGGACAATTGAAGAAGTCAATGGTAGAGATAATTCAACAAATTTAGAAAACATAGATTTAGACAAAAGGGCCATCCACATCCATGGACGGATGGCACACAACCTGGCCAAGTTTGTTAGATGTTACTTTTATAAAAACACAAAAAATTTAGGAGGTAATGATTTCACTAGAAAAATTGATTACAATAAATGAGATTTTTCAGGATATTAGTAAATAGATGTTGGGAAAAATTTATACTTTAAACTTGGAAAAATTGTTTTAAATAGCTTTTAAGTTAAAAAGGTATTTTTGGCAAAAGCTAAAACTAGGTAAAATTTAAAATCTGAACAGAATAACCACAAGTAAACAAGTTAGTTATTTAGTACCAGAAGTAGGGACAATTGTTGTAGCAATAGATAATCATATGGTAATTATTTAAATATAGATTGGGAAGAATACAATAGAGGATGTGTTGCTAGATGGAGGTTCTGGAATTAATATTATCACAAAACAGTTGATATTAAGGTTGGGGCTTCCAAAGCCTAAACCTACACCATATAATCTAAGGATGGCAATTAAACAACCACAAAACCAATGGGTTTGATTAGAGATTTGAAAATATATGTTCATAACATTTTTTACATAACTACGTTTATTGTATTTTAAAATAGTGTGGTAGATTTCAATTATTCCATGTCACTAGAAAGACCATGGTTGAGGGATGCTAAGGTGGCACATGATTAGGGAATAACATTGTTACCATACAAAGGAATGGGACATTTAAAATAATTATTGTCACCAAACATTTGGGAGGTGAAATAAAAAGCCCATAAAAGTTATTGCACTATGACTATCAAAATGGTATCATAGATGAAGAAAAAGATATCATGTTTGCTCTAGAGTTAAAATTGTTTTCAATAAGAATAATTAGTTGACCTGAGACAATTTGGTTCATGAAAACCATAGATGTGGGAATCATGGATATTAGTGACAAAATTAATAATTTAGAACTAAAATTAAGGGGACAAAAGAAAACTTGCAACAGATATGAGCCAAAAGTCACTTTGGAGGATAAGGTGTATTTTGAGACGTATTATAGTCATTAACCAAGGAGTGTTGAAGTGGACGAAACTCTAACAAAAATAAAAGCATAAGAATTATAGATATATGGATGGATGTTAATTGAAGACCAACAATTGATGAAGCTCAACCTTTGGGAACTAATACATAACCATAGATGGTGAAGATCAATGCACAACTATAAACATGTAAAATGTTGGAAGTGGAGTAGCTATTGAAGGAATTCAAAGATGTTTTTGTATGGACATACAAAGGTTTGAAAGGGATTCCACTAGAGTTAACACAACACAAAATTGAATTGGATATTGTTATACAAGTGGCACATCAAACCAGGTACAAATTGAATCTAAACTATGTTACAATAGTCAAACAAGATATTGATAAATTGTTAGTAGTTGGATTCATCCAATATGTAGAGGAGGCTAAATGGTTGTCACCCATAGTAGTAGTACGCAAGAAGGATGGAAAACTAATATCAATATATAATTCAAAAAATAAATGCAACCACAAAAAAGGATCAATACCCATCACCTTTTATAGATGAAGTTATGAACATAATAGTAGGGTATGAAACATATTCCTTCTTAGATGGGCATTTAAAAATACCATCAAATTTTTATAGCTCTAAAGGATAAATACAAAACTCCATTTGTTACAAACTAAGGAACTTTCATATGGATAGTGATGTCATTTGGAGTTTGAAATGGACGTCTAACATATCGTAGAACTATTATTAAAGCATTTAGAGAATATCTAAACAATTTTATGAAGATATTTTGGGATGATTTTTATATGTGCAGTGCCATGGATAGTCATTTGCGAAAGCTCAAATTATGCTTTCAAAAATGTAAAAATATGGCATTAGTCTGAATTCAGACAAACGTGCATTCATGGCATTTTTAGGAATGATCTTGGGTTTTATTGTTTTCAAAGAAGGTAAATTACCATATCCAAAGAAAATACAAACAATAGTAAACATGCCACCACTTAAGAATCCACAATAGATTCAAGTATTCAATGGTATGGCACATTTTCACATATGCTTCATATAAAACTTTGTTGCTATTATGGGACCTATTATTAAATTGATTAGAAAAACAAAGACTTTTCTTTGGACAAAGGAGTGTCAAAAGGCTTGGGAGTTGATCAAACATAAATATATTGAAGCACCGATATTAATATCACCAAACTAGCAAGTGGAGTTTCATGTTCATACAAATGCATCATTATTAGTTGTAAGAGCTATGTTATCTCATGATTTGACAAGGAAGAATGATCAACCGTTGGTGTATGCTTCTAAACTTCTTAACATAGTAGAATAAAATTATAGCATTACAAAAAGAAAAACTTTAGTAATGGTCTTTGATTTACACAAGTTCATACATTATATGTTGGGCAATAAGTTTGTATTCTATGTAGACCATATGGCATTGGCTTATCTAGTAAAAAACCATAGGTTTCAAGGAGAGTAGCTAGGTGGTTGCTATTGTTCTTAGAATATGACTTCACAATAGTGTATAAACCAAGCAAAACTCATGTTGCACATGTTTTGTCAAGACTATTAGACATTATAGAACCCACAAGAATGCTTGATTAAACCATAGATGCAAATTTATTTTACACAGAGCTTGAATGGCTAAATGATGTAAAAGATTTTTTAAGAACAAGGCAAATTGAAGGAACATTATTTGTACAATAGAAACATAAATTAGTTAGGAAAATAGAGCCTTTCACACTAAATAATGGTTAATTGTACATAATGGGCCATGAAAATAGATTGTGAAAATGTTTGACAACTATAGAAGCACGGATGGTGATGAGAGAATTGCTTGAAGGACCATCAAGAAGTCATTTTGTAATTGAAATCATGCAGAAAAAAATATTAGATGTGGGATATTGGTGGCTAACTTTGTACAGATATGTGAATGATTAATGCAAATCTTATGATGCATGCCAAAGAATAAGGGGATTAACAATTCAAAGTCTTGTAAAACTAATCACGATAATATTCCAAAGGAACCATTTATGAAATGGGACTTGATTTTGTGGGGCTAATTAAACTAATAAGCAAATATACATGAAACAAATACATTATTGTAGCCACATATTATGTTACCAAGTAGGTGGAAGTAAGAGCAGTGAAAACCAATGTTGCAAGAGTAATAGCAAATTTTTTATATGAGTGCATATTAACCAAATTTGGATGTCCTTTAATTATAGTCACGGATGAAGGGGTTCATTTCATTAATGATGTTATCAAACATTTGATAGATCATCTTCTATTAAAGCATGTGAACTCTACAACCTATTATCCTCATGGGAATGGGTAGGGTGAGTATATTAACAAAATACTTGGGACTTTGTTGACCAAGTTAGTTAGTGATAATAGAATAGATTGGGATGAATATATGTTAACAATGTTATTTTCATACAAAAATGCATACAAAGTAGCAACGAGGTACACACTTCATGAATTAGTGACGGATTGAATCCATTGATGCCCATAAAAAGAAATAGGTCACACCTAGGGAAGTTTATTAGGAAATAGTTTGGACCATAAAAAATACAATATGTGTTGCCAAATAACATTATGGTATTGGTGACAATTGATAAGTTTGAAATTAATCATGTGCTAGTTAATGTGAATAAGTTCAAGCCATACAAATACATGGAATCTGAAGTTCAGAAACAAGAACAATGGATGCCAATATACTAAGAGTAGAGTGGAATTTACTAGTAAAAAACCCCCCCTTTTGCAACTACATTTTAAACTAATCTTTAACTACAAACCAAGTCAAAAATTACACATATAGTTTCAATTTATTTTTTTCAATTGGGAAATTTTTTTGCAACTGCTAACTAATAATGTTGACAAATACAAGTCAAAAGTGAAATTACAATTGAAAGTGTATGCCACGTGTCAACACCATAGTAATAACCACTAAATGCCACCACTTGCCAATTTAATTGAAATTTGTTCTACCAATTTAATCAAAGGATGTTGTCAACTACATTTGACTAATAGATGAACTTCTTTCCTTGACTAAGCATGATGTCAATGAAAAATACAATTACAATTTCAACTAGGTTGCAACTATGTAAGTTGAACATTTCAACTACGTTGCAATTATGTAAATTGAACATTTGGCCAATAGTTTGGTGACGTGTGGCACATTCATAAAATCTGGGGTCAACGAATAGTTAAATGACAAGTGGCATGACCACATATTTTGGGGTCAATAAAATAATTAAATGACATGTGGTACATCCACATCAATAGGTTAGGCCACATGGCGCCTAGTTACAGGTTAAGTCTAAACCCAAGACCTAGGCCCCTAGGCTAAACCTAAACATAGGCCATTTAACTTAGGCTTAAGTTAGGCCTAAACCTAAACCACATGGCAAAATCCTATTTCATTTGGTTTAGCCTTTAAGGTTGAACCTTTTTGATTGGTTCATCCCAAATCGCTATTACATTTTCATGTTTATTAGTATCTAACAATTTTAATGCACTCCTTTATATAGTTTGGATTCATGGAATGGAAGCCAAACAATATGGGATAAAAATTTTAGTTGTAACCTAAGGTAGACACACCCTATCACTGAACATTTAACGATGGATCATTATAATTCTCTTGTCCATGGTTTATTGTTTTTGGAACTTAAAATAATTTTGTAGTCCTCCACCTAACACATCCAAATCCATAAAAAATGTTCAAATCTAATGGAAAATGAACAAGATATGCCCTTTCAAAGTGAAGGGGGTTGTGCTTTGGTTTTTTTCATAAATGTTTAGTATGATTTTGAAGCTTAAGCTCTTCGACTTTTTTTTTGTCTTTTCATTTTAAATTTTTTTATAAATTTTGAAATATCACATCTGTAGCCTTTGAAATCGTTCAAATGAGCAAGATATAATTGTTGGAAGTTAAAGGGGTTTAGAGACAAAACTTGAAACAAATTATCATTTTTTTTATTCCCGTGTTTTCTACTTTGTTCCTTTGCTTTTCAGGTCCAAAAAACATTCGGAGCTTTTTGTTTTGTGCTTCCAATGATTTAAAAAACATTCAATTTGGTTTTGAAACAAAAGAAAACTTGAAAATGTTTAATGATAGAATACTGTTTGGTGATAGGCATGTCTACTCTAGTTGTAACCTAGTTGCAACCTAATAGCAACTCAAATAGTTGTAATCTAGTTGTACAAATTAGTATAAGCTTAATTAGGCCTTGACTTAAACTAATAATCTACCTACCTTAGGTCTAGTCATTCACCCTAATTATTTAGAGTAATTATTCATCAACTATTTTTAATTGTATAATTAAACATTTAAACATATTATCATCATTTATTAAATAATATGGTGATTAGTTTTTTTAATCAACAATTAAATGTAATTATCTATAAAAAATTAATTATCATTGAATATTTTTAAGATTTCAAATTCATTATAAATTTTTATTAACATTTCACAAAACAAAGAATTAATTCAAATATAAATTAAATAGTAAATTTTAAATAATACTTCAATTAGAATATCATTATAATGGAGTGATAATTAATAATTGACTATAATTACAACATTAATAATAATATTGTAGCTAGTAGTTAAGCTAGGCTAATTATTTATTTATTTTTATGCATATTTTATCTAACTTGTTGGAACTATTAAATGACCTAGTATAATAAATATTGAAAAAGAGAAAATACAGAAAAAATATTTGAAAGTATAGTCGTGTTAAATAACAATAATTTTAAAAATTATACGATAGTTTATTAAATATCTTTACTAATTAGTCTAATCATTGTTATAATTTATTCACAAATAAATAAATCTAGTAAAATGAAAAAAATTATTGGAACTATTAGCCAAATTTAAAATAAATATTAAAAATATTACAAGGAGGTTCCATTGTGCCTTAAAGATAATATGAAGAGAGAGAGAGAAAGATTGTGAAGTTCAGGGCATTAGAGCGTTAGCATCCAAGTGATGCTACAAGGACATTGTTAAACCCATCACTATAAGTGAGCTTTCACAAGTAAATTTTCATTCTTGTAGACATGTTATACATTGGGCGAAATACCCATAAGAAGACATGTGGGTCTAAATTGATTCAAAACCAAGGACTGGACATTGATTCACTAGCCCTTGGCAAAGGAAATGATCTATAACTTTAGATATCTCACACATAGCACCATGGCCATGGAGATAGAATTGCTTCTCATTGGAAGTATGATTGCTAAGATTTTTGGGTTAGCAATTCTTGGGACAACAACAATAAGTAGAGAAAGATATAACATGGATTTTGGTAAGTATTATTTGGGAATGGAAGTTAATCATTACGTCCCAAACTCAAGCTACTTCATAAGTTGCAACCTTAGTGGCATGGAGGAGGTTAAAAGCTTTGAGTGAAATTTGTACATTTCAACAAGAAAACAAATTTGCTTTAAGGGCATTCACTAGTAAAAAAACCCCATTTTTCAACTTGTCTTAGGCAATTAAAAGTGTCTTTTGCGACTACAAAAATAGTCGCAAAAGACACTTTTAGTCATCTAAGATAAGTCGAAAAATGGGGTTTTTCTATTGGTGATTAGATACCTAAACTAATATTGCAAAGTACTATACATAATACATTATTATATATTATTAAGTAACATAAACCTAATTTAAGCTAGTAAACTTATAGGCTAGGTTATTTTAATAATATAGCTTACCTTAGGTACCCCTAGTTTGTTTAACCTAGGTAAGCTTAAGTACCCCTAGGCCTAGGCTATTAGTTATAACTACAATAATTACAAATAAATATAAGTATTAATAATTAATATCATTATTTTTAAAATTTTAATTAATATGATTAAAATGTTGACAAATGGCATCAAGGTAGGTAGATATGTAGGCCTAGGCTACTAGCTAGGTAGGTAGATTGAATTGATATTGAAATAATAATTTATTTTGAGTTCAAAATTCATTTATTAATTCATCCTAAATGTTGCTTATTTTTTAAGATTTTAAAATTATACTACATTACTTATATATTTTACAACTTGAAAAATAAAACAAACAATATGAGATTTCTTTTGTTATGTCTTAATTATCTCATTTTTTTATTCAACTTTTCAAGTTTGTGATATCTATATATATATAGTTTAAAAATATTTTAAAATAAACTTGACATTTGGGATGAATCAATAAAAAGATTTGACCTTAAATGCTAAGCCCAAAATAAAATAAACGATACCCTTTGAGGACCACAGTAGAAAACTTAAATTTTTTATACCCAATGAATATGCTCCTGGTACTGACCAGGTATCACTATTAAAAAGTAAACAAAATCAACGTGAGCATTTCGAAAATGAATTGCCCACCCCCAAAGTGGAAAGTGCCTCCTCTCAGCAGAGGAGCTATTATGCTTGGTAACATGCCCTCGCAATACACGGAAATTCGTGCCAAGTTTTTACCGTCATATTTATGACGGTGTTTGCGAGTTGGGTTTTGAGGCCTTTTTTGGCCACTTTATCATACTTGCACATGGCATGTCTTCATGACATAGACAGCATGTCTGTGCCATGCCACATGTTTAATTTGGATGTCTTAGTTGTAAATTTAAGCGTTTTGCGGTTGACGTCATTGAAGGTATTTTTTTGCAGCATTTGATAGATAATTATTATGCTACTATCTGTATGCTAAACCCAAGTTTCAGGGTCAAGGGTGAACCTGCACCAAAACTGGTACCTTCACCTTCTTGTGTGAGGCTTCTCAATGTAGGGTAAAGCCCCATGGTGGGGACAGTCCTTATATAAAGGGCCTATGAGAAGGCCAAGTTCAGCCTTGAATTTGGTGAAGTCCCCCCCACGCATGGGTTTACCCTTCATGAAACATGATGCAATATTATTATGAACCTAAACATACCTAGATCACTAAGATCACTATGCATACTTCTAATGCCCTGCTCACAGGGCTGTACCCCTAGTAATAAATGAGGCGGGCTTATATAATTGGCCCTCTCACTCGGATATAGTGAATTACAAAAAACAATTTCCCTCCATACAGGTGGGAGGACCCACCTCATTGGAAGGCTTTCTGAATCAAGAACTTTCACCCAAAGGTTATTACATCCCTACCACCCCTAGGCATAAGATCATGCCTTTTTCTAGGAGGGCTGTTGATACATATAAGGTGCCCTCCATATACACTGGGAAATTTCTGGCACTGCTGTATAGGGCTACCTAAATTTAACATTTACGAAATGTTAAAATTGGAATCAGGGGCCCTGTTTTGTCTTTAGAAGCAACTCAAGAAAAAAACCAGGTGTAGGTGCTGGTTCACCCAAGGGTCAAGGAATCTCAACTTCTATGAAGACTGTCGTGCTGCTCAACTACTGATCTAATAGCCAGAAATCCACTTTCTCCCCTTCCAGATTATCCCTGACCAAATGCCTGGTTTTACCAAAATGTAAAGTTGGAACTTGGAACCTCCAAAGCACACTTGGATATTTGGGGTTGAATTTAAAGCATGGCCTCGGGTGGGGACAGTAGCGGGGAACAAGGGATGCGCTGTTCAAAGATCAGAGATCTCAGATGACCCCTATGCCCAGGGCCAGGCGAAATCCAGGCAAAGAGAGGAGAAATACAAAAAATGTTAGTGAATGAGAAATCCAAAAGGAGAAGACGATAGTGTCAGAGGAATTTTGAACTCGACATCCTTAGAATTCTGCCTTCTTCCTCTCATCGGAAGTGACGTCCGTTCTATTCGATAGTCTTTAAGCAGTTTCTGTAGGTATTTTCTGTTACCAACTTTTGGAGCTGGATGTGAAGCTTGCACTGGGGATCGCATATTTCCTGCCTTGGCCGAGGGAGAGGAAGGCGATCAACGAGATGGCAGCATCGGGGATTGTGGACAAGGCAACGAGTGACATGCTCATAGGCCCGGATTGGGTTCTGAATCTCGAGCTCTGTGATGTCATCAACAGCGATCCTATGTAAGTTTCCTTTGTAGTTAAACCAACAAAACTTGTTTCTGTGCGAACGACTCCTTCCTATGTTCTTTGTGGAGGTCACTATTACACTCACTGGATTTGTGCCATGTTTCTGATTTAGGGTGCTGGATGTGTTGTTTTCGTCGTTCTGAGTTTTTGGGAAAGGAGGGGGAAGGGAATTTGAGAGATGCTTGCGGACTTTCGAATTTGCTTTGTTGTCATGTGTTTTAGGAGTAGGGTGTGAGGGGGGACAGATGTTTCAGCTTGTTGCATTCGTTCAGTGGCCTTGGGTTTATTTTGTTCTTGTTGGATAGAGATTCTATTTGTCTCTGAGATTTGGGGGGGGGGAGACTGAGATGGAGGTATAATTTCTTAGTATTATTGTCTAGTCTGGACAGACTAACTATTGACTTTTGGGTGTACATGTTGTTCTGGTTGCTCATCTACATGGCATAAATCCGATTCTACTCCATCTGGGGAGCCATGGTTGTGATGCTGGAAATGTGTTGGCTTCTTGTGAGTTGCCTGTAGTACTTATGTGATTCTGAAAGCCTTAACAGGCTATGACCTGCATGCTGCTTTTTTTTTTTCCTTCTGTCCAGTGGAAGGCTGCATGAACAGTCATCCCTGCTTTCATCCATTTTGATTTCTTCCTGGCCTTCAACTTTAGGTTTACATTTGAAGATGGGTAGACTCCTGCAATTGCAAAGTCATGTGTTACAAGACTAAAGGGCCCAGAGTGACTAAAACAAGCAGATTCTGCTTACAGGAGAGGAGGTGAATGGGTTAGAGTTTCAGAGACAGATAAAAGTATGCTCAATATGTTCTTCTTGACCTAATGTAAGTTGTGGGGGTTGGGATTGTACTAGGCAATCAAGAGATGTTATCAAGGCAGTCAAGAAACGTCTTTCAAACAGGAACCCTGTGGTTCAGCTTCTTGCCCTTACAGTGAGTATCCCACTACTTTACCTGGTTGTTAAACACCAAGTTGAACTCTGGATGCAGTAGCCTGTTCTCTGGATGCAGTAGCCTGTTCTCTGGCTGGGCCAATCAAAACAAAACTGTGAGGGTTCAGTCTGTGTCCACTGGTTAAATGGATTTGATGTGAATAGTATGCCCATTTACACCTTGGAGGGAGATATGCCTGCAAAAAATAGATAGCACCACAATCTGTAGTTGATGGTATCAGATACCAACAATAGAGGTTGTCAGCATTTTCAGTGAAAATTGCTTTAGGGGAAGGTTTCTTGGTGATGGGCAACCTTTCTAAGTACATGCAGCTAACAGTAACCTATTTTTGCAAAGAGGTCATTGATTTATTGTTGGACTACATAAAGTCCTTACATTCTTTTGTGATTTGATCCAATTTGGAGGGATAGGATTTTGAATTTTAAAATAGCTACTTTCAATCTCAAGACCACCTCAGCCACTCACTTCTTTGCGAATTTTGTACAGGTCTTGGAAACTTTGATTAAAAACTGTGGGGAAAATGTCCACCAGCAAGTTGCGGAGAAAGATGTGCTATATGAAATGGTGAAAATTGTGAAGAAGAAAGTAAGATTATTTTAACATATTACATTTGAGATTTTGCATCCAAGTAGTCAGCAAGGGTGTGCTCAAAGGATATCTTCAGGGTGGATTAGGCCCCAACTACTGCCCTCTATGTAGGAGAGCCATGCCTTAGGCTTAGGTGCTTGCTTGTACAGTAACAAACTACTATGAAATGAAGCTTACCCTTACAAGCTTGTTGCGCCTTGAATTACTGGAGACCCACTGTTGCTTCTGGTCTTGAAAATGCAACAGAAACTCAGGATGCAGATGTGTGTATAATGATTTGTCCAAAATGTTGGGTTGATTGTAACACACATATCTGCACTCTCTGTCAGAAGCTGATGAAGTCAGCAGGTTGTCATGGCAGCATGGCAATGCTATTTGTGGATGCTATTTGTGATGAAAGTGATGGTCTGACACTTGTGAGCAACTCTCAGAAGGCTATGACCACAGTCATTGGTTGTGTTACCTTCAAAGTGTTGTGGAGATTTCTCTGCTAACTCATAAATATAGTTTATTGCTTGAGGGCTTTGATGCCCCAGGGACACTAGATAGCCTTGCCTCATTTTTTATCTGTGAAACTGGATCTCTTTTTCCAAAAGGGTGTGCATCTTTGTCTGTTGCTTGGCATGATACAAGGATAGTATGCAGTTTTGAAGTGGTTTCATACAGTCTCTGGACGTTTCTTGTCTACTGGTAGGACCTCTGTGAGCTGTAGATGATCTTTTTGCAAATAAGCATTTCATCTGAATGCAGCATACTTTTATAGAAACTTTGTTGTGTTATGCTGTTTTGCTATTGAGCTGGAGAATGCTTTTGGCAACAAGTTTTGAGGATCTTACTCACCCTCATGATCTTTATGATGTTGGTTTGTAGGCAGACATGCATGTGAGGGACAAGGTGCTTGTTTTGCTGGATTCATGGCAAGAAGCTTTTGGGGGTTCAAGAGGGCGATATCCTCAGTATTACATGGCCTATAATGAATTGCAGGTATACACATACCCTCAAGTTTTGGTGCTTTCTCTGTGCAGTACATTCAAGTGCTGTGGGTCTATCAGCTCCCTCTTTCTGCCTCCTAGCTTCATTTATTCTTACATATCTTTTCCCTTTACGTATGCAGAAGTGACATGTCAATAAAGCAAAATACTTCCATTTTTCTTTTCTCATCTTCCTCTCTGCCACCTTGAATGGAAGTTAACTCATGTGGCCATTTCATAACTTCAATTTAAATAGGGCAATTTTGGAAAATTGGTAACATCTACTAAATCACTGAAATGTTAATACTGTTCCTTTAGATATGTGTGTCAGGCTGGATGTTGATGCTCTGTTGACCTAGGGAGTAGGTTGTGTGCATGACAGAAATTGGGCATGGAGTTTCCTCAGCGTGGTGGAGAGCACACTGTGCCCATCTTTACTCCACCTCAATCACAGTCTATACCTTATACCTATACATCAGCTTCTTACTCTAACCAACGGTCTCCAGGAATGTTGTCCCCAAGACCTGAGCCAAATGACAATCTTCCAGTCATGAGGTATATTATCTCCAGTGCATCAGTAGTGTATATATATTTGTATATTGTATCCATAGACAATGGCTTGAGGTTTTTTGTGTTATCATGCTGACCAACCAAGGTAACATATCTTTTTGTGGCAGCGTCTTACTTTTATTGCTGGATTCAGCTTGACAGATATTCAGTCTTCACGGAGTCTAATTGAGGTTCTTGCAGAGATGCTGAGTGCTTTAGCCCCAAATGATCGAATGGTATCCTTTTTATGTTGTTTCTATTCCATTCTGGCAAATATTCAGCTCCTTTTGCAGTTGCATAAGATTAAATATACCGTTACAGGTGCCTAGAGTTCTGTTGATGTTTTGGAGCCTTGAACGTTTTGTGTACTGCTGTTTACAAAGAGTGTTACAGCAAAGCTCTGTTGCAATCCTTGCAGGCCCTGAAGGATGATGTGATCATTGAGCTTGTGGAACAAAGTCGCTCATACCAGCGCCGTGTCATGCAGCTAGTTAACACAATCTCGTATGCACTGTCTCTGTCTGTGTCTGGGCTTTCCTTTAGGAGGCCATGTTGCTGAAGAGTTGGGCTGAGTGTTGGTGGAATTGCATCTGAGAGTTTTTGGTTGAATGTTTGTCAGTTGGTTCACTGGGTTGTCAACACGAGTCATTTTTCCTTCTCTCTCTAAATCTGCTTCGAGGATACTCAAATTCATTGAGCACTCCATGAAAGTAGTGACCACCATGATGTTTGCTTTGTTGCCCTCCTGGGAAGCAATTTGAGTGCAATATTTTCTTCTGTCTCTCTTCCTGTCTCTGCGCATCATTTTGGAGCAATCACTGTCCAACATAGAGTTTTGAGCTTAAATGTTTTGGGTGGGTGGACAGGGATGAGGAGTTATTGCGTCAGGGCCTGTCTCTGAATGATGATTTGCAGCATGTGCTTGCCAAGCATGATGCTATTGCTTCAGGATCTCCATTGCTAAAGGATATTCGAAGTCAAGTTTTTCCTGTTTATGACAATGACAAAGAGGGGCCAGGAGACCAGCTGTCTCACAGGTATGATCAGGTTGGCCTGTTTGGTGACCAACACTAAACCATAATTGCTCCTCAAAAAGTAGATCTGTCGCCCCTCCTTCCACAAACCATTCTGCTGGCTGTGCAGAGAACATGTCATATTTTGTCTTTTGCAAGGGCCCTGAAGTAATAGCTGCCATACACTCATTCATTTCGTATCTTTTGTTCTTTTGTTGCAAAGGGCCCTGAATGGACAGCTGGCATACATTCATTGGTCAGTTGGTCTGCTCTGCAAAGGTTTATGGCATTTTTGGCTGAATGTTTAACCTATCTGGGCTTAATCCTACAGATCTCCATGAACATCACGAGAAAAATCCTGCAAAGAATTGCCAGCAAACTTTGTACGTTTTCTTGTTCAGTGGAGTTGTCATGTTGTTTTATGGCAGGCCCTCATCACACTCTCGCCCAGTTTCAGGAGTGACAGGGACTACACCAAGACTAAAGCCAAGTGCACCTGAGCTAGTTCCACCCCCTCCTCAGACAAGCAGCAAAAAATCAAGTGTGGTGGATTTTGGTGCTGTGAGTGCTAGTCCCCATGGTTCAGGAATCAATCTCCTTAGTGGTGAGCCCATCATCCATTCCACAGACCAGCCCAGTGTCGCAGCACAACCCACCACGACCACAGCACAACTCACCATGACCACAGTATCTCTGGTTGCAACTCCTCTAATTGACCAGTACAGAACCCAGCTTGCACTCTTGGCACTGCCTGCTCCTGAAGATGAGACAAATCCCTTTGGAACTACTACTTTTCAGGCCATCCCAAGCACAGAGCCTCCTTCCTATGCAACCTCACAGCAACTGCGTTTTCTGACTCACCACCATTCTGATGGAAACATGTCACCTCCTTCCCACTCCTTCCACCAGCAGCCAGTGTTTCATCAGTTGGCAGGCATACCGCCCAATAATTATGCTGCTCCATGGTCCACAGCCTCTTTGGCAACTGAGCATGTACTCACCCCACAGCAGCGAGCTTTGATTTATGGAGAGACAATTCCAGCATCACAAAAATCTCCCCCAGGGCAACAAGCTTCAGGGCAAGACTCAGCAAATCAACAACCACCTCAAGGACAGCAGCTGTATGGGCACCAGGAGCTACCTTTGCCACATACCCCACCACCGTGGCAAGATGAAGTACAGCCTCCAAAGCAGCAAGGGGGCTACCGGGCTCTCTCTCCATGGGGAGGTGTCAATGGACCCCAGCCTTGGAATACTCAGCAGCAAGACATGATGTATGGTCCTCAGTTGAAATTGGGGTCTGCAATCCCACCACCACCAGGGCAGCATGTCCAGCAACAGCAGTCAGGTCAAGGAAGCAGTACCACATACAGAACAGTGTCTAGTGGGAACCCCCAGGTCAATCTATCAGGGCAGAAACCTAATCTCTCCCTCCAGGATGCAAGTCAGTATATGCAAAACCAGCCGATAGGAGGCCAGTACAAGCAATCAGTAGCTATGCCTTCAACAACATCACCTCCTAAGCCATTGAATCCAGCTGACAAGCTGTTTGAAGATCTGGTGGATTTGAGAAGTGTGAATGCAAAGTTTAAGGCTGCAGGAATTGTGGGTAGCCTTTCCAGGCCAAGTACAAGTAAGGCTGGGCCTTGATGTCTAGACAAGTTCTGGATGAGTCACAATGAGAGGAGTCAGGGGCATGGGATTGAAAAGGTTCTGTTTACTGTCCAAGTCAATTCTTGTGTCTTATCCTTCAATTTTCATAGCCTCCTTTGTCCTTGTGTCTAGAATCCCTGCAGAGGAATGTTGTTTGTTTGAAGTATCCTACCTGTCTTCCTTTTAAGTCTAGGGTCTTCATGAGAGTAACTGTGATTGTGGTTGGTTTGTTTGGAAATTTGGGTAGTGATCATACCTTGTGCCTCAGGTTTATTTGGCATGTCTTAGTGTATCTGATTCCTTGTAGGTAAAAATAAGCCAGTTCGAAGTGAAGGTGTTTATCATGGTAGAAATCATGAGGCAAGGAGGTTGCTGTAGATGTGGATTGATACATTCATATTGCATATATTTGCACACATTTTCAACAGTTTTGAAATTAGGCTCTGAAAAGTAGATATTTCTCCGTACTCAAGTGTGCATGTGCATGGTAAGTGCATGCTTTTGTCGGATCCAAGCATGTGAGTTGGGTCACATATACCACGTCCTGTTGTGCTTCATAGATTGTCCCTGGTTTGTAGGTTTGTGGATTATCTTTTTTTCCCTGATTTTTCAGACTTTGATAATTTCATGTACCTTAACCAAGACTCTTTTGGTAGTGGCATATACCCAAAAACATCTTTTGAGTTGAATTGCATATCTAAAGGCTTCTCTTGTAATTTCTTGGATCTAGCTGTGAGACAAAGTCCTCAAGGTTCATCCTGTGACATTTTTGACAAATGCTCTCAACCAGAGTATGCAGGTGTCGAAATTATTAGAATGCCTCATGTTCATTCCAATATTTGACTGTGGAGCTGGGGGTTATCAACAGTCTTGAGGCTTTGTAGTTGTAAGAAGTTTTTTGTCTTTCAGATGGTCAGTCTTATTGTCTTTCTGTATGTAAAAGGCTACCCTTTAGAAATTCTTCTACAGAGAATTAGAGGGTTGGTTATTAACAAGGCTACCCTTTTTGGAATTTCTGCTTTTGGGGTTTTCAAAATGATTTTGTTTCAGGTCTTGTCTGTGGGGAGGTTCTTGTAAGCCCACTTGTTCATACTTTTTCCCTGTTGTCCTTTCCTTTAGTTTTTCTTTTCCCTTTCTGTTGGTCTGTTTCTAGCCAGTAGCATGGCTGAGTCTTCCTGTTGCTTCCAGAATTGTAGCAGAACTGAGTTTGCAGGTTGGTGCTTGTCACCAGCCTTTTTACCACCGTGGAAGCTGATGAAGTCAGTGGGGAAGTTGTGTAGTTGAGTCACTATCATACATACTACTGTTGATGGTCCTTGAACAGGTGTGAACAGGTGTGAGACTGGCACTTTTATTCATACTGGTCTATGTTTTTTTTAATTTTTGGTTTGTTCAGTCTTTCTTAGTTTGGTTCTTTCTGGCTTCCTGACAAAGTGTTAACCTTTTTTTTTTTTCCCTTCATTGTGAGAATGGAGATTTCTGTATTCTTATGAAAGATATACATTTAATTCTGGAATGGCACATGTATAACATGCCAGTGCTTTGCTGTGGGCAAACCATTGTTATGATTGTCTTGGCTAGGGTAAGTAAGGTGGGTGCTCCTAAAATAGCCTTTTTGAAGGAGGGATCAACTCAGTTCTCTTTTGAATGATAACAACTGTGAATGGAAATGCAGACAAAGTATTTTAAGACTTGCAACAGAAGGTGCAGGTGTCTACTTTCTGGCAATGGCTACAGTTCACAGTCAGGGAACTTCAGGTAGACAGGACATCCTGGAGTGGCTGATTATGTTCTCACTCTGGAGTCTATTGTGAGAGTAAGGATTGTGGATTCCAGTTTAATGGAGGACAGACAGAGGGTGATCAAGCACAATTTAGGTGAATGTCACTTCGCAGTTTCTACACAAAATGACCGCTACAGATGTGAACTACTCATGTAGATATTCATTTCAAACCACCTTAAACTGTCATCTTCAGACAGGTTGGACAACAATGGTTTTATTAGTTGTTCCTCCACACTACATTTTCACTTTCCAAAGATATTTGGCATGCTGCATGCCTTCTCATTTGAAGGTGATCTATTTTTAATAATGATTAATTAAGGTTTGTGCAAAAATTGACCCTTGCACCTCTTTTTGTTTTGTTTCAAAGCTCAATAGCTCTTCTGTTTTCTTGCTTTTACACATCTAAAATTGTTTAAAATATTTTAAATCAGGGATTGGGCAACACGGGGGAAAGAAATATGGTGCAAAGACCACGAGGATGCAGGATATGAAAAAGATCCCACTACAAATAAATTGAGAGAAATTGGGCCTAATTGAAGACTGTCAACATGACCATGCATGGACAAAATTTCTGTTTTTCACTGAGGCTCACCAGAGTTGAGGTGTTCCATTTGCACTTGGTGTCCCACCTCCCCCCCCGCCACCCCCCCTTTTCCTTTCTTCCCCAGGGGTAGTAGGTCAAATGATGTAAGAACATGCAAGAATTCTAATAGGGATGCAACCAAGTAAGTACAATGGCATTATATAAAACACCTTATTATAATCTCGAAGGGTACTTGCAAGTCACTCATCTTGGGAATCACATCAATGTGTTTCACATCTTCTAATATGGAATCCTTAATGAAAAAGGATGTGAATGAGGGGATTGCATTGGATGCCCAAAACTTTGAGACCATCAGAAGTCAAACAAAGTTGGTGGAGTGAAATCACTAGGAAAACCCCATGGGGACCAAGTAGTACATTTGTGGGGTTGCATTGAGAAACCAATCCTGTCAACTTGGGAGGCTAGGTATTCACATGCTATGAAGACCATGGAGGGATGACTTCACATGTGGGTTCATAGGCAAATCATTGACCATGAAAGCAAGCAAATCATCATGGAATGGAAGGCTCTAAGATAAGCTAGGGCAAACAAATGCCCTTGAAGGGACAAGTACAAATGGTTGAAAGGATGCTAATGACCTCACCCTCCTACTTACAATAATTGTAGTATAGAAGAGATTCTAATCCATAACATATGCAAATAAAAAGGATAGGTTGAACAATGTCAAATCAAGTAGCACAAAGTTCTTAAAGCATCACATTTTGTGACCTTAAATTGAAGGTATTTGCCACATTAACTTGTAAGAGCACCCATGTAAAATGAAGTTCAAATGTGCACCAAATGTCATAAAACAACCTACTTCTTGAACCACATGAACATGTGTTCTCCAAAATTCGGAAAAGCCATTGGAGGTTGGGGTTATGGTGGGTTGGCACCATTACCACTACCACATAGATAAGCTTTATGATAATTGTACATAAAAACAATGATGGTGTGCAAAAAACTCCTAACAATGGCAATAAAAACTAATATTTGTGAACTTCTTGATGATGATGGTCCCAAGAATAAACCTAAAATAATTGTGTAATATAGTGCATGGAAACATTCATGTTAATACTGCCTTACTGGCTTAGTAAGTGCTTACATCTAGAAAAAAAAAAAAACTTGTTGAGGAAAGATAATCACAAATGAAATGTCATTTCATCTTTCAAGCATTAGGAATTGTTAGTTTCCTCGACTAAGAGGTCACATGTTTTTTTTTTTTGGGAGAGGTCATATGTTTTTTTTTGGGGGGAGATTGTGTAAACTATGCATGTACTCAACCTCATCACCCATGGGGTTGTACCAAATTCCACATATGTGAGGACCAAATTCAAACTTGTTAGTCCTTGGGTTATACCACATTCAAAATATTTGGTAAAACCTTCTATGTCTTGCATTGGTGTGCATAAGGTATAGGGCTTCATGTGTCTTTTTAAATATGGGATTTGTCCATGAGTTGATATGAATTGTCCAATTGCCATTTGTCATATCAACTCCCAAATGTAATAAGTGTCATGCCCACCTACCAAATCCATTGTATGTGTGCACCTTATGCTTAAGGTTGATTGAGCATGTTATACTAATTATATTCTCAATCTTTTGGCATGGCAACTTGAAGGTTAAATTGTGCATATAAATGACAATGAAACATGGCCCTACATTATGGGCATTTCCCCTTTGTCACCATCAATGTTATTATGCATTACAAATGGTACATGTGTTAGCAAATGCCCAATTAGCACATTCCTTCTATTCCATACATGTTGCAACAAATAATGCATTGGTCCCCATTTTTAATGAAGGGTTGAGGTGTAGGCCAAAAGAGTTTCATCATCTTTTTGAAAGCATCGATGAGATCCAATCTAATTTAAGGTCTATTAACCAATCTACACTTTTGGTATTTTGCATTTTTAATAAGTTATCCAAAAATATCATAGATATTTTCAGCCATGATGTTAAACCTCATGGGTGCAAATGAGATCAAATGAACCAACAACATTATTTTAGAAAAGGATTGCACATGTTTTTTTGTCCAAAAATATTTTTTTCATACAAATGGATTTTTGAACAATCATTTTTGCAAATTGTTATAACAAATGACTATAATTGTCCAAGTACATGACATTTATCCTATTTATAGTTTTTGAATAAATATGAAATTTGAAAGTGTGTTGATTCCTTGTAAATTCAATGTTTCATCTTTTAAAATGATAACAATTTCAAATCATAACCAAATTTTGATTTTTTAATCTTTTATGTTTTCTTGTATTATAAGCTACAACATTTCTTAACACATCATGTACCATTTATATGTGGTAAAAGACTTTTGAAATTATAAATTTCTGGATCAATTTTGGAAAGTTTTTTGAATTTTTAAAGTTTTAAAATTCTGCATATTTTAGGGTATGAGTGCTTTTTGAATGTGTTGAATAGGTCTTTATCTTTTTAATTTTTTTCCCATCAATTTTTTATTCTTATACAAGTCCTTTTGATAGTCCTTTGCAAAATTGATTCCTTTTGACACACTTGTAAAAGACTATTAAAAGGTCCAAAATTGAAATTTAAATTAAAAAATTTATCAAATGGATTTTTTGTTTGAATTCCTTGACATTTATATGACTGAAAAAACAACAACTTACCATGATTGCCATGGTTTTAAATGGTAAAACATAAATATTTTTCCAATTTTGACTTTTTTTTCATCATTCAACATCTTTTTTGGCTCATTTTATTATGATTGCACCCGCATGATCAAATTTTTTGGTCATCATAGTATTTTTCTTGAATATAAATTAATTCCACCTCCATTAATGTAGTCCACAATGTGCCCAAAATGCATGTTAATTACATTTTGTTTGAAATTAATTGGGTCACTTTAACAAACACTTCAATATTTATTCAATATTGCTCCATCATGTTAATCAAAGTTTTATGATATTGTTCAACATTTGACATCGTCCATGAAATTTAAACATTCCTTTTCCCCCTTAGGTGCTTTTTTTTTGCTTCCAATAGTGTTTCATATTGTTGAGCAACCTTATGTTCTAGAACTTTAATCCTTCTTTGCATTGTCCTAATTGTTCATGTAAACACACATGTTCAAACTTCATTTCAAGCAATGCAACATGCATTGTCCCTAATTCCCCTTGCATTGCTTTAAAGGCATGTCCTATAATATTAACAATTAAGTTTGCCTCCCTAGAATACAAAAGTAACCTTAGTGTGCTTGCCCCCTCCATGTGCCTTGTTTGGCATATTCTCATATCAAATGGATCATATGATGTCATTTAGCCACAACCTCCAAGTTTTTTTCCATTTTTTTTGGGCTTTTAAGTATCCATTCATGATTCCATTTGTGCTTGAACTTGACAAAGATGTTGGCCCAAATGAATAGGGGGGATTTTGCTCCCATGGGGCATTCAACAATTCAGTCAATGATCATGAAAGTTAAAGCTCAAATGCTAAGTGGTTTGATGGCCACCATCAATGGGGTTGCAGTCAACTTCAATGGTATTGGTTGATGAACAATTAGGGGATGTGTTGGAACCACTTGTGTTCAATACATAAACACATTGGTCCCTTGATTGCTTGGAAATCCAAGTGCTACCTTCACATACACCATTTGTGCCATAGTAAAAAGAACTTAGTTCTTTGCAAATATTGGGTTCCTTGTCATTCTCATGTGCACCTCCAACATGTGTGCCTTCATCTATTCGTGTTGGCGACTTGTAAATTGGGCAGCATTATTCTTGCAATGGGTTTCATGCCGAACCATTGGCCATTTTTTATTGAGTTGGCACCACCACACATAATTGGAACACAATTTTGTGTATGTCCATGGTTGGCATATGTTCTACCATCCATAATTTGCTAGCATAGTTGGGTCTTGAAGGGCTTTAAGGTGAAAACACACTAAGCCCCCAAAAATTGTAATCACAAATATTATTTTTTTGCAATTAATTTTTTGGGAAATGTATGGACATAGGATCTTGGATTAGTTTTGATTATTTTAAGTACAATTGATTAGCTTTAGAAATAAGCAAATCAATTATTTTTAAAAATCTAACAAACATTGAAAAATTTGGACATATGAAATATATTTATGATAAAATAATACATTCATAGAGTTTGAAAATTTACATATATATATTTCAAAACTAAGGTTGTGGGTGGTTTTCTTGGGTGAATTTTTTTATGGTGTATGATATTGATATACATCAATTAAATTTAGCACCATTTATAAATTATTATTTTTGGGATGAAATTCCATTAAAATTTTTATTTATTTTAACATTTTTTTAACAATAAATTCATAATTAAAATTTTTTAAAGGAAAAATCACTACCATATCAAAGAGAATGAGATTTTATAAATGAGCATTGCATTGTTTTTTAGTTTTATTTTATTTGGTAATGTTTCATGAATCACAAACATAAGGCCTTATGGCTATTGAAAAATTGTAAGTTATACATTCTATGTACACATTAATTCTATCTAATCTTCTTCATTTAATTGTTGGATCAAAATTAAATTTGACTCAAATGAACTTTGAGTTCCAAAATGTTGTCAAACAAAATTTAAGTTTTTTTTTCTTATGTTTAGGATAATGAAAGGATGCCATCAAGATTTTTGCTTATTAAGTACTATACTATTCATTATAAATCACTTTTCGGGTGAAAAGTGGATCACCTTTAGTGTGATTTCACCCATCAAGTATTGCATCATGTATTTGTCCCTTCGCCCCATGCCCCTTTACTATTTTCCTATGGTTCCAACATTTGCCAGTTACCATATTAATGATCCACTTGTGCTAATTTAATGGGTGTTGGGACTTTCTTAATGTGCAAAATCTAATGGGGTTGGGGTCCTCAAGAGGTTTAGCAATGAACTTTGACACATAATTGTTTTCACAAGTGGCATCATGGATTTCACCACCTTCTAAAAAGGTCCCACTTTTTTTCAAGTTTGTGGCACCATTATGTTGTAAGCAAATAAAATCCTTACGTGTTCAAGAAGAAAATATTGACAATAAACCAAATGTGAAACATAATGGACCCACCCATTGGAAACAACATAGGCATGGGCTTGCTAATGATAGAAAATTGTCCTATGTTAGTTAAACACCATAGATGTTAAGAGACGGTAGTATAGTCATTGGATGGTAGTTATTGTTAGATGGCAAAATAACCTCAAGAACATTCTAGAATGAAAGTGTTTTCTGATAGTAGTACCATCAATATAGTGAACTACATTTATGGGACAAAATAATCAGAAGTTAATTATGGGAGGAATTATAATAAAAGTAATATTAGTTACTAGAAATAATATCCTAGGCTAGTTTGCTTAGAAAGGCATCCTAATAACTATTTAATTACTAGTGATAAATATCCTATTTACCATCCTTTATTTATTAAGGGTGAAACTATCTAAGTCAATTTGTCTAAGTGGATAAGGGATGGATGGATTTCCTTTAACTAAGATTTTTGAAACAAATTAAGATTAAAAAAATCTAAAAAGGTAAGGAAATCTAAAAGGATAAGGACTCCACCTTTGTGTGGTGAACATCCTTCTTAGGTTCCTTATTTATTTCTTGGGAGGAACGAAGGATTTCATTAGAAGATTAGATGATTAGATTCACTAGTTTTCATGAATAATTAACATTAGGAGGATGTTTGTGTGTGGTATTCTTGTGTGAAAGAAGGAAAAAAACATGGGAAATAGTTGTATTTTTCTTTGTGTAATGGAGAATGACCTTGAAGGTTGTATGGGTTCTAGTGTTTCTTCTTGGTGTGTTCTACTTAAAATGTGATAAAGGAAAAGAAAGTAGTTCATATCAAGTTTATGTAGAGCTTTGTTACTCTTATGTATTAGTTCTTTTTTTTCTTTTATAAATTAAAATATTATTTATTTTTTGTTTTAGTTTTGGAATAAAAAGTGCATTCTACCACAAGAAATAATTACCATTGGAAGGCAACAACAAAGAGGTAAACATGAGATTTGAAGTCTGTAGGGAAGGTAATGTTGTTTCAAATGGTAGGCAATGGCCATGGAGGGCCTATAGGCACTACAAATAATAGGTAGCAATTATAAAGGGTCTATAGGTGTTGTCCATGGTAGGTAGTAGCTATCAAAGGTCTACAAGTGGTTGTGGGTCTTCTTTCAAGTTTGCAAATGAGGATATGTAATTTAGTAGCTATTGTAGGACAATAGCTACAACATGATGGTAGGCAAACAATAAACAAGTCTTACTTTCATGTGTTTTCATCTTTTTTCTTATTCCTTTATTTATTTGACAACCTTTTTCCTTGATGGTAATTAGGTTGCCAAATTCCACAATTTAACAAGGTTCAAACTAGTTTTGTTCCCATCGATTGTTCAAAAAGGGTGGATTTTGACTTAGGTCGTAAACAACTAGTTGACATTGCATGGCAACCAAAATAATTTGGTCACCATTCGATGTCTAAAATGTCAAAGCCACAATAGGCCATTTCATGGTGATTAAAATAGGTTTGGTCGCCTTATGCCACCTAATCAAATCTGATGGTGATTGAACTTATTTTGGGCACCATTTTGAACCTTAAACTATCCAAGGTAATCAAAATCAATTTTGATTGACATTGAATAACCATAATCAATTTGAATTGCCATTGGAATATGGGAATCAATTTTGGTCACCATTGGGCGGTTGAAATGTCTTTAAGTCATTCCAATGGTTTGATGGTGATCAAAATTGAGTTCGATCATCATTTTTTGTGTAATTTGAGATAGTTTGAGGATGTAATTTAAGAACTTTTTTTTGATGTGTATAATTCAAATTGTCTTTTGATAATCAGTGTAATAAACTCGAAGAAAATGTTTGGTTCTTGCAACAATTTGGTTTATCCTTGTGTTTTAAACACAACCAACCATGTCAAGTAATCAAGATTAAGGCATGAAAGGAGACTAGGTTGAAACAAACATTATGACTAACTTCAAATCTTTCAAGTCTTTCTTCCAAATTTTTATTGAAAACAACTTGAAAACAAGCAAGAAATGAAACATTCAAGTTTCATTAAATGGAACAATCATATTAACTAACAAGAAATCACAAAGGTTGTATGTTTCAAATACTACAATCACAAAACTATGACTTGCAACTACTAACAAGGCTTGAAGGTTTTACATGCACTCAAAACCATGAAAGGAGAGAATGTAAGACAACTCAAAACCACTCCATTATATACTATCTCTTAACCCTAAAGTAGCTGTCACTTATCCCTAATATAGCATCCACCAAACCCTAACCCTAGTGGCCACTTCACCCTAACCTAGTCGCCGCCTAACCCTAGCGGCCACTTCACCCTAACCTAGTCGCCACCAAACCTAACCCTAGCCACCACTTCACCCTAACCTAGCCGCCACCAAACCCTAACCCTAGCCGCTGCCAAGCCCTAAGTAGTTTCCACTTTTAAACCTTAACCTAACTACTACAAGGATGTGAATACCATTCATCCTTTTGATGAATGTTTAACACATTCATCAACATTGAGAATTAGAAACGAATAGTATTTCTAACACTCCCGCTCTATGAATTTTCTAATCCGAACATGTTTATCAACTTATGATGTCGTTCTTTGGATAATGCCTTGGTAAAGACATCTATCACCATGTGTTCCGTTGGACAATATTCAAATCGAACTTCTCCATTTTTAATTCGTTTTCGAACAAAATGATGTTGTACATCAATGTGTTTTGTTTGTGCGTGGTGAGTGGGATTCTTGGTTAATGATATCGCACCTTGATTGTCGCATTGAATCACCATCATTTTCTTTTCCTCCATGTATCCTAAATCCATCTTCAATTTTGTTATCCATATAGCTTCTTTTGTGGCTTGTGTGTTCGCCATGTATTCCGCCTTAGTGGTGGACAATGTTATTGTAGGTTATCGTTTGCTACTCCAAGAAATGACTCCATCTCCAATCATGAAAACAAACCCTGTGGTGGACCTCCTATCTTCAAGATCACCACCCTAATCCGCATCACAATATCTGTTAGAAATACTATTTGTTTCTAATTCCCAATGTTGATGAATGTGTTAAACATTCATCAAATGGATGAATAGTATTGTCATCCCTCTAGTAGTTAGGTTAGGTTGAATAGTGGCGGCTAGGGTTTAGAAGTGAAAAGTATTTAGGGCTTGGGAACGGCTAGGGTTAGGGCTTGGCGGCGGCTAGGGTTAGGGTTAGGTGGCGGCTAGGGTTAGGGTTTGGTGGCGGCTAGGGTTAGGGTTTGGTGGCGGCTAGGGTTAGGGTTTGGTGGCGGCTAGGGTTAGGGTTTGGTGGCGGCTAGGGTTAGGCGGCGGCTAGGTTAGGGTTAAGTGGCGGCTACTTTAGG
>Ga0116227_10001262_pt1 | contig 55850 bp, 56 predicted proteins | sample S1TSphgellanicum_FD_89693 | JGI IMG/M metagenome (GOLD analysis project Ga0116227, IMG submission 89693) | Host-associated microbial communities from peat moss isolated from Minnesota, USA - S1T2_Fb - Sphagnum magellanicum MG | ecosystem: Host-associated > Plants > Peat moss > Unclassified...
GATAATCATGTATATTCTTTTTTTTAGCAATGGCAGACGTGACAATAGGTCAAACAAGGTGGGGGGGGGGGGGGGGAGGGGGGGGAGTTCGTGTTCATTAATTCAACTTGAAGGTCATTGGGTTGCAAATTGCATATGGCCACTAGGTTATATTAGAACTTGGTAGGTCGTTAATACAAATTGGTAATTATAATGTTAAATAGTGCATTATTTAAATAACAAAAAATAATAATAATGAGGCCACTAGGTTAAAGAAGAATTTGGTGGCCATTGAATTGTATTAAAACATGGAGCGCCGCTAATACAACTTGGTGGTCACCAAATTGCATATGGTCTTTGATAAGAAGAAAAATTAAAACCATTAGTTATAAAACTTGATAATCACTAGTTTTTATTAGAACTTGGGGATTGTTAATACAACTTGGTGGTCATTGGGTTGCATATGTCCTTGAGAAAAAATAGAATGTTTCCATTTTTTTTAATAATCAAAATTTTCTTCCATAAGTCCCAATAATAATTTAAAAAAATTTACAATAATGTACAATAGCTACCTGATTTTTTCTTTCAAATATCAAAATAAAAAAATAAAAAAATACACAAACATGAAAATAAAAATAATATTTTAGTAGTTGATGAAATTTCAAATGTGGCCAATGCTATGGGGTAAAATGTGATCATATAAGGAACAAATTGAGAAATGTATTGTGAAAAAGTAATTTTTGCGTTGGACTGCATTTATTTTTGCTTAAACCTTATCCATTAAACTTACCTTCCATTTTCCATTTTCTAAATTTGTTGAAAAGGAGTTTCCTAATGCCTTTGTCCCAAGTTTGGAATAGAACTGTAACAAATGATTCCAAAATGAAATGCAAATGTTTTGTGACAATAACGAACAAGGTACCTACTCTTATGAATGGGTTTATATAGTTTTAATTTTTTATCTTCCCCATATTTGATAATGCATTCAAAGTTTTGATGTAATTTAATCGATGTACCTATGAAATGCTTCATGTTCATAGTTCATCTAACATGAGGCCTTTTATCAAAATAAAAGCTTGCATTCAACAAATACCAAATTAAAGAAACAGATGGTGTGAATGTAATAACATGTATTGGTCCAAGATGCAAGAGATCTACACACCAATGTAATAACACGTATTGGTCCAATATGCAAGAGATCTACACACCCAAGACAATGTATAATAGGGAAGGTGAATGTATAGACAAATGTTTTGTTTTTAGGGCATTACATTTTGGGAGCAAAACATAGAACTCAAGGTCCAAGGTGTAATGGCTTGATCGAAGGGCATTCCTTGTCACGACAATCAAAGAGCTCCATCAATCAACAATTGAGATTGATTTAAGCAATGGTTAGGGTTCTTGTTTGCAAAACAACCATGTTAGAAGGGAATTTTGCAAAACTTTGGAATCAAAAATTGCACTTAAGAAGTTCCCCCCCAAAGGGAGTTTGTGACATAAAGGAGGAGAGAATTTGGCATGAAGATTGTTATGAGCTATTGAATAAGATGCTTTTACCACCGATGATAACAACAATACCCCAATTTAAAAAGCTAGTAGATGTGGTGACTATAATTCTAAAGTTTTTCCTAAATCACACTTATATATCTCACAAATTATAACTCTAAAGAGGAATGTGAATTTGAGCACCGCAATTGTTGCAACCATGGAACCACTTAGAAACATTCAAGAATGAAAACTCAAGAATAGCAAGCAAGAGTGGGAAGAAAAGAAATTTGATGATGACTTGAACACACGTTGAACAAGAGAAAATGACAATTTTGTTCGAAGGGGAGGATGTGTGTGTGTGGGGGAATAACCCTTGTAATCATTTGGACATCTTTCATTGCTCAAAGTATGTAAGCAAAATGTCATGATAGTTAATTATGAGCTCTTCTTCTTTTTGCATGTGCAAATGCTTCAGAATTTTTATAAAAAAAAAGAAAAGGGGGGGAATCAATTTTAGGGTTACAAGTTCCCCATGCAAACCAAACCCTAAAGAGATGTGTGATGATCAAGCAATTCTTCTGGCTACCTATCCCTTGAATAGTAATAAGTTCTTTAAAGGGAGTATCTATCCAACACCCCCTTCCCCCCCCACCCATTTAAAGTTTCTGTAAGAGGATATCTAAGGTCATATTCCTCTGAAATTTTCCATTTATGACACAACTTTTACCCTTTTGCTAAGGCTCTCCTCCATGTGAAAAACCCATTAAAAAAGTGGCAAAAAATTGTCATGGCTTATGATTGTTCATTTTTTGGTGCATATTTTAACTTCACCCAATTCATGACATTGTTCCCCTCCCCCCCCCTCTTTCAACTAATGAATGAATGCTTGCTTTTTGTTAAGTGTCTTTCTCTTTGTCTTCACTTCCATGGATTGGAACTTTGGTAAGTACCTAATTGGCAAAGAAAGAAAGAAAGAAAAATCATCCTCCTAAACAATGCTCTCTCACTATCCCTTGTCACTACTATTCATCCATCCTCAAGCCTCTCACTCAACATGTAACATCCATATGGGGCCATGAGGGACCAACTTGCCATTACTATTCATCCATCCTCAAGCCTCTCACTCAACATGCAACATCCATATGGGCAATGAGGGACCAACTTGCCATTAGTATTCATTCATCCATCCACCCATTCATCCATTCTCAAGCCTTTCACTCAAACATGTAACATCCATATGGGGCCATGAAGGACCAAAATGCGATGAATTTTTTTCATAATTTTAACTATACCTATAATGAGTTTCTTTCTCTTGTGTTTTCTCATTACATTTTCATCCCCCCCACGCCCCCCTTTTCTCTACTTGGGCCTCTATGAGTGTGAAAGATATCCCACAACAAGTGTTAACCGTTCCCTTACCGTTCCCACCCATAATCATGAAATAGTGTGGACAGTGATTATTATAAAGTGGGCTTGATACCATACTTCATCCAAAATACCGGAGTATTATAAAGTGGGCTGCTACCATACTTCATCCAAAATACCGGAGTTGAATAGCCCCGGTTCATTAGTTAGTCGGGTCTCCCCCAAATAATTATTTAATTTTGACCCGAGATCCCCATTTCGACAAATCTAATATTCCCGAATATTTCAAAAGATGTTTCATTTTCCTTCACAATATTTTTTTCTTGGAGAAAAATATAAATAAATAAATAAATAAATAAATATGAAAATTTCAGCATTTGTATATATATATATATATATATATATATAATAAATATTTTTTGGGGGTCAAACCTGGTATTTAACTAGGGTTAGAGGCCATTTTACTGTGGGTGGAGATGCTAGGCTAGACGTTGGGATTTCCCAATTAATGATCACGCTCCCTTTCTTTGATGGTTGCAACAGATCAGGTACCTGCCCCAAAACCACCCCCCCCCGGGGGCGCCCTTTTCAACGAATACAATTAATTAATTATTAACCCCCCTACCGAGGTACATACTACAAAACCCCCCACCCCCACGCCCCCCCCCCCAAAAAAACCCTGGGCTTGGAAACTTTTCAATTGGGAGTAGTCACCCAATTAAAAAAATAAAAATAATTGAAACTATATTGGCTATATTAAATTTTTTTTTGAAAGTGCTAAAATGTTGTTGTGGTTTTTGAGGTTTTCTATAGCCAGAAGTTCTATCAAATTTTTATCAAAGAAAAAATCGACAGATATTTCTATAAAATGGTTTCAAGGTTTCGTTAGCCAAAAAGAAGAGATAGAAGACGGGATGTTCAAAAAAAATAAAATAAAAAAAAATTTCAGATTTAGGATTTTTTTAAAGCCAAAATTTGCAGATTTTAGCCTAAATGCGAAAGCTAAAACTTTAGCTAAAATTTGCAGATCTAGCCAAATTTTCTTACAATTTTTTGTGAAAATTTGGCTAAATCTTCCTTTGGATGATCGCCACAAAAAGAAAAGAAAAGGAAAAAAAAAAGCCACTGAAATTTGGGTTGGAGGCCGTTTTGAGTTATAGAAAGCGCGGGAACTCATTCCTTCGCCTTTTTGGCTCCTTTTTTTCCGCTCCCTGTTTCTGTCCGCACGCGCGCGCTCGCTCGCTCGCTCGCACGCACGCCCGTCCTCTCTCCCTCCTCCTTCCCTCCTCTCACTCGCAACGCCGTCGTTGCCGCTGTTGCTGTTCTGCTGGTGCTGAGCGACGCGGGCCGCAACGGGCTCTTTTTTGTTCATTTGGTGTGTTGTTGGGAGTATTCGGGGTCTTGTGTTTTGGTTGGTTGGTTGTCGGGATTCATCTGGTTTTCGACGGGACTGCGCGCTTGCCTTTTTTTTGGTGGAGGGGGGAGGTGTGGATCTTTGTTTTGTTTTGTTTTCGGGTTTGTGTAGTGTTTTGTTGGTTCCTTTCTGGTCTCGTGAGGATGATGAGTATGGTGGACGTCAACGAGGATCCGGGCTTGGTACCATTGTATTCTCTTCTGGGTGAGGACTCTGCTGGAGTTGGAGGAAAATGTGTTGTTGTCGTTGTTGTCATAGTTTGAAGGCTGTTGAGAGAGAGAGAGAGAGAGAGAGAGAGAGAGAGAGAGAGAGAGAGAGAGAGCAGCATCGGCAGCAGAAGTAGGGTGCATAGAAGGAGAAGCTGTGGAAATGAAAGAAGTTCTTGTTGGCGAAAGAGTGAGCTTAGTTGGTCAGTGACATATCTGCCCATTTGTTGTGAGCGCGAGCATTGAAGAGAGAGAGAGACAGAGAGAGAGGCAGAGGGGGTGGTGGGGGGGGGGAGAATTTGGGTGCTTAGTGATGGCGGACTCATCAGCAGCCTCCGTTCAAGCGGTGGTGGGGCAGAGTCCCAGGCTGATGAGGCCTATGTGGATGCACTCTTGTGTGGGTGGAGGAGGAGGTGGTGGAGGATGTTGTGATCCCCATTTCGTAGCTCTGAACCAGCAGACGCCTCCTTGTTCTTCTTCTTCTTGTGGAAGTGGCAACAACAACAATAACAACAACGTCGTTCCCTCATTTGCTCCCAAGACTCCTTGCGAGGGAGGAACAACAATTGCGGTAACAAACAACAACCACAACCTCTGCTTGTTGCAGCCGCCGTCTTCCTCTTGTCTCGAGAAGAAGGTGGTCAGCAGCGGGGTGGTTACGACGACGACGACGACTGTTGTGGTGCCTGATAATAGGGTTCGTGCTCCTTTCAGGCTCAGTAACGGTAAGAAGAGCATTGGAGAGAGTGATGAGAAATGGGTGCAAGAGCATTTGGGTGCCACCAAAAAACGCGGCAAGAGGAAGAAGGTGCTCCTGGAGGAGCATGAAGGAATCACACACCACGAGATGGAGGAGGAGGAGGAAGAGGAAGAAGAAGATACGGAAGAAGAAGCTCCTCTTCTAAGAAACTACCACCGCAACTACTTCCAGCAGCAACTCCAGCCCAGTGTCCGCAAAGACAAAGAAGAAGAGCCGCAAAGACGAAGAAGCTCAGACTACAGTTGTAGTAGCACCCATGTGGGGAGAGTTCCGAGCTCCGAGTTCCAAGGCAACAACAACGAGAACAAGGTTCAAGTCAACATTCTACACATGCCCATCGCTGCGGACGACTCTCTGATGAGGCAGCAGGAGGACCTTGGTAACTGTAAACCTAAGTTTCACGTGGGCTTCACTGCCACCTTGCAGCAGCAAGAAGAGAATGAGAGACAGCAGCAGCAGCAGCAGCAGCAAAGGTCTCAGCGGAGGTCTTTTACTGCCAGTCTCTGCCCACCCACAACGCAGCAGGACAACGGAGGTGGTGGGACGGGAGTGTTTGCTGCAAAGCGGAATGTGAACAGCATTTGCTCTTTGAGGACTTCCCAGAGGGAACCAGAAGATGCGGACTGCAGAAAGAGCAAGATGGTGTGCTCCTCCTCAGTTGTGAAACCACCATCTCAGTCATCGGTAGTGGTGCAGGAAAAAACAGTTCTTCCTGGGAGCTGCTGCTTCTTATCATCATCATCAAGTCCACAACAAATGTTGCAACAAGGAGGAGGAGGAGTGGATCCTGGGACCCCTTTTCCTCTCCGAAAGGAGGTGCAGCAGCAGCAGCAGCAGCAGGGGTTGCTACAAGAGTTGGATCCTGGAAGTAGTAGTAGTTTATTAGGTATGCGGACTCCTCAGGTTGTGGATGGATTTTCAGGGCGGATTGCAGGAGGGAGCTTGTACAGCTCTCCTTTGGGGATTCCCACTCCCAATCCAGTGGTCAAGTCTTCTTCTTCTTCGGTTGGGATGATGATGATGGAATGTGGATATCATCCCAGAGGAGGAGGAAAAGGCTGCAGGAAAGCTTCTTGGGAAGAGGAGGAGGAGGAGGAGGGGAACATGGCATTTGTGGAAGCTGGGGGGAGTGAGAATGGAAGGGAATCAATACCTCTTGCATGCTCTGGATCCTCAAAGCTTCATGCTGTGCCTGCTTACTCTCCCATGCCTGTTGCAAAGCAGACAGTGTCCTCCAGCGAGCCCTCCCTTCTCCTAACCCTAAATTTCTCACCAATGCCCCCTGCTGGCTCTATGGGGTTAAGTCTGAAGACTTCCACAGGTCAGTTAATAATTCTGTGAGCAGCCAGCAATGCCTGTACCCCTTGTCGTTGTCATGTGCAACAGCAGTTTTCCAATATTCTGCTTCTAGTCTTCCATCTTTTCTGGATGCTGCTGCTTTTTTGAACTGCCTTCTCTTCTCAAAATTTGTTGTATGTATGCTGGACGTTATGTCAAGTCTGAAAACCTTCATTTGCAGACTTGTTCAATGTAACCATGTTTGTTACCAGACTCTTTTAACCTTTTGTCATCCTGAGTGTATAAGATGGGATGTGGTGGCTTGATCATTCATTTATTTCTCTTTCTGTAAGATTGAACTGGTTTTTTCATGGCTTACTGTTTGTTTGGTGTCTGGTTTTCGTTTGCTCAGCTGTGGTTGCATCACCAGAAGAGGATTGGGGCAAAATGCTGGCACTTTCACAGACGCCTGCAACAACACTACCAGCAGTAGAGGCAGAGTCGATTATGACAGAGCACAAGCTTCTTGGCTACCAAGAGCGCTTCATCCGCCTGCAAGCATTCTTGAAGAAGTGTGATGATGATGAACAAGATCTTTTGCAAGGTGAGTTCAAGTCACTTGACTTCTCACATCACCTAATCTCTCCTTTTGATGCCTTTCTTTTTGGGGGGACCAATCCTCTTTCAAAAATTCTGAGTGTTCGTCCATGTGGGTGGCAGCTCTACAATCACTTTCAGCTGCTGCACGAAGTGGCCATGCAGTTGAATTGGAGACTCGGGCATTGGGTCTCTCCCTTGAAGAAGGTACTGTCTGAGTTTGACTTTGTCTCTCCATGCTAACAAGCAGCAGAACTTGACTTTTGGTTGAAGTGGACATTCCCTTGTACAATGTTCTTTCTACATTCTGTGCTTGACAGGTTGATGGGTTGGCCCATAGAAAGGAAAAGGATTTCTTGCATCAAGCTGTTTTCATCTGACTGAAGAGCATTATAAATCTGTAATTGATTCTTTTTGCCAGAATGGGCAGGTTAGTTGACCTAGAGATTCTGATTAAAGTTTCCCATTGCAGTAAAGGAAATGGATCGTTTGAAGATGTTGAATGTGATGGGCTGTGCACCAATCTCAAGAGGACAACATGAGTTGGGACGGGTTCCAACAGGCCCCTGGTTACCTGGCATCAGCACCACTTTGGAATCTGGTCATCAGATACGCACAAAGTCCTCCTCACAACTGTCAGCTCCAATGCCAGCCCAGTTTGCTGTTCCTCATTTCCCTTAAGATTGGTTTTGCTTCTTTCTGAGTGCGGTGGAATACACCAATCTTTCCTACTGAGGTAACTTTCTTCAAGCCCTATCCTGCCTATTCTTCCATGACCCTAATTTCTGAAGCAACATAAAACTCATTCAAGGGGTCATAAATGAATGTCTCGCCCAATGAACTAGCAAATGGGAATGCTCATCACAAGACTATGTTTGTTGGGGGTTTAGTCTGCTGTGTGTTGGGAGATTTGTTGTTGTAACCAAAGTGTTGTTTCCAATTTTTGGCAGGACACGAAGGCTTGTATGGGTGAGGATGGAGTTGGTTTGCAAGTTGCAGCCAGTTGACCTCATGCAATTTTAATCCATTGTAAATGAATCTGCATGACATCCCTTCAACAGCCTGTACCTTTATTTTCGAATCTAACCTGAATCCTAACCCTAACCCTAACTTTAGATTTGAGCCCCAGCCCTTTTCGTGTAGCATGTGCCCAAACAGTAAACTAGAGTTTAAGTGATTCAGGTACTCATATTTTTGGCTAACCCCTGAATCATGCCAATCTGTAGCAATAGAGGTACATCTTGTATAAATTTGTTGGAGAGGAGTTAGGCAGCTGCCATCTGGGCATATGCAAAAGCCATCACCATTTTCTTGTGTAGGATCTGGTGGATGACTCCCTGCCCTTGTGTTATGGCTGATTCTTCAAATCTGCAACTGCAACTTGTCCGTAAATCAGTTTTCCTTATGTCCTGTGGCTCAATAGTCAAGTGGATTGTTGATTTCCCTTGTTGTGTTCTGTGACTTGTATGAGTAAGTGAATCAAATTAATCTTAGTACTTTGGCAATATACTCCACAGTGCCTAGGATATCTTTAACTCTGTTTTGCTGACTGGACTGGGTTCAATGGCTCAGAATTTGAGAAACTCTTCAGGTTTTTGTATGGAAAACTTGTTAGATGAGTGCATTCACTTGAACGCAATTGAGTTCTATGCACAATGTTGAGATTTTCTTGTGAATGAGCAGATTGTTGCCCGTGAATGGTTGGTAGTGGTGGCTTCCCTTTGGGCTCTTTAGAAACAAGGGATGTGTTAGTGTGAAAGAACTGAGCATACTGTGATTAGTTCAGAATTGAGTCCATGTCCATGCTGTGTAATTTCTCAAAACAGGTGAAGTCACCACACCTAAACCCTTCACCACACCTATTGCATTTATGGGAAGGTGGTTCTGGATCTTCTTCTTTTTCAGTCTGAAATGGCATTCCAAGTTTTGTTGATCAGTTCTAACATTTTCTGATGACCAGCCAATAGATTACAGAGATGACTGCATTGAAGGCCCAATCGACCAAGTCTGCTTGACATAGTAGTCTCTTCTGTAGATCTAGAACTAATGTGGAAGTTTACCTTGGATGAAGTTGCAGATGCCTGCAGTGTCTGTGGCTACATCTGGAGAGCAATCTTTACACCACTCAGCAAGCTTCACATTTGAGCGAAGGAGAGACTCATCTGACCAGACCAGGGGGTCTGCAAATGACTGTGACCAGGTAAGTGCTTGGCAGACAGCCTTATTCTGTTCATGGTGATTTATTTATACACATACATGAGAAGAAAACCTTGCTTTACCCGACCTTCAAAACACCCATAAACTGCTATTCAGAAATATACTTGCAACTTAACCGCTGAATCTCAGGGCAGACTGATATTGTCAGCTTCTCAGTGTATCTTGGTCTTTCTCTGCCAATTAGAGTTTAAGGGTTACTACATCCAAGGCCAAAATTCATGTAGCCAAAAACTCATGGAACTGTCATGTCATAGGTCCCAAAATGAGCTAAAATATGGTTTAGTGAATGATGGGAAAACTTAATTTTGATAATATAATTCGAGTAGATTTCTTCAAAAATTCAAGTTGTCCTTTTGGATTCATTTTAGTCATCTTACTATTTCTAACTAACACTGATCAAATTATTACGTATGGCTGACATGTATGGCATAGACAATTTAAAATGGAAGTTTACTACCACACTTGGATATTATTAGTGTAGGCTGTGTAGTGTGACTTTGATTATCTATGTACATTTGGTTCTTTGTCCACACAATAGCAAATTAACATTCAATGTTCAGCATGAATCAATATTCTAATGTTTGTGTTGACAATGTTAATTCTCTAGACACATATTTAGTTCGGGTTGCAAATTTGTGCAGTTCACATTAATAGACATGTAAGTAAGCATGTCATAAATCGAGGTTTAGAATTAGGGTGGATCACATGAATTAGTAATTCATTGGTGTGTAGTTTAGAACCTTATTGTTTTCGTTAAACTTCACATTGACCATCACGTGTTAATAATCGTGGCAATGACTTATTATGTTCATTTTATAAGTTTAAAACACTGTGTGTGTGTGTGTGTGTGGAGTTGGAGTGGTGAATAATGTCAATTGAAACACTCAAATCTTTATCATTTTATCATTGTATAGTTTGAAAAAATAAAATGATATTGTGTTAGAAAACACATGTGTGTCGCAAAGTGTTTCATTGTCATATATATAATTATTATTTCAAGAACCATTCCATATGAAGATTAGATGGTCAAATTCCATCAGCATTTTAGATGGATATTGTAAAATAATGGATTTGATATGCCCTTTAAGGATGAATCCAATATTAAAAAAATGTTAAATTGCAATCAATGAATTTCAGGATTTTCAATGCAAAAGATTAAACCCTTACTAAACATTGAATAAAATCTGGTTTTTAACCCAAGCAGAAAAACCTCAAAAGAAAAAGAACCCTACGAATCAATTGTTACTTGGTCAGACAGAAAAAGTTAGCCCTGTAATCAACAAATCAAGAGAACAATTTACATCCCACTCTTGAGCTTTCCCAAAAGGGAATTGAACTACTACTGCAAGCACTCAATGAACTTTTGTAGTTTGATTCAACTGACCTTGGATGTTGCAAAAATTTGAGAATTTTCTGCACTCAAGGGTTTTTTCAAGGTGCTTTCATCCAGTACAGCTCTTGGGGGTGGGAAACTCCACTTGATAAACCTTAAACCCTGTGAGGAAGCTTAGCTGCAAAAGTTAACAATACTCTGATAATACTATTCAACCATTCTAATTGCAGTGCTCCTGTTGTTTAACAATAATAGAGTTCTAAAATTGCCCTAGGATCTTGGCAAAATAAATTTCTGTAAAGCTCTTAAAAACCAGCGAACATATTGATGGGATTGATGGGATGGAAGGTCTCCCCTTATAGCTTTTAAGCATGCTCTCCATGTTAAAGGCCCAAATGAAAAGCAAAAGATTAGAATAATAATTGAAGCAAAAATGGTGTCCCTGAAAGTAAATACCAATAGTCTTCATGAGGTTGATACGCCTAGTATGCAGCCATGACAATCTCCCGCATGAGCTCTTTTGGAGCTGCACTTAACACATAAATGAAACACACTTGCATCAGTATAGATGATTCAAGCTTTATCTTGATGAAGAAATGAGTCCTGCATCATGCAATTGTACTTAAACTAAAGTTTAATCTTCATTCCTGTAAAACTGTTTGTATAGTCAGAAACTTGACGTATATGGCTACTATAGATGTTAACAGACACAAGTTTTCCTCTGAAATCTTCACACAAGCAGCAGTTTGTTACCCGGAGATAACTCTCACCAAGCTATGGCTTAAGACTCAGTCTCGAGTTGCAAAATTGGCATGCAAAAGTGTGGGGGCAATGTCTTTGATGATTCTGATAGGGCTACCCCTTGACACAGTATCTTGGAAATTGCATAAACAAAGGATGAGTGTATCTTTTGTCTGTGTAAAAATATTCACTAAGATTCTGTATTTCCTCTCTTCATCTCACTGGGTGAGCCTGTAAAAACAGAAATGAAGAGGTGCAACTCACCAGGCTGGCCCGTGAAAAGCTCAAACTGGCCATATGCCTGCCTAATGAACATCTCCATCCCACTGACCACTGCTGCACCAACCTCTGCTGCCTCTCTTAGGAGCTTTGTAGTTCTTGGTGTGTAGACCGCATCAAACACGAGGCAATATGCACTCAATGCATCCTGGTTCATCCTTACAGAAAATCAAAACCGACCCAACATACTCATAGGTCTTTGACACTAAAGACTCTGGTTCCATTAAAAAGGTTGTCTTTTGCCTCAAAAGACTTGGTGAAAATCATTACTTTACCCAAGTAAGACAACATTTCCTGCTATCAATGACAACTTCTCTAGTTGGCTCTTTGAGATACGTCCATGCATTCATGTTATCTGGATAAAAACAGGCAATATTAGCCACTACTTTTGTAACACAATAGGCAGCTTGAGTTCAGACTAGCACACCTTGGGAATAGGTGACTGATCGATGTCTGGCTGCATGCCTATGGAAGTTGAGTTGGCTAAGACCATGCCTGTTTCTGGACGAAATTCACTCAATTTCTCCAATTGAATTGCCTCCCCACCTACTGCAGCAGCCAATTCCTTGGCTCGTCCTAATCACCCATATCACACAAGTTACATGGAGGCCATAGATTTCAACCATCTGGATAACACAATCAACTCTTGCACCTGTCTACTTTCAAATACAACAAGCGACCCTTACAGAGACTGTCCAATGGACAGACAATAAATCCTGCACAAATTGGTATCCACGAGAAAATAGGGGGCTCACTGTCAATTATTGCAAAAGAAAAAAGTATCTCAGACTGAAACCTTCAAAGAAGACTAAGTATAACCCTCTGTATGAAAGAGCAGCTATTATTGAATGAAAAGGGCATTAGGACCACATACCAAAATTACGATTGGCAATCACAACACGTGCACCTCTTTCTCGGGCTCCAAAAGCAAGAGCTTTTCCTGCCCCACCAGCTCCAATAACTACAAACAGCTTGCCCTTAAGGGGAGAAGAGGCACCTTCTGAGGCAAGTCCTGTTCAAAAAACAGCCAATCAGCCTAAGCAAACAGACAATCCTGACTTATACACCTCCTAATCAACTCACAAGTCAGTTTTTGCAAGCATTGTCCTTGGCTCAACCAAGGAAGGCATTTGAATGGCTATAAAACCACCACATTACCAGTTCCAAATACAGGTTTCTGCTACAACTTGAAACACTCAGCCATAGAAGTGAAGATACTACAGTTGCTCGGAAAAATTAATTCCTAGATGGCTTCAACATCTTTTTAAGTTGTCTAAGACTCACACAAATGGTTTTATGATAAACAAATTGCTAACATATGGAGTTACAAAATACTGTGGAATACCTGACTCATGGAGGCCATCTTCAATGGCAGTTAGAGCACCATCACAATCTGTATTGTATCCCACTAATTTGCCATCACTTTTCCGAACAATAGTATTGACTGCACCAATTGCCTAGCAGAAGACATCCAACTGCAGATGTCATTCCCATAAGACCAGACATTCAGGTTTACTACGATTTCGATGGTCATCATATGTGTATCAAACTTTTAACAGGTAAAATCTGATGGGCAGAATATGTCAAACCTTTGCAATGGGATCCACCTCATCACAGCATTTTAGTGCTGCCTCCTTATGGGGGATGGTTACACTGCCAGAAAGTTAGCAAACACACTTCAATTACCAGACTTTCATTTGATGTGAAGGAAAGCAAGGAACCAATGTGTTCATATAAGAAAACAAACACAAGATACCTGAAGCCACTGAAGTCCGGAACAGAATAAACGCTCAAAAATTCGGCCAGATCCTCAACAAGGAACGGAACATAAACTGCATCAATGCCGCATTTCTCGAAAGCAGCATTGTGTAAAATTGGGCTCTTACTGTGGTATACAGGATTTCCGATAATCCCAAAGACTTTGGTATCTCGTCCTACTTGGCCAACCCTATAAACATGCGACAAGTCTGCCAGTGTGGGCTGCCCTGGAGCTGACTCCTGGCCTTTGCTCAAAGCCCCAAAAGTCAAATAGCCTCCATACTTAGGACAGAGAATCCTGCCTATCACTCCCTTTGGTCCCATCACCAAAGCAATTGTTGGAACCTGCAGTATGAGCCCCACACATCATATTCCAAGGTACCAGGATCATCATCAAATGGAACCTAGATTGATTCCAAACTAAAAGGCTTTCCATCAACTTACAGACTTCCTCTGCTGATGTATTCCATAGTCCCTGCTTACAACAAGAAGGGGAAATCATGATAATTGCCTCCTAAATATCTATACACACACATGAGCCAAATGCAAACGCTCAAATACATATAACAATATGGAGGCTTCCACTACACAAGTTATTAAATAGCCTGCAGTGAGTGTCAATAGGAAGTTTAGACAAAATGCTGCAATCATCCAATCCACATGCCTAGTTGAAATCCAACATGTATGAAAACCATTATCCAAGAAGTCCTCTCTCTGATTTGCATTTGGACCTAAGGAAGACACTGTTCTTCCCCAGAAGTCCATAAATGTGAACAACTCCTCCAGACGTTTTGGAATCCCTGAAGCTATCTGTTATATCACTACATATAGGCATTGCAGGTCTAGCTGCAAGATAAAGAATTTTGCTAAGCCCATTTACTTGTCTATAGACAACCCTGGGATCCCAATTCCAGTCACTCCAAATGCTTGGGGTGAGATTTAAATCTAGCAATCAGCTAGATGGATGTTGAAATTATGTTACTACCTGCATATTCTGCCTACAATGCTCAAGCCTTTGGAGTCTTTGTATATTGCCAGCATAAGATTGTCTGATAGACTATCAGACAGTTGTTACCACCCACAAAGGAGAACACTTACTTGAGAATGTGCAAGCAAATGGAGCACCCGGGAAACATCAGTAATGTTTGTTGCTGTTGTTGCAAACTTGACAATATCAGCACCCGTCGACTGTATTCTGGCCACAAGTTCTCCAATCTCTTGCAATGAGGGAGTCACTTCCCAATTGTGATTGGAGACAATGACTTTTGTCTCAGATACAATCTTGTTTTGTTTCAGTGTAGCTATAAAGTCCCTTGCTACCTGCACAACTGTGACATACATGTAAAAATCTTGGTTGTATTACCAGTGATACAAAGATACCATTTTTTCTTGAAGGCAAGAAGAGAGAGAGAGAGAGAGAACAGCAGCAGCAGCATTCTTTGGGTTCCCAGAATGGATGTAAAATTCCAAATTGGAGGGTAATATCCTACACTGTAGAGAAATTGGCAATTATTGAGTGGGTTTGGAAGAGTGTGCTCGGGATGTTGAAATTACCTGCAGCTCAATATCAACATAATCTGCACCAAGCTTGACAGCCAGTTGCAGAAGCTTTTGTCTCTCTGTTTCTTCACCCTCATACACTCCCCCTTCCCATTTTGCCCTGTGGACAAACCTTTTGATAATTAGTCAGGAGACTCATCAGCATTACTGGAGTCCAGTGCAAGACTCTGAAGAAGAAGAAATGAAGAATCTATCTCGGTTTTAAGCTTGAAGCCACAACACAATGGTCTGTCACTAAAGTTCTGAGTCATCAGGTGTGGGCTGCCGATGACAGTCACATTATTTGCCCAGAGTTGAGCTAGTACAATTCGCATGTGCATGAGCTTCTTCTCCACACTGATGTGATCATGTGAGGTGAAGCTGAAAACTAAAGTTTTGGCAAAGACTGGGTTGAAGTTTGTGCAGAGAAACTTCAACAGGCGAGGAATGATTTGATCGAATCCGACAACGAGAGAGAGAGAGAGAGAGAGAGAGAGAGAGAGAGAGAGAGAGAGAGAGAGAGAGAGAGAGAGAAGCAAAACCTATGCTTCGATCTTCCTTCAAAGCAAGCGCTAGTTTGTTGATGAAGAACCAGGAAAAGAAAGAAATTTGTGACGCTCTTAGAGAAGTCTAAAGCAAACCTGGCAGTGACGATCATCGGAAGAGTGCGAGCATTCAACAGAACAGGAAGATCCTTGGCAGCATTGAAGCCAGGGATATGATCCACTCGACTCTCCACTACATCTGCGCCATTGGCCTTGGCTTCTTGCATTTGCGTCAACATCTGCGATACCGATCGCGCGACGAGTGGCGCACAAATCAGACATCCCCGAGGTGTCATGGCTCCTTCCTTCTTCTTCTTCTTCTTCAAGCTCTCCGGATCCGCCTCCAGCTTGCTTACTTGCTACACGAAAAAAACACACACTTCTTCCTTGTTTGCTTCGTTCCTTCCGTCCTTGCTTCTCCTCCTCCTCTAAACTAAAACACAAAGCAGCTACACGAGCTTAAACCTAAAACCGATTCTTCTCTTTCCCCGTTCCTCTCCCCCCTTAGTGTTGTTGCTTATTTATCACTAACAAACACTAGCGTTCGAGCCGAAGAAGATCAGACTCCAAGAAGACCGAAAGCACAAGAGAATCATCGTCAAAGCAAAAGTCTTCGTCAACAGAAGATGATTAGGAGAAGAAGTTTCCCTTGTTTTGTTTGTGTCTGTGTGCGTGCGTTCGTGTGTTGTTTTATCACTAACATCTCCGCAATCGGACAATAACAATGCTTACGGCGAAGATCTTTCCAAGCAGAAATCGCATTTTGCAAAATCCTCCAATTCCTTAAGCATCTGGTGCTAATCCTAAAAATCCATAAACAAAGACAAATCAAAGCAAAGCAAAGCAATCACTCACTCACTCACTCACTCAGGCATCCATCTCTGCCGTAGCTTTGCGAAAATGATTGAACACCTTTTCGCAGTCTTTTCTGAGTCTATTTTTGCTTTAACCTTTTTCTTCTTCTTCTTCTTCTTCTTCTTCGAGGAAATCAGATAGAGATGCAAATGCATGCTTTCTGGTTTTTTTTTTTCCCTTCTTTTGCTATGATTATTGCTGTCTCTCCTAGTGTGTGGCAAAACCTTCATCTCTTTCTGATCTTGTGTGTTTTGAGTCCTTTCATTCAAGAGAAAAGGACCGATTCTTGAAATATGTGAGAGAGACAAAAGAGTGAAAGATCATCATCATCATCATCATCCAGCAGAGGAGCCAAGAGCACTCAATCTTTACTTGTATGTAGAAAGAACACTCTCTTCTTCTTCCTCCAGAAATGATGATTAAGAAAAACGTTTTTTCTGTTCCGCTCACTGAGTTTGGAAGAAAGGGAGTTGCAAAATTTGGGCTCAAATCCCTCTCTCTATTATTGATTTGATTGAGGAAGAAAAGAATGAGTGTTTCTGGAAGCAGACCCACATTGCATTTGAGCATATCTCTCTACCTGTTTCTGCAGCTTGCGGAGGTGAATACACAAATTCCATAACCAAGTCTGTGGAGAGCAAAAAAAGGCAGATGATAACAACATTATATCTACAAAATTGTAGAGAGAAATCTCCACATCGACCGACACTCTCCAAGGTGACATGACAATGGTGTGTGGCCATCAGAAGTCCATAACCTTATGAGAGAGTGTCAGTTGCTCACAAAGTGTCAGACCATAACCTTCTTCATTACGGATAGCATTGACAAGCTGCCATAACTGCCAACTGACTTCACCAGCTCCTGACTGATTGGCTGCCATGACTACACACTGATTTCATCAGTTCACAACAGTGGGTGTAGATAAGTACATAATAAGCAGATGATAGATCAACACGATTACTACTGTTTTTCAATGTGCACCTTCTTCCACACTCAGGTCTGTAGAGGAGAAAGCAGGATATCCTGCAACAGTCTGCATCTCAATACTTTTGTGAGTAAAAATTTTGACAATTTGGAACTTATGGTCTCTGGACAAAAGTGTAAAATGCAAAAGAACAAGATGGCAAACTGTGTTAGAGAGCAAAACAACCCACCTTGAAGGTTATTTCCACAACCCAAGAGAGACATCAATGAAATAGGACTTGTCAACAAATTATATTTCTGTTTATAAAGGGAGCACAATGTGAGAGTAGCAAACCTGAATAGAAACAACTCTTGAAGAACAATATTCCAACAATCAGAAGGGGGCACCATGCAACAGTTGCAGACCTGGAAGAATTGCCTTCACCTATGGTAATTTACATAGCATAGTCTGACATTTAAGAATTTGAGAAGCAATGCCTAGTTGAGTGTTGCAAAGGAAGTTCCAAATTGTGGTTAATCCACCTTTTAGTACACTTCAACATTCCATTGCTCACCCTTTTTCAATTGCTTCTTGTAGTCCGCCCACACATACCCTGCAATCACCATGGCATTATCAAATAGGGTACAGTTTGCAAGATGAATCAGAGTCCCTCAAACAAACTCTTGGCTACTCATGCAGTAACAGTGAGACTATAATTGATTGATTACTGTGTATTTCTTACATTCATTAACATCCAGATGGTAACATTATCATTGTTTTTAAATGTGTGGATGGTAAGCCATCCTGTACAATGGGACCAACCCAAGTCTTTGATTGAATGTGAAACATTTATAATCCAACTCTCCTCCAGCTCATCATTGCAGAATTGTTAGTGGGTCTTTCACTGATTGAATAAGGTTTACAGGCAATTACTTGGATTAGATTCTGGATAATTAGATCTAAAGTTCATACTAGTGAGGTAGTTGGTATGTCTGACTGGTGGTTGCCAAAAACTTTTTACACATTTAGGGCTGTCAAAATGGCTTTCAGGCTAATAGTTTTGGTCACAACTCTGGAAGCCAGATTGAAGTAAAAATGCTTACCATCACGCTCGGCCAAGCTGGTCATGATGTCATCAATGCCCTTTTCCATTCCTTTTAAACCGCACATGTAGACAAATGTGTTGTCCTTCTGCAGCAGCTGCCAGAGCTCCTCTGCATACTCTGCCATGCGTGTCTGAATGTACATCTTCTCACCCTTGGCATTTGTTTGCTCACGACTCACAGCAAAATCCAGACGGAAATTGTCAGGGTAATCTCCTTGCATCTTCTCAAACTCCTGAAAAAAATTCAGAGCAACAAATTAAGGCAGGTTCTCAGGTCATTTTTTATTCATTGTTCAAGAGATTCATTTCAAAGATTCGACCATGTGCTTTTATCCATTCTTTTGTGGGAGCAGCATCTTGTTTAATGAAGAAACCAGTCACTATCCCTAGTAACATGCCATGAATAAAGTCTCATTTACTTGTGGTGGTCTACACAACAATGCATTACTAGATCCTGTAGTCCTCCCTAAAACACATGAAGTTGAACAGCAATTGAAGTACTTGCTGTTGCATATGGTCTCTGAACTCCAGGCTCATGCCAATACATACTGAGCCCGCACTGGAGGAAATTGGTCTGCATTCCTCAACTTTGAGACCAAAGGTGGCCTAGAGTATTAAGTGGTATTGTACCTCACGGTAGAGCAAGCTGCTGCTGGTTGGCACCCCAAGGAAAAGCCAGGCTAATCCATTATACTGCATACCACACATCTTATGATTCAGTTCTATGTTCTGCAGCATGAAGATGAGGAAGAGTTGCCAGTAGATGAAATCAATTTAGTGCAGTCAATTTAGCTTCTAGCCATGTTTTTAGTATAGATAATGAGTAAACAATGGCACCCATGCACAATTCCCACATCAGTGATTCTTTCACTTAGCTCAGTTTGATTCACAATGGTTTGAACATCACTAGACACAGTGTTTACCTTGTAGTCGTCATGCTTCTCAAAGAACATGCGCCACAAGAAGCCTCGGAAAGGAGCGATTCCTGTTCCAGTAGCAAGCTGCCATCGTACAACCACATGAGGAATAAGCTACATTAGCGCAAGGAATGGTCAGAAGCCAACTAACTTTACATGTTTACCACTATTGTTTCAGGCCAACAGAGGAAACCAAAACATCAGAGCTCATGAATTGAGAGCATCTACAAAGATTTAGCAAAGTGATTACCATGATGATGGTAGCATTTGGATCTGTGGGCATCAGCATTTCCTTGCCAACGGGCCCTGTTATAGCCACTTCTTCCCCAGGTTTCAAGTCACCTGAAAATTCAGTCAGCCATCCACAAAGCCGGATCACTTCCTACTGGTAAGCTCCAGCACAAATCCTTCATGCAAATAGCTGAGAACATAATTTAGTCACATGCATTGAGCAACCAAAAAGGACAATCAAAAGGCTTGACTAACCCTAAAAGGTTTTGGGCAAAAACAAAACCTGTTCTTACACTATTTAGGAATCAGTTTTATAGTGGGACATGCATTAGAAAAAGATAGAAACTTTTATGCTTTCAAGTATCCAAAACTCCTTTGTTAAAATCTGTACAGAGGAGTGGGAGTTCAACCTACAAATTCATGTATGGACTCAAACTAGTCATCATAAACTTGAAACCTACATCCTCACTGTGTGTGAGTGGGGACAACCAATCTAAACAATTGAAACAAGCATCTACTGCAAGGATTGAAACTGGCCAGAAGCTAGATTGATAGTCAATCAACAGGCAAAGATGTGCAAAGTTTCATTACAGAGGAAGTTGGAGCAAACACCCTTGACCTCCTCGCCCTTGTCATTTGTGTAAACAAGTCTCTTGACACACAAAGATACCTACCCACCAAAACATTCTTCACATCAGTGAACATTATCTCTATTGTTCAGAACAAGCAAGAGCACCTCCATGACATGCTGGCTTAACCCAGGTTGCCCAACGACCTAAACAAACCTGAAAATGTTACAGCTGTAACTCCACAAGTCACCTGCTCAAGTGGGGACATTGGACATGTGTGACATTTGCAACTGCAGATAAAAGGGTTTGGTGTCAGGCTTACAGTCTTGTAATCCCCAAAGTCGCCTGGAGCACTGCTGGCTATGGAGTACAACCGCAGCTTGTGGGGCTTGCCATTGGCATCAGTACCAGGTGGCACTACACCAATAGATTGACCTTCTCTGTAAGGAACTTTACCTGTTGCAAAACAGATATAGAGCCTATCAGCAATGTTAACAGTTCTGGACCAAACAAGGCAAACTGACCATCCTCTAGCAAGAAATTCAATTGAATGGTTTTTGGAGCAACAGCATGTACATAATCTTGCATTCCCAATGAGGTTCTCAAACTCAAAGCATGAGGAAACACAGAAATCTCATGACTGAGCTGCAGAAATGAAGCAAGGACTCATCAACAGAAACTTGTGGTGTACACAATGACATAATAATATCTCAAGACGGGACAAACCTTCGGTGGTGAAAACCATGTGCCAAGTTTCACCAGGTGCATCATCACCCACGATCTTAGTGTTCAGAAGGCAGCGGCCAATGTAAGGTTCCTTGGGCTTGAAGACATTGGTTGACAGTCCCTCATCATTCTTCCTTGACTCCTTCTTCACCTTCTTGGCAGTCTGTGTCTCTGTCACAACTGCTGCCAGAATGGTGGTGGTGTTACCACCACGCACAGCAATCACTGACCTTGTTTCTGAGAAAGCTTCAAGGGCTCGGTCGGCAAAGAATCCAAGCTGATGAACCAAGCCATCACAGGACAATTACAAATGCTTGATCAGAAACTCCTTCACACTCCCAACCAGAAACATTTCATAGATCACTACTATGGCAGGTTCCAATGGATTATTGTTCCAAAGTTTGATGCATGCTGCATGGGGCAACATCATACAGTAAACTTCTACCTGGTTCCTAATTCAGAGAAGAGCTTGCACATAGACCAACTTCACACATTCCTCCATAAAATTATACTACTTTCTGGTGAAAATATTTGCCTCTATATCTAAGAGTTTCAACTCAAATCCAAGTCAATCATCTGTCTTGAAACCAAGGAAAAAGGGGAATAGCATATAATAGATTAATGAAGAAGCAAGTTATTCAAAAAAATTGGGGACCACCAAAGGTGCACAAAGAAGCCCTCAGCAGCAAATGCTAGACTCTAATCATGCTGGTCATCCCCATGATAATGATGATGATGATGATGATGATGAGTGACAAACAACCTTTAGCAGTTGAGACAGATATGGCAAAATAGTTGTTGATTTTTCTCCCGTGTTATCTATCACCTATCTCTCAACCGAAACATGGCATGGGAACAGCAATTTTGAAAACAACAGCAACATGCATCATACAAAGAAACGCAAGACCAAAAGAAAGATACAGAAACGAAACTCATTTACAGAAGAAAATTACAGACGGCTCCAAATCTCTCTGCCGGTACATATCCAAAATGCTTGCTCGACGTTCCGGATTCTGGTCTTTAAAGCGATAATATTAGGACTGGCAACGAAAAGAAAAGAAAAGAAAAGAAAATGCTCATGGAATCGCACAAATTCCGCCGTACTTTTTGAGGAGGAACACTCGACTTGAACAGGGAGACACGAGAGGTTGAGCAGCGAGGTGGGGTCTGTACTGCTGCTACCAAACTGGATGTGCAGGGGACCGCGGCACTTGCTGCCACTACTGCCATGGCTTCCCAACTTCACTCCGCGCTCCAAAAGGACTTCAATCTCCAACAAAACAGCAACAAAATGCTCCCGTAATCGCCTGAAAAATACACTAATCCTCCTCTGCAGACCTCGATCTCTGTCTCGCTCTCTCTCTCTCTTTCCTTCGCAAAACAACTGCGCTCTTTGCACAACTGCGCTGAACAAGAACAAGAGAGAAGAGACCTGTCTTTTACCGCCGTAACAACGGTAACAGTTGGCGGTAAGTTTTGGCAACCGTAACCTAGAGAGAGTTACCGGTGGTAAGAAATAAGCTTGGGAAAGTGAAACTAGAATTACCCCACAAAAAGGACTGGCCAAGGTTCTGGGTCGCCCCCGTGTTGCCACGTGGTGTTATCCACAAAAGCCCAGATTATTATCAAGGACGCGGATCTACGTGGATGTTATCATTCATTCGTTCGGTTCTCTCTCCCATGGCTGACGGGATCTACTAAAACATATTGTCCATTAAGCTACGTGGATGTCATACATTTGTTCATTCGTTCGTTCTGAAATGGGCATGCTACTAATTATGGATGAAAGAACGTTCTCAAGGAGAACAGTCATCCATTGGATGCTGGGCTGCTTATCGATTGGAAAAAAACGTCTCTCATGGACAACAGACGCGCGAGCCTACGTGGATGTCGTTCGTTCGTTCGTTGTTTCCTATGGTGGGATGCAACTGATTATGGATGAAAGAACGTTTCTCATGGAGAACAGTCATCCGTTAGTTTCTCTTGGCCAATAGACCACGCGAACCCACGTGGATGTTATTCATTCGTTCGTTCTCTCCATATGATGGTATGGTGCTGATTATGGATGAAAAAAGATATCATGGATGTACATTCATCCGCTGGATGCTCCGTCGCCAACCCCAGGAAGAAGCATATGCCTGCAAGGGAAGTGCGAGGCGCGCATGAATGCCGATGTCGGCGCACAAGGAAAGAAATCTCTGCGCATCGCGGAAGAATGTGTGACGATCGATCCGCGTAGTAGTAGGTCGCAGGCAATCAAGCACCAAGATTCAAGTACTGCAAATGGGTTAGTCCTTTTTTTCAACGAGGAGGAAGAAAGATTGGAGTTTTTTTGATGCCATAAACTCTTGACAATATTCAAAGGTCATGGAAAGATTCTGTGTCTTTTGTTCCATCAGCTCCTGGAGGTTGTAGATTATTGATAAGGGAAAAAAATCTGTAGCAATAATAATATTGTACACTTCAACAATCTTATTCACATAACATTTTGATTTGACAACAATCTTTGAAACTTTCTGCCACTGAAGAAAGAAATCATGATGGGTTCACACAAATTATTGTGAATCCTAGTTGCTTGATCAATGCCTCACAGAAAACCTTCAAGATCACCTCCACACTAAAGCAAGGACACTACCACCCACCCCAACAAAGCAGCAGCAGCAGCGCCCACGAATAGTGTTACCGTGGAAGCTGGTGGTTGCAGAATTGCGCCATTTCCTTGTTGGGCAGCAGGTGCCTCAACAGTTATAGCAGTAGGAGGAGGAGAGGTGGGACCACCCTGGGAGATGGGAAGGGGAGAATTGGCAGTGCCCGGAGAGTTGGGAGAAGGGGCTGATTCTTCTGATGTCATGACTACCACTTCCAGATTCATGCCTTGCACGCAATGCCCAGGAATGCCACACATGAAGTAGGAACTACCAGTCATTGTGAGTGGAATCACAGTATATCCTGAGTTATTGAAGCTGATCGGATTTTGAGTGTTGCATGCTTTGAAGTCTGAAGGATACCGCACTTGTAACACGTCGTGAGCACCTGCCGTGTATATGAAAACTGCACAACAACAACCAAAAAAAAAACATGAGATCTGGTCTAAAATATTGTAAGCACTGCTGATCTCCAAACTCAAGAATCCTGGAAACGATCAGTCTAACTCTCGAGGTCCTTCTGATCCCGCTTACACACACCAGAACTTTTAGTTTGATAAAGAACTTGATCACAAAAAAAATTAAAAATCTATGTTGGGGTGTAGAAACAAATCTCAGATCTAGTGATCTACCGCCATTAATTCGGTCAACAAAAGACAAACAAATGTGGCAAGCTGGGGTAATAACACAAGTTCACGTACTGAGAGCGTCACCGACTTTGAACGTCTTGCTTGCTGCCCATGTGGTGTAGAAACTGGCATTGTTCCCAGTACTTTGAGGAAGAGACCACTGGACGGTTTCTCCACCCACAACATAGTTCACCGCTTGCGCTCCATGCAGCAGCACTTGTAGGAGCAGCAGCAGCAGCAACAAGAGAATCATACCCAGATTCATACCCAGTTTAAATCCACCCATTACCGGGAACCCACGGTAGATCTATCTGCGAGCTTCTTCCTTTACTACATACACTCTGAGGAGGAGATGCTGCTGTCCCTGTTGCTGCTGCTGCTGCTAACTAGCCTACTGCTGCTGCGCGGGAGCTTGACGGTATCCAGAATCACGTCGAGCCTGGCAGTGACTCTGGCAAAAGTAGTAGGGAATCTTTTTTTTCTTTTCTTTCTTTTGTTGGAATTGGGTGTGACTGTAGCGACAGTTTGGAGCGCAGTTTGTTTTAAGAATCGCACAAGCATCTCCATGCTGCTGCTGCTTCTTCTTCTTCTTCTTGTTCCGGTTCGCGATTCCAGCGCCCCGCTCTCGTTCTCTATAAACCCTAAACCCTACTGGGATTGGCACTCACAAGTAGCTTGCTGGCTTCGGCTCCTCCCGCCTGGAAAGCTCAAGATCAACGGTTCAAATCCAGCTTAAGGTCTTGATTTCAAAACTTTCTACAATTTTCATTTTTATTTTTTTTCGGGTGGTGAAATTTCACAAACTTGGTGAAAATTGTTTTTCCCTAGAAAATGCAAAAAACCAACATGAAAAATTTGGTTTTCTTTCGCCATTTTTCGAAAAAAATTAAATTAAATTGGCCACATCTATACACTTAGGCACTTCCTTGGTCGCCACTTGTAGTAGAACTTTTGTAAAAATGCTATAGCCCACCTAGAACAGTCATCATTTAATGCTAATTAATGCTGCAAATCGAGTGTTTTTTGAAATTATCAATAGCCATAATTCAATAAAAAAATAATGAAAAATCGCCAGATTTCTGTACATGGTTCAAGTAGGGTAGCCCAAAGTGTAGAAGGATGTTTCAAAGAATTTACTTTCATATTTATTAGGCTTGTAGCCAAATTGGGCTAAATCTTCCTGTGGATCGTCGTCACTTTTGCTATAACACAAAATCGCCAAATTTTTATTTCTTTTAAATTTTAAAAAAAAAAAAAAAAACCACAACTTCTCCAGGCGTTTCCATTATTTTGTCTTCTACCAATGTTTATTATATCATTGTAGAGTGTTAATTATTTTCCCATGTTTAGACAACATAAAAGGAGAAATCATTACAATTAGACAATTGAAAGTGGTCATTTTCTTTTGCTAGCCCTTTTGAGATCACTATATTGGAAGTAAATTTACAGGACCAAATTGAATCTATTTAAAGGTTGTACTTCATCCATATCACTATGGACAAGACAACTAGTGATGCTCTAATAAATGTTTACATGCAAGCTACTATTGAACCATTTATCGAACCATACATATTAGAGTTATCCCTATAGTCACCCTCTCTTTGGGCCTGCTTTCTCCCCCTATCCTCTCTTTCAGTGGTATCCGCAAAGTAAGGAAATTATATTAAATCTCAATATGAAATGCTGAAACTCAGCATTTAATGCACAAGGTTTAAGACTAATTACAGTATTTGTACAGGTAGGAGCAGTGAAAATATACCTAGCAACAGTGGAGGCGCCCAGGAAAAAGGAAAGACGATGAAACTCAATTTACCACCACAATTGGTGAAAAAACTAGTTTGGATCCAAGTTATTTCGTTTTCTAAAATTTTCATTGCCAATTACGCGTTTGATACCCTTTTATGCGAAACTGGCTGTTCTTGCCCCTTAATTGAGTCACTTTCTGAATAACTCTATTGTTTATGAGAAAAAATTGCTTGCGATTTCCACAGACATACACACACATTATATTTTACTCATGAAAATCTTAGCAATCTTTTTTTTATTACTCTTATATGACAATTGCCTATTGAAAGATGATGTTTTAATTTGAAACCATCAAGATTTTTTGGGACATTTTTTGTCAAGGTGTTTTTTTTCATTTGTTAGAATTTGTAATACTTGTTTCCATTCTACTAAGCCGAGAAGCTTTTCTTTCAAAGCTCACTCTAGCATCCACATGAGCGGTAAACCCAATGGATGTTTTTCTAACAGCTTGTTTGTTTTGATACTTATACTCTTCAGGTTCTTTCACATGTTTCCGTAGATGTCGAATCTCTTGAATCAAGTGGTGATCCATCGGCCGAAACATTCGTCGATAGGATTGAAAAGTAGCATAAGGGAAAATGCATGTTAACGGAACCAACAAAATGAGAAGCCAATAGATTGGTGCCGGAGCAAGAGCTTCGACCAAAACCTTGTACGCGGTCGTAGAAAATGTCGAAGGCAACGACCCATAGACGGCCAAAAATACGTACCAAAAGGATATACTACCCCAAATAACTACATGTTGAATCCATGTGTAATAACTTAGAGTCATAAACAATTGGAAATTGACCACCCCAACAATACATGAATACATTGTGGCACCCAACACGTCCATCCCCGCGTTATGGCCTTCGATGTCATACGCCTCAAGTTTCAAGGCGATTGTGACAATTGCAAAGACTACGAGCGAGCTATAAACACCATTTAACATCCATCCTAATATTCGAGACCAACGGAAAAATAAGTTGTGCGGGCCTTGTTGGTACAAAGCTGGGAACTTCGAAGACAAGTTTACAACGCAACCCACAATTTTCATCCAATTTTAGAATAGAACATCAAATGTCACAACATCCTACTCAAGTTACACTAAGGGATGAAAATTCACTCCTCTTGTTATTGTATAGAGTTAGTTGCATGAAATTAGGGTTGTAGGATGGATGGCTCTAACTATGTTCCCAACATGTGTGAGATAAGCCTCACATAGATAGAGAGAAAACACAAGGAACTAGGTGGAAAAATATGCTTGTATCAATATCATCAAAATCAACCCAAAGTCATTTGATCAATTTTTTAATTAATTAATTAATTAATATTTAATCAACCTATTAATATTTAAAATATTTTTAAATATATATTATTAATTTTAAAACTAACCTCTGAACAAACGTTTGAGGCGACATCCTGTTCAAAAATACCCAACACCATAACCGGCAAAGACGTGAAGACAACGTTAAATAGGGACATATACCAATCGTTATATCCGGTCTGCCCGGAGAAGTTTGTGCATGCTTCGTAGTAAAAGATAGTAAGGCCAAAGGTGATGTTCTTGTAAAAGAAATAACAAACCTACAACCAAGTCCGATTTTGTTTAGCAAAGTACCATAGTCCCTTGAAAGGTTCAACACTAAATTATATTATTTTCAGAAATGTTTAAAAATTTCAAAAAAATCAAAATTTTGTGAAGGAAATTGAAGAATCTTTGAAAATATTTTAGAAATAAAATAAAATATTATTAGGGTATACAAGAGACAAAAAAGCACACAAGACATGGGTTTCAACAATATAAAGCATTGGGAACATGTCCAAGTGTATTTGGACAACACTCTATATCCATGAAGAGGATCCCTCCTCAAGAGGGGATGCAAATAATTCCTACTCCTCAAGGATTAGGGTGATCTTATGCCTATGCCTAAGATCCCTAAGTAGGCATAAGATCTCTTCAACTCTTAAGGAGGAGGCACAATGTCCCGTTCCCTCATATGCCTCATGATGTACCTATCGTTTAGGTTCATGATAACCTTAGGTAAAGCCAAAGGGTGGGGCACATTCTTAAGAGGCGACGTTGGACTTTGGCTACCACCTATCCTAGGGCCCTTATTTCGGGAATGCTCCTCACCCTAGGGCTTTACCATATTCCCAAGACAATATGAATTTGGGTTCATGTGTTGTTGAATGATGATGAATGAAAACTTGAAGGCAATTTTGCATTTTGTGTTAACTAATGAGATTATTGTACCATGAGAGAAATACGCTTATAACACCAATGGCCATGCACCATGAGCAATGGTTCCAAATACCGAAATTGGGCAATTGCAAAATCGCTAGCCATAACAGCCTGCCATGATCAAACATTGTTCCTCAAAACAATCCATGCATCAACGATGATTTTTGAAACTCTAAAATATGATGATATCTATTCAATGAAAAAAAAAACTTCAACAAATTTTGTCACTTTAGAACTTTGGACAATTTTAAATTTTTTTCTAAATTTTAGCAACTTTTTTACAACAAAAAAGTGCAAAAAAAAGAAAAGAAAAGTATATATATATATGTCATAATTTAATTTATGAAATATAATTGACCAAATTCCCACCCGGCCATGTTCATAGTTTAATTGTAGTGAAAATTTACTTGCATTCCTTCAACACCACTAATGCCAATACCAATATCAGCTTCTTGGATCATGCCAACATCATTAGCACCATCCCCTATGCCCAATGTAGCCTTGCGCGTACCAACCTTGACCAACCTAGTTATCTACAAACCATGGGTTGGAACTTAGAATGTTAGGTGTTGATATATTATTAGGTCATAAACCAAATAAATGATATATTATGTAAGATTTGAGATAAGGGACAAACTTAATTAACAAACTTAATAGCAAATTTCATCATTTCTCACAATGTTTGTAATCACATCATAATTCATAATTCATAACTAAAAAATTCATCAAAATTCATAATTTTAAATTCTAAAACCCTAAATTTTTAATTAAAAAAAGTTACATAATTATGAATCATATAAAGATTGAAAAAATAATTGAAGTTGGCATGAGAGCTAAGAGCCATTGGAAATTTTCTTTTCTTGGGGTAAAGGAATTATGTGAATTTCTAGGCTTAAGCTTTGTTGATTAGTCCAAGCTTATCAATTAGTCATTTATGGTTGTATTCCGAAGTTGAGGTGTTTCATTTTTAAGTTAATTTTTGAATTGAATTTATCTATTAACTTAATTTTTGAAAATGCAACTAGTTGAGATCTATTTTTAATTTTAATTTTAATTTTGATGTGTCAATATTCTTCCCGTTTTTGAAAATATATAATTATTGAAATTTTTGATAATGGTTTCAAAAAAATTGGAAGTTTTAAATCAACACGTCGATTGTTTAAACATTTTTTGTTTTGTTTTGTTTTGTTTTGGTTTTTGTCTATGTTGAAGAAATATGTTAAAAAAGTGATAAATAAAATTCCAAATTAGGAAATTAGTGACTAGAATTGTTGTTACCAAAGCTTTTTGCTTGGGTGACACTCGACAACAAACAACAGATGCACATAAAACCGCTAGACGTAAGAACAAGTGTTTCATGTCGTCCGCAAGGGCGTAAATCAATGCCTTGCCATCGATTATCAATGCATACGCCGCGTCTTCATCGGAATCCTTTGAAACAAGCTCAAAACCTTGTGCAAGTTGACGTGTGATACTATCAACCGACACCTACGATGAACAAAAGATGGCGCCCCAAAAAAAAAAATTAAAAAAAAAAAAATCAAAGATCTAGGTTTCTTCATATATATATATATATATATAATTAGTGGAAAAAATTTCACCAAATTTTCAATATCACAATTATAAATATAAATATGTTTCAAATAATAATAATAAAACCTTGCTTCACAAGAACTTTAATTGCTACTCACTTTTGCAATGCTCGCCTTGTCCCCAAATTCTTCGGCCGCCTTTACATCCGAATTTTCCAAGCTGATAATTATTTGTTTCATTCCTTGTCGCAATAAACTACATGCAAACCTATATGGAGAGAAAACGCAAGGCTTTTGATTTTTTAGCCAAAAAAAAGAAAAAAAAAGAAGAAAAAACCCTCTATATCATTTGTAACTCATTAAATGTAGGAAATGCAACAACTTTCATATTGTAAGAAAATAGAAAATAAAATGAATTTTAGAAAATTAACCAAAAAATTGAAGGAAAAAAAAAGGGAGGGTAATAATTTATAAGTGTTTTGGCCTTCATTTTCATCTGAATAATTCAAGCATTTTTTTTGTTAATAAGATTAGGCCATACTTACCCAATGTTAATAGCCGTTTCTTGCTTGTCACCGGTTAATACCCATATTTTGAGACCCGCTTGTGCAAGTTTGTCAATGCACTCGGGAACCTGGAATGCCAAAACATTTCTCTAAAACATCAAAATCCTCAAGGTTTCCAATATTTTTATTTATTTATTTATTTATTTATAAAAATATTTAATGCAAAAAAAAATTCCTCAACCATAAATTTTTTTTCTAAAGATTTAATGTTGCAAATTTTTTTATGTAATTGGATCATAAAATCATATCTTCATAATTCTAAAATATTGGCATATTTTAAAAATAAGATGAGTTTCCAAAAACCAAACCAACGAGGAAATTATTATTTTTTCCAAATTTTGTGAGAGATTACAAAATGGAAAAAATTTCCCCCCAAAATTATAGCAAAATTAGTCAAATTTTACACTAGAAAAATGGAAGTTTCCCAATATTTTGTCCAAAAAAAAAAAAACAAAAAAAAACACCGACCCCAATTTGCAATTTGTCTTCCACAGCGGTTGCGCCAACGAGTGTAAGCTCCTTCTCAATTAAATCTGAAGCGGCATCCAATAGTGCATCCCGATCGTGGCCAATTGTTGTTTTGGCTGTGTGAAACAGATCGTTCCATTCGGCGTATTCCGCCTCTTCCAATACTCGATAGGCGAGTGCAAGTGTCCTCAATCCGGCATCGCCGTACTTTGCAAGATGCATTTTAGTTGTTTCCCAATAGACCTTGCCGATCTTACTCAACCGATCATAAATAATACTGAAACATCACAAAAATGGTTGCAAAGACAAAATTATCAACATGTGTACATGAAAATGGAAAATATGAACAAAATGATCAATTAATGTTGCAAATAATAGTGACGGGGTCACTATTTTTTATTTTTTTTAAATCTTTTTTTTTGGTTGTCTTGTGGTGAAACTTTTTGACATTTATGAAAAAAATAATTTAAGGAAAATTTTGAATAATTTTAAATATATAAAATGTGATTTTTCATCAAAATTTTACCACTTTTACCGAAAAAATTACTTTAAAATTTGGAAAAAAAAAAGGACCATTAGATGGGCTATGTTAATTGTGTATTATACACATTTACATGTGTATTTCAAGTGGGACAAAAAATTGGAAAAAAAGGTAATTAATTAAAAAAATAGCTCACCTATCCGCACCCTTACACATAAGCATGAGTGGGCCATCAGGAAACCTAACAACACATGACATGCGTTTCCGAGTGCTATTGAATTCCAATAAATTGAGAATTTTGTATTCCCTACATTCAACATGCACAAAGTCATGCTTCATTTCATACCTTCATGAAAACAAAAAAAATATGGCAAAACCACAATTAAGTTTTAGCCATTTATTTTGTTTCATATATATATCTATATAATTTTATTTATTTTTAATTTTAATTTTTTTTTGTCAAAAGGAATGTGTATGTTATCTATATATATATACACATATTCCTATTTACAAAGTTTAGCTCTATTTTGAAGTAAATGGATGCACATTGTATGACCTAATTGGTTTATAATCTTTTTATTGCTAAGCTAAAATCTATACCGGCAATGACCACCAAAAAAAAAAAATGAAAAAAAAAACGTAACAAGAAAAAGAGGGTGTTATAAACTTGCTAGCCTTTCCACAATGCCTTTGCCGGATGCTCGATTCCTCTCTTTGACAAAAATACTATTTTGTGTGCGTTTAATAAACTCGAATCCAAACTCCCTTGCGGCGACCACAAAAGATGCCTCATCGGGAGACTCGGCCTCATAACTTATTTTGCCGGTGGCTTCGTCAAGTTCGGGAATTGAGGTATGACAAATTGCGAGGATGCGGAAGAACAATTCAATCTTTTCCGAGTCGGGTTGCTTCAACCATTGCCCGTTCATTAGGCGGACATCTTTGAAATTAAAACCCTTAATTTTTTGTTGTTTAGGGCTCTTCCCAAACCCCTTATTATTATTATTATTATTATTATTATTACTATCGTCCTCACTAGCACCTTCCAACAAGGACAAGTCTTGCCCTAGCTTCCGAGCAATGGCCTTTTCCACTTCGGTCACCCCTCGACCGTAGGCCACACCGGCAATCGAGCATTTCAAAAAGTCCATTTGGTTGCAAGTGAGTGTTCCGGTCTTGTCGGAAAGAATTGTATCCACTTGCCCAAGTTCTTCATTCAAGTTGGAAGTCCGAGCACTAGCCGGTTTGTCGGTTTCGTCGTGGTACATTTTAAGGTCGTTGTTTATAAACCAAACTTGAAGCAATTTGACGATTTCGATCGAAACATAAAGAGAGATGGGGATGAGGTAACCATAAAGAATAAGCGCAGTAACAAAATGCAATATTCCGACCATGGCGGGTTTTTTGGGATTATAGTAGGCGGTCGTGGTGTCCGGTTGTAAGTACCACCACATAGGTGAATCGTCTTTTGTTCGAATGCCGAATACGATGGAGCCTCCGGTAGCTATAAGAAGCAAGACATTGAAAAGGAAATAGATGACGGAGTCCATTTTCTTCTCAATTCCGCTCCGTTTCGAGGGCGCATCCGTTGCATTTTGCATCACTTTCGTGTCGTGACCCGTAAAAATGGCGACACCGAATACGTATTGAGTATTGCGGAGCTTCGAATCCCGTAACAAAATTTGTTGTGGCCCGATCGGCAAAACCTCTCCTCCGTACTCCATATTGCCAATAAAAGTGTACAAACTAGGGTTTGGATCCTCGCATTTCACTTCCGCACTAAAGCTTGCAAATTTGGCGTCTTCGTCACACTCGACCGTGCATTCGAGCGATTTCTTCAACTTCAAGTTCGTTTCGCCATCCAAATTCATAGTCTCCACGTAACAAACCCCGTCCAAATAGCTCGAAGAAAGCATCAAGAGATCCGAAGGAAAGAACTTGTCCTTCTCGACCCTAACCACGTTCCCGACTTTCACATCTTGCCATTTTGTCTCTTTAAATTGTGCTTCTTTGCTCACATATACCATTACTATCCTCGCATTGATCTCTTTATCCTACATTCAACCATAACCCACAAAAGCAACAATTTTGGGACCAAGACTCTTCGAAAATTAATTCGCATTGCGTCATAATAATCAAAGATTATATCGCGTATTTACATTAAAGTTGGGCTTTTTTTGGGGTGGATTTGAGTAAGTAAAACAAGATTAATGTATTGATATAAGTTTTGATATAAGCAAATTAAATAAGTCTACAAAATGATTAACTCAAACATAATTTAAGCCCAATAAAATTTATTTAAAATATTTATTTATTTATTTATTAAACAAAAAAACAATTTTACCTGCAAAAATCGATGCCAATCTTCAATCCCTTCCTTGGCCATACTCACTCCAATAACGAATGTGAGGGGTGCAATTAGGCTAAGTGGTGAATACGGTGTTGCGGGTGTTAATGAGATTGCGGCGGCAAGAAGGAAGTAAAGGTTTGCTACTCTTCGGAATTGCTCATATAATGCTTTGGGGAAGAAGGAAAGAAGATTATACTTTGTGGTGGACACATAATTGGATCGGTAGATGTAAGGAGGCTTCGTATGTCTTTGCGATTGATTGCAAAACACAACCCGACTAAACCCCTCAGCTCCTCCTCCTCCTTCATTCACACTTGCATCGGTGTCCTCGACTTCTTCACCTTGCACCTTGATACAATCAGTAAATGAGAGCATCTTGCTTAATCTTAACCCATTTTTCTTTTCTGCCATTCTTTTTTCTCTTTTTTTTTCCCCCTAAATTTCTAAATTTCTTAACTCCAAATTTCTCATTTCAAGTTTACAAATTACACACACACACACACACACACACATACACATTAAGTGTTGCCACTTATAAATTTTCCATTTCAAGTTTGTAGTTTTGTTCCCACCCATATACTTACATTAAATGTTGCAAACCCTAAATTTTCCCATTTCAAGTTTGAAGTTGGCAACAAACACACACACACACACACACACACAAAATGTTGGAAATCCAAAGTTTCCCATTTCAAGCTTGTAGTTTTGTACCAACCCATATACATACATAAAATGTTGCAAACCCTAAATTTCCCATTTCAAGTTTGAAGGTGGCAACAAACACACACACACACACACACAAATTGTTGGGAAATCCAAAGTTTCCCATTTCAAGCTTGTAGTTTTGTACCCACCCATATACATATATAAAATGTTGCAAACCCTAAATTTCCCATTTTAAGCTTGAAGTTGGCAACAAACAAACACACACACAACATGTTGCAAATCTGAAGTTTCCCATTTCAAGTTTGCAGTTTGCACCCACCCATATACATAAAATGTTGCAAACCCTAAATTTCCCCATCTCAGGTTTGCACTCACCCGCATACATAGAAATGTTGCAAACTCTAAAATTCCCCATTTCAAGTATGCACTCACCCACATACATAAAAGTGTTGCAAACTCTAAATTTCCCCATTTCAAGCTTGCACTCCACCCAACCACATACATATATGAAATGTTTGCTATTCTCTTCTGTTTTTGTGCAGCACCATCATCAACCCACCCACCAAATAAGTAGAGGTGCTTTGCCAATCTTTGATGAACTTCCTAATTTTCAGCCAATTTTTCTTTCTCAACATATACTCTGATTGACATCTTGAAGTTTTAGTCCCTAACTCTCTGGCTGCTACCCCTCCCCCCCCAAGCCCCCTCTTTTATCAATAACCCTAAACCTAGAACACCAGTACAAAATGGAGATGGAAAGCTTGGAAACAAAAATTTCCATCACATGAAAAATTGTTTGTTAAACTGAAGAACAATACCAATATAGACTGTTTGTTACAAAGAGCTTTTCTCAAGTTATCAAAAACAATATAATTGCAACTAACTAGGTAATAAGATCCAAAGCCCAATACCCCTAGTACATAGTAGTTAGTTAGGGTGCACAGAACTTCTGTTAAGTGGGCATTAAAACAGATGAAAATAGTTTTGTGAAGTTTGTTTTAACAGAAGCTTGTTATATGAGTTTTGTTTTTTTAGTGAGGTTTCTCCTTGTTCAAGCGATTGACAACACAAGAAAAGGTGTTAGGATCCATCAAGGTGCCAACAACATAAAGATGCTCAAAAGTTCAGCACTGAGTTGTGTGCCATGTTGCACTGATTTGGAGCAGTCAAGTCTGAACTATTTGGCTCACCAACATGTTTGCCATGATATCACTAGAGCTGGATTTGCATTTCTTCCCCAAATGCAGCAGGTCTGTCTGTGATCCTCACCTCCCACCAATGGTTACAATACACTTTTGTCATTGATCATACAAGCTATAGTAGATTTTGACATTCTCTCTCACTGGACAATGGTTGATCATCTTGTCATTTCTCTGCTTTCAAAATTGCCAGAGCAATGTCATGGATTGGAATCGGACGGTTCAGTGAATTGAATTTCCTTGTGCTGAAGTGAGGTTGGTTGTATCGAAAGCTGGGTGATCAAGTAACAAGAAATGGGTCCACCTTCAAAGATTTCTCTAGGCATCATTGGACATGTATTGTTGCTCAATCAGGCCTTCTTGGCCAAATCTTTTGCTTCAGAAATCTCCTCAGGTTTGATTGCAATTTACAGAAAAATGATTATATCCAACTTTCAGAATCCAAGTGAAAAGACAGCTGAAAGCATGGAGCATTTTATGACTCATGCAGATTTTGAAAACCTTTACAGATTTGGAAGAAAAGGGGGAGAAAAAACAAGAAAATTGTGTACACCTGAAATCTTGGTCAGACATTTAAGAAGAACAAAGATAGGTGTAGTATATTACCTTCACCACCAGTGGGTATGCTTTGAATCTGCTGGACTCAATTTTTCCTCTTCTGTGTGATCCAGAGGGTGTACCCATGCTACAACAGACATTCAACAGCAATCGATAAAAGGTGGCCAGTTCCACAGATTTTTCCACTCTACAAATTGAAATCAACAAATTATTGATCAGCATGCACAACATCGTAACCTGTAGAGTGGAAAGACCTGTCCCAGCACAAGTACATCACCACAAACAAACTATTGATCAACATACATATAACACCACAAAACGATTCTGTAGGTTGACAAGTCCAGCAACTGTTCACACAATGTTGAGCACCATAAGCACAGCATGTTATCTCTTCAATTGCACTCTTGCCATTGTTGGTAAGCAGTACACTTCACTCTTGTCAGGGAACCAATCTATGAAGAAGCACATCCGGGTGGTCCCATTTGAGTTCATCGATGAAGCCAAACCAATAGATGACCATCCCAGGCCCAGGGTTTCGGGTTTAGGGCTTAGGGTTTTGGGTTTAAACCTTGAAGCCTTAAAACCTGTAGACATAACTGCATACATGCCAATAGACTTTGCAGTCATTAATCATGCAGCATGCGGTAATGTTGATGTGCTTTGACAATATAAAGCTACAATCTATTGAGATATCATCTACCTCAAATTGGCATGCACTTTGTGAGAGTGTTCATCTCAAATATGAGGCTTTCACCGTCAATCCAGTTCACCATAAACCCTAAACCCTAAATCACACACACCATTGGGGGAATAGCTTCTTCACATCATCAGGAGTAACCAAACAAAAAGAAGAAGAAGAAGAAGAAGAATTACCTTGCAAATGTGATCCTGAATTCGCTGCCGGGCCTGGAACTTGGGTTGCTGCAAATGGAACATGGCGGTATCAATTGCTCTTGAGAGCGAATTGCCATCAACGTGACATATTGTACCCAGGGGTATTTGGAACGAACAGCTTTACAACCTTCTTCTCATCCTTATGCAACAGCCCCTCACGAAGGTCCTCACACTCTGCTGCCTTTATTTCTTCAACCTTCCTTATTCCACAACAAAAGCAAGGCAATGTATGTCACCAAAACTCTCTCTTCCTCTCTCTCCCTCTACAGAATCGAGGTTCTGTTTCCAAAGTTTTCTCTGTGTCTCTCTCTCACCGGGATCTGTGGTGATCCACCTCCTCCATCAGTGGCTGAGGCAATTTGATGATCCCAAATGGTGGGGATCACCAAATTGCCTCAGCCACTGATGTTTTCTATCAATGCAAGTCTCGCAAATAGACTTGCATTAGACTGCACAACAAGCACACTTTACCAAAACAGACCTAGAAGCAAGCTTCTTCAGGAAAGCTTTTCATAATGCAGTAATTGCTTGCCACCCATGTAAAGAAGATCAAATCTTTCCTTCATTGCCAACATTGGAGCTTGCACCCATGATTAAAACAAAAACAAAACAATGGCTCATAACTAGACAGCATCAATAACTCAAGAAAAAAAGAAAACTAAAACCCAATGTCACAATGGATTTGCTTGCCATTCTTTGCTTGCTTCCTTTTGTGAGTTGAGTTTGTGCCGAGATTTGTGTAGTATGTAAATGCATTATGGTTGTGCACTAATAGGCCAAGTAGTTGATTATGGCATTGATTTGGCTTCAGGCAAATGATGATGTTTCTATTGACATGAAGGTCTAAGGTGGCAAGTTATGTCATTTTCTTAACAACATTTTATGACATAACCTTCTCGTGATGATCATACACTCATCAATAATGACCAAAATGTGTATGTTGGACATAAGTTCTATTTGAAGCTATGAATCTAACACCCCAAACCATAATGTCATGGAAGTGCTTCCCAAATCAAATCTCACCATAGGAAGAACATGGTTTTTCACCCTTGCACATTTTGTTGGGTGTTTTGCCTCGCTTCCCTAACACCTTGCCAACATATTGGGCAAGGGCTTGACCATTCTATAACATGTTGTTACTTTTTCAAAGAGATTTCCAAGGATACATGAATTTTTATTGTTGTTGTTGCACCTTGCTCACACAAGAAACAAAATGGGGTGTAAAATGAAACATGCAACAACTTTCAATTGTCCCTAACCTTCTTCACATGCAATTTATATGAACAAACTTAACCTTCTTCACTTAGTAGCTAAAACAACCAAGTTGAGTTTGCATACCAAATTTGAAAGTAGTTTTGGTTTGGAACGTCTAGGGTGCATGTGTGTTCATCACCTTTATACCTCCATTAAAATTAGTTCAAGTTGTCAACATCATAACCAAGACCAAGACTATCCCTTGTTGCCCTTCCAAAAACATAATTTGAAAATAATCACAACCAAAACTAAAGCTATGAATTATTATCAAGGATCTAATTGCTATTAAAAAAAATTGTGGAACAACGAATGCCACTCTTGTTCACTTGTGACCTAGATCCCAACTCCTCACCCCCTTCCCCAAGCAAGTATGGACATGATATATTATTTATCTCTTAACATTACACCACTCCCCAATCCAAAGCTTTAAATTATTTTCCTTAAATTGATGTACTTTAACAAAACACATGCTCAAAGGTATGTAAATTTGAAATTTTATATCTTATTCATAGCCCTAGATATATGTAAGAAATATGTGTACATGAAATTACATATGTTTTGACATTTAGGTAAAGAATGTAAGTACAATTTAAACCTTAAACTTTGTTAAGTTTTATTAATTAAATGGAATGCTTCCCATTTTTATTTTATTTTTTTGGTAGTGAGTCAATTTGATTGGCCCATCACAAATAAATAAAAACTTTGGAAGTTCCCCAAAATAAAAGTTTCTATGTTAAAATGTAGTGCCTTCCTTTTGACCCATTTATACAAATGAAAAGGGGATAACATTGGGCACAGCATATGACATAAAATTGAAAACTATTAACATGTGGTAAATGTGCACATATTAAAAGTGGTAGGTGCATGGTAAGGATATGTTCCAAGTGGAATGGTTCCCTTACTTTGTTTGGGGGACCATGATTTCCATGTTACTTAACATAATTGAATGATTCAAGAGTTTATTGGAACGTTGCAAAAGAACTACAAGTTGTTTTTATATTTCATCATTAACTAAGTGTCAACCATGACACCATTAACCATGACACCATTTATTTGTAATACATTAATGGTTCATTCACAAGCATTTTTACCTTAATCATGGTGAATGAATCAAGTAATTTGATTCTTGCATTTTGACATAGGATTTGGTTTTTGAAATTTGTTTTTTAATTTTCAAAACATGGATTTTTTCATTTTAAATAAATAAATAATGCCCTTTTTACCCCACAAAAAGTATATGATAGGGAGTACTCAAACCTTACCCATCTATTAGAAATTTTCATTTTTAATATCCATAACCTAACTTGATGAAATTTTTTGAATGTTATTATACCCTTACTTGCTAGGTAAATAAATAAAAAAGTATACATATATTTACTCAAGGATCGTTGGAAAAGAATTGTTGTTTTCAATTGCAAATAACATATTTTAGTTGCAAAAATTGGCTGCAAATAACAATTTTTCTATTAGTGAATATAACAAAAACAACATACATGCACAACATTACTTGTGATTTTTCAAAATTCTCTCACAAAATGACAACAAGTGTTCACACAAATGTGAAACCAAACCCTTATATTAATATCTTAAGTGTTTTCAACCTTCATTTGTTTATTCCATGTAACAAAAGCTATTATTTTCATAATGACATTTGAACACAAAAAGAAAACCATTGAAAAACAAGGACAAACAAATACACAGAGACTTTCACAATTGTGATCTAAAAATAGTGTCCAACATTTTCTGTGGATGAATGAAAGTAGGAACCCTAATTCAACCGTGTGGCAAATGATGCCAAAGTTGTTGTGCTTTAAGGATGCCAAAAGTCCAATTATTTGTTTTTTGTTTTTGGTTTTGTTCATTGTTTTGCAAGTTATCGTGGAGTGGTTTTGGTGAGTTAGTTTCAGTGATGGAACGAAATCTTGTTTGCGCAATTGACAATATTTATGGGGAGTGTGAATCACGGTTTTTGGAGACAATTGATGTTGAGCTTTCAAAGGAGCGAAGGGATGTGGACAAAGAAAAATTATATGAAGCTAGATGAGGAGGAGGAAGAGGGAAGGATTTTTCTTTTGGGAGTGGGAAAAAACTAAGTTCCGATTCTTCTAGTTATGAAGTGTTGAGTTTATTTGGATTTTGATAATAATTAGTTGGGGACGGAAGTCCCTTTAGACTTCTTCTTCTCTTAAACTTAACGCTTCATTTTCCGTTGTGCCAAGAGTGTCAGGAAGGGAATAGGAGGTCTAGCATTTGCATTTTAGGGACCAAATCAAGGGAAATGATAAAAAAGTCTAGCGAATTTTAGGAACGGTTGTAGTCGCAATCATCATCTTTGTCAAATAATGGGGGTTTTTTATGTGAATGTGTAATGTGGTTAATTATGAGAAGAAAATACATGTGATATAATGGGAGCTCTTGGGATTTTGGAACAAGAGGATATTGTGAGGTGTAGATGATCACAACTACTTACTTTATTATTTGTCTTTGTCCAACTTCTAAAAAAAACTATTGTAATGATGTTGGGGTAGTAATTGTGGGGTTTTTGTTGTTGAACGATGAATTGTCACACTCATCAACAACTAGTTTGCTCTGTGAAAGGAAATTAAAAGAGGTCTAATCCTTTGAGGTCCATAGAACTAGAATAACAAAATTTGTTTGGCTGGAAGGATTAAGGTTTAAAAACAATATATGTTGTAACATTCTTTCTACAACTCGAAAATTTCCAATAAATCTTGTTGAACTTGCATTCAAAATGTTAGGGATTTCCATATCAAAATCACCTCCCTTTCTTTTTGGTGACAATACAATTAAAAACACGCACACACAAAGAAAGTCATAAACACAAAAATATGCATGCAAACACAAAAACACATAGAGATAGTCACAAAAAAATCAACAACCTTTGTTTATCAATGGTGCAAATTTTCTTATTTATTTTTTATTCCCCCTTTGCAAACCCCTTATTTACATTTGGAATTCTTCTTGTGTTGAAGGTTAATACTTCCTTATTCAGCTTGGGCTCCATGTTATTTCACATTACTAATGATGATCAAACTTTTTTTTCATCTTTTATGTTCCCATATGGTTTTTAATAATTCAACATCATCATTATGTTAAACAATAAGAATTTAAAATAATTAATATAAATATAAATATGATGGCCATGAAAAGGCACATGTTAATTTGTTTTTTAATATCCACATTAATAAGTAAAAGAAAGGGAAAAAGTTAGCAAAAAAAGGAGTGGAATATTTAGATTTTCGTATGATTTTTCACATTCCAACTAGTTATAATTGTCATGGACAACCACACAAAGGATTATGCAAAATTTTCCTTATACTAACTCTAAAAAAAACTTTTCATTGGAATTTGAATTAAAGAGACACATGTTTAAGAGTTGCACCCAATAACAATATTGTGAAAAGAAAATTTCACATGATTTCCCACATCACTGAATCACATGATGCAAATTTTTTGATTAATAACACCATTTCAAATGACAATTTGAATGATACAAATTACCCAAGTTATAAAATGAAATTAATTTAAGTAATTATTAAGGGTACAAAATTGTCCTATGTTCATTAAACACCATGGGTGTTAGGAGACCGTAATACCATCATTGGATGGTAATTATTGTCAGATGGCAAAACAATCTTAAGAGAATTTTAGAATGAAATTATTTTCTAATGGTGGTATAATTAATACAATGAAATACCTTCATAGGGTAGAATAATCAAAAGTTAATTTAAAGAGGAATTATAATATAAATCATATTAATTATCAGAAATAATATTTTAGTTTATTCAGAAAGGCATCCTAATAACTATTCAATTACTAGTGATAAATATTTTACTTACCATTTTTTATTTACTAAATGATGAATCCATTTAGGTTAATTAGTCCAATTGGATAATGGATGGATGGATTTCCTTTAACTAAGATGTATGGAAGAGATTAAAATAATGAAATTTAGGAGGATAAAGGTTCAACTTTTGTGTGATGAACATCCTTTTTGGGTTCCTTATTTATTTCTTGCGAAGAATGAAAGATTTCATTAAAAGATTAGATCATTAATTTTCATTATTCATAAGGAAATTAAACATTAAATCAGGAAAAGGATGTTTGTGTGTGACATTATTATGTGTGAAAGAAGGAGAATAACATAAAATGAAATTGTATTTGTCAGAATATAATGGAGAATGGCTGAAAGTTATATGGATTTTAATTTTTTTCTTAATGTGTGTTCTATTTAGAATGTGATGAAGGAAGGGAAAATAATTCATATTAATCTACTTATATAATATCCTTGGGTGGCCGTCCTTTCCATCCATTCGTCCCATCATCTGTCCATCCAAGTTCTTCATCCCGAAAGAAAAAGATGGAACGGGAGGACGACGACGATTCATGGTGGCGGCAGTAGTTTATCCACACAAGTTCTGATCTTGCTGCTACACAAAGAGAACATCAAGAGGCCAAGCGTGCGGGTACAACTGGTATTGCATAATATTTTGTTATGTTCATATATTTTTTGTTTCTTCTATATGTTTTCATTCTCTATGGTAGTTTTTAAAATAGGAAATACCTTTTGTCATAAGATGGTAACTATCACATGCATAAAAATAATCAAGTTTACAAGATTTTCCAATCAAAACAAAAACAAAGGTAGGTTTAATTCCAAATCCAAATTGTGAAACAAAAAGAACATTAACAAAAATACGACACGTGCGAATCAAGAATCCAACAAGGTTTTATTACAAGGAAAACGAACAAAATAAGGATATGATAAAAAAAACGTATTCCAAATTAATGTTGAATACATTAAAATTAATGGGGAATTCTACTTTAAATTATACCCATTAGGCACTTAACTTAAAGAAGTTTTATAAAAGACTTCCAACCTATATGTGGCCCATGTTCATTCATGTGTGCCCATGTGTAAACTATGAGTGAATTAAAAATTCAACCAAAAGTGAAAAAAAACTCAATTAATAATCAATTAAAAGTTAAATAAAAGTCAACTAAGAGTCAATTAGAAATGAACTAAGACTTAATTAATAATGAACTAAGAGTTAACTGGAAATGAGTTAAAAGTGAATTAAAACTAAATTAAAAATTAGGTATAAATTCATTACAAGTCATGGATGCCAATAATAATGAATTCATTGATGAAATTGTTAAATTGAACGAATATGTAATCAAGAGGAACGGGGTGGGGAGAGGAATATTTCAATAAAAAGACCAATAATAATTAATACCACTCAATGAACACACTTGAAAATGTTTGAAAAGACCCAAAATAATTATGAGGTGCAAACCTGTTAATATAATCCTCTCCATAAATTAATTGTTTAATTTAGTTTCCTATGTCTAATAAAGTTCATACATTTTTTATAAGGTTTAATTCAACAAGTTTTAAGGTTTGATATTGATTTTTTTAGTTTGAACGAAAATAGTTTGGTGATAAATGTCATAAGTACCATAACAACATCACTTAAAACATTAATCACATTTTGATTTTGAAATGTAATCAAAAGGCAAAATTGAATTACAAGTTGATAAAATAACTCCAACATTATGGCATTATAATTTTTATTTCGCTTGCATTAACGTTTCAAATGTATTTTTATTAAGGGCAAAATTATTGAACCCTTGGGTAATTTTTAATATTTATCGCAATCTAATAGCTATTGAAAAAAATGTTAGTAGAAGTTGATTAGTCATGTGTGTAATATGGTGTGCACACATTGGAACTTTCTAGAATCATTACCATAATTAGTCACTAGAAAATCAATATGGACCCACATAAAAATCAATGCACAACCATTTTTCAATACCATTTGATGTAATCACTAAATGATCAATATACACCCATTAGAACAATAGGTTGAGTAATCACAAAAAGATCATTATGTAATCATCAGAACATCAATATGTATTTCATTTAAGAATCTAAAGGGATAATTGATTCACCTTTGTCTTGGGTAGTTCATGCCATTACAAATAAATTAATCCATTAGGATTCCACTAGTTTTTGCCATGTGACCTTATTCATTGGGTAATTCCACTAAGTTGAACGAGATTTCATTATAATGTCATTATAATGGAATTGGTCCAATCCATTAAAAAATTAATGGAATGCATAATAGTTGGGACCACATTTCTTAGTAATGCTACAAAATTTAAGATTTACAAACTTTTATTCATTTTAATTGTAGATGACATTTTCAATTATATTTCCTTTAATTATGTTACACAAGTCGCAAACAACATTAATCATAAACAACAACCATTCATGGATGGGAAAAAAAATCAACAAATATCATAATACTTGGGTCAATTTGACACTAGTTATATATTTTTTATTTTGTCAATTTTTTGAAAAAATGGTACATAATTAGGTTGAAAATTCAAGAAACTCTACTCGCCATTTGTTGAATGTTCATGAAACTTGGTTATCATTCATTGAATATTCAATAAGCCTTTTTTTTTGCACTAGCTCATAAATGTATTATATAGGGTAAGGCCTTGTTATTGAGGAACTATTGTGTGAACGTTAAAGGCAAAACTTGAGGTCCACATAATAATTCTTTAATAATAAGGCCTTACCCTACATAAAACCAAAATAATCAATGGTTTTAAAAATATATATTTGCCTTCCAAATATCTCATTTGTTTACATCCTATAACCTAGGGATTTTATAATCTTACACCTTTCGCCTTAGTGTTTTTTTTGTAAACATAATCATTAAATGTAATATGCCTTATAAATACATTAATAGTTTTTTCCGAGGTTATTATGTATTGGTTTAGATATTTATTACACTGGTTTAAAGATTATTATTGTTGAAATATCCAAAAAATATTAAAATTTTTAATCAAAAATTTAAAAAATTAAAAAAAATGTCGAATTGGATTTTTGAAAATTAATCAAATATTCAACAAAAACTTGTCAAACTAACTTAAATATTCGGTACATTTTCATTTATTGACCCACCATATATGTATTATTGTTTGCAACTACTTTACAACTAATTTGGTCAACCTTGTATTTTTATGGTATGTTGCCATGTGTCATTAATTTAATACATTTTCAATATTTTATTATTTATGAAAAATTGAAATAATCTAAAATGCTTAATTTCTATGTTTGGATGATTTTATATTGTGACATATGGCACAATCAAAATGTGCCATGTGGCATATTAATTGAATTTTTCCAAAATCAATTTAGGTAGGTAGGTAAGTAGGTAGATAAGTAAATAACTAAATTGGATAGGTTGGTTATGGAAGTAGGGTAGTTAAAAGGTAAATACGTAAACTTTGGGTTAAAGCTTATAATTGGTTCATCTTTTATGGCTCATTTTTTGAATATGAAAATTTGAAGCAAAAACCTTTGTTATATAGCTTTCAAAATGAGAATGAAAGACAAACCTTATAAGATAAATTTGGAGCTTGGAGTTTCCTTGCAAATTGTTTTGCGATTAGAAAAATTTAGTTGCAAACTACTTACAACTAGAAGCCTTATTCCATATCTTTAATCTTTACTTTTATTTTCGTAAGTTGTATAATTCAGTATGTAAGTGACTAATTAATTAACAAGTTAGTTAATTAATGATATATATATATATATCAATAATTCATCAATAATTTATAGTTACATAATTATATAATTAACCAATTAATTAAAATATTATAATATATATATATATAAATGAGGATTCAATTTATTTAAAATGTCAATTATAAATTTATATTATTTAATTAACAAGTATTAAATATTAATTGTAAATATTAAAATTAATTATATAAATCTTAGTAATGTAATTATTTAATATCTAAAAATGAAAAATGAAAAATTATATATAGTAATAATATTATTAATGTAGCTAATAATTACCTTAGATTAGCTATTTTATTATAGTTATTTCAATTATTATTCTATTTGGTGTAAAGAACATTAAATACGATATTAATAATTAACAATAATACTCATCTTTATATTGTAACCTAGGTTAATGATTTTATTATTATTCACATTATTATTTCACTTGTTATAACTATTTTTGAATTATTATAATAAACATTAAATATTATTTTATTATATATATAATGAAAATAAAAATATAATGAAAATTTTAATTCACCTTATTAATGTAATCCTTGAAAATACATTAATTACATTAATTACTCTAATATAGTTGCAAATGTAGTCTACAACTAAAAACTAATCCCGAAAACCAATTGGAAAAACCTTGATTTCTTCTAATGAAACTTGACCTTGAACCACACATATTGAATCATCATTCTACATACATCATCATATTACATCATGTATAATGATGATGTAATATGATGATGTACATCATGTAGTATGATGTACATCATCATACTACAACATCATGTTGAAATCATCATATGTCACTACAACTCCCCGCAAGAAATAGTTGTTCCAATGATGACTAGAAAGAGTGAATGTGTTTCACAAACATTGTGCATCGCAAATAGATTCACCCATGAAGAAAATTCTCTTGCATCTACCTACTTGTTTGTCAATGAGGTCATTCATTGTTTTCTACATCCATTTCTTTGTTGGATTCTTGTGATCATACACTCTCTTGGACATGCAAGAGATTCGAAGCAAAATGCAAATACCAAACAACGGAACATTCCAAGCTTGAACATTTGAAGCAAAATGCAAAAGACTAAAAACAATGACCTCTATCGATCAATGGTTTGAACCAAAGGAACTTACAGAGTGCTGCGAGTGGTACGTCGCCTTGAAGAAAGAGCACCACCTGCATTTGCAAGAAATTTGCTCAAAAGCACAATGTGATGATGTAAAGAGATGAGTAACAAAAGGATCACATCATGAAGAGCTCAAAATCTCAAAAGTATCAAGAGTGTGTCTGAAGGAGCAGGACTTTGTTTGCCACAAACCATTTTGATCACTGCATGATTGACAAAATTGCATGATCAAATTGCACAGGCAATACACACAGAAGAATGCCATTACAACATCAAATGAAAAAAAGTTCCTGAACCACACCCACAATGCCAAAAAACAGCACCAAAAAAGCCAAGACTCTACTCCAAAATGCAACACAGCTCTACATCAGTGAAAGGGGGATGCATACAAATACAAAAAAGTTCAATGTTTGTGAATGAAGAACATCATCATCAAACACAAGGAAACGAAAACTTCCAAAAAATCAGATCTTCTCAAGCTTCTGAGAACTTAAATTGCTTGCAGGAAGAAGCAATTGTTTATGTTGCAGCATCTGTTAGCTAAAAGATGAGAAGTGAGAGAACTCTTGTTTGTTGAGAGAGAAATCTAATCACATTTATGCTTTCCAAGAAAAACATTCCCTGCCACAGTTTTGGTGGGTAACCAACTGACATCAATTCTGCAAAGCCCAACAGAAGCAGATTAGATATTCATCTTGCTCAATTTGGGCATCAGTTGTCCATCCATGGATCTTGAGAATGAGGACTCTCTGTTGGCTGATGGGAGCTTGTCAATTGCTTGTGCAAGGTGGGAGGGGGGATGAGTTTGACTCAAGAGACAGAAAATGATGAAAGAAGCTCAAAATGCAACAACTCCAATTGATGAATAAGCATGGTTCCTGTGAAATTATTTTTGTCTTGTTTGTTTTTCTTATACCTGGTGAGCTTCTTGTTTGATTCGAGCATCTCTTTCATCCATCGCTCGGTCCCATGCATCATTCCTTGGATGCTTTGGCTGCAACAACATAACAACAAGAAGCCATGAATGCATGCCCAGAGAGGGAGGGTTTAGGGTGAGAGGGAGACACAGAGAGAGAGAGAGAGAGAGAGAGAGAGAGAGAGTCGCTTGTCAAATGGGTTTTGCAAAAGACAGATGCACCCACTTACTTCTCAGAGTGTAGAAAAGGGATATCCGAAAGAAGAAGAAGAAGAAGAAGAAGATTCAAGCCTCAGAATGTAAGTTCAGATGGTGATCCGTCTCAAATGAGGGAAAGAGAGGTAGCTAGGAAAAGAGATTTGGGAGAGAGAGAGAGAGAGAGAAGAACAACAGACACAAACCTTGCCGGTGGTCAGTTTGTTGATCACGTCCTGCGAATTCGCCATCACGAAGATCATGGCCGAGATAACACCCATCGGCAGCATCGACTCCCACGACATCTCCAATCCCCCCCACTTTTACCTACTACAGCTGGGAAGAAGAAGAAGAAAAACCAAACCCCACCACCCAAAACAACGAGAACCACAACAACTACAGCAAAAGAGAGAGAGAGAGAGAGAGAGAGAGAGAGAGAGAGAGAGAGAGAGAGCGAGCGAGCGAGCTGCCGATCTGACAAGCTCTTTGCGAAAGACCTGCGATCCCCAAACCCTAGTAGGAGTAGTTTTCTTCCTCTTCTCTCTCTCTCTCTATCGACAAACAAAAGCAATATCGCTGTGAGAGATTGCTTGCTGCTGCACGTCAGCTAAGAAGACGAAGACAAAGAAAGACAAACGGATGAAAAGCTGAGCGCACACAAACAAACAGTCTACACACACATACACACACACACAAACACACGCAATGATTTCACGTGTTGGATATGACTGAAGGTGATGATGATTGTATGGGACAGGTGTTGTCGTTTGTTGGCTGTATCCATCCTTTTTCTTTGCTTGCTGCAAGCAAGCAATCCACAAACCAAGTGTTGCAGATAGGTAGCTGAAGGAAGGATTCATGGATTTTTTGGGTTCCTGAAGAAAGGGATTCACAGTTTTGAGTGCTGAGGGAAAGAATTTGCAGTTTTGGGTCCTGAAGAAAGGAAGGGATTCGCAGTGTTGGGTCCTGAAGGAAGGAAGGATTTTGGTAGTTTTGGGTGCCGAAGGAAGGAAGGGATTTGCAGTTTTGGGTGCTGAAAGATTGGCGGTGGAGCTCGGACAAAATGAGGCAGAAGTCGATCCATTTGATCATGCGTAGGTTGTGGACTCGAGCTACAGCACCGGCAGCAGCAGCAACAACCAAGGTGGGGGTGCTGGTGGCAGAAGAACCACGACCATCTACCAAACTTCTAGCTTCACGATTTTGTGTAAGTCCCTGTTTTCTTTGAAGCAAAATTCATTCATGGCAGCAGCAGCAAATCATGTCACAGAGAGAGACACAGAGAGAGAGAGAGAGAGAGAGAGAGATTGATTTCTTTCACACTCTAGACACAAAGTTTTTCTCTGCTAGATCAATCCTTCAGTGGGAAGAAGAAGCAGCAGAAGAAGAGGAAGCAGATCAATTTGCTGTGACGAAATTGATCCTGTAGTGGGTTTTGCTGCAACTTCTTCTTCTTCTACTTCTACTATGTTGATTCTTTTTTGCTTCAGCTGAGAGATGATGGTTTTGGAAGTTCTTTTGTGGGGAAGACCAAAATTGCACCAAATTCTTGCTTGCAACTTTTGCTTGATGGATGGAAGAAGCTGTTGTACTAGATGGTGTTGTGTTTTTTATTCAGCTTGGGAGACACTGTAGAAAGCTAAGTAGTAGATCTATGCTTGTCAGCAAAGATCCATGGGAGCAAGCTTTTCTTTCAGCAGTGAATGAAGAATTCTCAACTATGATTCAAGGGAAAGGATGCTCCATTTGTTTGAAATGCTTAACATATCTTCCAAGGAAAATTCAATGATGCTCAACAAGAAGATGATTAGATCAATCCCTGCTTTTTCTTTTTTCCTGGAACAACTTTTTTGTTGAGCAAGAGTTTTTGGTTGCTGATGCAAATCTCTTCTCTTCCAAATATCCAGAATGTTGTTGGTAGGGGTCAAGCATTTTTCTCAACAAATTCTCTCACTGAGGAAGCTTCTGCCAATGGGCATATGTGTAGCCTACTACTTGATGAAACGGCCGAACAGGTTAGTTGTGTGTTGCTGTCTTCCTTCCTTCACACCCTCTTCTAGTTTGCAGCTTGAGATTATCACAACCACAGCATATCTTCTTCATTGCAGCAACTAGCTAATCTGATCAAATAAAACAATCTAGCATAGAAGAGGCAGCAGTTGTGTATTCGTGTGTGATGATCATGTTGGAAGTTGTGGGGTTTTGGGTTTCGCTGACTTAGAGAAATCTATCCTATTCTCTTCGATGCCACAAACCTGTTTGTTTTGCTCAGACAAATGTCTGTACTTTTGTGTCTGTCTGCACTTCACTTTGAAGCCTGCATTTTGTGTGTGTGTATGTTGTTTAGTTCAAAGAAAGTGTCCGGCAGTTTGCACAAGAGAATATCGCTCCACATGCTGCCAAGGTGGATGCCAGCAACTCCTTTCCAAAGGCAGGTTCTTGTACATTCTCATTTTCCCCAAGTGTCTGTTGTCACAATCTTTTTCCTCCAGTCACAAGTTGATGTTTTGTGTAAAAGCAAACACAAATATAAAAATGCAGAGATTGTCTAACATTGCAAAATGACACACACAGAAGTCCCATAATTGCACAAGAAAACATTGAATTGTTGTTCTTTTTATGGTTCCCTCTCATTTTGCAGCAGGCCCTGTGTGTCTGATCAATACAGGATTTTTCTTATGGGAACAGGATGTAAACTTGTGGAAGCTTATGGGTGACTTCAACCTGCATGGCATCACTGTTCCTGGTGAGAAAAAACAGTAGTCTTTATGGCATGCTTGGTTGTTTTTCTTATCACATGGCAATAGACTGACGTTAATTTTTTGCAATGATTGCCTACTGGAAGGAAGGAGAGGTTTGGAATGAATCAAATGTAACAACATTATGAAAACATTTTTATTTTTATTTTTTGTTTGGGCGTTGCAGAGGAGTTTGGGGGTCTTGGGTTGGGCTACTTATATCATTGCATAGCAATGGAGGAAATCAGTCGAGCATCAGGCTCTGTTGCACTCTCATATGGGGCTCACTCAAATCTGTGCATCAACCAACTGGTAAAGCTCAGCCATCTCTCTTCTTTCACGTCCTTTCTTTGCATCAAGTTTCACCTGAAACTGTCTTTTTCCAGAAAGACATAGATGTGAAGTGCTTGATGTGGATGCTTGGGGCTTGGTTTCTGTAAGGTGCGCAATGGGAATTTGGAGCAAAAGAGAAAGTTCCTGCCAAAGGTGGGCTCCTTCTAATCCTAACAAAACTATTGTTTTGTGCGTGAATCAAACCCCCATTTAGGGTTTAGGGCTTTTCTTCCTTGTTTTCTTCTTGTTCTGGGTTTGTGTCGTTGACTTGACTGAAAGGTGAATGTGAAGTGCCTCATGCTAGTCTTATCCTGCCGAGAGATTTGACACATGGTACCTGGGACATTGGGGTTGGGTGAGAGTCCTATTGTGTAATGCCCATAACAGTAACCATCAACCACCAATCCTTGATGTAGTGACACTTCTCTCACCTGTCACAGGGAGGTCTCATTGGGTGGTGGTTGGGGTGGGATGGAAATTTTGATTTATTGCAGTTGATCAGTGGAGAGCACGTTGGAGCTCTGGCAATGAGTGAGCCAAACTGTATGTACTCAATTTGTCCAAGGGAATGAAAATTGAATGCATATGCCCAAAATTCTGATTTTCATAATCATATTGCATTGCATAGAGTATCCTGTGCAACACTCTAGATTCCAATTGAGGTCTGTTTTTGTTTCGGTGGATGGGTGTGCGGTGGGACAGCGGGATCTGATGTGGTAAGCATGAAATGTCGAGCTGATAAAACTGAAGGTGGATACATTCTGAATGGAAATAAAATGTGGTGCACAAATGGCCCTGTGGCTAACACTCTGGTAATCATTAACCCAAGCTTTTAAACAATGTGTTTTATTATTTTCTTAAGTTCGGTAGCACCTCTTCTACTATTGTAATATTATTTTCTAAACATTAGAGATGCAAATACATTCACAGCTCTGCTTTTTTCTTACATTTCATGAATTTTATTATTTTGTTTGGTATCTCATCAGGTTTCTTTGTAGGGCTTCAACAAACTTTTTCTGCAGATACATGAACACAAACTTTGTGATTTTTTTGCTTTTTCTTTTGCACAGATTGTGTATGCCAAGACAGATCTGAAGGCTGGGCCTCATGGAATCACTGCTTTTATTATTGAGAAGGGCATGGAAGGGTACATCCAGACTCCAGAAAACTGAGAACTTTGGGTGTTAATGTTCTAATCTACTTCACTTACATGTTTGTTGGGGTTTTTTTTTGTCATATGTTGAATTCCAAATTGTGAAGTTTAGTATTGATAGTTGTTATTTGGACAAAAAATTTGCAAACAGATTTTGAGGCATGTTTTGTCTTTCCCATGGGAGTTGCAGATTCACCACAGCTCAGAAGCTTGACAAGCTTGGCATGCGGGGGAGTGATACGTAAGTCTCCTCCCACCTATATACATACATAATTTCCCACTCTTTTATACTACAGGCAGCACTCTTGTGGAAGGATATATGGGAAGGTTTTTTTTGCTTGAAAAGTCAAGGAAAAATGAGAAAGCACAAATTTTGTTCTAGCTCATGTTTTGCAGGAGAGTTTGGTTGATTTTTTTTTCCGCTTGGACCTCTGACTTTTGAACGACTGCACACTTTTGATCTTTTTCAGCTCTGATTGAAAAACAAAGATTGATGCTCAAACAAGATTGAGGGGAGGGATTGCTGTTTTTGGGGTTCTCCTACAGGTGTGAGTTGGTGTTTCAGAATTGCTTTGTCGCCAATGACCATGTTCTGGGAGAGGAGGGCAAAGGTTTGAATCATTCAAATGCTATTTAGGGTTTAGGGTTTAGGGTTGAAATTTTCACCATGAAAACAAGAGCATAGGAAGAGAAGAAAAAGTGGGAGACTGATCTGGGGCATGACTGGGGTTTTGCAGGGGTTTATGTGATGATGTCAGGTTTAGACTTGGAGAGACTGGTCTTGGCTGCTGGTCCTTTAGGCTTAATGCAAGCATGCCTTGACACCGTTCTTCCTTATGTGCAAGAACGCCAACAGTTTGGACGCCCAATTGGCGACTTCCAGTTAATGCAGGTAAAATACAGTAGTCTGTCATCAGCAGCAGCAAGGAACATATTTCTTGGGGCAAAGTTCTGAATTGGAGTTTGCTTTTGACATTGTTGAGTCTGAAGTCAGTTTGTGGGTGGGTGGGTTGTGTCGCAGGGAAAGCTAGCTGACATGTATACAAGCATGCAAGCCTCCAGGTGAGAGACAGTCATTGCTGCTGCCCAAGTCTTGGTAGCTATATCTCCTAGGCTGACTGGAGGAGGTGACAGAAAGTTTACATGGTGCAAAATTGTGGGTGTGTTCTCCTTCACAGGTCCTTTGTGTATTCAGTTGCCCGTATGTGTGACTCTGGACATTCTGACAGAAAGGTATTATTATTATCATAATTTCTTGAAGTTTTAGCTTCTTTGTTTCTTGGGGAATTGATTGATTGAAGAAGTGAGATCAGAATGAGCATCCTTTGAGCGAGTTCAAAACCGAGATTGCTGCTTCTGTTAACTGTGTAGACAGTTGATGACTTTCAATTTCCATTTACAATTTTTTTTGGTCTCCTCCAGGATTGTGCAGCTGTGATTCTCTTCGCTGCTGAAAATGCAACTCAAATGGCTCTGCAGGTATGTATATATATATATACCATATGCCTCATCAAGTCTTGTTTGAAGTCTAATCCTCTTGAACAAGACTATTAGAGCTGATACAAAACTTGTGATGTTTTGATGGGGTTCAGGCAATCCAGTGTTTAGGAGGCAATGGGTATGTGAATGAATATCCTACAGGGCGATTGCTGCGGGATGCAAAGCTATATGAGATTGGAGCGGGTACAAGTGAAATTCGGCGCATGTTGATAGGACGACAGCTTTTCAAGGAAGGTAGTAGTTCTTGAAGCACTTGCTCACAACTATCGGTGAATTAGATTTTTGTAGAGGATTTTCTATGAACACTAAGGGAACAATGCTACCACTACTTGACAAGGGCATCATGGCTTTAAAGGTGCAAAATCTAGACGCATTCATCTTGGACGATTTGAAGAGAAAAGACTTTCACCAAGTTGTGCTTTGATATTTGTGTTGTGCTCAAACTCCTTTTACAAAGCAATATGTACTTACTTGTGTGATCAAGTTTCACTTGTATTCATCATTTTTGGCCATCACTTTGTGTGTTGCTCAAGGCCTTTTATTTCCCCCATAATTAATACTTGAACCAACCTTTTCCTCACATAGTCCATAGTTTTTTATTTGCAAGTTATTGTTGGGAAAAAGGGGAAACATTAGGCTCACGTAAATAGCAATAGAGCCATTGAAAGTTGGTGTTGTGTTGGAATGTAGAGCTTCAATTTCTCATAGTAAAACAAGAAGCTTGAGAACTAAGGTTGCCGGCAACATTATAGCTAAAGGTTATGTATGCAAGCTCGTAGAATTGCAACACAATATTGGGAGCAACCATTACTAAAATACCAACTTGGTAGTATAAACTATATGGATGCGATTGGCACTAAATTGTGTGCAAAAGTAGCAAGGTGGGTAAGAGCCATTAGGAACACATATGTAATAGAGAAAATTATGTACAAAATTAAGTCATTTAAGAGTATGACAATTCATTATTTGACATAGTTTATGCATCGACATAGTTTATGCACATTGACATAGAATTGGAATACAAGTACAACATTAAAAAGGTGTGGTTAAAAGTTGATTGCATAAATCAACTACGCAAAGAGTTATGGCAATTAATATGTAGTGATTCAAATGTGTGTAGTCTATTAAGGACTAGGACAACATTTTTGTTTTGTGAGAAAGAAAAATATAACACAAAAATTGAGGTGTGATTATATTGTTTTTGTGTGTGTAGTGTTTTAGGGACATGACAATATTTTTGTTTTGTGAGAAAGAAAAATATAACACAAAAAATGAGTTGTAAATATATTGTTTTTTTTGTGTGTGAAGTGTTTTAGGGTTGAGGACAATATTTTTGTTTGTGAGAAAGAAAAACATAACACAAAATGAGTTGTAATTGTATTGTTTTTGTGTCTATGTTTGTAAGGGTTTTTTGCTTTTGAGCATGACTAGCTTTCACAAGTCACATCTAGGTAGTGAACTTTGCCTATCATTTTTTATACATATGGCAATGTAATTTCATTGTTCAAAACTTGATGTCACAAAACCTTGTTTTTACAACTTTTGGATGTGGGTTGTTAAATGTTTTTAAAGAATTGTCATCTTTGAATTTTGTCCCATCCCAAGACTAATTTTAACTTAAAATATTTGATTAAATTTGTTACTAAAAAATACAATACAAGGTATAATATTTTAAAAGTTCAAGTTCAACTAATTAAATATTCATTATTTATTGGAGTAAGAGAAAGTAACTAGGTTATTTTTCATGGTGGCTTTTTTTCACCTAGTTTACTTGGTTTATTTTTGTCTTTGTCTTTTTGGTTGAATTTTTTAATGTTGATGTTTTGGTTTTCTTTTATCATTATAATTTTGTATGTTTTGTGCGTGATAAGAACCTTGACGCTCCATGTTTGTCAACATATTGTTTTGATGTTTTTAGCTCTCTTGCAATAAATATATTTGTTAACATGATATTAGAATGTAAGTTGTTTGGTGAAAAGGTTGAAATAGACTAGAGTTTAAAATTTTCTAAAGTTAAAATTTGAAAGTCTTTAGTTATTCATAATATTTTATCAAATGCAAAAGAGAAGAAAGGAAAGGAAAAAATGAAAAAAAAAAAAAAAAAAAAAAAAAAAAAAAAAAAAAAAAAAAAAAAAAAAAAAAAAAAAAAAAAAAAAAAAAAAAAAAAAAAAAAAAAAAAAAAAAAAAAA
>Ga0116227_10001263_pt1 | contig 55849 bp, 50 predicted proteins | sample S1TSphgellanicum_FD_89693 | JGI IMG/M metagenome (GOLD analysis project Ga0116227, IMG submission 89693) | Host-associated microbial communities from peat moss isolated from Minnesota, USA - S1T2_Fb - Sphagnum magellanicum MG | ecosystem: Host-associated > Plants > Peat moss > Unclassified...
GTTGAAATTAAGTAGCTTGCCTCCTATGCATCATTTACGATTAAAACTGATAAATATATTTTTATTTTTTTCTTATTTTATAAAAAAATCTGTAGGAAAAAAAGTGGGCAAAAAATCCTCAGTGTGGGGAGAAAAAGAAAATGGGGGGGGGGGGGGGGATTAGGGTTCACCTTTCAAAACCATCATTACCATTCATTACTCTTTCACTATGTTATTGTTCACATCTAAATTGTGTTCAATTATAAACGCCACCACCAATATGGTCTTCTTGTAAACTCCATTCCCCTTTGTTTAGTTATGCATCTTTCGACACATTCTCTTTTTTTGGTTATTATCACTGTGAGGTGACTTTCCATCCCTCTATTCTCGGTATTACAAGGTGACTATGCTTACAAGCACAAATGCTACCGGTAAAGGAAAAATGCAAGTGTATTTTTAAATGTTAGATTGCGTTTGTAATTGAAATTAAGTAGCTTGCCTCCTATGCATCATTTACGATTAGAACTGATAGATATATTCTTCAAGCTCTCTCACTCCACACCCTAGGACTTTATGTCAAATTGACATTCATTTGAACCAACGTTTAAAGACTCAACACCATGTTCAACTTAGCTGCAGACCACTAGTCATTTGGAATATTATTTCTAACGCATAGGCTACTCAAATCCGACTTGCCGTAGCTCATTAATAAGCTAACTACAAGGCACAACTTGCTACCAAATCCTGTAGCTAAACTGGTAATAAGTTATGCTACCAAACTCGAAAAGGTTTATGAAATTTTTTCTAAAGTTCCAACCCCCAACATTATCACTGTTCATTTCCATTCCTCCAAAACTATTACAAGATTTTCATTCTACTTTCCTTCCTTTTCCCATTTACTAAGACTAATTATTTTTTTCCTCCTCAAGAAGCTTGAGGGAACAAGTATTCAAGATTGAATCGAAAATTATGTCCGGGGAAAGAAATAGCTCCTAATGATCCGAGTCCAACTTTTAAAGAGAAGGAGAAGGGAAGTGAAGGTAGATCCCAAGTTTGGTGGCCAATGGGATGTTCCAAGCTTAGTGGTCAATGGAAGGTTCCATGCTTGGTGGCCAATGGAAGGTGAAAGAAAAACACATTTTTACTTCTTCTCACTTTCCCCCCAACAAACTTACTTGAACTTTTAATTTTTTCCTTTGACCTTGAGGCTTTACTTTACCATGGTTCTAGGTCGTTACTCACACCTTTCCTTCCTTTTCTTCAATCTATAAATTACGATTGTGCATCTCGATGTAACAAGTCCTTCACACCTTCATCGTCAATTTGATTTTGATTAAAGATCCGATTTTTTTCATTTCCTTGAAATTATGGCATTGTGCATGGTCACATCTTACGAGCCCTAAACCGTTCAAGCAAATGAAAAATCGCCTTCAGAATCATTTTTAGACCTGACATTAACGCAACATCCTCGTGATGAAGAACCTGAACCTCGAGAGGTGTGTGCTCGTCTTGGAATTGAACCCCCTTGAGCCTGGTACTATTGTATTTCCCCAAACTCTCACACCCTGGTGATCTTGTTGCAAGTTGACCCCGCTTTTGGTGACGAACCTAAGACCGTATATGAAGGTTGTTATGAAACTGAAGATACTTTTATTTCGCATGGTTTTCAGTTCCCGGCGTTGAACACTATCGTTGGTTGCGTGGTCCGATTCGTCGACTGCTTCCTAATAGCAAAGCGAACTACTTAATTCGCACCATTCGATGCATTTTAGATATGCTGCAGTTATGAACTATCATTATGGCATAGCCTAGGATTTTACATGTACTTGCAGCTCCTTGCTGAGCTTATCCCTATTCTAAATAAATATTTCAGTTGTTATGAAACTTTTGTTGCCATCGACATACTATCACACTATCTACTTAATCGTTAAATTATTTCGAATTAACCTTATGTTCATATGGCTTGAGGATTATTCTATCTCTATTGAACCTTTCATTAATATCATTTCAACTATTTCAAGAATTTTTTACATCCTTGCTACTCACTAAATACTAGAACAAGACCAATGTTATGTTGAACACCGCGAATTCTGGTGTCTGCTTCTACCCCCAACCCTCTAGAGATTTCTCATCCCTAATTACGTAATAGAGTTTTTTAAAATATGGTTACCAACTTTTTGTTGAAGAAAAGAACTAACCTAACACCTTACTCACCAATAACACATTTCATAAAAGAAAACAACCCCTCCACACACCAAACGCATTCATCATTCCTTATGAAGTTATTAAGAGCCCTTAATAACCTTACCACACTCAAATAACCTTGATGCAACCCTTAACATTTGAGACTACCACACATGGTTGTGTCGGTATGGCTCATAGTCACTTCCTTCACTTTTGCCAAGTTCGGTTGTAAAATAAATATTCTTATCCTCCTCCTTGCTTCTTTCTTTTCTTCTTTCTTGCATCTATTTTTACCATTATTTGTTATGTCTTCTTGCTTTAGTTGTACCCCTCATTAGAAATAGACTTTTTTTGTGGTTCCTTACTCTCCCCTCTTAGAAAATTTGTTGTGTTCACATTGTAGAATGACAACCTTTTATGCTAAGGGGAAACTTGACCTTATAATACTAGACAATGATGTTGCAATTTTTCATGTCACTGAAAAATGCTTGTGTGTAACGTTTGGATTCCAACCTAGAATTATGCACATTTCCAAATACAATGCATTTTATAACAATAACAATGTTATTACACCCATGTACCAAGTTTCACTTTTGAGTGCCCATAGATTGGGATGGACTCTCTGTGTTGGTGGATTCAAGACTATTGGTGAAAACCTCCCCAAAAGCTCTTAAAACATTATCCTCATGTTAGGCACTATTGTCTTTGTTGCCAATGTCTACACCCATGGTGTTCAAGTCAAGGACAAATTTGACAATGTCTTTTTAGATCACCAGCCTACACTCATAGACCTTTGTGATGTTTCTAACGAAGATGCAACATTTCCAATCTCTATACATCCCTTTAACTTTTCACTATTGAATTCAATTATTTATAATGTTCCACTCCAACCCAATCCAAAGGTTGTTATTTTTGGCCCTTCTTTTCTTAGTGTAGTTGATTGCCTCAAATTAATGCCTTTTGCCCCCCATGCACCTTTGAATTGAAAGAGGCCAACTATGATGCATTCCACATTGAGAATGTTCCTTGCATTCTAACAACATTTGATGGGGATGTCCTTTTTGAACTCCCACTGATTAATAATCAAGATGGCCATTTGGGCTAGATGCAAAGGATGGACAGAAAGTATGACAATCATTTTTGGTACAAGGTCATGATAACCAATATCAATAATGATTTCAACTCTACTTTCCACAAGAGAAGGTGTTTGGGTCATCTAGAATGTCAAAACCATCTCTATAATTATTTGGTGTTTAATGGAACCCCTAATGAAACTGCTTGGATTCGCAACACTAATCACGACTTAAGCAATGATTATTTTGCACTAGGTTTGCCCTTTTGCAAAATCTGCAATGTTGTGTCATTGTATGTTAATACAGTGTTGTTCACATGTATTATGTTATGCATAAGTAAGCTAATTTGACTTGAATGGCGATTCACCTTGAAACCCATGATCATCATGTTGCCGAGGGCAAGTGTAGAAATGTCATGGAACAAGTCAAATTCTTGGTCGAAGAAGAGGTTTCTCATAGCCTATCAGCTACCTGGTTCGATATTTCCTTGGCTGCAAGTAAAACTTTTCTTTACTCAACAAAGATGGTGATGGGTGAATTGAACCTTTCAAAGGAGACAGACTACTTCAAATGATGGACAAGTGTGAGCCATGGATTATAGCTCAATAATTAGTTAAGCTTTAGTTTCGTAATTTTCCTTAATACTAATGATTTGAATGCTTATAAGCTTTCAAGTAGTGATTATTAATAGTTGAATCAACTTTTGTGATATTTCTAAGCATATAGTACTTCTTTATTTTAGTTAATGTAGCACTTAATCAGTTAAGCACCTAGTAAACCTTTTAAAGTACATTATCCTTTTTACATTGTAGAGAAGGGTAAGGGGATGTAGAATTAGATGTGATTTATTGATATATAGGGAATTCAAACCCATAATAATTAATAGCATTTCGCCATGACAAGGTTAAGTTAGTATGTAAAAGAATCTTCAAACACTAATGATGTACTTGTAAGATTTTTAGGATGTAGTCCTAATACGTATTTATTTAGTTTCACTTCTATTAGATTTTTAAATAGAATCAAATCAAATTTAAGTATTAACATTTCTGTCTGAGTAGCCTCAGGTGAAATTACAACTTTATAACCGACTTAAAGGATAGATCACAATTGCAGAAAATCTAGAATGCGACAAATGGTGCGAGCGAGGTACTTGGCTCAGTGCTCCATGGGAAGGGGGTTGATTGGCCCTCGTAACCAACGATAATGGCCATCACTGGGAACCCACGTTCGACAATGGAGACGGACATCATCATCTTCGCATTGACACTCTTCAAACCTTTCTGGCGCGGTTCCATGAGTAAGAACGAATTTTAAATAGATTGCTAAAGCATGTGGGTTAGGAGACAATCGACGATCCCATGCCGAACGATCGACTCAAGTGCGCACCATTCGCTTAAGCGGTTCTTCTTCGCGCAGCCGTTGAGAAACAATCACGTCGAGTGGTGCTTCTTCAAGCTCTTCTTATTCTACTGGTGTAATTGGAGGATTCAAAGGCGTAGCGACATCATCCACCATGACTAGTTCTCACCTGCATCAACAAAAACCAAAAAGGTAGTACAAACAATTGGTACTTGCGTTTAGAAGGGGTCAAAGCCTTTTTATTTAAGAAATTAGGGTAAGCGTAAGGTGTGGAAGTGACGGTGGGACCTCATGAAAACTCAAACATCCTAGATCTAATGGATTCATCAAACCCTAATTTCGATGGCGGATCTAGAAGTATGTGGGGGGTTTTTTGTGGTGTAAATTTTACTTCCAATTTATTATGTACTACATAATTAACTGGTGCATGGTAAAATAAATAGGTAGGGTATATCAAAAGAGTAAATGGTACAAGGGAATGTTAGTTCAACCATTGAATTAGTTAAGTAAGAATTCAAGGACGTTACTAGTTACTACCGATGAACTATCTTAGTAGTTAGTTACTTGAAGTAATTAGGATGAAGAAATAGGATGTGAAGGTCAACGAACAGAAAGGATAAGGATCAAGCTCAAGAGACCTCATCAAGATATTTAAGATAAAGGAAGGGATGAATCCTCCAATCCCATTAGTCATGAGGATTGTCATCCTATTTGATTGGAGGATGGAATATTTCTTGTGTCTCATTGGGCCCAAGAATTCTCACCCTAAACTCAATTGGATGGCAATTTATTCTCAATTCTCATTGGCTCTAGAAGGATGAGGAGTCCATTGATTGGAGCAAAGGATTTCAAAGCTTTCATTGGACAAGGGAAACAAGCTCAAGGAAGGTCATGGAAGTTTACCAAAGGAAAGGGTATTGTGTGTATGTGGGAAGGAAATAAAGAGGAGGAAGTGTGAAGAAGAATGTTTAGTCCTTATGTGTGGAGAGGTGTTCATGGAAAAGGAGTGTGCAAGAATCAAACATGGAAGGAAGTTATGTGTAACAAGTACTTGTAGCAAAGCCTCTGGAATTTTGGTTCAATTAATTGTTCCTCCCAAATCCACCGTTGGATTTGTGTTAAAATGAAATGAGTTTTAGTTTGGAAGGTGTAGAAGGTTATCCAAAAATTTCAGCATCATCGGAGTTGTTGTCAGGGAATTACACTGGTTGGAAGTAGAGGGTGTTGTGGTGGAGTCCATGGAAGGATTTCCATGACAAGGCCTCTGGATTTTTATTTCAATTAATTGTTCCTCTCAATTCCACCATTGGATTTGTGTCAAAATTAAATCAGTTTTAGTTTGGAAGGTGTAGAAGGTTTTCCCAAAATTTTAACCTCATCAGAATTGTTGTAAAGGAGCCACACTTGTTGGAAGTAAAGGGGGTCGAATTGTCTGTTTTTTCCTTCAATCTAAGCAAAGTGGTTTCTAGTCCAAAGTTTAACTCTTGATCAAAAAAGAAAAAAAAAAAACTAAAAACTTATGAGATTTTGTACCATGGCTCATTTTTAGATTAACTTTTCAAAAATCCAATGCATGTTAGATTAGGATGTTATGTGTAGATGTTGGACACAACACATTAGATCCTTAGTGAATTTCATTACTTACTTTGAACCGCCTTACGTGTTAGATTACAACTACATAGTAGTTCCACTTCCAACCGGTTTTTTTGTGAGTGCATATTTTAATGGTGAAGGTGTGCAAGAATTCCTCACAACAAGTTCACAACGCTTTGTTTTCACAATATCCGAAACCTTGTTGCTTCTTATAAATAACATTTGGGTAATAGATGGTATGTTTCTAGTATTCTATATCTCAAGGTCAATAGTGATTATGACTATATCCATGATAGATGTTTTCTAGGATAATAGATTGGAATGGTATTTTTCTTCAAAATCTTTGTTGATGGAAATGGGAGCAAAGTTGATTTGGTGAAGCAGATGTAGCTTGGTGGTGACCTCCATGCAATTTGGATCATGTTTGATCATGTCAAACATGTCTAGGACTAGACAATCCTCATTTGCCATGTGTATGATTTAGTCTATTGTAAAGTGATGATGATTACCATTTGTGACATGCAATCTAAAAACAAAAGTTCAATGTGTCTTATGGTGAATGTTGAATAAGGTGATGTTGATGAAGGGTGTTTCCAATTTAAACTTCAAGGGCTTCATGGCCAATAACACTCAAGCCAATTGGAATGTTGTCCAAATTGTGTACGATAGTGGGGACCTTAGTGAACCTATGGCTGATAAGGAACAAACATGTTACTTCCACTATATTCAATTTATGGATAGACACACAAAGTAACAAATCAAGCCAAAGATGCAAGAACAACATAGGACCTTGTGTTATGAATATAAGAATGCCACTTCATTGGAGGAGGTACATGCTCACTATGCCGCTATCCATTCTTGGTGGTATTCTTCAAAGGTTGCAGACGTAACTAGGCTTCAAAAGTTGGAAAATTAGTTTACTTTTTTGGCATTTTTGTGTCAAACAATGGGGAGGCTTCATGATATATACATGTAATTTTCTCAGCCTTCCATACCCATTTTCCATCCCATCATGTTTTGATTGCATGTTTACACAACTCCTTTGATAATGACATTATTAAACATATATTATGTTTTATAGAAATGCATTCCAAAGGAGCTTGTGAACATAGCCACCTATAACCTTTTAGAAATAATGCATAATATATGGTTTCAATAATCTAGGAAAAGGGGGGCTTACTTATACACTATAACTTTAGATGATTATGTTTGAGATTTCAAACAAACAACATTGTATTACCATTTCAAAAAGGGTGGTCCATCAAGTCAGGGGCCTGATAGGAGTGAGCTTCTCCTTTGGAAAACAACCCAATCTAGTGACCCAAAGCAACTTAAAGACACAATTGTGAAATATCCATTAGGTTCATCTTTCACAACAGGAATCACGTATATGGAATGTCGTAACCCCACTTTGAGGGAAGTGTGAAGTTGGCACTCACACTTTCAAAAATGGAACTTGGGAGTCCTCCAGGACTTCTGAAAACTCAAAATGCGATTATAGGCATCAAAACACCTTGCATTGAAATGTTCTTTATACTGTTGAAAAGGTTTTGAAGCGTAGATGTCCAAAATGGCCTCGCGTGAACCATTTGGACATCTATAGCATAAGTTATGGTTGAAAGAAGGGTCGGGAGTCGAACTAGCAATTTGACTCCCAACCACTAAAAGTCGGGAATCGACCCAATCTCGGTGTGTGTAGGTGGAGTGCAACACACCCTTGGAAAGTTCTTAAAGAGAACTACAAGTTCGCTTTAGATCTCGTCCCAATTGGAGGTTGGAGCGAGAAGTTATGAATGCCCAAAGTCTTGGGAGTCCAAACCAGGATAGTTTCGGGACTCCACTTTGGGAGTCTCGGGAAAAAGTGCCATTCGGATGCAAGTGCAGTGGAGAATCATAGAGAATACTATATGGGGGAAGGTGGTGGCTTCCCTCGAGTCTAGGCCGTGGTGAGTCAAGTGAGTCCAGAGTTGCCCATGGCTTGTCTTAGCACCAAGGGTGCTTTAGAATGTGAACTAACCAACTTGTTGGTTGGTTTTGGATGCAGGACCGAGTAATTAAATATTTTGTCCCTCTTCCTAGTCTAATATCGGAGTTTTCAGCACGCCCCTCCTACCCCCTTTAGTGTTGGAAGCTGGGAGCGGCACCAAGTTCCAACTATTTCCGCTTTTTAACATAGTTGGACCCTTTTTGGGCCCAACCAAGAACTTGGGAGCGCGTCATTGAAAGGGAGATCTTTGGCTCTTATAAACAAAAGTTTGATTTGCCTTTAGGATTAGAAGAGGATTCACATAGGCACAATCATGTCAATTTGTTTCGCCCATGTGTCAACACGTAGACTAGAAAATTGCATTCGTAATGTGAATGGCCTTCATGTAGCACTAATCCATATGAAGATGTGGATACCATTGATGGCGATGTTGAGGTCCTTGAAGTTCTTTATAGATATGCAATTTAGCATATATAACGATGTCCCCTAACCTCCCACATCTAGTGTTTAACATTGTAAAACACCACCAACTATTTTTGTATCGCAAGGATTATTACAAAGTCAATGCCATTGGTGTTCCTACCCCTATTTATTATAGCTTGTCCTCTCAATTTTTAGGTGCACCCTTCAAGCTTCACAAATTTTGGTTATGTGTAGATGACATGAAATGTTGCGTGGGGGGCAACAATGAATTATAGGTATGTAGTGGAGAGATTAGTCGTTTTATTGATTTGGCATGTGCAAAAAAGGATCAATCTTTCGCACAATGAGGTGAAAGCTATTGAAGAAGCAAGTTTTGTTGTCAATAGACAACAACTAATCCTTCCTCAAAACCTATTTGTTGGGGAGAACTTTATTCCAATTAATCAACCAGCTAATGCAATGTTGTGGCCCAAAACATGGAATGGAAAACTTGTTTGACGCACACAACCATTTACCATGTCAAACTTACACCATTGTTAATTTGCTTATTGTGGCCACCTTCTAGCCACCATTAAAGTTTCCTACTCTTGGTCATGGATGAATCTGTAAGATTTTATTCGGCGATAATGCCCATGTTTCTCATAGTAGTAATAGTTTGAGTCATTGTTTAATTATTAACCTTGATGACTTCCACCACGACCTCCATGACTTCCTCTTCTTTTAAAGTTTTTTCATCCACCTCCATGAAGCTAACCTTCAGTTGATGATGTCCACCATGCGAACTTTCGTGTTGACTTCAAGATGAGGTTCTTAATAGACACAAAATTCCTATTCTATATTCTAGTCAAAATGTGGACAATCATATCATGAAACTAATACTAATAAATTCTATTCAATCAAATCTACTCATATCTAAGTTCAAAACTTCAATCTAGTCATGCAAAGTATGGAGTAAACATCAAAACAACAAAACAAGTTATGGAGTTGAAACTTTTCCAGAAAACAACATGCTCTTCTATTATACTTTCCAAAAATCAATGTTCTACAATGATACTTTTGTTTTGCCAAAAATGATCACCTTAAAACAGTCCTGTGATCAATTCACATTCAAATGGTAATGAAATTATGTAAACAAGTTAGTAAATCTTAGGAAAGTAACTAGGTAAGTAAGTATTAACTAACTAATTATTTATAATAAGTAATTACCCCCTTAACATTTCCCCACCCATACTCTGAATTACGACTTGAAATTCTGGATCAAAGTATGTTAAGAAAGTTAAATTAGTTTACTATTTTGGATCCTATGGGTTAGAAATCTAATGTTGATCTTGATGTATTTATAATCTGATTTATTTGTGCTTGTTGTACTTCAATATGTGCTATCTAATCCATTTGATATATTTGTGTTATAAATTGTTCTTTTAATTGAATCAAAGGCTATTTCTTTGTTGTATTTAGAATCAGTTGTTGTACTTCTTATACCTTTGTTTACAGTTGTGCACTTGTTTGTTGATTTGTTGTTGTCTACTCCTATGATTATAACTCTAATGTGACTTGTATTTGTTATTATGACTAGAGATATGCTATTGTGATTGCTGAAGTGATGTGATTTGTGTTTGCTCCTGTTGTTACAACTTTGATGTTGGATCAATTTAATCCTCGTGTACCTCTTCAATTATGTGTTCCTTAGTTCGCATTTGCTCTTTTATTTTTGTAGTTGCAAATACATACTCTTGGGAACTAACCTCATGTGGAACAAATTCTAATGGTTTTAAATTATGTTTTGGTACGTATTTCATACCTCTGGCTTCTTTCTGGGAATTATCCCTTCCTCTTTTGAGGTCTACTTGTTCCTCCTCTGTTGTTCTTGTCTTTGATGGTCTTACACCATTAATTTGTCTTTTCTCTTCTTCTTCATCTAAGGTTTTTGATTTTGGAGTAAAGACTAAAGGTTCATACTGGAAGAATGGTATGACCTTTTCCATTTGGGATATCTTATGCCTATAGAGCTTCTGATTTTTCTCATACATTCAATAGAATTTTCCTTCTTTCTCCTTTTTAGGAAAAACATGTGTAGGGTTCATAAATCTCTTGTTTCTTATGAACCTTTCCCTCATAGTCTCTTTCCTCCTTTTCTCCTCTTATGGCTGTTCACTTTGCTTCTTTTCATGTGGTTCTACTCCTTTGATTGGAAACCATTTCTAAAATAAAATTCTTAAAACAATAGTAGAATAACATACATCCTTCTTGGGCTCTCTCTTGGAAATGCCTTCAATCATGTTCTTATAACATTTGTCCCATTTGATCAACTCCTTGACCAAATGAAAATACATGATTATAGCCCAATTCACAGATTCTCCATGATCTATTGGTAAATATAAAATTTTTATTTAATATTCTAGTTTAAATTTGGACTAAACATATCATGAAATTGATACTAATAAAATTTGTTCAATTAGATCTATTCATATCTAAGTTCAAAAATTTAATCCAATCATGAAAAGTATGAAAAAAACATCAAAACAACAAATTTGGCTATGGAATTCAAACTTTTCCATAAAATAATGCATTTGTTCCATACTCTCCAAACTCAATGTTCTATAATCATCTTCCTTTGTGTCTTGCTAAAAATGACCTCTTTAAAATAGTCCTATGATCAATTCAAATTCAAATGGTGATGAAAACTATGTAAACTAGCTAATAAATCTTAGAAAAGTAACTAGGTAAGTATTAACTAACTAACTATTTATAATGATTAATTACTCCTTTAACATTACCCCACTTGTACTTTGAATTACATTTTGGAATTTTGGATCAAAGTATGTTAAGAAAGTTAAATCAATTATTGTTTTTGATCCTATGAGTCAGAAATCTAATGTTGATCTTATTGTCCTACAATATGATCTATTTGTACTACAATTTAATCTATTTGTGCCTGTTGTACTTTAAATTGAATCAAAAGTTAATTCCCTATTAAGTTTAGAATTTGTTGTTGTTGTCCTTATACATTTGTTTATAGTTGTGCAATTGTTTGTTGATCTATTGATGTCTCTTCCTGTGACTACAACTTTGATGTGACTTATATCTGCTGTTGTGATTGTTGATTTGATGTGTTCTAAATCTACTCTTGTTATTACAACTCTAATGTTGGATCAATCTAATCTTCATGTAGTTCTTCAATTGTGTGTTCATTAGTTGGTCTTTGCTCTCCTATTTTTGTAGCTGCATATCCATACTCCTAGGTATTAACCTCTTATGGAACAAATTTTAATTATCTTAGATTTTGTTATGATACATATTTCATACCCCTGGTTTCCTTCTGAGATTTATCCCTTCCTCCTTTGAAGTCTGTTAGTTCTTATTATGTTATTCTTGTTTCTGATGGTCATGCACCATTAGTATGTCCTCCCCCCCCCCACCTAAGGTTTATAGTTTTGGAGTCATGACTAAAGGTTCATACTAGAATGATGGTATGACCTTTTCCATCTAAGATATCTTATGCTTGTAGGGCTTCTCATTTCTTTCTTTGCCTTAAGCTTCCAGTAGTTGGCATTTGTTTGCATCAAAGTTGCTTGCAAAGAATCCCTCTCAACCTTAATTTTCACCAAATTCATATTGTGTTTATCCATGTTGATCTTTTGTTTGGTTGTCTATAGTTCTGCCAATATTTCATTATTCTCATCTTGCTTCACCTACAATTCTGCTTTGAGTTTTTGTTCCTTTTCCAAAGCTCCTTGCAAATTATAAACAAATTTGTCCTTTTCCTATGTGGTCTGTTTAGTTTAGATTTCCAAATCATAAAATCTAAACATAATGTTGGTCATTTGTGTGTTGTATTTTATTATCTGTTGAAACATTGTGATAACTCTCCTATGTTCATCTAGCTCTGCTTCTAATCCTTATACAAACCTATTGGAAATAACTTGAAAACAAGCGAAATGAAAGATTCAAGGTTCATGAATTGGAACAATTGGATTAATTAACAAGAAGATTACAAAGGTTGTATGCTTCAAATGCTATAATCACAAAACTATGACTTGTAACAATTAACAAAGCTTGAAGGTTCTATGTGTACTCAAAAACCATGAAAGGAGAGAACAAAAGACTATTCAAAACCACTCCAATATATATTATCTCCTAACCTTAAAGTAGCCACCACTTAACCTTGACCTAGCCACCGCTTAACCCTAGCCGCCACCAAATCCTAACTCTAGTCGTCACCAAACCCTAAGCAGCCTCCACTTCCAAACCTTAGCCACCATTATTCAACTTAACCTAACTACTATAAGGATGTGAATACCATTCATCCTTTTAATGAATGTTTAACACATTCATTAACATTGGGAATTAGAAACGATTAATATTTTTAACACTCCCACTTTATGAAGTTTCTAATCTAAACATGGTTATCAATTTGTTATGTCGTTCTTTTGATAATGCCTTGGTAAGCACATCCGCCACAATGTCCTTCGTTGAATAATATTCAAACGTAATTTCACCATTTTCAACTCGTTCTCGAACAAAGTGATGTTGCACATCAATGTGTTTTGTTCGAACATGTTGGGTGAGATTCTTCGTCAATGATATTGCATTTTGGTTGTCACATCAAATCATCATCACCTTCTTCTTTTTCATATACCCTAATTCCTTCATGAACCCTCTCATCTATATGGCTTCCTTGGTAGCTTGTGTACTTGCCATGTATTCGGCTTCGGTCGTTGACAAAACAATTATGGGTTGTCGTTTGCTACTCCAAGAAATGGCTCCACCTCCCATCACGAATATAAACCTTGTGGTGGATCTCCTATCCTCAAGGTCATCTGCCCAATTTGCATCGCAATATCTGACCAAATCTTGGGGTGGTAATCTTTTGAAGCATAATTTGAGTTGCAAAGTGCCTTACAAGTATCAAAAAATGCACTTGGCCGCAATCCAATGTTCTAAACTTGGATTAGCTACGTTTTGATTCACCACGCTTATTAGGTATGTTAAATCCCGTTGAATAACAACATGGCATACATCAAGGATCCCATGGCTTGTTGATAAAGAACCTTCACAATCTCATCATCCTTGTTCACATTCTTCTTCAACTTTGTTTTGGGATCAAGTGGCACTCCGATGGCTTTGTAATCTTCCGTGCAAAAGCGTTTGAAAATCTCCTTGAGATATCCAATTTGGTTGATGTAAAGAAGACGTTGAGCACGATCTCTTTCCACTTCCATGCCAAGGAAGAAATGTAAATCACCAAGATCTTTCATTTCGAACTTTTGAGAAAGTTTTTCCTTCACTTGTAAAAGCTTGTCCTTATTATTACACGCCAAGATGAGATCACCAACACAGACCATAATGAAAAATTTGACATCTTCGATTTGCGCAACGTACACACAAAAATCTGCATCACTCTTCACAAACTTGATGCTTTTTAAAAAAACGTCTAACTTTTGGTTCCAAGCCCTTGGAGATTGTTTCAACCCGTACAATGATTTGTGAAGCTTACATACAAGATGTTTGCCTTCATGTGTGAATCCTTCGAGTTGTTCCATGTAGATCCCCTCTTCAAGGTCACCATTGAAAAATGCGATTTTGACATCCATTTGATGAATCTCCATGTTTTCGATGGTCGCTAGTCCAGGGATATAATGAATTGACACAAACTTTACAATGGGTATAAAAGTTTCGTTGTAATCAACTCCAAATGTTTGGATGAAACCCCTTACCACAAGTCTGGCCTTGTAACGTTCGACTTTATTGGAAACAATTTGAAAATAAACAAGAAATGAAACATTCAAGGTTCATGAAATGGAACAATTGTATTAACTAACAAGAAATCATAAAGGTTGTATGCTTCAAATGCTACAATCATAAAACTATAGCTTGCAACTACTAACAAGGCTTGAAGGTTCTACGTGCATTCAAAACCATGAAATAAGAGAATGAAAGACAACTCAAAACCACTCCAATATATATTATTTCCTAACCCTAAAGTAGCCACCATTTAACCCTAACCTAGCTGTCACCTAACCCTAGTCGCCACCAAACCCTAGCCCTAGCCGCCACCAAACCCTAACCTTAGCCGCCGCCAAACCCTAAGTAGCCTCCACTTCCAAACCCTAGCCACCACTATTCAACCTAACCTAACTACTATAAGGATGTGAATGTTATTCATCCTTTTGGTGAATGTTTAACACATTCATCAACATTGGGAATTAGAAACGAATAATATTTCTAACATTTATATACAATGTTTTGAGAAGTTCAAAACATCATGCAAGATGTGGATAACTCTAATCCAAATTCTAATGATTCAGACACAAATGATGAGGGTTTTAAAAATGAAACAACAAAGGTGGAAGCAGGTGATAACTTTGTAGTTATATATAATGAACTAGAAAATGGTGACCCATTTTATGTGATATTATGTGATCAGGCATTACATGAATGCGAGGCAATATTTGAAGATGATTGGGGTAACACATGGTATGCAGGTGAGATGCTCTTATGCAATGTATGGTACCATCATGTACTAGATCAATGAGGCCGAAACACATCTTATAGGTTAATTCATGATGCTTAAAACTTTTGCATATTCCCACCTAGTTTAGAAATTCAAATTTGTAATGTTACATGTTGCCACAAGGAATGGGAACTCGCAGTTTTCAATGCCTTTAGAGGTTAGAGAAAGTCTACTAGCTATAATAAAAAAGTGACAACACTACATTAAACTCTAAATTGTCAAACACCTTGCACTTCTTCTGTCCCTTCAAGGAACACAACATCTTGACTTTTGATGATCCTTTTGGTTTCTACACACATCAAGCAATATCCTTTGGTCCCTTCATAATACCCTAAAAACACACAAGGTATGGATTTGGATTTTAATTTGCTTCCCTTTTCATCATGAATGTGCACATATGTTTTACAACCAAAAACCCTCAAATGAAATACATTACATGCCATTTGTTAGAAATATTATTCGATTTAATCCACAAAGTTGGTGAATGTGACTAACATTCATCAAAAGGATGAATAGTATTCATATCCTTATAGTAGTGAAGTTAGGTTGAATAGTGATGGCTAAGGTTTGGAAGTGAAGGCTACTTAGGGCTTGGCGGCGGCTAAGGTTAAGGTTTGGTGGTGGTTAGGGTTTGGGTTTAGTGGCGGCTAGGGTTAGGGTTTAATGGTAGCTAGGGTTAGGGTTTGGTTGCAGCTAGGTTAGGGTTAAGTGGCAGCTACTTTAGGGTTAAGAGATAGTATATATTGGAGTGGTTTTGAGTTCTCTTTCATTCTCTCCTTTCATGGTTTTGAGTGCACATAGAAGCTTCAAGCCTTGTTGGTTGTTGCAAGCCATAGTTTTATGATTGTACCGTTTGAAGCATACAACCTTTGTAATCTTTTCATTAGTTAACACAATTGTTCCATTTCATGAACTTTGAATATTTCATTTCTTGCTTATTTTCAAGTTGTTTCCAATAGGTTATGGGCCCACATTTAAGCAAAAGAAAGGACATTGTGTTAGAACAAAGAAGTAGTCAAAGGTTTAACTTATATAACATAGAAAAGGATAATCCTTTTGAAGGAAGGCTTTTAGTTTGCAAGGTTGCAAAGAAAGTAGGAGTCCATTTCCAAGTGAGTGGGAGGTGTGGAAGAGATTTCTTCAAAGTATTATACATTTTTCAAGTGTGGAAAACTTGTTCTTCAAGTTTTTGAAAGTGTCAAGTTTCAAGGTGAAAATGTTTGGAAGAAAGTTTTTCAAGTTGTGAGAATTTCAACTTTGAAGTTTCAGAAAGTGTGTGGAAGAGAGTTCTTCGATTCATTGAAAGTTTGAAGTGTGTGGAAGAAAGGACTTCGAACTGTTGAAAGTGTGAAGTTTCAAGTGTGTCAAAAAAAAAAATTTCCATTGTTGCAAGTTTCAAGTGAAATTTCAAGCTTGTGCAATAAAAGATTTGTAAGTGTTAGAAGTTTCCTTTTTTTTTCAAGTTTATGTGAGGTGTTAAAGATTTCTTGCAAAGCTTTCAATCTTTTGAAAAGAGTGTTTATTGTAACATTTGTGTTCAAAATGTTTTCTTTTCAAATGGAATCCTTGAAAGTCATGGAGAAGTTTGATGGTGGCAACTTTCACCTTTGGAAGTTCAAAATGCACATGATGCTTTCTAAACATGGGTTTTGGAAATTTGTCGATGGGAGTGCCACCTTGCCAAGTGAAGAAATTGCAAGGGCTGATTGCAACGAAAAAGAGATGAACATCTCACAGATGCCCAACTTGCACACATTCAATATTGTGACAATGCGAAAAGTGCGTGGGAGGTTGTTTGTGATGTGCATGAAGTTAAGACAATTGGCAACAAGTTATTCCTTCAAAGGAGATTCTTCACCATCAAAATGCAAGAAGGAGACAACATGCTTGTGCACATCAACACGGTGAAAGCCCTTGCAGACCAACGATGTTCCATTGAGGTGAACATTACAGATGAAGATGTTTACATGGTACTCTTCATGAGCCTTCTTCTATCCTTTGATAACTTAGTCACAAGCTTGGAGTCCATGTCCATAAAAGATGTAGACTTTTAATTCATTGTAGCAAGGTTGCTTCACGAAGTGTCCAAAAGAAAAAAATGTGACAGTTTTGAGACTATTGCATTACTCAACAAAACTCACAAGTCAAATGAAAAGCTTTGTTTTTATTGTAAGAAACTTGGACATTTTGTGAGAAATTGTTTAAAGAAGAAAAATGATGAAAAAAAAAAACCAATCAAGCTTGTGAAGATCACGAATAAATATTTGTTGGCGCATTGAATGCCAATGATCATACCACATATGAATGGATTGTCGATTTTGGTGCAATGCAACACATGGCATTCCAATAATAATGGTTTACCATGTATGAGCGCATTTCCCCAAGGAGGGTGTTCATGGGCGATGACACCGTTTTGGAGGTCATTAGCAAGGGGAACATCAAAGCCATAATGTAAATGGGAGGCGAATTGACACACACAACCATCGCCCAAGTTCTTCATGTTCCAAAAATGAAGAATAGTCTCATTTTCGTGAGTAAACTCATTTCCAAAGGTTTCAAAGTGTAGTTTGACAAGGATGGTTGTAAGGTCAACGATGCTGGAGGAGTTGTTGTGGCGGAAACATGAAGGGACAAGAACTTGTACCTTTTTAATGTGAAGGTGTGTAAGGACACGACACACATTGCAAATTCTTTGGAGGAAGGTGCGATGCTTTGGCATGAAAGACTTGGCCATCTCAACATGGCAAGCCTTAAGGAGTTGGATGCCATGGTGGATGGCAAGAATTTGAAAGAAGTGTCGTTGCATCACATTTTTTAAGGATGTGTCAAAGGCAAACATCAAAGAACATCATTTCCCAAGGATGGAGCAATGAGGGCTTCACAACTTTTGGAGATTATCCACACTGATGTGTGTGGGACAATGAGGATTACATCGCAAGGTGGAGCATGATACTTTCTCACTTTCATCGATGATTTCTCAAGGAAAACTCATGTTTATATTTTGAAGGCCAAAGTATAAGCGTTTGAAAAATTCAAACAATACAAAACGTTGGTGGAAAACAAAATTGGTCACAAAATCAAAGTGTTATGATCCGACAACAAAGGAGAAATTGTGTTTAAGAAATTTGATGCATTCTTGTGAAATGTGGAATTCAACGACAAACAAATGCGCCCTATTCCCCACAACAAAATGGTGTTACAGATTGTGCCAATAGAACCATCATGGAATGTGCGAGAAGCATGATTCTTGCACGAAAGTTGGAATTTGAATTTTGGGGCCAAGAGATGAACACGATGATGTACATCAAAAATCGATGTTCAACTAAGGCTCTTGCTTCCAAGACCCCTCAAAAAGCATGGAGTGGTAGGAAACCTCATGTGTTTCATTTGAGAGTCTTTGGTTGTAAAGCCTTTTCACATGTCCCCGATGAGAAGACGACCAAATTAGAGTCCAAGTCCATGCCTTATGTGTTTGTAGGAAATTATGAAAGCACTAAAACATATCGCTTGATGTGTGTTGAAACCAAGAGAATCATCAAAAATAGAGATGTCATGTTCATTGAAGGGTCAAAAAAAAAAATGTGGTGTGTCGCATCCTTAGCCTTGGGCTTGCAACCAAGGCAAGGGCTTGCGAAGGTGCGGGCCAAGAGTGACCCCGGGAATCACATTTCATGCTCCCAGGAGTGTAAGAAAGTGGGAGGGAATGAACCCCCACACTCCCAAGTGAATTCCCACTTTGGGAGTTGGAATCCCAATGGACTCCCAAATCTTTAGAAGGCAATTGCAGGGGTCAAAACTCATTGGATTGAGATGTTCCTTATATCATTGAAAAACTCTTAGAACTTAGATATCTAAAATGGGCTCACATCACCCATTCGGACACTTAAAACAAAAGTTATGGCCATGAGAAGGGCCAAGAGTCATATTGAAAATTTGACTCCCGACCACTAAAAGTCAAGAGTCGCCCCAAATTCCTTGCATGCAGGTGGCGTGCAACATAATGTTGGAAAGTTATCAACAAAGGCTACAACATTTCTTTAGACTTCATCTCCATCAAAAGTTTGCACACAAAGTTATAGACCTCCAAAATTGTGGGAATCCCAACTTTGGGAATTTCGAAACTCCCACTTGGGAGTCCTCGGACAAAATGCCACTTGAATGCTAGCCCCGTGGCCAGGCACATAGTATACTATAACGGGGAAGGTGGTGGCTTCCCCCAAGTTCGAGCCATGGTGAGTCTTGTGAGTTCGAGTTTACCCATGGTTCGTCCGTGCACCAAAAGTGTTCTAACTATGCACTAACCAACTTGTTGTTTGGTTTGTGAAAGTCCATGTGAATGATTGAAGTACTTGTCAATCTTCCTAGTGCCATCCCAGAGCTTCATCATGCCCCTTTACCCTTGAAATGTTATGAGCAAGGGAATGTGCCCCAACTTCGTACTCTTCTGATATTTTCATCTTAGATTCACATTTGAGTCTATTGAAGAGGTTGGGAGTGCATCATGGTGTGCTCCATCCCAAGAAAATAAAAAATCTAGTTGTGAACGAAAAAGTTGAAGGAGAAGAACCATTGACCTTTAGTCAGGATACACCTTTGAATGGAGTAACGATGGAAGGTGTGCAAAGTGAATCCACCCCAAGTTTTTCATCGGAAGAAGAATTTGTTGTTTCGAATGATAACCCATCTAATAAACCTTCACAACATGTGCCAAGGGAAAGACCTCAAAGGCAACGAAGGGAATGGCCTCAAGATTGGTGGATTATTACCAAAAAGGTGGAGCGTGCCACCATTGCATTTTTGGAAGAGCCCCAAAATATTGAAGAAGCATTGACAAGTGAAAATTCCAAGGAGTGGGAGTGTGTGATGTAAGAAGAATATGATTCCTTCATGACAAATAACACATGGACTTTGGTACCACTTCTCGTTGGTAGGAAACCTGTTTCTTGCAAATGGGTGTTCAAAATCAAAAAAGGCGCAAATGGGGAGGTGGAACTCTACAAGGTCATATTAGTGGCAAGGGGTTTTACCCGAACCTACAAAATGGATTACAATGAAACTTTTGCACCCGTCACAAAATTTACATCTATTTGTTGTATTCTTGCATTAGCAGCCTTGGAAGACATGGAGATCCATCAAATGGATGTGAAAACCGCATTTTTTAATGGCGAGTTTAAAGGGGAGATTTACATGGGACAACCTCAAGGGTTTGTGCACCAAGGAGGTGAACATCTTGTTTGTAAGCTTCACAAATCCTTGTATGGTTTGAAACAATCTCCAAGGGCATGGAATCAAAAGTTAAATGTGTTTATCAAAAGCATTGAATTTATGAAAAGTGAAGCCAATCCTAGTGTGTATGTTGCACAAGTGGGAGATGTGAAGTTTTTCATTGTGGTCTATGTGGATGACCTCATTTTGGTGTGCAATGATCAAAATAAACTTTTGCAAATCAAAGAGGAACTTAGTCAAAAGTTTGAAATGAAGAACCTTGTGGAGTTACATTTCTTTTTGGGGATGGAGGTGGAAAGGAATCGTGATGAACAACTCCTACACATCAACCAAATCAAATACCTCAAAAAAATATTGAAGTGTTTTCGAATGGAGGAATGTAAGCCCATTGGAGTTCCATTTAATCCCAAAATGAAATTACAAAAGAATGCGAATGGTAATGATGAATCAAAGGGATTTCCATATCAACAAGCGGTTAGGTCCTTGATGTACACCATGTTGTGCACACAATCAGACTTGGCATACCCAATAAGTGTGTTGAGTCAACACATGGCCAACCCTAGCATGGAGCATTAAATGGCCATCAAATGAATCTTTCGATATTTGCAAAGTGCGTTGCAAATCAAATTACAATTCGGTGCAACACCATCCGAGGAAGTGTTTGGATATTGTGATGTGGATTGGGGTGGTGATCTTGAAGATAGGAGGTCCACCATAGGGTTTGTTTTCATGATCGGAGGTGAAGCCATTTCTTGGAGTAGCAAATGACAACCTACCATAGCATTGTCCACCACAGAGGTGGAATACATGGCGAACACGCAAGCCACGAAAGAAGCCATATGGATGACAAAATTGATGATGGATTTAGGATACATGGAGGAGAAGAAAGTGACGATGATTCGATGGGACAATCAAGGTGTGATATCATTGACCAAAAATCCCACCCACCATGCATAAACAAAACACATTGATGTACAACATCATTTTGTTCAAAAATGAATTAAAAATGGAGGAGTTCGATTTAAATATTGTCCAACGGAAGACATGGTGGCAAATGTCCTTACCAAGGCATTATCCAAATAACGACATCATAAGTTGATAAACATATTCAGATTATAATTCTCATAAAGTGGGAGTGTTAGAAATATTATTTGATTCTAATCCCCAAAGTTGGTGAATGTGACTAACATTCATCAAAAGGATGAATAGTATTCACATTCTTATAGTAGTTAAGTTAGGTTGAATAGTGATGGCTAGGGTTTGGAAGTGAAGGCTATTTAGGGCTTGGCGACGGCTAGGGTTAGGCAACGGCTAGGTTAAGGTTAAGTGGCGACTACTTTAAGGTTAGGAGATAATATATAATGGAGTGGTTTTGAGTTGTCTTTCATTCTTTCCTTTCATGGTTTTGAGTGAACATAGAAGCTTCAAGCCTTGTTAGTTGTTGCAAACTATAGTTTTGTGATTGTAGCATTTGAAACATATAGCCTTTGTAATCTTTTCATTAGTTAATACAATTGTTCCATTTCATGAACCTTGAGTGTTTCATTTCTTGCTTGTTTTCAAGTTGTTTCTAATACCATTGACCATTTTCTCCAACTTCTTAAGGCTCACCATGTTGAAGTGCCTGAATTTTTGGTGCCAAAGCGTAGCTCCTTCATTCCAAAACTTTTCCACATTCGCATTCTCCTTCCAAACAATGACGTTGAAAAGATAAAAGTTTTTCTCCCTTCGTGCTTTCGCCAGAACGGTTGCATGGACATTGTTCATCATATAACCATCCTTGTCAAACTCCACTTTCAAGCCCTCCAAAATGAATTTGCTAACGAAAATGAGACTATTTTTCATTTTGGGAACATGAAGAACTTGAATGATGGTTATGAGCAACATTTTACCTCCAATTTACATTGTGGCCTTGATGCTCCCTTTGCCAATGGTCTCCAAAATGGTGTCATCTCCCATGTACACCTTCTATGGAACAATGGATTCATAAGTGGTGAACCATTTTCGTTCAAATGTCATGTGTTGTGTTGCGCCAAAATTGATGATCAAATCGTAGGCCTTATGATCATTAGCATTCAAGGTAGTAACAAACATTTGGTTTTGATCTTCACAAGCTTGGTTTGCCCTTTTTTTTTCATCACTCTTCTTCTTCAAACAATTCCTCACAAAGAGTTCAAGTTTTATCCAATGAAAACAAAGCTTTTCGTTTACCTTATGAGTTTTGTTAAACAATGTGGCATTTTTTATACTTTCACTTTTTTTTTCTTAGAAATTCATGAAGCAATCGAACGACGATGAAATGAAAATCAACATCCTTGATGGACATAGACTCCAAGCTCGTCACCAAATTATCAAAAGATGAGGGAAAACTCATGAAAAGTACCATGTATATGTCTTCATCTTCAATCTCCACTTCAATGGAACATAATTGATCTGCAAGCACCTTCACCATGTTGATGTGGACAAGCAAGTCTTCCCCTTCTTGCATTTTGATGGTGAAGAACCACAAAGTGTTTCCCAAGCACTCTTGGCATTTTCACAATATTGAATACATGCAAGTTGTGCATTTATGAAATGTTCACAAAGTAATGCAAATGCCTTGGTTGCCTTTTCATTATAATCCTCCATTTCACCTTCATCATTAAGAATTGTTGCACTCCCATCAACAAACTTCCAAAGCCCATGTTTGGAAAAAATCATGTGCATCTTGAACTTCCAAAGGTGAAAGTTGCCACCATCAAACTTTTCCATGACCTTCAAAGACTCCATTTGGAAAGATGACATTTTGTTGAACACAAATGTTAAAACAAACACTATGTTTTTTTATTCAAATGAATCGCAAGTGATAAAATTTCAAGTTGAAAAACTTGCTAATGTTTGAAAACCTCACTTCAAATCTCTCCCACTCAATTGTTATATGTCACAAAACAAAACCTTTACAAAAAAACCTTCAAACATTTAAAAAAATTTCTTGCACAAACTTGAAATTTCACTTGAAACTTACAACAATGGCAAAGAATTTTCTTGAAAACCTCTTTTCAACACACCTCAAACTTCAATGTTGAAACTTTCAACAATTTGAAGAACTCTCTTCCACACACTTTCAACTTAAAACTTAAAACTTAAAAACTTGAAGAACATTCATCCACACTTGAAAACTTACAACAATTTAAAAAAGTCTTTTCCACACCTCCCATTCACTTGGAAACATTGCACGCTCCTTGTATGCCACCACTTGGAAATGGACTCCCACTCACTTTGTAAACTAAAAGCCTTCCCTAAAAAAGATTCTCCCTTTTTTCTATGCAATACAAATTCAAAACCTTTCACTATGTCCTGTTTTAACACAATGTCCTTTCTTTTGCTTAGTGTGAGCCCATAACTTATTGGAAACAACTTGGAAACAAGCAAGAAATGAAACATTCAAGGTTCATGAGATCAAACAATTGTATTAACTAAGAAGATTATAAAAGTTTTATGTTTCAAATGTTACAATCACAAAACCATGGGTTGTAACAACGAATAAAGCTTGAAGGTTCTATGTGCACTCAAAACCATGAAAGGAAAGAATGAAAGACTACTCAAAACCACTCCAATATATACTATCTCCTAACCCTAAAACCATCGCCATTTAACCTTAACCTAGCCGTTATTTAACCCTAATAGCTATCATCTAACCCTAGCCACCATCAAGCCTTAATGTAGCCTCCAATTCTAAACCCTAGCCGCCACTATTCAACCTAACCTAACTACTATAAAAATGTGAATATTATTAATCCTTTTGATGAATGTTTAACACATTCATCAACATTGGGAATTAAAAATGAATAGTATTTCTAACAATATATTTATAATAAACTTCAACAAGTTCATTTTCCTCCTACTTGATTCTTCACAGCTTTAGGTAGATTTGTTCATCATTTTGTCCCATTTTGTAATGTTTATAAAAAACTTGTTCGAATTCTACAAAAATACAATTAGGATGGTCTTGTAGAAAATTTTCTCCCCACTTAAATATATTATCACAAAGAATGAAATCGAATGTATTAATGATGTATTCATTAATGGTTTCTTCATTATCTTTGATGGCTGTTTTGAACACATGAATGTGAGCATCAAGATTTGTACCCTTGACATAAGTTGGATACAATAAATGTTTTTTCATTGGGGGTCTTATTGGTGCAACAATTTGTGGATACCATGATGGCATGAATGTACCCCATCTTGAAATGGGTACAGACAACCTCCATTAGGTGGTTCTTGTGGTATTGTTCCACCTCCTAAATCTAGTGGTGGTGAACTTGGTGGGTTATTTCCTCCACCGCCTTTTTTAGCTAAAACTCATGTTGTTCCTTGTTGTGTCATAGTCTATGTTTTTGTGTTGATTGAACATGTATAATCACATGTATTTGGGTGGTTTGTGCTAGTGGATGTACACCTTTCCGCATAGGATACGTCATTAGATTCCACATCAACATCATTAAACTAATCATCAAGTTTATGTTTACCAACATAATCAGTGTTCCCATTGGGAAAACATAAGGGTTTAGGTGAAAGCACATTACAATGGCCAAAAAATGTTGTCACAATATATTGCAAAATGTAAATATATTTTACAAATGATTAATATAATTACGAAACTTGATGAAATACTTAATTATATATTGAATATGAATTGATTACATCATTTCAATTACAATTGAAAAGTTTGACTCGTGTGGTTTCACAAAAAACATATGGATAAGTTTTTCAATCAAATAAACATAAATGTGTTGGAAAAAAAACTTTTTGTTGAAAGATTACTTTCGTTTGAAATATAATAAGAATTATGTTGGAGGCCTTCGTATCAAAATTCATTTTATGCATTTATCAAAATGTGAGATGAAATAAAAGAAAATTGCCCCTAAAATAATATACAAAATGTACCAAAACAAAACATTTTCTTGCCCAAAGTGCCCCCCTATAATGTGCGACCCATTTGACCCATACCAATATGAAGGTATAATGATTGGAGTTTGTTATTGTTCAAGCCTTTTTATTGTCCTTAAGTGTTTCCTAACTCTTAGATTAATAGTTGATAAAATAATAGAATTCACAACCACTAGTGCTTGAGAACTTGTAATTATGGTTGAATTTATGGGTTTCCTATTGAACGATTCTTTTGTGTCGCAACCCCACTTTGGGATAAGTGTGAGGATGAAACTCACACCCCCAAAAGTGGGAAGTTGGAGTCCTCCAAGACTCTTGAAAATTCAAAGCTCGAGTTCAAGGGTCAAAACACCTCGCATTGAGGTGTTATTTATATCAATGGAAAGGTCTTGAAGTGTAGATGCCCAAAATGGCTTCACATGTGCCATTTGGACATTTGTAGCCCAAGTTATGGGCAAAAGAAAGGCCGGGAGTCAAACTGGCAATTTGATTCCCGACCACTAAAAGTCAGGAATCGACCTCTTCCCAACATCTGCTAAAGGAGTGCAACATGGCGTTGGAAAGCTCTCAAGGAGAGATACAACTTTGGTTTAAACCTCACTCCAATCAAAGGTCGAAGCTGGGAAATATGAGCTCCCAAAGTCCCGGGACTCTAACACGAGACAATTTCAGGACTCCTCCTTGGGAGTCCCGGGAAAAAGAGCCATTTGAATGTAGCCTCCATCGAGAGTTGCAGAGAATACTATATGGGGGAAGGTGGTGGCTTCCCCCAAGTCCGGGCCGTGGTAAGTCAAGTGAGTCCAAGTGCATGTGGCTTGTCCCAACACCCAAAGGTGTTCCCGAATGTGACCTAACCTTCTTGTGGTTGGTTTTGGATGCATATTCGAGTGAGATAATACTTGTCCCTCTTCCTAGTCTAATCCCGGGACTTCTAGCACACCCCTCTACCCCCTTTTAGTGTTGGAAGTCGAGAGCGGCCCTCAAGTCCCAACTTTCCGCAATTCAACGTACTTGGACCCTCAAGTGGGTCTAGCAAGGGACTTAGGAGCGCGTCATTTTGAGTATTTTGAACGAAATTCCACAATTCATCACCATTGATTATCGAACCTTAAATGTAATTGTTAATGGGTGAAATTGCAACCCCCAATTATTACCATTCCCCATAAGGTAAGACCAAAAGAACAAGGTCAACACCTTATTACTCAACAGAAAGAAATTACCCTCATTAGCTTATTTTATTACAACTACTCAAGTAGTAAGGGAAAAGTCATACAAAGGCCAAGGAAAAAGGTAAGGGCTACCACTTCATAATAGACCTACTATCCTATCTATAAGTTAATCTAAGGGGGCAAGGGAAGCAAGTAGAACAAGGCAACATGGGAAATAATCATAACCTATGAGTAATTACTCTCCAAGATTCTTAAAATAATGTGTCCTACTCATGGGCCTCAATAAATCATAATATCGCCCATCAATTACCCAATCTCCTTATGTATTTTTATAAGCATCAGTGAAGGTGTTTGTCACAACATGCATTGGTTTATCACAAAACATTAGCCAAAATTGCTCCCTATTGGAGCTTTCACATGGCGTAATGGCTTGATGTGTTATAGGTCTATCAAACATTTCAAGCCTTGCAATCTCCCATGATGGAGCATGTGATCTTTGATGGCATTCTCCTATGCTAGTTCTCCCTAAACAAACATCATTAAAACATGATAGATGACGATATTTCAACAATGTGGAATCTTGACAAAGACCCTCTTCACCTATCCAACACACACCATATGCACTTGAAAGTTAGCTCAATCTCCAACTTTAAAAGTCATAACCTAGTTCATGAGCTAACAAAATAGTAAACTAAACACCCACAAGGAGATGGAAGCACCTTATGCATCCCTCTACTTCCAGTCACAGTGGAACGAACAACCATGAGCTTGAGTCCTATTGATGTCATTTGCACCAATGTCCTAAAAGAATTTGTTGGTAGTCCTTTAGCATTGGGGTGAGCTACATGGGACATACCTACATCATGGAAATAACCATAATTTATAAGAATCGATCTATTGGAAAAGGACTACCTTAGTAATATTAAATTTTGCTCAAACATGACTTAAAACTTGTTATAAATAAGACTTGTTGGAAAAAAGGATTATTTTATTATATGTCAACACCTTTGCCCAACAATGATTTAACTTGCTAGAAATATGACTTGGTGGTCAAGAGAAAATGGTTTACTTTATGGGAATTTTAAGGACTTATTTTCTAGGAAAAAAGACTTTCTTGTTAGAAGCAAATAACACATTTTGTAGGAAAAACACTTACTTGCTACCAAAGGACTTGCTTGCTAGAAAAATGGCCCATTGCTTTAGGAAATGGATTTACTTGTTGGAAAAAAAGGACTTACTTATTGGAAAAATGGCCATTGTTGTAGGAAAAGGACTTACTTGCTACCAAAGGACTTGCTTGTTGGAAACAAAGGTGTAGTCACACTATTAGGACCCGCTTCAAGTGTAACAACTGCTTAATTTTACACTTTTTTAAGTGCTAAGTAATGTTCAGTAAACATGTACTATGATGTTTCTAATATGGTATGGAGACACTTGAAAAAGTTTGAAACAAATCTAATGAGTATTGAATACCCAAAAACATTTTTTTAGCAATGTAACAAGTGTTTTTAACATTCGAAAAACTCATAAATGATTTTTTGATGGACTTAAAATGATATATTTCTGGGACATTATTTAAATCAAACTTTACTATGATAGTATAATGCAACATCTTTGTAAGTCAAAAGGACTTTTTAAAGATTTTGTTAAATTTAAAAATAGACTATCCTTAGGATATTCCAAAAATATTTTGAAATAAACAATCATTAAACAAATCACCAAGGAGGTGGGTTTGGGTCCTAATAACATTACTACACCTAGTACAAATGATTTATTTTGTAGGAAAAGGACTTGCTTGCTGGAAACAAATGACTTATTATCAAGTAAAAGGACTTGCTTGCTAGAAAAAATGGTTTGTTTTTTGAGGAAATAAACTTACAAGTGCTAGAAAAAAAGACCTATTTTTCAAGAAAAGGACTTACTTGCTAGGGAAAATGACATATTTTCTATGAAGAAGGACTTATTTGCTTACAAAGGACTTGCTTGTCAGAAAAATGGTTTTTTTTTGGAAGAAAAGGTGGTACTTACTAGAAACAAATGACTTATTTTCTAGGAAAAGGACTGATTTGCTAGAAAGAAATGACTCATCTAAAAAAAATGACTCACTTGCTGGAAAGAAATAACTCATTAACTTACAAAAGACTTATTTGTTGGACTACTTGTTGTTATTGTTTGTTGTTTGACTTCAATTGTTGGAAAATTGATTTAAACCCACTTTAAAAGGACTATTAAGATAACATAAGAATGAATGGAAAACACCATAGTTCAAAGGGCCTTACTTGTTCATTTTCGACAAAAGGTAACAACATCATGTGCATCTTGTAGCTTGATAGCTTGTGCTTTGATTTGTTCTTTACGAATTTCATGTTTTAATAACACAACCCTCACCATCAACCTCACCTTTGCCATGACTAGAGGCAAAGTAATTCCAACACATTTGGACCCCTTCTAGCCTTTCCTTGCAAATATTAAGCCATGGATATCAAGTGACAAAATACCAAGCACATGCACACTTGAATTGTGTTGAACATCCATCCGACCAAACCGCATGTAGTCTTGGATAACATCCCAAGTTCTTCAAGTAGTCCCAATGCAAGATTAATACATGCTGCACAAAAAGATTATTGTGCATCTTGTTGTTAGAAATGTAGTAATGAACTTCCTTCAAAATTTGTGAACTTTGAGGATTTTTTGGATCAAAATCAAGGTTCATTCTATAGGTGATATGGACTAGAATGCTTATTTTTGAATTGTACCAATGCATGTCTTGGACTTCATTTTGAGTCTTGAAGGCATAATTCTCAAAAATTCAATGCACAAGATAATAACATCATCAAAAATATCTTTCAAAAAAGTCTTGAATTCTTTTGTAGACAAATAATAAACAACTTGGAGATAAGCTTGAAGATTTCTAATACTAGTATTTCTTTTAGCTTCTAATTACACCACATATGAGATTACAAGGACTTAGGGTACATTTGTTATACCTTGTCTTGCTATTTTGTTGTGAAATTATGGGTGACAAAATCCTTCAATTTTGGGCACATGTATTCCAACAACTCACTAGTTGGTGTATCCATATATTACAATTGTGCAACCTTTCATCATCACCATTGACTTTTTGTCCAACCACTTGTTTTGCATATTAGCGCCATTGCACTATTTATGCAATTTGAACCTTTTCAATAGTGCAAACCCTCAATGTATGAATCCCACACAAAGTGCATTCTCCCATGAAACATGATATGTTGTGCCATTCATCATCAACTGGTTTGGAACAACAAATAGATTCCACAATTTAGTCAAGCTTGAAAATGAATCTTGACGAGCTAAACATTCTCCCACCTAATGGGCAAGTTATGGACAACAAATCTACTCACACCTACAAGCACATTGTGCATGGATTCCCCCAATCTTGGAACACATGTTATTTAGTCCAATTTTCAACTCCATAAGCTTTGTGTGATAATGGCAACAACATGTGCTCCATTCCTTCATTCACCTTACAAACCAAGGTTTGAAGGTTGAAAAAGTTATGAATTCAACTAGGACATGTGGATGTTTCTTTGTAAATGTAGTAAAAAACTTTAATTGCAATGCACAATGAACCCAATAAAATTATTAGTGAGTGCTTTTACATGGTAAGGTCCAAATAAATGTGATGAACTTCAATAACAAAGTGTAACATCTAGATGTCTACGGCAATAACTACAATATTAAGGTAGTAGATAAACCATTAAGGCAATGGTTAAATTACTAGGTGATAGTTAGACCACCAAACTATTATCTAGGGCAGCAACCAAACTAATAAGCAACATCTAAAATATTAGGGGCAATAGATAAACCACCGAGGCTATGGTCAAATGACTAGGTATTAGTTATTTAGAACAAAGGTGGATAAAGCAAACACATTTGACTCGGGAAATTTGCAAGAAGTGGGTTGGATGATCTATTACTTGTTTAACACCCATTTTCTTCTTGCAAACTTTTTTTCGATCAGGGGATATAGTAGTTTTTATGTTCCACCAATCCAAAACAAGGGTTTTTGTTTTAGCTGATATTACATTAGACCATTGTTGTTTTCTTGTCCTTGACCAAAAGTCCAATGTGCCATCATCAATAAGCAAACGTTGTTGAAGACTCTGATAAATGCACCTTTTATCAAGGCCAAGTTGTTTAATAACCTTTCTACCACTTACATGCTTAGTAGCAGCCTAAAACTTCCTATGCAGCAACTTGTTTGAATGTCTTTCCATTTGCTAAATGAATGGCTACTCCAGATTTGATGCTCTGGACAATAAGGTGATTATATTTTGTGTTTGCCATGTTTTAAAGATAATTGGGCAACATTGGCTTCATCAACTCATGTCCAAAGATCTTATCAACTACCCTTTGCTGAAAGGCTACATCATAACCCCATAAGTCTTTGATTAATTGGAAAACAAAATTTATGGCCACCATTGCAACTGAACGTATCTCCGCCTTGGAAGTTGTAATGTTGTTTGTTGGATGATGCATTATTTGTTGTTGAATTGGTTGTCGTTGACATCAATAAGGCCCTGACCTTCTCATTTGTTGCAAAATTCATGTTTGGGAGTTTTGTTTGTAGATTTTGTTTCTCTTGAATTCTTTTGTTCTTTCTTCATCATCATAGTTGTTACCAAATTTTTATGTTGGTCCATTGTCACCATTTGTTGTACTTCCCCCATTGTCCACACATGTTGTAACTTTAACACATTGAAATAATGCCTATAAATTAGAACATCCACACCATAATGTAATAATTTTTTTTGTTGAATATCTATTTCAATATTATATGAAACAAATTTGCCACATGAAAAGATTGTGCACCAAGACAATTAAAAAGATCATCCAGCAATTAAACATCATAATTTTTTCCATTCAGTCCTTCAATAAAACTTTTGTAATCAATTGATTGAATTATAATTTAATTACAAACATCTTTAACATTTTGCATTGAAAATATTGCATATCATGTTTCATCTCCCTATCTATCCCACGTCCTTGTTAAAAAATGGCAAAAAACACTAGAATTTTATGAGTTGTTAAGGTCGTCTTTTATGCTAAAAAATCTTCAACAATAGACATGATGTGGCATGAAATTCATACTATTTTTTAGGAAAAGGAAATGAATGCTAATAAAGAATGCAAAAGCCTTCATGAAATGACACCTAATGTTTGAACACTACATACAATGCTAATCCAAGGACTTTGTGTGTTGCTAATGATTTCACAAAGCACAAGAAGTGTTATGGGGATTATATAAACGCAAAACCGGAAGGACCCCTAGTGCTTGAACATCGAGACATGGTTGATCCAAGGACTCTATGTGTTGGCATTGCTTTTAGAAGCACTAGGATTAATGTGGGGAAGTGTAAAAGCACCTTATGGAAGGACTCTTAGTGCTTGAACACTAGGGATAGTGCTAATCCAAGGATTGTGTGTGTTGGGTTTACTTTCAAGAAACATTAGGACTGTTGTGGGGAAGTGTAAAAACATTTTATGGAAGGACATCTAGTGCTTGAACACTAGGGATGATGCTAATCCAAGGATTGTGTGTGTTGGGATTGCTTTCAAGAAGCACTAAGATTACTATGGGGAAGTGTAAAAATACCTAGTGGAAGGACACTTAGTGCTTGAACACTAGGGCTAGCATTAATCTAAGGACTTTGTGTGTTGGGATTGCTTTTAAGAGGCACTAAGACTGTTGTGGGGAAGTGTAAAAGTAGTTAGTGGAAGGACACTTAATGCTTGAACACTAAGGATGATGTTAATCCAAAGACTATGTGTGTTGGGATTGCTCTCAAGAAGCATTAGGACTATTGTGGGGAAGTGTAAAAACACCTAATGGAAGGACACCTAGTGCTTGAACATAGGGACAATGTTAATCCAAGGACTTTGTGTGTTGGGATTGTTTTTAAGAAGCACTAAAATTGTTGTGGGGAAGTGTAAAAGCACCTAATGGAAGGACACCTAATGCTTGAATACTAGGGACAATGTTAATCCAAAGATTATGTGTGTTGGGATTGTTGCTTTAAAGAAGCTCTAAGACTATTGTGGGGAAGTGTATAAGGACCTAATGGAATAACACCTAGTGTTTGGCCATAAGTGACATTAGTAATCCAAGGACACCAAATCCTTAAACACAATGACAGTGTTAATCAAAGGGCCTTAGGTGGTCATTTCAAGAAGCACAACAAATATTATAAACAAGATGATAAGTGCTACTAGAACAATTATAAATGTTTAACAACATGCCATAGTACTTAGAAAATGACTGCACATGTGTTGATTACCAATATGTAACAAGGACTTTTGGTCATTTAAATAAGAAAAATGAACATCTAGAGTGATATGGGCCAAAGACTTTGAATGCTTGAAATGAGGACAAATTTTCTTGTTCAATAACAAATTTTTCATTTCAAGATTCCAAAAAGGTCCAAATCATAGCTAGATACAATTGAAGAAGATACATGGCCTTAAAAAATTTGACCAAAGGTGAATTTAAATGGATTCAACTACTTACCAATTGATGAGGCATGGATGCAAGTTGTCACAACTTGGAAGGGGTAGTCACTTGATGTAGGTTCCAAATCAGCTTAAAATTTAGTTGTTGGAACAGCAAGATCTAGACTTCACATTTGAAAGTTGAGCTGTTTCAAAATCCAAAATGCCTCAAAAACATTGCCTATAAGTAATCAATATACAACTTAATCAATTTTTTAACCAACCACATATATGTTTAAACTAGATCAAATGACATTCTTGACTACATTTTCCATGTAAAAAAACTTTCATGCAAGATCAATCACTAAGATCTAATTGGAAAATAATTGAAATTCCAAATCAGCGTTGAAAAAACCCAATTAATGATGCACATGGCATTTGATGTTTTTGGCAATCAATAATTAACTACATCACCTCATGATTTTTCCAGTAGCTCATTTGATATTGAAGACGACATAATGTTTGAAATTTTGATGCAAGTCTTGGTTCATTCTCCCCACCCAAAAAAAACTTATCTAACACCTACAATAACAAAACATTTAGTTAAGAATACTGCACAACATGGAATGGACAACCATGATTCAAACCAAATTGAACCCTTTGTGGAATCACCCCTAACATAGAAGCAGATTATGCAACGATTATGTTCAAAATTCAAAAGTTTAAATGCACATTTTTGACAAAGTCTGATGTTCATTGTAAGGTCCAAAACATGACAAAACAATATAATTTTTCTAGACTATTGAAGTTGTTACAAATGAAGGACTCATAATGTGTAACATGTCCAAAATCAACCAAGTTTGAAACCTTCTTTTGAAAGCTAAATATGACATCTTGATAATGTAAGTGGGGGAAGAATTGGCTAAAAATTATGAGCAAAATATGTATGTTTCAATGCAAATGGTTGTGGAAGTTTGTGAGGTTCATGGCTCAAATATGTGCTCTAGCTTGATGTAAGTGGTCACAAAATTGGCTCAAAATTGTGGTTAGAAAATTGTGCCTTTGTAATCGATGGAATGAAACTTGTAGCCAATGAATTGTAACAATGTTTGGACTCCTGCAACTTTCATATAAACTAGTTACCAAAGCCCAACTTACATATACATTGATCACAACAAATTTTATTTCTTTTATGCAAACCCACAATAAGTAATTTATATATACTTGAATCATGCATTTGGTACCAAACACCAATTTTGAGAACTTTAGCGAAGTTCAATTTTGACAGTGTTTTTTTAGTAGAGTCCAATCACTTTATTAGGAGTCACACATGCCCCTTTAAACCATTGTTTTATTCTTGGAATCTTTTTAATATGTGTTTCAAAAAAATATTTAAAATATTTTTAAAAAAATTAATGCTATTATGCTAAGGTGTATATTAAAAAATATTTAAATTTTTTCATTATAAGAAATTTTCAAATTGTGATTTTAGTGTCAAAATTGTTTGAAGTTGTTTTTATGTAGTTTTTAAATAGTAGTTACAAGAAGTTAAAAGTCCTTATACGTATTTTTCATTAATTAAATTGATTCCAATTTTTTATGACATGTACATAATGTATTCACAATAAAATTTTATTTAAATTATTTATTTATTTATTTTTTATTATTATTTTTTACAACCCAAAATTCAAAAAATTAAGCAATGGTTACGACTACTTTTGGTACATGTTAGTATGATTGCACCCAATAAGAAAAAAGAAAGTTTAGATAAGATGTTTATTGTGGGCTAATATAAAATATTTGCATATGATCAAAAACACTATGTATGAATACTACTGAACATACACATTTCAAAACCTTTGACCATTTGATCTACTCACCTATGAAAGATGTTCATTAGTAGTAAGCTACTTCATTTCTCCAATCGTCCAGTCTATTCAAAAAACGTGGATCACAAGTTATAAGTCATTTTTCTACTCATTTTATCTATATCGATCCCACTTGATATGATGCTCACAAGCTACTTCATGTTTTTGATCATCTAATCTACTCAAGATACAAAGAGCTTGCTCCATCAAAGTTTGTTGCTAAGCATGTCCTCTCACATTCATGTTCTTTGAAAACACCAAATCCTGAAAGCTTGGAAACCCTTACCTCCATTGCTTATAAACATGCTAAATAGTGATAGAAGATCTAATGATGAAGAACATAACTTTTGTATAATGTCAATGGAAAAGCTCACTTTTAGCATGTGAAGTCTGTCAAGTAATGACATAGAACATAGTGAAGATGGGTTCAAAATCCAAGCTCTAGATCACACTGTCACTTTTGTTGGAAACATCTTTTCCCAAAAAAATACCACTCGACCTGTGCAAAGCTAAAGTGCACACGTTTGCTCCTGTCACTTGCATCATTCTCAATCATTATATTGTAAACCAAAGGACACACGAGGAAAAAGCTTCAATGCAAATGGTCACCATTGTGTCATTGACAAGCATCTCCTCCTAGTCCATTAACACACATGTGGTGGGCTGATCACGAAGCAAACACATGAGTTGAAATGAAAATCTTGGCCAATTGGATTAAAATGGATGACAAGATCTCACTTAATTATATATGACTTTGGAATAATGATGAAAAGTTGATCCACATCCATCACATTTCCATGAATCATCATATGAAAACTATTGAATTTCCTTGTTAAGTGGGTCAAATTATAACCTTCTTACACTCAATTGATTAACATGTGAAGCCCAAATGGAGTTTTTGCATGGGACCAATTGCAACTTGGCCTCATGTTGGGGAGGCTTCCTTATATAAAAGTCATAAGTTGTCTAATGATCATTGTTGGATAGAATTAATTTTCAAATTTTCATTTCAATTGAGGAAAGAAAGGAAGTTATCCAAAACACACAAAAACAAATTTATGATTTCCTGACTTAATTTCTATAATAATAATCTACAACTTTGCTTTAGACATCATGTCCATTCCACCCCATTTGCATGTCACAAGGTGAATGCATAGTTGAATGGCTCAAACATGGCAAAAATGATAGTCCTTATGAGTCCAAATAAGATTATTTAAAATGATTCAAATGGACATGGTTGTTGTTTTAAAAAATGTTATTATTCTAATCTTTGAATAATACATGTTCAATCACCTACAAACCTTCCCAAATTTATGTGAAAATTTATATTTAGTGTGGCTAATGTTATTTTTTAACTTGGAAGTCCCAAAAGGAAAACCCACAAAGTCCATCAAATAATGGCCCATCTAAAACTTTTTTTAAAATATGCTTTTGGGACAAAAAAATTTGAAAAACAAAAATAAAAAATTGCAACTCATATGGACTTATGAAAATATGGTCAAATTTGAACCATTCAAAAGTCCTTAACTATTAAATGGTTACGGTTTTCAAAAAAAAGATTCATGATATGAATTTATCATTTTGTATTTCATCATATATTGAGTCCTAATAATAAATTTGGAATGTGAATTAATATAAAATTTTCCATTTTGTGATGTTCCAATTAGATGATTAATCACTATTTTTTTACTTCAAAAGTTCATTACTATTAGAAAATGATTTTTTTATCAATAAATAACCACATAGTTATGTTCATAATGAAGTTGTTAGTTTAAATCCAAATCCAATTAGTAGATCTAAGGATATATTAATCACCATATACATTTGAATAAAGGATACATAGGAAAAAAAAACTAAAATGTCACAAAAGTGAACCACTCAATTGTGCATGTACCCGGCAAAGGACTGGGAAAAATTGTAACCACTCTGAATTTCAAAAAATCAAAATTATAGATTATTTAAAAATTGAGTGTTTTTTTTTATAGTGGTTATTAGTTCCCTAGAACTCAAAAAAAATTGAATGTAAAAAATTTCATATTTTTCAAATTAAAGAGCCTTTTGTGAAATGAAAAAATCTTATGTAACACCTACACAACTTTGAAGGTCCTTCACACATTCCATAACTCAAAATTGGAATAAACGACAATGTAATTTGAGTTTCTCAACATTCATATTAGTCATTAAGCACAACTTCCCATATTTATCATGACTTTTGATTGGCATCACATGCATATATCTAACAAAGTTTGCATTTTGGAATATGATCTGACACCCTTTTTGGCTTTGTTTTTATTGTGACTACACTTACTTATATAGTTTACAAAAGTGGAATGTATGATAAAGGACATGGGACAAACATTTTGGTTGTAACCATAACCAACCTAGTTGCAACTACTACCTAATATATATGTTATACTAATCTAGTTTACCAACAAGCTATACTAACTATTATAGGTAATAGTGTTAATATAAAGATATTAGAACAATAAAATAAAATAATTATTATGCTCTATTATTATATTTATATATTTTAAATTATACCTATATGATAAATATGTTTTAGTATAATTAATAGTATAATAAGTATAATTGATAATTAATGATTATAATATATATAATTACACCATTATTTTATTTTATTTTATTACATAACTTAGGCTAATGGCCAACTAACTAAATAATTAACCTACCTTAGCCTAGGTGAATTAATTACCTTAGTTTGGTACATTAAGGTAAGCTAAGCTAATTAGTGTAAGCCTATGTATACTAGCATATATAGCTAGTAATTTAGATAGAGTAACTAGCTTAACTATAATACTAATTTAGGCTAATTAATTATGTGACCTAGTTGCCTAGGCTACCTTATACTTTATACATAACTATTTTCTACTAGGATAGGTGAGGTATACTAACATAGGTTTAAATAACATATATAAGTATATTAACTTAGACTACCTATATATGTTACCTAACCTATGCATATTATGTATATTAGCTTATACTACCCATAATAATTACTTCTAATTAACCTTGGCTATGATAGTATTATATACATATACCTAATATTTTGTAATATTTGCCTAGGTTATAAGGTATATTAGTGTAAGCTTAGGTATCATAAATAATATATTATATTATCTACACTAACTTAAGTATGTATTACCTTAAGCCAATCTCTTTGTGACTTGTTTCCATTTTGTACACTAGTAGTTGCACACACACAACCATATCACCCATATAATATACGATGTCAATTTTGTGGTTGCAAGCATGACCAATCTAATTGCAAATGACAACTAGTTGAATCTAGTTGCAAAATGATGGGTTGCACATGACAAGATTTTTTTGAGTGATACTTTTGTTTTGAACAACATTTGTGTAACCTTTTTAACATGTTTTAGTTTTGGACTTGTACATAATTTTCATGTACATGTTACATTTTGGCTGAAATTTTCACCTTGGAGGAAGTGTTGGAGTTTTTTTGGTGTATCTTGTTTTTGGGGAGTTCAAGTTAATGTTGGAAATTTGTTTTGGATAACTTACTTTTGGATAATGGATCTTGGATTTTGGGTTTAAGGGCTTGAATCATGGTTTTTTTCCTTGGCTAGGTCTACTTTATGGATGGGTTTAATGAGTTTGGAAGTTATCTCTAAAATGGAAATCAAAATTTGAAAATTTGAACTTCTTGACAAATTTGAAGTTATAATTTTCGTTCAATCTTGAGTTTGAAGTTGCACCTTTGCATTCTCAAGGTAATAAGCTACAAGTTGATTTTCCATTTTTGTAATTGAACTTGCAATATCAACCTAAGCTTGTACTTCAAATTTGAACATTTTTAATTAATGGCTTTTCTTTTTTATGTGATGGTCATTGGTCATGAAGCTAAAGTACTTATTAAAACTCAAGGTGTTGCAACTTTAAGTTCAAAGTTAGATGTAAAACAAATTGTGCTTTCAATTTTGACTTGGTTTTTCAAAGTGCAAGTTGAAATTGGTGTTGGACCTTAAAACTTAACATTGATACTTATAACATAATATCATATGTACATTGCATGAAAATCATAAGGAAAAGAAATATTGATCTTCACAATAATATTAAAAACCATCAACATTATTATAAAAATGATTTCTATAAAACTTCTAAGAAATTAGTATATTTTTGTTAGAAAAGAAATCAATATATACTAAACCATACTCACAAATAAAGTTCAATATTAAGATTTCATTTTCCAAAATTAAAGTTTTGTACAGTTGCAAATATTTACATAAATAAAAAATTATTTCTACATAAAAAATTTAAATTAATTTTGAATACCAACATAATATTATTCAAGGAAAAATAATTGAAACATTAAACTATCTAGAAACATACTAAACAAACATCATAATATCCAATTACACGTTTCAATACATTGTCATAGTCATATTGTTTATTTAAGAAAGTAAGTAGTGTTATAATAAAAAATAGTTGTATAACATATTCATAATAAGTAAATAAAGATATTAGATACAAAAACATAAAATCTAAAAGTTCACATTGAAAAAAACCAAATTGTATCCATTAAACCTGAAATTATATGTTAAAAAAAGATTGAGTAAATATTAGTAGCTTTGAATTCTCAATAATTATAATAGTACATTGATATATGGGTATTGAAAAAGAATTGAAAATCAAATCTACGAAATAAAACATATCTTGAAATTTCAAGTTTTTATGAAAATATAAATTCACATAATATCATAGTTTTAATTTCAAGAAAAAAGAGGGACATTGTTACATTTTAAGTCAATAACAAAAAAATGCAATACTTGGAAACATTTTAAAAACATTTTTTGGGCCAAAATTTTAACAAATTAAGTAAAGAAGACAAACCTATAAAATCAAAATTTTCACACAATTATGCTTTCAAATACTAATGTAAACATAGATATTGAATTGAATAAAATTTCCTTGCAATGACTACTAATTTTCGTTCTAATGTAGGTGATTGTTTGTTTGATGCAATAACATATCTATTGAAATATTCAATAAGTTATAAAGTGATATGAAAAATAAGTATGTTTCATTTATAATAATGTTTGACATTTGGCACACCCCAAACACTAGAATGCCATAGATGTGAATTTAAATTTGAATTTTTACATGATTTGCATTATGGGCAAGCAAATAAGTTTAAATTTTTAAAATGTCAATATTTGCTTTGGATGGTGGGTTGTGGGAGTGATTTCATTACTATTTACTAGATATTAAAATACTTACAACACTCAATAAATGTTTGCAATAAAGAAAATGTTGAATAATGGTCAATGTAAAAAAATGAAATTATTGATTTATACCTTTAAATGTAGTTTATGGAAATAATCATTTTGAACATGCCAACTATAATTTGTAGTATGTTTAAACCTAATTTGGATGTTTACAAATAAATGCTAGTGCAATTTCTTGCAACAACGATTTAGGATTTTTAAAAAAAAATCTGACAAAATATTATCTAATTCTAAATTCCAATTAATCTTTTTTTTAGTTTCGACATTTTTTTCATTAGTATTTTCATTAATATTTTTTAAAACATTAAAAATCATCATTATAATTATTTTAAAATTTTAAATATTTGTAATACATCTTAAGCATCTTAAATCCAAAGACAAACATTTGATAATATTCCTTCAAAAAAGTTGGAAATGTTTATGATAAGATGATTGAAAACAGTTCATGTAATGAAAATCATTTTGTATACTAGACAATACACTACTACAAATAAAATCCTAATTCACTAGATCATTCTCTAGGGTTTTTAGTTAATTAAAAATGTTTTTCATGCATTCAAATCACTTATTTGTTTAATGATCAATGATGGGTTGGTGTGGACATACTCGAATCGCTAATATTTTTGGTCATGTATTTGGACTTGTAAATATAATTTTAGGTCATATTTATAGTTATTTTAGTTGTCATTCAATTTATTATTTACTATTTGTGCTATTTTTATATACTTATATTTTAAGATTTAAAATTATTATTTTTATACATATTTAAATTTGTATGTATACATATAAAAATACACATATATATGGTTCGTCAACTTATGGTTGTTGTCTGGATCTAGGTTCGAACCTTGGTCTCCAAATAGACAATTTATCACTTTTGCCAAACCAACTACCATTTAACTTTGTAATATGAAGTTTCAAAGATTAAGTATATAACAATCACATTTTATGTATGTTAACCATAAGATACATACATATGTGTGCGTGTGCACGTGTGTGTAATACCAATTAAGTTCATTATGCAATCACTAGAAAATAAAAATAATGAAATACAATTTACTATGGAATAATCAATGAAAATAATCAATGAAAAAAAGATAATTTTGAAAAATGATGATGATTCACAAATTTCAAATAAATTGGAAGAAGTTATTGAAGAAAATTGTAGAAATAAATTAGTGGAAAACATTTTAAATCTTGAACATATGGTTGATGATGACACAAGATCATTGGCAATTGTTGCAATAAAAGTTTTTTGACCATTTGGATTATTCCATGACATTCAAAAGAATATAATTTTCCAAAAAACAATTTAGGCCATTCAAGACCATCTTTAGCATGCTTGTATAGAAAAATAATACAAGTTAAATTAACAAGTGTAAAAAATAAATTTGCATATCACATAACCAATAGATATTTTTAAGAAACTAAAATTTTAACACATTTTATATTGTCCTTTACATAGATTTGCATTCAAAAAAAGAGTTATTGTATTGAACTTTTACAACAAATATTGTTTCAAATAATGTAAATTTAGACAAAATATTGAAATCTAATTTAGGTTATAAGGAATTAGGCAATACATGAATATCTCTAGATTATTTATATCGAGTTCAAAAAAATCCATTTGCTATGATTTGACAACTTGGACCTCCAAATTTTTTTGTGACATTCACCACATGTATGAAAAATTGGCCTATCTTTGTAGAAACCCTAATTTTTTTATATATTAACATATTGGTAAAAATATAAAAACGAAAAATAATGATTCTTTAAACATAAGGGACCTTGTTCAAAATGATCATGTTACATGTATACATTATTACTACACAAAATGAATAATTTTTGAAAAATTATTTGAAAATTTGACATTTTATTAAAAAATATATTAACACATGATCATGGATTATATTCAAAGATGCTCCTTGATTTGTAGTTTTTTCAAATTAAAAAATTGAAAATGTACATGTGAGAAAACTAAAACGGGTTTAAACACACTACTAGGACCCACACTCACATCCTTGGTGTTTTGCTTAATGATTGCTTATTTAAAAATATTCCAAAAATATCCAAAGGATATTCCATTAGTAAGTTTGACAAAATCTTTAAAATGTCCTTTTGACACACAAATATGTTGCATTTTACTATGATAGTAAACTTTGATTTAAATAATGTCCCAAAAATATGTCATTTAAAGTCCATTAAGGAGTCATTTATAAGTTTTTCAAGTGCTAAAAACACTTGTTACATTGTTAAAAAAATGTTTTTGAGTATTCAATACTCATTAGATTTGTTTCAAGCTTTTTCAAGTGTTTACATAATGTGCTAAAAACATTGTTGTATACATTTACCAAACATTTTAAATATTGACTTGACTTAGCACTTTAAAAAATGTAAAATTAAATAGTTGTTATACCTAAAGTGGGTCTTAGTAGTGTGTTGGGGCCCAAAAATTTTAACCAATTAAAAAATAATTTTTAAAAATGTACAACAAATATTGATTCAATAAGCAATACACATATATCTATCTATTCCATTTTCTCATTCAACAAAAATCATTTCAATTTTTACACACATGTGAAGAACAAGACAATTTTTTTGTATTACTACCACAAAAAAATTAGATCAATTACCTCTAACTTCAAGAAAAATCAATTGCAAATCATTATTTGAAAAATATAAAAATTGACCTTAAACATTAAAAGACGATATTTAGTAGAATTTGTTACAACTTATGATGCAAAAACATATATTAAACATAATGAAAATAGAATCATTCATTGGGTCTCATTTATTATTTGCAAAGATTCAAAAAATCATTATAGAGAATTATTACTTTTATTTAAACATTTTTTGGGCATAGAAGCCAATTGAAAATATCGAAAGATGCTTACACAAATGAAAAAGAAAACATTGAAAAATTACTATATATATATATATATATATAACTTCAATATTTCAAATGAATATGCCAATGAATGGGACAAATTACAATCATGAATACAACAATATTGCAAGATACATGAAATAAATGGTTGGGAAAACATTAACTTGGACAAAGAAATGAATATTGACAAACATTGAAAAAATTGAATCCTATGATTTAGTGTATGAACATGCATTTGAAAAATAAATAAACATCCTAAAAATAAAACATTGATGGGTCCAACCACTCTATTAAGAGCCACACGTGCCCCCTTAAACCACTATTTTTAAAAAAAAATCTTCTTGGAATCTTTTTAATAAGTCTTTCAAAAGAATATTAAAATTTTAAAAATAATTAATACTATTATGTTAAGGTGTATACTAAAACATATCCAAAAATATGTCATCAAAAATTATTTTCAAATTAGTGTCAAAACTACTTTAAGTTGCTTTTATGTAACTTTTAAGTAGTGATTACAAGAGGCTAAAAGTCCTTATACGTATTTTTCACTCATTAGATTGATTCAAAATTTTTATGACATGTACATAATGTATTCACAATAACATTTTATTTAAAATTATTTTATTTATTTTATTTATTTTTACAATCCAAATTCAAAAAATTAAATAATGGTTATGATTGTTTTTGGTACATGTTAGTATGACTACACCTTGATACATTTTTATCAACAAATTGTAGATGAATGCATATAATATAAAGAATTATCAGCAAACATGAGAAAATTAAAAAATGAACCAAAACTTATATTAAATGATATTATTTTAAAATAATAAATATCCACCAATTTCCATTCCATATATTTTTAATAGGCGATGCATGCATAGGAAAAACTTTCACACTAATGTGCATCATACAAAACATGTTAAGATATTCTATAAAAGACATCCCAAATGTTGATTCTATAAAAACCAAAATGATGAAATTAGATTAAACAAAAAAAGTTGCATTCAACATCAATGGTACAACTATACATTCTACATTTGTTATTCCTTTAAATAAAACTTCGATGAACCAAAATCATTAAACAATGAAAAATGTGTCATTTTAATAAAAAATTACGATCAACTATGACTATTAGTTATTAATGAAATATCTTTAGTTGGTAATAGATTTTAACATTTGTCGATCATAAATTAGCAAGTATAAGACAAATTCATGATCGATTTATGGGTGGTCTTGATGTTATTATGACCTAAGAGTTTTATTTCGTTTTTCTAGTTCAAAATTTTTGGATTTTCAAATCACAAACTAATGAATTGAATAGTTTAGGTATAAATTTTTGGCATGAAAATATCAAATGTTATGAATTAAAACAAGTTATGTGACAAAAATATACAAATTTCATTAACATTTTAAATAGGTTTCAAAATGCTTCACACATTTCTAAAGACATAAATTTCATCAATACAAATTGTTGAAAACCACCACCCATTACTAGTATATTACCACATTTATTTTACACAAACACCAAAATAACATCACATAACAAATGAATGTTGAAAAAACACACTACTACAAAAACAAGTTATTTTGACTAGAAAATCTAGTGAAGAACTCCATTTGGATAGGTGTAAAAAATACCATCTTATCAATTTGTAGATGTTGATTTGGACCTATCTTGCATGATTGGGGTGTTCTTTTTGATTGGTAGACTATTGGACTATTTGGTTGGTCATTTTGACTATTACATAGTGGATCATTTGATTAGTCAAATTTCTACCCAATTTTGTTATATAGATTATTACTAAAAACATTTTTTGTACAAATAGGTCTAAGCATGTAGGTAGGTAGGTTGTATATGGGTTTAGATAGGTTGTAAAAAGGCAAGTAGATAGGTGGTAGCCTAACATAGTCTATTTAACTTTCATAACTTAACTTAACCTAACTTACCCTACCTACCTTGACCTTTTAAACATTCATATAAGTTACAAGTATTAAGGATTGAACCCCTCATCCCCAATGAGGGTCCAAGTCCTTACCAATGGACTACACCTTTTAAAGTTGACAAATCATGTCAAGTTTTTTATTTCACTTATTATTTCACATCATTAGTTATGTAGGTAAGTAAAAAAGTTAGGTAATTATTAGGTAGGTAGAGGGGTAGGTAAGTAGGTAATTTGTAATCCATAGGAAATAGGTAACTAGGTAGGTAAGTGGGTAACTAGGTAGGGATTTTGGATGGTAGGTGGGAAATAGGAGGTAGATATGTATTAGGTAAGTAGGTTAGCGGGTAAAGATGTAGGATGGTAGGTGGGAAATACAAGGTAGGTATGTAGGTAAATAAGTTGGTATGTAAGTAGGCCTAGGTTATTGTTTAATCTAGTTAGTAGCTATCTTGACCAATTAAGTAACATAAGATGTTCCATTTGACTAGAACACCATTGTCCATCTTGACTAAGGATGCCATTTTGCTTTACTCAACTTGATTAGATGTTCAATTTGACAAATAGTCAAATATGTCACTTTAGACAAATTTATTAGTCAAAAATACACATGTCATTCAAGCCTCGACCTTGTAATCAAAATGTACATGTCCACTAATAAAAAAAGATTTGTTAGTAAACTTGGACCTTTTGAAAAACCATGAATTGTAATAGTGAACACTTATTGAAACATTTAGATTTGTTGCACAAAATAACCATTCTAAAACTTGTCCTTCTCATTTTTAATTATCAATATTCTCAAGTCAAACAAACATTCATCATGAACTACTCAAAAAAGATATGTTATTAAAATATTTGCTAGAAATTATGCAACATTAAATGGTCTTATATGGTACCTTTCAATACTTGTTCATAAACTTGTTCAAAACATTGATATGGATAAATTTTTACAATCCAAAAAATGGAATCAATGTGAAAATTTAACACTTAAAAACTATAAAAATTTCCTTACACTTGAGAAAAATTGGACACCAATTGAACAAAAAATCATAAAAACACAAATAGGATCATTGCAAGAATTCAATGTCCAATTCAACTAAATGCTAGTTGAACCATACATTGTGCACAAGGTTTAACACTTGATTATCTTGCTTTTGACTCTCATCATGGCGTAACAAAACATGGATTGGCATATACATACAACATTGTTTCAAATTCATTCAAAAGAACATTTATATCTACTTTCTCTGTTGTTCAATAAAAACTTCCAAATTGATTTTGTCGTAAGGAAAAAATGTTTTGTTTTAGATTAAGTGCATGATACAAATTATCAATTGCACCTCTAAAATCTTAGCATAAGGAATTCATAATTATATAATATTTAAACACATGTTCTTTGAACTTACATTTCAAAGACATTTTAACAAATCCAAATATGTCAGCATCTCAAACCCTTTGCTTAAATGAAATAAGAATTCAAAACATGCACACAAACCAATCAATTTTAAATGTATTTTCAAAAAAGTTGAAGGTTTTGTCATTTTTCAATGGACATGTGGAACAATGATACTTTATAATTCAATTATGTCCTTAATAAAAACAATCTCTATAACAAATTTAGGCATAGAACTTATTACTACACTTTTCAACAAAAATACTTGAAAAGATTATACATCATTGCAACCTATAAACAAACTATTTCATTTCTATTTTAAAAACTACACCAAAACAAATGCCTACAAATTGCCCAATTACAATAATTTTGGAGATTAACATAAACATGTTAAAATATTCACCTCAATCAACAACATAATTATGAAATTACATAAATAAACAATTTTTTTTCCCTCCTAAAAGTACAACGTTTAATAATACACAAATAAATGATGTATGGACTAATGCACCAACACAACAATGTCATGCAATATCAACATAAGTTTATTAGATAGATCATAAACCTATATATATATAATTTAAATTGCATGATTTTGTTCCTCAATTCTTCTTACCATAGATTAAACATACAATTTAATTTTAAAACACAAAATATTTAGAAATTAAACACATATCAAAATTTCAAGTTTTCTAAAAAACAATTTCACATAATGTTGTAGTTTTTAAATTAAAAATCATTATTATTAATCTTTTAAAATTACAATAATTTTATATTTTCATGTTAATCATCCCAATCATTTCAATCATTTTGAATAATCAGGTTTAATCATGTTCAATCCAACAAATTTAGTCAAAATTATTTCCAAAATGACTAATTTTTCTATTATAACCGTTTTTGTCCATTGTACATTTTTTTAAGTAGATAATGAAAGTTAGTTAAAAACCCAAGGCACAAACCATGTTTTTGTCATCATGTATGTATCATCGATTAATTTTATATGTATGTTAAATGCTTAAAACATTTTGAAAAAATGTTCCAAGCAATAGATGTAAGAGACTAATTCATTTTTTAATCATACATGACACCATATGCTTGTAATATTATGAATGCACATGTTTGAACACAAAATGGAAAATAATTTTATAAATATTTTTGTTAGCATGTTAACTACCGATAGCAAATTTCAATATTAAACATTTACATCATCTTTCTTCAATCCATAAATGGCCAAGGCCCACATGTTTATGATGCCTTTTAAGCAAACATCAACTTTGACAAACCTTGCATCCATCTTTCTAATGTTGGTTGTGGATGAAACATTATAAAAAATTTAAACATGAAGTTCACAAAAAAATGATATCAAGACAAGACTTTAGTAACACTTTTGAAATGAAGGAATGAAAGGTTTGTACATGAAACTTTAAAGGGACAATGATAATAATGGGTAAGTTCATTTTTTGTCTTACATCCAAGACTATGAGTTTTTTTGTTTTTAAGAGGTGATAGATTTGTTTTGTGACATTCATTTTTTGTAGATTAATTTTGTTTATTAATATGGTGTTATAGATTTTTTTTAATAGTTTTGTATTGTATTATATTATTTTGGATGTTGGGCATAAAGGGTATTATTTCTTGAGATTGGGTTGATTGGATGGGTCTTTGAAGGGTTTGGATCCTACACACTTGTAAGAATTAGGTTAAGATTTAATTCTTTTGTATATGATAATTTTGTATTTGATTTGTTGTGTTGTTTATCTATTTAAGTGTGTTTTAATTTTTATATGTTCCATGTTTGTTTAAACCTAGCTAGTTCTAATGCTAGACCTAACCCTAAATGGTAAAGCTACAAGTGACATAAAAATGAAATGTAAGCAATCCTAAACCATAAACCATTAACTTTGAGTTAAATCTAAACATTTATGATGAACCTAAGACAAACCTAAACCTCAAAATTAAAAACTTGCCTACTTAAACTTAGAACTTTAAAAATTTAAATGCACATGAAATTATAACATAGATCCTAAACCTATAAATTATAATCATAAACCTTGAACTTATAATTGTAAATTTATAATTCTAAAATTATAGGCTTCAATGTATAAACTTAAACCAACAAGCTTGAACTTATAAACTATAATCTTGAATTTATAACTTACCTTAAAAAAATAAAAGTATAATGTGTAAGCAATATTGGAAACAATCAAAAAACAAGTAAGATATCAAACATTAAAGGTTTAGCAAAAGATGCAATTGCATTGACTAATAAGAAAAATGTACACATGTTGTATGTTTCAAAAGCTACAATCATAAAACTATGATTTGTAACAAACTAAAATCAATTGTCAAAATTGCTATGCAAACTATTCTTTAGTAAAAGGAAAAATAATAATTCACTTTGTGTTGATCATGTAACTTTTTTGTGTGCATTCAAAACCTTGATAGAAGATAATGAATAACTTTTCAAAACTCCCCCAATATATATTTTGGTCCAAACTACTTCATAACCATAACCTAGTTGTGACCTAACCATAATGTAGCCACCACCTAAACCTAACTACCACAAAAATGTGAATATTATTCATTCCTCGATGAATTTAAGACATATTCATTAACTCGGGAATTAAAAACAAATAATATTTCCAACAAGCAAAACCTACAATTGTAGGTTAAAACTTGAATGCAAATTTTAAATGTGAAACCAAAACCAAGAAATTAAACCTAGAAGCTAGATGTTAATTATAAATCCTAAACCCTCAAATTAAAACCTAGCAAAAACATATAAACCTTAAGGCTAGGCACTAAAGTATAACTTGTAATATAATGACATAAGTTAAATTGATAACTTATAGCTTCAACCTATAATTTAGTAACTTATAAATAGGTATCTTATTATTTACAATCTTATATTATAAACCAATAACTTATAACTTGTGAAAGTTAAAATATAATGTATAAACCTTGAGGGTATAAACTATGAACCCAAATTAGAACCTAAAGACCCTAGAAATTATAAACACTAAACAAATGAGGTATAAAAGTTAACCTAATAACTATATAACTTAATTAAAAATTACATTATCTTATAAACCTCACATTACAAACATTGATGAATAAAAAATTAACTTTTAACATATTTTATAATCCAATTTATAGTGTATGAATCCCAAAATATAAGGTATAAACCCTAACCTTTAACATGTAAATAATCAATTATACAACATAATTTGCATAATATAACCTACAAAACATAATCACAAACTATATATTTTAAGATGTAAATTCAAGCTTAAAATAGAATCCTTAACCTTAAAGTATAATCTAAATTACAAACTTTAAATATAAAGTCCTAAATTATAGACCTTAAACTATAATTTAACTTTAATCCTAGACACCTATACTCAGTTTTGGCGATAATTTTTCAATATAAAAGGGTAAGTTAGTGAGTTGGAAGAAATATGTGATAGAGTTTTGGTATTGTGTTTAATGAATGGATGTTTGAGAGAAATTAGGGATTACCCTTTTTGGTGTCACTTTAAAATCTAATTAAAAACATGCTTAGACAAGGATATTGAGGAGGTAAAGAAAGGAAGACACCGTGTGTAGGAGAAAGTATGTGGAGGTTTTGATGAAGTGATAAGGTAGAGAATGTGAGAAATATTAGCATCTTCTATAACATTGTTTAAAATCTTGTAATTACACATTTTCTTTTCCAATGCACATCTCTAGGCATGTAGATCAAATGGATGTAGTTGGAGATGGTCAAGTGGTATTTTGATGTTTCTGACATGGAACATCTGAAGCATCAGAAGACAATTTGCAAGTTATCCACCATCAATTAACACCAACAATTAATAATAACTCTAATGGCAGTAGCAGAAGTTGAGGTGCCACAAAAAACACTTGTGAATGTGTTGACAGAACCAACAAATTTTTGGAACAAATAGGATTTGGGACAAACTTTGAAGTACCAGCATAACTAGCAATATTTGCTGCCCCTATCTTTCCAAACTCGCAAGTTATTTGGGCATGTGGATCATGAATTGAGAGATTTGCACAAGCTTAGCGGAAATTAGACAAATACTACCTTGTATGAAATAGGAACAAGTGGTAAAAAGAATTAAGGAAGTAAAAGTAGCACCACAGATGGTCACTTCCACTCAGTAGATGCAACCAACAAGAGTTGGAAATGTGCTAGTTAATGTTCCTATAAGAATTGATCAAAAACCACAAGGTGAACAACCACAATTGGAGATTGTGATTAATGTCTAAAAATTAACCACAACATTCATACTTGGCATACTTGGCCCAATGGGAGTAAAAGGAAGGCATGCATCAAATCCACTAGAACCAAAGGAAACGAACCACTAGGAGGAGGTGGGGGGACCACTAGGCTGACCTCCTAATCTTCCAAGAGGATCTTCAGGAGCTGGTAGAAATGGACTTGAAGGCCTTATAAACATTAGACCATGGTGGCCAAATCCGGGACAAGCATGAGGATGATACTACCTACCACAGTATTATCCTCTTGTATTGCTAGTACTATCAAATGCTTTAAAACTTGCCACTTCCATATCCAATGTATACACCTGATTCTGATCCAGAAGTGCATATCTGAGATATCCAAAAGGCCATTAAAGAGATTGGTGAGACTGAAAATGATGACATTGTGAACCTGTTTGGATTCACATTGAGAGATGTTATTTTTGAATGGGGTGAAAACTTCATGCAAGTCATCCTAGGTGCTGTTTTTGAAGAACTTGCAGAGGCATTATGCAAGAAATATCATACAATGCAGAATGATGAACATGTTCGCATGATGTTAAAGGAGCTCAAGAAGAACCTACTAAACATGTGGAGGTTTAGCATGAGCAAATTTTGAAACTGGCCAATTGCCTGCAACATAAGGCTGATGATCATTTGCTGACCACTTTCTTCAAAACCTGTTTAAATCCACACTTGGAAGTTGCTACTATTGGTATGAAGAGGAAAACATTGATTGAGCATAAAGAAGTTGCCATGATTTCTGAAGAGAGCATCACCAACTTTGAATGATATACTTTGATCACCAAGCCTCTGATTGTCTTAGGCAAAAAAAACTCAAGAGATGTTCAAGGACAAACCTCTAAAACCAGAGACAGGTACTAAACCTGTAGCAAAACAGAAGAAGCTTGCAGCTATAGTCAACATGGTCTGTGCTGTAACTACTAGGAGCAAGGCAATTGAAGAAGCAGTAACATAAGGCCAAGAGGCCTATAGATTGGGCTAAAGAGGAACAACTACAAAAATCATTTGCAGAGGCCATTGCAGAAATCTCCCATTAACTCTCAACATGCTTTTGTCTGTTAAGGGCATGTATAGGGTATCTTTATCAGACCAATTGACAGTGGCTGCAGGGATACATGGTCAAGCTGGGGGTTAAGCAATGACAAAGCTTGTTGCTTGCTGGTTTTAAAATGGGGCAAAATGTCACTATTGGCAGGCCAATCTTGTAGCATTCACTGTACTTTGGCTGCTACAAGTTCACAAGTTTGCTCTGAGAAATTGGGTCTGTAGCCTTGCTGCTATGAACCTGAAATTTGTGCTTAAAACTGTCAACTCAAAGGGCCATGGGCTTTTGTAGCCAGAATGGAAAGTGAATTTTGAACTGTGTATTTCTTAGTTTGAGGAGTTGTCAACTGCTGCTGGATCTTCAATGACTACAACATTTGGAACTCCCCCAACATATCAATCAATCAGTCTATCAGTCAATCAATTGAATGTTGCATGTCCAATAAAAAACACATTTCAACCATTTACTAAGAATCCTGTAACACTAGAGGCAACAACAATGTACAAAGTTCTCATGGATACCCGTCCCCAGACCTCAATTCTCCAAAGAAATAATAAACTTAAAAACTTGGACATTGAACTGTACATATAACTAGAAAGATAAACTGGACTTAAATCTATGGCCACTATTTTGAGATTTCTGCATCTGCAATGATTGTAACAACAGAATTCTTTTCAGATCAATGCTCAATCCTGCTCCATATTTGTATCTCTGAGCATCCTCTATTCACCACATTCAGCATACATGTAAATGAGCCCACTACCAAGAAAGCCTTAGGCTCCAATCTCAGATAAATGATCTGTTCAGGAGTACAGCTTCTATCTTACATGCTACTTCAATAACACTCAAAATTGAAAAACTATAACTTTCTTATCACAACTTATTCACTGCTTTCATCAGCTTTTAGTGTTTATAGGCCAGTGTAACCACTAGGCTATGTACTGAGGTTCTGCTTAAGACATGAATTGAAAGTACCCCAATCAATGATTAATAACTAATGCTTTTTGCACATCATGGTACTCACATAAGCAAGGCCTAGAAACACAATGTTCTCATTGTTGAATATAATGTGCACATCAAGCTGATCCCACTGATCTTCAAGTTGCCAACATGGGATGTCAAAAGAGGATGACTTCCAAAATGGGACTGATCCTCAACTTGATCTTTGACATATGGGTCCTCTTCACTTAAAATCATCATGTTCACCACATTCAGCCCTTGTTTTCCATCATCAGGGCTACAATGTTTTCATGAGTCAGGCTGCAGGACATATAACCACAACCATTTTGACACTGGTAGTACTGTTCTGAAATCTTCAAGACAAGTCGTCTTTTTCCACTCACACACTCTGTTCACACTCTGATCAAAGAAATCAGAGAAAACCCATCCACATGCTTTGGAACAACCAGTCCCTTAAAAGCTGCAACATGGTGGTCCAGTGGTGATCAGAGTTTGCTGAAATAACTTATCTCCCTATCATATGCACTGAGGCTGTTGTGCAGCCTGTATAGAGAGCAATCAAATATCTCATGACAATCCTGCCCTCAAGCGTGAATCTGTGTTGTTACAGCTGCAACAGTCCATCACCATATCCTACAATCTGTTAGAGACCATTTTAGTACAAATAGTAAGCACTGAACCAAAGTCTAATTGAAGTCACTATCTTCATCATCACTGCCTTCATCATAACTACCCTCACCATCACTCTCTTCACCATCACTCTCTTCATCCACCTTGCATACGTCCCTTCTAAATTCCATTAGGCGAACAAACTGATCCTTAGCCAATATAAGTGGATGTTTCTCCAGGAGTTTCCCCCCCTTATATGCCTCTCGCAAAAAGACAGTATCCCTATTTCCAATTGCAGATACATAGAAAGTGTGCGGATGCTTGAAAAGGAGGTTTCTAATTTTGTAAGAAAAGGTGAAATCCTTTGTGAAGTTTGTGAGATGGTCAACAAGAATTCTCTTCTCTAGGGTGAGGTTCAAGAGCTCATGAAGTCCAGTGACTGCATGCTTTTCTAGCCTGATCGGTGAAGCATCACCAAGGGTGCTTACATCCTGGTATGGGGACACAAAAGGCTCCTTCCTAAACTTATACAGCATAACTTTGTGTTTTGTTGAGAGCTTGTAGGCCTTTGGCAAATGCAACATCTTCACTCTTTTAACCCTTTCACTCATGGGACCTGCAAAGATTCCACACAATCTCAGCAACAGACCTGTGCAATTGCACTTAATGTTTAAACTAAACCACTGTATGTGTATGCAAAAGCATAGGCACCACCAATGGAATGAATTGTCTACATACCCAGAAGAATAACTAAATCAAATTCAAGAACCACAGCTTGTCTTCAACACTGGACAAATTGCAAAAACAGGAGCAAAGAGATACTGACCACCACTCTCTATTTCCTGGAGATCCTTCTGTGCAAAGCTTACTGCCAAAGATGGATCCCATGACACAAGTGCCAACAACCTTCTACTGGTATCTGCAGCTTCTTCCACACGGAAAAACTGGGGATATCGTGGAACAAGATCAGACTCAAAGTTGTCAGGAATGCCCAGATCATTAGCAAGTTGCCCTAATAAGGGCAGAGGAAGCCGTCTCCGTATAGACAGCATCAGCAGCTTTCTCAGCACCCCCACTGACCTGTCCTCCATCTCTTGTTTCAGCCTCACTTCCTCATCATACAGTCTCTCTGCCTGCTCTGTGAGGCCGAAAGCTCTTGAATGTGGACCCTCTTTCAACACCTCGAAAATCCCTGGATACCGCCTGAGAAATTTAGAAAGATTTTTATCCCCCCTTAACCCAATGAACCGCCGCTTCCCTGCCAAATCGACAATCTCCATAGCCCGCAACGGCCTCCTCATCAACAGCTCTCGTATGCGGAAAATGATACGGATCTGCTTCTCCTTCTCAAGCACATTGTCAAATAAAGGCTCTTTCACCCTCGCAATTCCAATGTCTGGTCTTTTTGGAGGTTGGAAATCGAACCCTAATAAACCCTTCTTCCCATTACCACTACCACAAGTACCGTCACCACCACCGCTACTACTACTACTATTGGGCAATTTCGGGGCCGAATCCAATGTCTTCAAGCCTTGGGTCATTTTTACTCCATGCATATACTGCCCTGAGAAGGCTGCTGCTATGGCAATCCTAGTCCTCATTGCAGCCATTATGTTCCACACTTCCTTCCACGGCGCAATAAGCTCAAGAAATTACAACTTCCAACATTGCCAGAAAACTGAGTCCCCTGCATCAATACAGAGAGTACTCTAAGTTCAAAAATCTGACCTCCTAGTACTCCTCGTCCTCCTGAGTGAAGCCCTTAAGTTGATCGCTGCGTGCTTTCAGTAGGGCGCCATCTCAAGCTCTAATCTCTAATATGGAATTCCTCCCATCGTCGATGCCGACAAAATTTGACGGATAGAAACCCTAAAACCCTAAACCCCTTCTGACGGGGATCCACCTCTTACACTCTTCAACCACGTTTGTAAAATCCTTTGTTGGGCGGATGCATCACTGCGGACACCATATCCAACAGCACTAATTTGACATGCTTAAACAAAATATGTTTGTCACAGTTAGATAGAAGCACCGCAGATATGAATGTACCTGTTAGGGAGAAGAACCCTGTACATATTACATATAGTAAAGGACGTCAGGATGAGAAATGAAGCCTCCCCTGAATCCGTGCGTCCCGTCATCCGTCCCATCATCCTCCCTCTGTCCATCCGTCCGGTCGTCCATGCGGATGGACACCCTGGAAGCTGTGAGGTTGCCGGCTGCACACCATCCCTCTGCTGACTCTGACACTGCAGCTTTCTGCCCACCAAGAATGGGAAGGAAATAAACCAGGAATGAAGTAATTATGGATTGTAAAGGAAGAAAGTTCCTTCCCCTGACTCCGGACGGACAGTGGCTACGGACAGTAGCTAAATATAGCGAGGGTGTGACTTGACGTCGGGATGACAAATGGAGCCGCCCCTGAACCCGCCCGTCCCGTCATCCGTCCCCGTCGTCCCTCTGTCCATCCGTCTGGACGATGTTGCCGGCTGCACACCATCCCTCTACTGAGTCTAACACTGCAGCTTTCTGCCCACCAAAAATGGGAAGATTCTCTGTATAAAACTGATCATGAATAATGGGTCTTGATCAGAACTTAACCGTCTTGAATTCTTTCTTGAAGAATTTAAATTCACTCTCAAAGCCCATGAGTTGCAGCTACATTCAATCCATTGCTGCAAGGAAA
>Ga0116227_10001264_pt1 | contig 55848 bp, 32 predicted proteins | sample S1TSphgellanicum_FD_89693 | JGI IMG/M metagenome (GOLD analysis project Ga0116227, IMG submission 89693) | Host-associated microbial communities from peat moss isolated from Minnesota, USA - S1T2_Fb - Sphagnum magellanicum MG | ecosystem: Host-associated > Plants > Peat moss > Unclassified...
ATAATTTACAAACTCAAAAAGGTCATGACCAAATATATGAGCATAACTCCAACAATCATTGTAAACATTTTCAACACATAGAAAACAATGTTAATGGAAACTTGCAAATGAATAATTTACAAATTCAAAAAGGTCATGACCAAATATATGAGCATAAATAACATACTAATCAAAAACTTCATGGGCCATAATTGGCAATATTAGTTGTGTGAAATTTTCTTTTTGTATGTTTGTATGGAATAAACATGAATGCCATTCATCTATTTATATTGTTTAAACATTAATATTATGCACATTGTTTAAACATGAATGTCATATGCTTATTTGTATTGTTTAAACACATATGTTGTATGTATATTCATGTTGTTTACACAAAAAAGTCGTACACATGACTTCTGTGTTTAAATAATGCACGACATTCATGTTTAAACAATACAAACTTATGAAATAACATATTTTGCATATATTTGAAACGAACCCATGAAACTTTTAAATTTATGATAGTTTAGTTTATAAATTTAGCATGTGACAAATCGATAATAAAAATTGTGTGAAGTTTGTTCATTTATAGGTTCGTACATTATACACAGAAATATCATGTGTTGAAAACATGTTTGACACATGAATAAATGTGTTGATAGATGAAGTGTGAATTTAAATGAATAATGTCACACAAATTTTGCATCTTTCTATAAATTTGTGTGTCAAATGTATTTTTAATGCATAATATCAATAAATGAACATACAAATTATGAATAAATAAAATTTGCATGATTTCCATTATTAAGTCGTGAGATGTTAAATTTGTGATGTATGCAAAAGGGATGAAATTAAATAACATAATGAACATGAACATCCATAAACAATAACGATTGAGAAAAAACAATTCTAACCAATAAAAAAATGTACCATTAGACAAAATAAACCAAAAAGAAGGAAATAATTATTGTTGAGTGGAAGGTAGGAACACTTAGTAAAACCCATAATCCTAATTAAAGTTGTGCCATTTATTGTTTAAGACTTTTGATTTTTCCAAACTTTTTTGCCCCTACCATTGTCAATTAATGAACATATTTTTTTGGGAAAACCATGGCCATTGGTGTATAATGCACATTTTAAAAACAAAAGAACACGATGTTTGATTTTTTCAATTTTGATAAAAAGGTCAGATTTTGTCTCGTTGTCCAATACATTAAGTTCATGTGTAGTGTGTAAATTGTTTGTTAATTAAGGGGGCTTGTGTTTGCTTTAAATTATTTTTAGTTGAAAGACATCCCATATTTTGAAAATTGATACCTCTCTTTTAATCTTAACCAAATTCATTGATTTAAAGACTATGAATGTGCCCAAAGATGAAATAAAATAAAATAAAAACTCTAGGATCAATTGAGCAATGATCAACATGCCCTTGTCCTTTGGAGACTCAAATATTAACCCACTAACCCATCTACCTTACCTCCAATAAATGCAAATTATTTTTTTGGAAATGATTGATGTTTTTGTTGCAACAATAGGAAACAATAGATATTTGGTTCAGTCAATCATGAAATGTTCAAACAATACAACATATTTCTTGTTAATCTATGAAGAAAAGTTGTACTTATGCATAATGGTTCACAACCATAAGAGATGTTCTATTCAATTGAAAGCTTTGACAAGTGTTTTTATGAACATATAACCTCCCAACTTTAATTCTTATAAATTGTCTTGATGTATTCAGTCATACAAGTGTGAATATTGAAAACCCAACAAAACATGTAATCGAAATGTTTTAAATGTGAGACATAAGATGTGTAATCGCACATTTTTCACATTTATAACATTTCGCAACCATAATTAAAACTAGAAATCCACATATGGTGGTGATGAGAGAGAGAGAGAGAGGGATTGGATTTGTGTCCACTTTGGAGCAAGGCACTAAACACTCCATAGAACTTCATGGGGTGAGGGTCGAAGCAGTGCCCTGCCCTGTGCTATGTGGTTCTATTGTAGGGTTGGACTGTTGTTGGTGAGAACTTTATTTATAATTATATTTAGAGAACATTTCAAGTTTATGGCGACAATTAGTCTTCTGGTAACTCGTTAGTTCTGTAGCGGTTAGGTGCCCGGTTCGACTCTAGGTTTTAGTAGTAGGACGAAAAACTTAAATTATAACTTGAAGTTATTTGGCGCAGAACTGCGCTGAGCACACCGCCTTCACCCCCGTGATGTTCGATGGGGGAGTGCAACGTCTTGCCACTTTGGATGCTGGAGCGGGTATGCATTTGGGTCCACTTCGCACGCTCGAAAAGGGGGTTTGAATTTGGCTTCACTTCGCATGCTCTTCTCGTGCACGGGATTGTTAGAGCCAGAGCAATTGCCATTGGTCTTTGAGAAGGAATGTTTTCACTATTGGTGCGGCAAGTGCGATCGCCGTGTGCAGGATACGACTATCTTCTAGAGCACAAGAGCACCAGCTCCCCGACACCACATGGAAAGGAGGAGGAGGTTGAATAGGAGGAGCCTGCTGCTGCGTATCTGTGTGCAGAAGCGACCGCACTCTACCCATTAACAACTTTTGCTGTACACCGCACTTCTTCCCAGCGGCCATCGGATAGAAACAAAGGCGATCCTCAGAGATCAGCGCAGTTGTAAGTATTCTTGTGTTGTTCCTCTCGTTCTCTTGCCTACAGTACGTTTGATTAGTGATATCTTCCGAGGCAATCGAGAGATTGCACACAATCTATACAAGATGCAATACCTCAGCGCGGCTTCTATGTGATCAAAATGCATGATTCTGCAGCTCCCGGAGGCCAGAGAGAGAAAGTGTGGCGGGACTTCTTTTTGGATCCTTCGAAATGGTGGGATCACCGGTCAGAGGAGGTAACTGAATGTCGATCCGGTCAGACTTCACATGTCAATGGAGCCAAAGCACTTGTTGGTGTCAATCTCCTTGCACTCTCTCGGTTGCTATCCTGCCATGGTCTAAAAGGTGGCAGACTTTTTGTCAGATCCTTTGCACCGGTGGGATCGTAGTAGTAGGCCGGAGAAGGTAGGTAAATGCTATATGCTAGTACAAATTTCTCTGATGGAGAAGGTCCACGTGGCTTTCTCTCTTCTTATTATAGCTTTTATGCCTAGGATGTGGGGAGTACATGGCTGATCAGCTTGATCTGGATTTCTGGTTATAGGCAAGTGGAAGACACCCTCATTTCAAACATAAGAAGACACAGGAAGCACTTTGGCTCAAGGACTGGTGAAACCCTCCATGGTGGCAGCAGAGATGGCTGCAATGACACCAGGCACAGAGCAATTGCACATTTTTGCATGGAATAAGAAGCTTACAAAATATGTGAAGGGTGGGCAAACTGAGAAGGCAATGCAGCTTTTCCAACAAATGCAACAAAAAGGGAATTCTGACAAATTCACTTTTCTTCAGGTGATTAAAGCTTGTGCTCATTTAGGAGCACTTGAAGATGACAGCCATGTTCATGAACAGATCATTCAAAGTGATTTGAGTCTGATGTCTTTGTGGAGAGTAGCTTGGTTGACATTTATGCAAAATGTGGGAGCATTGAGGATGCTGGGAGAGTGTTCAACAAGATGCCATCTCGAGATGTGGTCACTTGGAATGCCATGATATTGGGATGTGTAAAATGTGGGCAAGGGCAGAAGGCACTGAAACTGTTTCGACAAATGCAACAGGAAGATGTGTGACCAACCTTTGTTACTTTTGTGGGGGTGCTGAATGCATGTGCCAGTGTAGTTGTGCTTGAGGAGGGCAGGTGTGCTCATGAGCAGATCATTCAAAGTGGATGGGTTTCAGATGTCTTTATGGGGAATAACTTGGTTGACGTGTATGCAAAAGTTGACATGATTGACATTCAGTCACCTTCTCTGACCTTTGGATCACGTGATGGCATCTTGTTGAACACTCAGCCAAATGTTATCTTTATTTGTCTCCTGTTAGTGTGCAGTGATGAACATTTGGTGCAGGAATGCACATGGTGCTATGCTTCAATGATCACTGTTTACATAATTTTTGCAAAATTGGAACAATACACCTGCATGGTTGATCTTATTGGCGGTGCTGGCCATCTACAGGAGACCGAATATGATAAAGGAGATGCCCCGCAAACCATGTGCCTGCATGGAGGATGTTGTTTGGGGCTTGCAGAATTCATTGTAACGAGGAGATGAGAGAATATGTTGCTAAACAAATTCTTGAATTGGAGCTTGAAAATGCTGTTGGTTATGTGCTGTTATGAAATATCTCTGCTGCTGCTGGCAACAGGCATCTTTGTGAGAATGTTGAACAGCAGAGAAAGGAAAGAGGTGTGAAGAAACAGCTGGATGGCACCTGGGTTGAAGTGAACAACAAGGTACATACATTTGTTGTACACAATCAAAAGCACCCTTAGATGATTGAAATTTGAGCAAAACTGAACAGACTGTCATTTCTCATCCATGATGCAGGGTATGTGCCATATACAAAATTCATGAAGAATGATGTGGAAGAAGAAGAAAATGTTCCTTTCCTTCACCAGAGTAAGAAATTGGTTATGGCATTCAGGCTCATCAACAGAGCTCCTGGTACTCCACTGCAAAAAATGAAAAATCTTTGGGTTTGTGAAAACTGCCACACTTCCACAAAGTTTGTTTCAAAACAGTTGGGAGACCAATCATGGTCAGGGATGCTGATCACTTTCATCACTTTTTAGCATGGTGTTTCTTCTTGCATGGAGTTTTGGTGACGCTATCAGTCTATCTTGTCAACCACTATGAAGAAAGTTCATTTTGTTTGTAGCATGTCTAGTGGTATCATTGTGGTGCTATAGTTGAACACCATTATCAGCTTTTCATCATTTTTGCACACTGTATTTCTTGCATGGACTTTTGGTGATGCCATCAGTCTGTCATATCAATCACTACAAGGAAAGTACATTTTGTTTGTAGCATGTCTAGTGGTATCATTGCAGTGCCATAGTTGAACACCATTATCAGATGTGGTACCACTGAAAAAATAGTTGAGGAGCCTCCCCTGTTGTTTTGATTTCCTGCCTCTACCATTTGAACCACTGAAGTTTGGTGCCTCTTTCCTCTTATGGAAGGAGTTATTGTGGAAATTGATTTGAGTGTGAGATTACAACAACATTTCCCAGGGTTTCTGCTACATTAGAAATTGTTCCATTCCGACCTGCAATAAATTACTGATTTGGATATATCAATTTGCTGTTGCAATTGACCAGTGGGTCATTTCAGAAAACTATCGTTTGGATTCCCAAACTGCCTCTCTGAAGATTGTCTCATTGTTCTCCACTCACTGCTGTTAGTAGTGTGAATGTTATGGTAGGCAATCAGGATTAAAGAGATGTTGCTGTTGAAGGTCCCTGAACATGTGGGTGAAGGTGGGTGTTTATCAAACTCAGTTTTTGGTTTTGTTCTATCTGTTCTGTAGGGTTTTGGGTCTCCTTCATACATTAAACATGATTGTAGTCCAAGGGATTTGCAGCATAAGTGCAGTAAACATGATTGCAGTCTGAAACTGCTGCTTGCCATCACTATTTTAAGAATGTTCCACACATACAAACCAAACGGTTCTTGGCACTATGGAACCATAAGTGGAAAGGTGACATACTTAGTGGAAGTTGAAGATGAGATCCAACTCACAGACCTGGCTTGTTCACACCACTGTGCAAAGCATTTTATATGATGTAATTCAAGCTCTCATGTGCTTGGAAAAGCACTCAGGGCTTAGCGATGGTAATGGGTCAATTAAGAAATTACAAGGATCAAGGTCTGCAGAATTTGGATTCAAGGAAGGTCCAGAGAGATAGATTGAAAGCTATGAAAGTGACTGTGATGGGCAAGATTTAGTTTCATCATGTTTTGATTGAGATCCTCACAATCAGTATCAGTAAGTCTGTCAATGAAAAATCATCTCTAATTGACTCCACTATGATTCTGCAGCAAGCAATTATTTGTTGCATCACAAAAACACTGTTGAGGGCAAATTTCTTCAGCACTTGATTCCATAATGGCATATGAGAACCTCCATTTTTTGGGTCTCTAAATTTAAGGCGGTCCTTGGTCCAAGATCTTCTTTATTGGATTTTGTGGAGCACTTGGGCTGATGAGAGGAACTGCAGTCTTGTTTTGTAGGTGAATTCACCAATGTCTGAACTTATGATTTCTCTCATTCTCTATTTTTTCAAAATATGAAAATGCATTTGCAACTTATAGAGAATCTGTAATCCCATTTCTGGTTGCAGTGGTTGGCAAATTGAAGCTGCTGAATTTTTATTTTGGTAATTAATTGGAGTTTAGACCATGAACAATGCTGTAATTGGGTAGTTGATCTGCTCTTTGAAGAAGACTACATACATTCCAGGTAGTTTCTGCATCATCAAGCTCAGTTCATGAGAAGTGTTGCCAACAGACCTGGATGAATGTTCGATTCCATGGTTTTTCACACTTGATCCTTCATGACTAATCTTTCCAGTTTTCTATTCCATATAATGAAATGAAGTAAAGGCTTTTCATGCAAGGACCCAACTGAGTACAAGATGAGAGCCATTGTCTTTAATGGGGTTATTTACTCTTTGTATCTTGTAGCACAAGATAGATGCCTGACCACTGATCACATGAATCCCAAACAATAGCAAACTAGACTACACTTGCAAGTTGGGTGACACATGGTCCAATGTCTGTCTTCTCTCTTTCTAACAGCCTCAGAAATTGTCATTTAGTATTTTGCTGCAATCCTGTCACAACATTTGCTGTTCTTCTTGGGATGTGAATGGCCATATTACCTTGAAACATGCAGCACTCTGAAAATGTCATCAGTGATTTCACTTAAGTGAAATAAATTGTAGTTTTGAACATTATTATAGAAAGAAGGACAATAGTTACACATCTTTGAGTGACACACATGTAATATGGCTTCTAGAATTCAGGATATTTGGTTTGTTTTGAAGACAACACCTGAAGTGACCATGACAGAAGCACTGTTTCACTCCATGGCCTGCAACTATAGCTCTGAGTTTGTAGTTTGTACCCACAACTATGTCTCAATAGTATATCATCTCATTTGCCCTAACAAGATTTGAATCAACTTCTTGCAACATAGACATAAATTAAATCAGCTAGAAATTCTGCTTTGATGTTTGATCCCTGATCTCCATTTATGTGTGCAGCTTTAAAGTCCATCAAATTTTTGTCCTTTGTATGGGCACACAAAGCTCTTCATTATAATCTCAATTGTGGGCTGTAACCAAGCTTCTTTCACTTTGTTTGAAAATTTGACTTAAAGTTTGCAACTACTGTAGAAGTCCCCACACAGAACCCTACCATCTTTAAAACACACTACCTGCCAGGTGATATTTATAAAACAGGCCAACTTCCCGGCGCGAGTGAACCAAGAACACCAGCACATTGTGAGGGATGGTGGTGGGAGGACATGAAACACTTTTTCATGGGGTTCCACACATGCATCGAGAAATGGTCCATTGGGTTCCAGTTTCCTAGCTAACCACTATGGTTAGCTCAGTTTCTGTTTTTACTACACACCCAGTAACAATCCACTAATCCTTACCCATTCACTAACCATCCACACATGTCTACTTAACTAATACACACCTATTATCCTAGTTTTAGCCTACTTACAGGATAGGTCACCAAGGTGAAACCTGATGGCAACACAGTTGAGGTTCATCCACAATGGAGCCATAACAGGCTTGCCATGCCCCCAACTTCCCAAAGTTTTAAAGTTGTAAAATGTTTTAAAAGTCTGTTTTCCCACATATCTAGTAGAAGGACAATAAGGGTAATCAAAGCAACATAAAAGGAGTAGATACTAGATACCGTGCAGGGCTTCTTCATCCACCTAGCTATGGGACCCCACTCTTCAAAGGCATTGATGCTTAGTCTCTGGCCTTTGTCACATGGCTATCAAGAGTGGAACTGGCACTGTGACCTGGTCCTACTTACCACTTACTCTGGGTGTGTTGTCTGCAATTGCCGTGCATGCTGTGCTCATCCTAAACATGTTAATATAAAACTCTGGATCACATACTATGGAGAGCTTTTCTGAATCCTATTGTCCAACATTGCCCCATTACTATTCAACACTTCTTTTCTGTATATGTAAAACTACCTGATGATAAACATGTACACTACTGCAAATTTACTCTACACATATGAGTTTTGTCATGAGCATCACATGTCTATCAATCTACTGTATATTTTTTTGCACAGACAAACCTGGTCAATTCTGAAATACATAGTTTGTTTGTCATTGTTTTTTTTAGTGTCAAAAAGATTGTTCAGGTGTCAATTTTGTAAACCAACATTCCTTTTGGCACAATGAATGTCATGTATTTTTGTCCACCTCTCAGGTAGATTCTATCATATTTTCTCTATGCTATAAAACAGCCACCAAATACTTTCATAAAAAAGAATGAGCTCATGGAAAAAATGATGGGCTATATTGGTCTCTGCTGGCAGTCCCGTCCCCTAAAAAATTCACACAGTGCCAGATCTCCTTTGTGTTTGACATTTTCAGTTTCCTGAAAATTCAGTCTTGACAAATGATAGAAAACATGTGGCACAAAGAGAATATTGACCTGAGGAGCATCAAGTATTTGCAAAGGGTTAATATTTCCATAGGGTTCTATGTCACCATGATGTTAATTTAGCAATGAAGGTCATGTGCAATGAGGCAGCTTATCTTTTGTTACTGTTTGTTGCCTCAAGGGTGTGTGTTTCCTCAGTTATATGCATGAACTGCTCACTTACATGGCAGATAGAAGATGATGCAGTAGACATGTGGGAACAGGGATCTTGTGGGGATTCCTGGAATACCAGGAATAGCTGCAAAAAGGTGAAAAACATTGATATACAATCTGAATGTCATACCCAAACAAAAAATTGTGATATAGAAATCTGAACTTCAAACATAACCTGAACATCAGCACTCAACAAACTAAACACAAAGAATATGTAATTCATAACATCAAGTAAGGCTATGACCTAGTTGGCCAATCTGATGTACAGCTGCATTTGTACAGAGTAGCTTTATGTTCCATCTATGCAGTGTACTGGATAATGCATGCTTTCCCTTTGAGCTTAAGCATGTATGCGAATTTGCAATGTAGAACTAGAACTACAACATCCAAGACATGAAGTTGAGATTTTGAGCTATGTAGAAAACATGCCCATATCCTCTTTACCCTGGTTTTAAATTTAATGTCTGAAAATGGAAATTTGACAACATCATGGAACTTCTTTTGATTGCAGATTCCAAGCCATTTTTAGAGGCATTTTGGACCTCCTCAAGCATGACCACCACTTTCATAATCAGGCCCAAACTGTCTTAAAACTCCTACATTGAAAAAATAGTTCCACAAGTCAAAGAATGGTTCAAAAAGCTTCAAAATCTGTTCCTCAACAAACTATGAGTATCTTCCATGATGGCCAATGCACTTCTCTTGCACCTTCAAGTTCACTTCTTTCACTCCATGTCCTCTTGCCAAACTACCTTCTTAGAATTGCCACCATCATATCTCCATCATCATCCTTTCAATTTGAACACTCCATCACCACACTTAAGTGGTTTGTGAGGTAGCTCAAGATAAAGTTTCCCCTTGTCCTTAAATGAGGTGGATCGCCCTTTACTTAACTTTGGTTACATGTTTAGTAACGTCATGCTTCTTATTCAATAGCTACAAAATTATTAGCAATGGCTTGCTTACCTCTTTGATAAGAATACCATTGACATTGTCATACTTATTATTTGACAAACATATGACATAGCAAATATGTTGTAACCTTCTCCTAGGCTTGCAATTAGCTTTGGAGAATGATGCAAGAATATCTTTCTTGAAACAAAAGTAAGTTGAACACTTGATAAGGAATCATGTGTTGAACTTGAGTTCCAAGTGATGATAGTAGTCAAGGAAAAAACATGTGGGAGTCAAGCGAAAACACTCTTAGGATTCCTAACATGAATTTCCATTTTCAATGTTGGGATTCTTCAAGTGTGTTCAAAGTAATGTTGGAGAAATCAAACCTTGTTAGAATTAAACGATCTTGAGAATGTTGCCAAGATGTCTTGAGTTTGACAAGAAAGTGAACTTGTTTTCTGATAAATGACTTGAATTTTGATAACTATGAGGTTTTGAGAAGTCATGAGACAAATTGTTTTAAAAAAATCTCTCTTTTTAAAGCTTAATGTGGGAGGGCAAATCATGTTCAATTGAGGAAGTTACATTACATTGGATAACTTAATGGGTAAAAACATTGTAGAGTAAATAACATGTGACAATTGTAGGACATTGAATGGAAAGTAGTCATTAAATAAGCTTTGATATATTATTCAGATTTTAAAATGTTATTTCATTCAACAATCAATAGGTTTTTTTGATTTTATTACATTGATATTGAAAACCTCCATGGTTAATATGCATTTAAATATTTTTTTGAAAATTTAGGCATATGCATATATGTTTTTATATATAAAGGAAGTTTCAAGTACATGAAATATTGCATTTCATTTACAAGTTGATAGAGCCTTGAAATTATATTTATGTACTTTCAACTTTTGCATATTAAATTGGATACTTGCTCTGCAATGGTCAATTGGTTTGAAGCAAGAAGCTCTTGAGTTTCCACCAATTTTTATATTTTTCCCTCTTGCATAATTTCTATAAATTTTGGCATTTGAAACAAGTAATTTCTAATAAATTTGACATTTCCAATAAAAAAAATTACTGCCATACCTGAAGAGGTACTACAATACTAGTGCCAATACTAAGATCATGATGCTTATCCAAATAACATGAAATATCTACAACTAAAAATGGGCAACATTGTGTAGTCCATATATAAGTGATGCTGAATTCCATAAATACCATAGTATTAGGGCAGGTTCAACACATGTATGTTGAATAATTAATTGAATTTGAAGATTCCATGCCAAAAAAAAAAAACCATTCTCTTAGATTCTTTATTTTCCTTCACAAAATTTTGTTTCTTGAAAACAAACTTTTCAAGGAGGTACTAGTAAGTACTCTTCACAGCTCTAGGAAACTAGCTTTTCAATCTCATGAGCTAAATGGGCCTTTCCATCAAAACTTTTTGGTTGGCACATATCATATGCTCTATGTATGTGGTTCCATATATTTCAAAAGTGACATGTAGTGTTGCAACCTGTAGTCTAGGAGTTTGGTTTGCATTGAATACACTGACAAAGGAGCTAGTGTGATACCCTCTTGATAACATATCTTTTTTTTTGTCCCCCATGTGAGTAATAAGATATACATTCACAGTACGGTTTTACTATAGAGGAATCCTATAGTATAGTATACCTGTACCATATGAGTTGAGGACACAAATGAAACTTAACATGCACTGGGCTACTAGCATTGGCCCGTTGTTTATCCAACTCTTCATATTACACGAGAAGAACTGCCTTTGCAGGAACCATACACAAAAGAAGACCTGGTCCCATACCCTGGAAAACAGATCAAAATTTCTAAGGATCTTCTGGCCTGTGACAGCATCAAATCCTGACAAAGTATTTGATGTGAAGATGCTTTCTGTGCCAAAAGTTAAGGCCCTTTTGACATTTGCCAAATTTCAATCTTCAATACCCGGTACAAGAGCAGCTTCCTCACATGTCTGCCGAATAATTAATAAAATTTGAAGATACCATGTCAAATAATAAAATATTCCTGAATATCCTGATATATATTCTCTATTTTCCTTCACAATTTTTTTTTATGTCAACATTTTTACAAATGATTTAACCAAGGCACTATGGTATTAGCAACTGATACACCACTAACCCATTTTCAGAGGGGAAACCACACACCCATTGCAATGGCAAATTTCCATGATATTGTGTTTCCCTCCTTACGTCTGTGAGTGAGTGCACATGCAAAAAAATTTCCATCTTGCTGGGACAACTAAGCATGATATATAAATTGATGACTTCAAGGGCTGACTTATGTTCAAATGTTCCAGGAGAGTGGTGATAAATCATAAACAAACATTGAAATCCAAAGACTCTCAGTGGTAGCGTTTGCCCTGGTGTGGGGGCATTCGCAAAATAAGGAGCCTTTGACAGGTTGGTAGCTGAGTTCTTAGAGTGGGAGGGATTTTATGCCTATAAGTAAGCATTATATGCCTTAAGAGTACAGGCATAAGATCCTTCACACTCTTAAGGAGTAGACATAATATCTCACCTCTTTACTAGGATGAATACCGATGGATATTAGATGCCTGCCAAATAGACTTAGGAACTTTCAATCACTATCCTTACCATTCACCTAACCCACTTTCTGCAGGAGCATCTAAAATCAAGTTGAGTTACCAAGCAACATTTCAGGAGTCTGTGGTCAGACATTTATTTTTATGTGACAACAAAGCTGTTACCAGTGTGGTCATTAAAAAACATTTGCAGCTGCATTTGCAATCCCCAACTCGTGACAATAGAGACCAACTAAATCCAACGTCAGGTCATGCAAGGTCCAGTTGGGAAAAGGTCCCTGTGACAAGGTCTACTGAAAAATCCTTTGTCAAAATCATGGGAGCCCACCCTTGATCATGTATGGGGGGCTCAGCTGACAAACTATCTGAGATGATGGGGTGGAAATGGCCTGGGTCCTGACATTGCATCTTAAGCTCTCTAATTCCACACCCCCTTTGCTGATCAGCATGATTAGGCCAGAATGAACCTTCAGCCACCAACATACCATCCGTTGGAAGCCTGTTATAGCTTGTGACTCAGTTGTGGATGTTGCACCCCAACCGCATTGATGTTGGGTTTCACCTTGGTAACCTGTCCTTTTGGTTGTCTCTACAGGATAGCTCTGGCAGCTAGGTGGGATTAACACTATATAGTTGTTTCCTAATATAGATGCATATAGATGGATGGTTGGTAGATAAAGGTTAGTGGATTGATAGTAAGTAGGTAGTCAAAACAGAAACTGAGCTAACCACCATGGTTAGCTAGAGAACTGGGACACTATGGAAAGGTGTTTCCTGTTCTTGTCCATCCATCCCGGATGGTGCTCTGGTTGCTGTTGGTTCAGTATAGTTGGACCAACTCAATCACTAAACCTGCAGCACATTGGAGTCTGTATGAATAAGCAGCATGTCAGTGATTGAGCTATGACTTAAGTCCTTTGTGTGTGTGTGTGGGTGCGTGTTTTTAATTTTTGCCATACTTCCCTTCCTTCTGCAACATGTTTTCTTATTGTAATGGTGATCAGGATCAGATAATGGCAAACATTGAAGAGCTCTACTTTTCTTCCCACAAGAATAATGAATTATTCAAAAACCTAGCTCACTTCTGAAGGGCCTCTGGGTATGGGGGGTGGTATTCTGCTATTTTTTATATTTGTGTCCATACTCCATGTTTGAAAAACTTTTAAGCCCATGCTTCTTCACATGATAGGTTATGACTGGTGTTAAGAAATTAGCTACTTGGGATTGTGTGTCAGCCAGCCTGATGCAAATTCACAATTGACACACATCATAGATCACATACTTATTGTGATCGAGGTATAATCTCCTCTTGAAATTGGACTCTGCTAGGAGGCTCCTACTAATTTGGTCACAACTTGGTTCTGAATTATTGCTACAACCTGACCCAAATTGAATCATTGTTTTCATCTTATAAAGTAAGGTTTACTTCATTAAGCGATATTTCTTTTGCAAACCTAATAGCTGATTATTCAAGCTAATATATTAAGGTTAGTGGGTTGGCAAATGTTTCTTAAGAAAAAAAGGAATTTGTGATGGAATATTCTTTTTTCAAAATATTTTTCACAACATGGTGATAATTCAGCACAAAAATAATGGTTACTATTTTAAAATTAGATTTTCTTGGTTATTGATTTTTGAATTTACGAATGAAGTAAGTACTGAGCTAGTACGAAGCTTGTAAAATAATGGTCAAATGAGATTTTCATAGCAGCACTTGGCAAAAAGGTTGTATTTGAAGTATACCATATGCTATAAATTTGATTTAAAATATAAGCAGCTGGATTAGTAGTATTGAAGCTAGTTTTGATACGCATGTGAAACCTGATTAGATAGGTATTTATGGGGTCCTTGTGTACCAGTGTTTTTTTTTTTCATATTTGGAAATTAGCCCTGGTGGCCCCTTCTGCAGTAGCTACGCTGGTCAAGTGGCTACTAGTCTAAAGTTGCAGGAGCTCTGATTGGCTGCTAGTTAATTTGGTGGGGTTGAATATGTGGCCCCCACTCTAATTTGAACATTGAAAAGAATTTGGCTATTTAGGGATTATTTTTGTAGTTTTTATGGCAAGTATGCAATTGGATAGGTGCAGATTTAGGCCATGTGAAATAAAATTTGCTCTAAATCTGGCAACTCCATGTGACATATAATGGACTTTTTGGGTGACCAAGCAAAATGTTTGGTGGAAATTGCAAATTGTATGAGGTTTGTTAAACCAAGGACAAAACTTGCAAAACAAATTCAGACTCAGACTAAAATCAAAACTAAATAGTTGAGGGGGAATTGAACCCCTAAAATTGGCCTTTCCAACTCAATTGACCTCAAAAATGAAACCAAATTAGGCTACATTGATGTTGCTAAAAAAAACCAAATGTAAAAAGAAACAATAGAAAGAGAATCAAAACATGTCGTCATCATGGAAACAAAAGGAATTAAAGCTTGGAATTCATTAGACACAAGCAAAGCTAAAAAGAAATTGTTGTTACAAAAAATGGCAATGTAAATGCCTTGCAATCACAAGTATGAAACTACTACAAAAGCTTCCTCCACTTTAGAAGTTTTGTGGGTCTCACATAAGATGTCATTGCACCTTCGCCTTCATAAAACTAATGGTGTCAAACACATTTCCATTACTCAATGCATTTTTCATAAGGGAAATTTTGTATAGTATAGAAATGTTGCACAAACATGTGCACAACCAATGATAAATGGGTGGTGAGTTTGATGTGAAGCAAGAGTAGAAAAATAACGCTCATCCTCCACATTGCCAACTATTAATACCATAGCTAGTTCAACCAATTTCACATATTTAAAGAAACTGGAAACAAAAATTTGGGATGTTATCACAAGGTGCCACATCTTGGTTAAAAGGTTTGTGTCAAAGGGAGGGGCGATGTACCTGCCTTTGACTTCATAGTCAACTTGAACATGCCTTGTTGGCATTCAAGGTCATTTGCATTTAAGAGTTCAGGCACATGAACCTCCTTGTTGTTCACCTATTGAATCTTATCGTAACAAAAAACTCTTTTAAGAACCTCGAGGTGTTTGCCAAATGACAAATGACAATATGCTTGGAGCTAATATTGGGGATACACAATCCCAATTGGATGATAATGGCATGAGTTGGAAACCTAATATCCCGCTCATGAATAAGTCCTTTTGTAACCTTTGCCAAAACATAACATATGGTAGCAAGTGCATACAAACCTTCAAAATGTGAGTTAGATTACAAATTCAAAAAAGCTAAACATGTTGAACCTACTTTCTAACTTTTGCAACCCCTACCAAAGCACAAAAATAGATAGTAACATTGTATTAAAACCTTATTTAAACAAGAATTGAAAAAAACTAGAAGGGAAGCTAAGCAAAAACTTGAAGGCCCAAAAAAATTTTGCAAAATATTTTGGAGCTTTGATCACAATACATACCGAAAAGATTAAATTGATCGAGCTTGATAGCTGCCACAAAGTCACAAACAAACACATTTTGCCTTTGGGCAAATTTGATGAAAGCATGAATGGATTCCAGCAAAATAGAATGCATGCTAGCCCCAGTAGAGTTTGTTGGTCACACAAGTGCTAATAATTGAGTTTTACTTGGTGATTTGTAGGGCTACCCATAACCCTTTTCATCAGCAGAGTTCCATAATTTGCAATTTTTTTTTTGGTAAGGTTCAACATTGAAATCCACTTAGTTTTTACATTGTGCATAATTTTACTCCTTTTTATTTCCATGACCTCAACAAGTTTTGTGAATTCCAAATGCCGTTTAGGGGAATGTGCAAAATAGGCATGCAATGTTTGTAACAAACTCTCAATGTGTTTCACCAAAGGTAAACTTGATAAGATTTACACAACCAAGTATTTGTGATGTGCCATACAATGGATCCTAATGGAATAAAAAACATGTTCATCAAAGATTTGCTCAGTGACACCAAATGGTTCCTTGAAATACGTTGACACCATCAATCCCAAAGCTAATGAACTTATTGGAAACATAATCTTGGCATTCCCCTTCTTACTATTAATGTTTCCATGATCATTTTGGTAAAATTATCATTGCCAGGTCCTTCCAACATTCAAACCAAGGAAATAAGAATAGGGATTCTTACCCAATTCTGTACAACGTAACAATGGACAGACAACCAACACTAGATATCCAATGTAAAAATTTCATCACAACTAACATCAACATATTGTGCAATTACCACTACCTTTTTGGTTGCCCTCAACACTTTTTGGTGCATAAACTCCACCATTTGCCAACCGCAACTATTAGTCTAATGTTTTTTGTTGTCTCTTGGAACTATTAAAAACTCAAACAATGACCTTAGTAAAGACTCATATTTTAACATGGGACAACCCTATTACAACAAATGTAAAACAATGGCAAATTGGATTACTTGCGAGCTTTCTTTCCTCCAATCTCATTCATTACTTGTTGGGCAATTGTTCCACAAGATCAACTAGCAAGTTTTGCAAGATTTTTTCCATGATTACAACTCTTGTTGTAGTACTAATCCCTTTTCTTCATAGAACCCATGTCCCGGTGTGCTTTCATGCGACTTACATGCTTACAAAGTGAATCCTATTTAGGAACTGGTAGCTTGTTTTTGTTCAAATTAATTTGATTATATATTTTGCATTTAACAATATGCAAACAATTGTTAGACCCCAAACACATCTCCGCCCATGACACTTTTGCATCCCATGACTCTTGAAACTTTTGTGTGGAATCATAGTTCCTTTTTTTGGACATTGGCATTTTTGGGGTGGGAAGTTCTATAACAAGCTGCAAAGATTTAATCACTATGACATCATGATTGAATGGTTTTTTCCCCTTTAGATCAACAATAGAGAGCTATTATAATGTATTTTGACAAGAAGAGGACAATGAGAATCAACAACTTATATGAAGAGAATTTTATAAACTCACTTGTTTGTTGCAGATTCTAGAATGCTAACCAAAAACTCCTTACTAATTACTTTGCTCCATCCTATATGAATAAATGTAGGAATAGGGTACAAAATTTTCAAAGATTGAAGGTACAAGTTGGCTTCACAAGCTACAACAACACCAAATTCTAGAGATAGATTGCAATGCACACAATCATAGCATTTTTGTTGAACCCAAAAAACTCAATTATTAATCATGAGCTACTTTCATGTGCATAACTCTTCCAATGGCCAATTTGCAATGCAAGATGAACCTAAACACTTTTAGACTAAAGTAAATATGGAGAAGGACAAGAAAGGACTATAGTTATGAAGGCCAAACATTGAAGTTCATTACTCTTCAACTACTTCACATAAAATTGTGAGCAAATTTGCAAGCATGCAAGTTATAAAGTTACAAAAATTTGAATAAAAACTTGGCGAGAAAAAGCCCAAGGATATGTAGTGTGCATTGCACAAGTGAAGAAGGTGGCAAAGCTTCTTTGCAACTTGTAGTGTTGTGGCAAGATAGACAAACAAGCAGGACTAAGATGGTAAGACTATTTTCATGGGTTTTGTGAACAAGTTTTTTTGGTGGCTACCACATGTTGTTTGTCACTTTCAAGGTTCTTGATTGAACAAGTTGGCAACGGTCCATACTTAACTTTAGTTTTTGGGGGTGATTTCTCATGATGCTCTTGGGTGTTGTCAAATTTGGAGTGGCGACTTTTGGGAGGAAAAAACTTAAAATTTTACCCTAATTCCTTTGTACAAGTAGCTAAGTATTTTTTGAGGCGAAAAATGGTGATAAATCACCAAAAAAAAAACATTGTTGTATACCCACTAAAAACAACATAATAATTTTGTTCCCCCAAAATATAAGGGCATCCCAAAGCAAAGATTTTGGACAACTATATTATTGGATTTGTAACTAAAAATCCAAAAACCTAGATTCAAGATCTAGCATGAATTCTTTTTATGAATACCTAATTTGGTCAATTTGAATGCCAAAGGTCCATGCTTGAGTTTTTTTTTGGGCTAGCAAAACTTTGAATTACCTTCAAGCAACACCTTCCTAGTTTCACATGAGTTCAATATGGTGATCAGTAAGTAAGAGAAACAACTTAAATGCATTGGGATCAATGTAGTTGCAAGACAATGCCTAGCAAAAAAATTACTATTATTATTATTATTTTGACTAATTTGAATTTTGATTCATGTTTTAATTATCTTTTTTACAAAATATTTCCAAGCAAAAAATAATAATCTAAAAGTTAGAATCTCCCCTTTCAACCCAAAGCTTTATTATTTTATTTTTTATACAAATAAAATTGATGAAAAAAAAAACTTTGGACAATTTTTTCAAACTAGTTATTTTGGGGAGAAAAGACTTTCCTTAGGAATTAAAAAAACAAGAATATGGCCCTAATCAAGTTCCTTGAGGACCATCTTGCTTCATGAGAAAGGAATAAAATGGTAGTTCCAGCCAAATTCTTTAACAATTATTTTAAGAAGCAACTTCCTTTGGGGGAAAATTGACTTCCCTTGAGGAAAGGGATATATTAGTAACCCCAACCAAGTTTCCTAAGGAACAACTTTCATCAGAAGAAGCAAACTAAGTTGCTTTAAAGATACTAGGGACTTGAATTGTTTCAAATTTTGGTGAAGAAAGTGTAGGGGTAAGCTTTGTTCAAATCAAACATTTTTTGAATTGTTAAAAAGTTCTCAAAACACAGATATTGAAAATGAATTTTTATTTTTTGATTTGAAACTATGAGTTAATAATTATGGCAAAAAGAAAAGTTAGGTGTCAAACTGGTGGTCAATTCATGTTCATGGTAAATTGTTAATTTGACTTTTGGCTCCTCTTTTCACCATAAATTTTAGCTCGTAGTTTCAAATAAAAAATGCAAGAGGGTTCAAATCGAGAATTTTTGAGGGCAACTAGTTTGAAGAAGTTGCAGGAGGATTATTTTATTTCCATCCATCTTGTTCATGGAAGAAAAAGATAATTTTGAAAAAGTGTCAAAACTTAGACCTTTGGGTTGAAGGGGAGATTCTAACCATTGCATTATTTGTTTTTCTTTGAAAATATTGTGCAAAATAGATAGTTAAAATGTTAATATTAAGTTCAGGTATGGTCAAAAAAAATTCAATCTTCTTTTCTTGTTGAGTATTGTCCTACAATTGTGTCAAGCTGGATGTCACATTTAACTTGTTCCTATTTAGTGTTTGTTGTTAAATTTGGATTTGCCATCTCATCATCCTATGCTTGATATTGCCTGAATTTTGTACCAAAGGGTTTTGAATGTGTAAACTTCCAATGAATGTTGTAATTGCATTCATGAAGGATTAGAGTGAGGCCAGGTTTGGGGGGATTTTTTATGTAGTCATGATGTTTTGAATTGTTAATTTGCTACAGATTACCAAAATTTCAGACACACCTGTTTACAGGTACAATCAAACCTAAATAATTTAACTGGATAAATCAGGTATTCCCGACCTACTACTCACTTACAGAATTGGGTATATATGGCTAATGGTGTGATCATAACTAGAAGCCAGTGACAAGAAGACTAACCCATTAGTCCCCATAGGTGACAATCATTCCCAATTGATTGTAGGAAGTTGAAATGAGAGTTGTGTTGCTATTAAGTGTCTATTCTTCACCATCATAGTATGCAGTTGTGCTGCTAGATTTGTGCCAAGTTCTTTACGTTACATTGAAACTTATCAATATTTCATTTGGGGGGCCTTAGAGCCTTAGATGAGCATAGTTGGATAAAATGGTTAGAAAAGAGAAATGTGAATGTCTGATGTTTAACATATTAGTCAGCCATAGCCAATTTTGATCATAGGCCCTACTTTGACTAGCTATTTTAGTGAATGGCTTTAGGCTTCCAAGCCACAGAAAAGTGCCACTTGGTTGCCAAGTGAGCCTTCCTTAATGCCTCACTAGGCCTGGTACTTGTGCCTTGATTTCTGGGTGGCTTTAAGTTTTTATGGTTGCCCTGTTTGGGGAAGTTTGTAGCACAAGTTGCCCAACGAGCTTCAAAAGTTAATTTGGCAAAGAATGAATAGGTAGACACGTTGCCTTTATTTGAACAATTACAAAATGTCCATAAAAAGTAAATAGACCTATGGGTGATGAAAACACATACAATGTTACATGCAAGCAATAATCCATGGTGGGAAAATACATTTAGTCTCAAAAGTCAATAACCTTCTAGGATGAAAAACATTTTATCACACACTGGAGAAGATATTTAAGTGTATAATCAATAGATACTCAACAATATTTTGTTGAAAAACTTTACAACCCGTCCTCCAGGAGTGACGGTAGTACATATCCCAACTTTGGTTGGAAAGACACGAGGACATGAAATATTCTATTATGTATTCACTTCTTTTAGTCGTGTGTTGATTTTGCATGTTTTGTAATTGCTATAAAACGTATATTCATACATACTGTTTTAACATATTTTCCTTCCAAGAAATCTCCAAATATTTGAAAAACTTTGTAAGCCTTCCACAAAAATACCTCAAGCAAATGCTGTTCTTCATGCATGGGTCCAATTAGCCGTAATGTCAAAGCAAATCAATGGCATACCACTTTGCTAGCAAAAGACCTTAAACACCTCATTTGCCCATAACAAGCAAGATTAGGCATTTGATGCTCACAAAACAAACTGCAATTGAAAAACATTACACATTCCTAATTGACTCTGCCCTTTAAGGAAATGCTACTACCCGACCTGGGACTTCTTTGTTGTAGGAACAGACATTGAATTTCCCATATGGTGACAAGAATGCCCATATTTGACAAGAAGAAAATCACTGGCTAAATCACTGGCTTTATGGTGATGGGGAAATTCATGAATCATCTGACATGCAATTATCATTGGGCACATTATTCTTCTCTCCTTGCTTCTAGATGTATTGGTTGCTTGCCTGTTTATCTCTGGACATTGCAGGTATATTAGCTGTTGCAAAGGATTACAATAACAGGAGTGAGAAGAGAAGAAAGTAGTTAAGTCATGTTCCAGGGGTTGCAACGTGCTTCCCCTCATGTGTATGTCCCAGTGTGATAGGCAACAATGCCAGGGCAAAGGACAAAAGGATGCTACTTGACATCCTGTAGTCTAAGAAGGACCAATACCAAATAACAGCTGATCCTAGGGACACTGCAATTCTTCAACTTCTCATGGAATGGGCACTAATGATGTGGTGCCACCAGGTTCCCCCCGCACAAAAGGGCATGGTGCAAATATCATACTAGGCGTTGAAGTACAGTTCTGGACTTCTCATGTCATGGCTATCACTTAGGACCACTTTAGACATTGGACTGAAAACAATATTGGTCCCAATGTGAAGCAAATTGATGTGGAGGAACTTGATCAACAGAAATTCTCCTACCTTCTCTTTGTTCTCATCAATACAAATTTGTGCCGACTAAGAGCAATTTCATTTCTGATCTCCTATTTCCAGGGTCTAAAGTCAATTGACCCAATTGAAAGCCTTTCAGTCTAACATAATTATTCAATTTGAGTTTGCTTTGTGTTGGACCCACAACTAAAGTGGCTTTTATTAGTAACACTTGTGTCAATCAAAAGAAGGAATGTGCAATACATATACTCACACACCAACCCATACCCTTCCAGGCATGTGGGTGAAAGTTCATAAGTCCCTACTAATTAGTTGTCAATCCTTCTCTTACCCTTCCCTTTGTTGTTCTCTGTACACTTCAAAAACCTTGAGCAGCAAGCCTCTATCACACTTCAAAAAATGCAAGTGTCTTTTATGCTCAGCTGAGCACCAGCAGTGGGGTTGGTTGCATTTCAACTTTCACACTTACAAACCCACATCTCATTCCTACCAGGCATTAAATTTGAATCCTTTAATGGTATCTAGCCCTTCTAGCGCCAAGCAAAAAAAGGTGATGCCTTTAGCATGTAACAGGCAACTTCATTTCCAATCCTTCAAGATGTAAGACATTTGTTTAAAAATTCACATAATTTAGTTAAGAATATCAGGAGTTATTCTTGGAGGCTGGATAAAGTTGATGTATTAGGGTAGGGTGCATGTCACTTGTTGGCCTGCCCTAACATTGCTGGATTGGGAGCAAATATACATTGTATGGAAAGATTTCAAGGAGGGAAGGTCTTTGAAAGTAGTTATGTTGCTAAACATTTTTCCACGCTTGAAAGATATGTAACTTTTGATGAGCCTTTAATATATTTCTAGTAGAAGCTTTTAAATATATCATACTTCTTTGAATTTTCAAGAGTTGGTCAATTTTAAAACACACTTTAGTCATCAATCTTTCAATCTGAAGCATTCTTTCAAAAATGAATGGCACATGGTGATATTAAAGGCATGATTCCCACTCCCGACCTGTTACTTGCCATCAATAGTTAGTTTTGATTAAACTTCGGATTTTTCTTATCAGCTTTTGTTATGAATCTTTAAGCACTTAGCAATGTTAGACTTATTTTCTTACTTCCTCCACTTTCATTATTCAATATTCTAATATTTTCTTGGCAAGTTTACATCATTTCTTAGAGCATCTCCAAGTGTTAATTTAAAAAATATATTTGTTTAATTTAGTAATAAACACCGTCCTGTTCTCACCCATAACCTTCTAAAAATATAAATTTGAAACTGATGTACTATTTATTATTGAACACCTGAGCCAATAGAAAATCCCAATTGAATCAAAACAGTGAATTCATTTGCAAAGGTTGAACATTATTTCCTATAAATGATAGAGTTGCAAAGCAATAAGAACTCATATATACTCAGAATTAATATGAAAATGCCTATGGAATACTGCAGTGGAGATACTATTACTCTTACTTGCTTACTCCAAGTAAATAAATAAATAAAAAGAAAATAATAATATGCATATACATACATGTAACTCAAAAATATAATATCATTTATGGAATCCCTTCATTAATCCTCTTCCCATGCCAATAGTCCCAAAGAATAAATAAAGGAAGGGAATGGGGAGGAAGGTCAGTTATATAATCAGTTGGCTGCAGCAGCAGTCCTGCTGCTGCAGTTGTGTCCCTCTTCTGTCGTCCCTGGGACTTTCTGAAGAAAACAGCTCTTACAATCCCCCTACAATCCCAAGGAGATCTACATGGGGCCCGCGAGGTTGCAGCGCTTAAGAGCTTTTTCCCATCTCTCCGTAAAACTGTTCCCGCAGCTGTAGCAATACTTCCGAATGGTTTTGTTGTTTTTGAACATTGTAATTTGTCATTTTCAGACTTTCGTCAGTGAATTTGAGTTGTAGGAGTTTTATATCTCACTAGCAGCAGGTCATGTGGAGCTGTGCAGGGAACTGTTGTGAAAGTAGTGGGATTTGTGTGCATAAAATTTGCGTAGTCGCTAATTTTGCTGCTTGAATGTGGATGAAATTAGTTTCCGTGATTTTATTTTTCTTCACATAGGAATTACAGCGATGGTTCGTCAGGAAATTACAGTTGCTGCAGTCGCCGCTGTGTGCACCTGCAAAGATCGACAACTGGGAGAAAAAAGTGAGGCTACGCAGCCATAAGCATCGTCAGAGTCCTTTGCTGTTGCAAAATTTTGCTGCATTTGCTCCAGTGTACTAGCCTGGTAGTGGAGTGTGCTCCATGTTGCTCCATGCGGCTATGCGCCCATGAGCTTGTTGACGCCGGCCGCTAAGAAGTCTGCAGGGGTGAGTTGAACTATTGAGTTACTCATTTGCAGCTACTCTGCATCATCATCATCATCATCAGGCTTTCTTCTTCATCATGTCCTTCACAGTGCATGATGTTAAATCATTCTTCCGAAACTTGCTTCCGACAACAGTGCTAGTAGTGTTCTTTCTCTTAGTATTGTTGCTTTACTTCGAGTCCCATTGAAGCTTCTTCTCCGTTGTGCTGCTATCCCAGAGCTTCAGATTCTAGTTGTCTCCCGACGTGAATGAGATCGTGCACAAAAGGCTTCTGATTCATCGTCAGTTCCCCGAAAGCATCTGTTTCCCTCGATGGATTGTGTAACAATGCGAGCTGTTATTTTGTCATTTGGTATGAAGCTTCCTTTCCATGACAATCGAGATAGTCATACTTGGGTCGGAACTGCGATATATCTGTGATCTTGGGCCTACGTCCATTCCGCAAAAACCTACATCTCCAGCAGGTCCACGGCAAAAGGGCTGAGGCTCAGAGGAAGTGCGGCGGTCATAGAGGGCTACGTCCATTCTGAAAAAACCTAGGAGAACGAGCAGTGAGGCAAGTTCCAACGAGGGAATGGAATGCGCTCCTGCTGCAGCGCACCGAGGGAGATGAGCGCTGCACTGGCGAGATTAGGCCTGAAAGTTGCAGTCTGCTGTTGTGGGCCTGTTTCTCAGATCTGTGGACATAGTGGGTTTACATGTGGGAGATGGCAATTGTAGCTTGTCATTTCAAGAATTGCACGAGCATCTATTTGTCACGGGTTCTCATTCCGAGTCCAATGAGTGCACGACGTTGCAGAAACCAGTAACGTCGACGTAAGACCAGCTGCTAGACTGCATGATCAAACCATCTGATCAGGAATTCGCACCTTGTTCCAGACAGCTTCGGCAGCATTAAGAAAAATAATATGTTACTACCCTGCAAGATGTTTACGCTCTTTCCACGACCAGAGTGCCGCTGCAAGTACATGATCGTCATCACATTGTGCGCCTTGATACTGGCCACCACAACGAAGCATTGTGCTCCAGGCGTGTCAGGCTCGAGTGCCGACGATATTACGGCGCTCCTCGCATTCCAGGCGACGGTGCGGGGCTCGCACAGTGCGTTGGCGAGCTGGAAGGCTAACGTGGACGGGAGCTTCACGCCCTGCAATGGCTGGACCGGAGTGGGATGCGACACGCTGGGGAACGTCGTGAATGTTACGTTGGCATCGCTCTCGCTGTACGCTACTCTTCCGGCCGAGATCGGCCTCCTGACGTCGATGCAGGTACTAGACCTATTCGCGACCAACTTGACGGGCGCCATTCCTGCCGAGCTTGGCAACTGCACGAGCTTGAAGTTGCTGGACTTGAGTCAGAACAGCCTGACGGGTGTCATTCCCGCCACGCTCGGCCAACTGCGGCAGCTGCAGTATCTCCAGCTCAATTCCAACTTCCTGGAAGGCGCATTGCCTCCCGAACTCGGCCAATGCTCGAGCCTGACTAACCTCTTATTCTACGGCAACAGCCTGAGCGGCGGCATCCCTGCCGAGCTTGGCCAGCTCTCACAGCTCAATATCCTTCGCGGTGGGGGGAACTCCAACCTCACCGGGATCTTACCTCCTGAGCTCAGCAACTGCACGCAGCTCACGGAGTTGGGGTTTGCAATCACGGGTCTGCATGGCAGTATCCCTCCGGAGTATGGGATGCTTACGAACTTGACGATCTTCAAGGTTTACTCATCCAATCTCACCGGCTCTATACCGCCGGAGCTCGGGAACTGCACGAGCTTGCAATACTTGTATCTTGAACAGAACCAGCTGACCGGCATCATCCCGCCGGAGCTCGGTAATCTGCAGCAGCTCTTGGAGCTTAACCTCTGGTTCAACGAACTGACAGGAGAGATTCCAGTGTCTTTGGGTAGCTGCAAGTCTCTGCAATCCATGGAAATCTCGGATAACCAGCTGACAGGAACCATCCCGAAGGAGCTCGGCCAACTGCAGTCGTTGTGGGCACTGTACATGACGGGCAACAATCTCGAGGGAAGTATACCGCCGGAGATAGGGAACTGCAGCTCGCTTGCGGACTTACAACTGGACAGGAATCAACTCTCGGGAACGATACCTCCTGAGCTTGGGAGCTTGACGCAGCTGAGCAACTTACTCTTGTGGGAGAACCAGCTCACAGGTCCGTTGCCGGCTTCACTGGGCAACTGTAACAAGTTGGCGAACATCGACGTCTCGGGCAATAGTCTGAATGGCAGCATTCCGCCGGCACTCTTCTTGCTACCTATGCTCGAGAAGCTCACACTCGGCTCCAACCAGTTTTCCGGGGAGATCCCTACAAATATTGACCAGAGCACCGGTCTCTTGCGTTTACGCCTCTCCAACAACTCACTCTCAGGTACCGTCTCGACCCTTCTAGTGAGCTTCGAGTCCCTAGTCCATCACGAATCATTCTCTTTGTCAATCGCCGTCTTGGAAGTTCCGCTGTGGTTCTTCTTCCGACTTATAATCGTCGTCTTGTAAGTTACGCCGTCGTTCTTCTTCAAACTTACAATCGCCGTCTTGTAAGTTACGCTGTTGTTCTTCTGGGAACTTATAATCGCCGTCTTGGGAGTTACGCTGTTCTTCTTCGACGTTACAATGGCTGTCTTGGAAGTTATGCTGTTGTTCTTCTTCGAACTTACAATGGTCTTCTTGGAAGTTACGCTGTAGTTCTTCTTCAAACTTACAGCAGGTGTGTTGTGCGTACAGGCAGCATCCCTCCGCAAGTTGGACTGCTGAAGAACCTCGTCTTTCTAGACATCGCCTTCAATAATTTGTCTGGGAGTATCCCGAGTGAGATCGGGAATGCCAGTGCACTGCAGCTTCTCACTCTCAATGCTAATCACCTCACTGGCACCCTCCCAGTTTCGCTAGGTAATCTTGCTCGTCTCCAGACACTGGATGTTTCGGACAACGGTTTGGAAGGGCCGTTGCCACAAGAGCTGGGGAATTTGGGTGAACTTCTTCAGCTTTCCCTCAGTGACAACGCGTTCATGGGTCCTATGCCTGTCTCTCTCGGTAACTGCCAGCAGCTAGAGCTTCTTAACATGAGTCAGAACCACTTGAATGGCTCCATCATCCATGAGATAGGAAAGCTTACAAGCTTGATCTCCGGGCTCGACTTGAGCTGCAACAATTTCACGGGTCCGCTTCCCGAAGAGCTTGCGAATCTTGTCAGTCTCCAGCTGCTGGATTTGTCACAAAACAGCCTCACAGGAAGCTTGCAAGTTCTTGGGCAGCTCGATAGCTTGACATCCCTCAATGTTTCCTTCAATGATTTCACTGGACCTCTTCCCGACTCCTCAGTCTTCCGCAACTTGCCTTCAAGTGATGTGGTGGGCAATCCAGGGCTTTGTTTACCAGGGCGGAATTCTGCAAACGGGTCCTCATGCGACAGCGGTTCCAGCGGGCAGCCAAGTGCAGATGATCAGGGTTCCTCAAATCGTCACTCTCGTAGCAAAGCTGGAATTACCACAATGGTATGTCTTTTGTTTGGATTTGCAATACTGATTCTCGCTGGTGGGTGCTTCCTGTTTTACAAGAGGTATTGGATCTATGGCAGAAATCCTTTTGGCTCTGAGGCAGAGAGTACATGGCCATGGAAACTTACACCATTCCAGAAGCTGACATTCACAGTGGACGATGTACTGGATAGCCTTGTGGAGCTCAACATCATTGGGAGTGGGTTCTCAGGCATAGTATACAAGGCAGAAATGGATGGTGGAGAGACCATTGCAGTGAAGAAGCTCTGGCCTGCAACAGTGGGAGAACGAAACTATGATGCTTTTGCTGCAGAGGTTGACACTTTGGGCAGAATCAGACACCGAAATATTGTGCGCTTGTTGGGTTACTGCTCCAATAAGGAGCTTAACCTCCTCATGTATGACTATTTGCCAAATGGGAGCTTAGGGGAGGTGCTTCATGAGAAGAGGAAGAACCTCAACTGGGAGACTAGGTACAACATCTGTCTTGGAGCTGCACAGGGACTTGCTTACTTGCACCATGACTGTGTGCCTGCAATTTTGCACCGTGATGTTAAGTCTAATAATATTCTGCTGGATTCACGGTATGAGCCGTTTGTAGCGGATTTTGGCTTGGCCAAACTGATTGATGGAGCAAACTCCAAAGCCATGTCCAAAGTCGCAGGCTCATATGGCTACATTGCTCCAGGTCAGTGGGTGTACCACTCTTGTTGGTTATTCTTGTGCTTTGAGTTGTTTATCAGATATCACAAGGAAAGAGACCTCACTTTCAGTATGTTTTCTGCAGGAGATTTTAATTTCTCTTTCATAGGATTTATTTTGTTTGTTTATTTGTATGTTTTATTTGTGTGATGTTGCCAGTTGCTTCATAATGTTGGGTGTCAATCTAGTAGTGTTGTTATGTCATGTCAAATATGTGTATGTGGGTGTGTCATGTCATGTAGGAGATTCTATTTTATGTAAGATTTAATTTGTTTGTTTGTGTGTATGTTCTATTTGTGAGAATTTCTTAGTTGTGATAGTGTTGGCCACCAATCTAGTAGCATATGATAGTCAATATGTAGCTTGGATATGGAAAAGACATGGGTTCTAATTGGTGCAGGTTTGCATCATTGTGCAGAGTATGGATACACCTTGAAGATTACAGAGAAGAGTGATGTATACAGTTATGGAGTGGTGCTTCTTGAAGTTCTGACAGGGCGAAGGGCTGTGGACTCAAGGTATGGCGAGGGCTGGCACATAGTGAAATGGGTGCAAGACATGAACATGAATCCACAAGTGATTGCAATGGATGTGTTGGACTCTAGGCTCTGTGGGATGCCTGATGACTACATTCAAGAGATGCTGCAAACACTTGGGGTTGCACTCATGTGTGTAAATCAGACTCCAGCAGAAAGGCCAACGATGAAAGAAGTTGTGACACTACTGCTGGAAGTAAAGCAAGAACCTGAAGCAAACAATTCAAAGTTGTCACAACCGCTTGTGAAGCGCCCATCAAGTTCAGAACAATGCTAGCCCCTGTTGCTCCAACCTCTCTTAATATACTACATTTTATACCAAAGTGAAACAGGTGCACTCGCCCAGCATACATGACCACTATTCCAGTGCAACATGTCTGCTTGCAGTGTATTATTACACTCTGTCATTGCTTTACAGACAACCATGCCAGCTTCATGATCATCAACGCATCAAAATTTGCTGTGGGTTCCAGCTTCTCTCTCCAAGCATGATCCACCAAAGCTTTATCCTTCTCCATGCTTTCTGTGCAATTGACTTTTGAACCTGATTTTATTTTCTTCAGAAGGGAAGCAGTACTATAGAGCAGTTGATGCAGTATTCAGATGCGCCCAGGTAGTAGTACCATATCTAGATTTAAATTGAGATGAGTGTTTGGGGTAACCACCCTCACTTGACCTGGGTCCTGAACTGAAATGTTGCTGTATCCCCAACCTTGGGGCACTAGACCAAAATTGTGCCTGCAGAGGGTTGCAGCTGATAGTGGGAGTTTCAAAGAGATTTCCAATCAGTGCTATGTCCTCATGAGATAGTTCTACATAGCTAGGTGAAACTGTTTGCAGTAACGTAAGTTAGGCACACCTGCAGGACGAACTTGAAGCAAATCAGCACAAGAGAGCACCTTATCTACCACATTGCCATTATGATGAGTTGAGACTTACTTTGTTATTTGTGGCAAGCCAGGGTTTGGAACAATAGAGAAGGTATCCATTGAGATGAGGCATGCAATAGACACTAGTGAGAGAGACTAGCAAGTATATAGTTGTGGCCTCTTTTAACCCAGTCAGCTGTGCTTTGCAGACTTGTGAATATCTTTCTTATATCCTGTACTGATCTTTTGAAAATGGGGCTAAATTCCCTTTTTAATTGTACTACAGGTCTTTGTATTCTCCTAGTTCAGGGCAATATATCCCTGAATGCGGATTGCCCTGAATATTGTGCTTTTGCACTCTTTTGGCCATTACTGCCTACAAGTTGTAGTCAACAACCTACTGGGTGGTATGGATATAAGTAGATTTGACAATATAAGTCGAATTTGTTTGCTAAAGCACCTCACAGTAACAAACTGTGGGGTACTTTGACGTCAGATTTGCTTTGTACCTTGCATTGAGGAAGTGTGGAAATAATGCATCTCCAATCATTTCTGGAATGGAAGAACACTTTGCAAATGGCAGCAACAATCTAATCCATTACAAACAAGGTTTATAGCACCACTTTCCTTCGGGAGGAAAAAAATGTGTCTATCTGCACATTTGTGATGGAACAAAGAAACATGTAACATATGAAACATTGTACAGTATTCTGAACTTGAGCCCAAGTTGAGTCACCCAGATTCTGAAAGGTTTCTCTCCCCCTTGGAGTGGAAACTGGCAAGGAAAATCCACTGCTGTTGCTACTCACATAGTTCCAAATGACCCAATGATCAGCACAACTTGATCTTCAAGCTCCACTCCTGCTCTTGCACATGAGGGCACACAATATGTTGGGAAATCATGACCACCAGAGTTGTGTCCTAGCTAGGGACTTCTCAATCATCTTCACGTGCCCCCAAAATATTTCACTGTCTGAATGACTTCCGCTTCTCTAGAAACCACAGTTCTGTCAGCGAAGTAGTCATTCTCTCTATCAGTGAAACTCCCATCTCTAAACACATCATTCCAGTTTGCATAACTTTGAGGGCCTAATCTAGTATTGATTGATAAGCATGAAAAAATTGACTGAAGTACTGTTAACCTCTGATCAGACAATAAAGTAGCTGAGAAATCATGTGAGCATTGAGCATGAGCAAGCATGGAGAATAACATGAGTAGATATGGCCACACTTACACAGCTGGTCATGAGGTCAAACCACTAATTGGTCATGGTAAAATACTACTAATATAACAAACCCAGCAACAATGGAAGCATAGGAGTTCTTGTTAGGATACACCACCAGTCATCTCACCAGAGGAACTGTAACCCTAAGAGCTTTAGAGTCCATGGGGGAAAAATGGGCAACAAGGTTGTCACCAAAAAAGAAGGATAGTAAACTAATTGCAGCACTCCCTCCATCTCCATTACAACATGACCAGCATTATGTTGACATCATGTTTACCCTCTCAGCTGCACAACCTCTTATGCAAATAGCAACATACATTTCAGCTAAGTTGAATGCAAGTTATAGTAGAAACCCAATCTCCATTTTAATCTATGGATTCGGTGTGGATCAAATCCCCCCAATTCTCTCATGGCTACCCTGGCCTTTTGTGGGCATAAGAGACACATAGCTGAACATGCTCAACCTAAAAGCATTCCCATATTGTCCCATCAGTCTCTTTAATGAATACCCCAACACTCCTGTTTCCAATAATAGGTTTTTGAATTCTTGCCTTCTATGCCTGAAGTAAATCCCTTACCTTGGAAGGAACAAAAGGTTGTTCAACAATCTTTCAGATTCTTACATCATACATTAGCACTTTGTAATTTAGGCTTGCCACAATTTTTGGGATTCTTGCATCATTCACCACCACAGTGTTAAAAAAAGGCTTGCTACAATTTATAGGATTCTTGGATCATCCACCACCATTATATAATATAATGTTGCTAATATGCAAACTATACTCTAAACTGAAAAGTTTCAAATACAAGAAAATTGAAATGCAAACATGGATGAAGGAAATAAACACTAAATGCAAATGTTATGTGGTGATGGAAATGAAATTGGATTCTATAAGCAAAGGTTTGGAAGAAAACATTAATTGATGCTCTAGAAGTTGAAGAAAGAAAATTAATTGATGCAATGCAAGCTTGAATGAATAAAATAAATCACAAATGGGAGTTTGGTGTGGAGGTGGAATTATGTGAATTTTGCAATAAGGATTTAGGAAAGAACACTAAGTGATGCACTAGATTTCAAACAACAAAAATGTGAGCTTTTGCAACCCTAAACATTTGTAGAAACACAATTATAAATAAAGTACAAGGCAAGCATGCATGAAGAAGAGTAAACTTCCATAAATGGAATATGCATTGGACTATTTAGACATACTAAAACATATACAAGTGTAGAAGAAGAATGAAATGAAAGATGTATACTCTTGTTGGGTTGGGTTTGTTGCAATGTTTGGTTGTGGTGTAGCAAAAAAAAACAAGAAAGGAAAAAAAACTCATATGTCGTATGGTTTGGTCATGAATTCATGTAAGAGTTCATTGCTTCAACTTGCATTTCACTTAATATAAACATCTACTTACAGATCGAACATTGAAATTTTATGTTTTTAAACTACAACTAAACTACCATCTAAATTCTATAAGATCTAGTGGATCACATCACTCTTGAACTATCAAGTGTTGCTTTTGGCATATGGATTTGCAATTTTCATTTTAACCCCAATTTAAAATACCAACAAAAAAAAAATGTGATTTCCCAATTGCCATGGCCCATATGTGTTTTTTTTCAGAAGTTTTGACAAGAAAGACTTATTGTCACCCACTGAATCACCCATTTCAACCATCAAATTCCAAATTGCACAACAACTTACCACAGATATGAAAAAACAACAATTTCACACTTGGAGTTCCCAAAGATTCAAGTTTCACTTCCTTTTACCCACATCAATTTCCATACACTCAACTTCTTGGTTCTTAAGCATGCAAATTTAAGAATATCATGCCAACTCAAACAAGCTCTTTAATCACCTAATGTTCTTCATCAACTCCACCATCACTTGCCACATTAATCATGTTTTTGCCTAATTCTCTAAATCCTTTAACTTTTTAACAGAAATTTGATCAATCAAAAGATGAGAAGACCTTTCCTACAACCACTAATAAAAAATAGTTAAAACTTTGATATCAAACTTTTTAGGAAGGTAATCAATTCTAAATTATTAATGTAAACTCCAATATCCAAATATTATTCCCTTCTTTCACACCATATGGATCTATTGCTTTTAACTTCCCCTTATGTTTCATTGTCGTATCTACTCCTAAGAAGTCCTACATTAAAATTGAAATGTATTAAACATATATTGTCATCAAATAACATGTGTGTCTATTGCAATTCTAAGGTAGAAGACCCACTATAGCCACTTTTAGAATTTTCACATACATGGAGTTGTGCACTAGACTGCTACTTGAATTAAATGTTTGGATAGTCAAGATCAAGTATACAAACAGGTATGAACTACAAACCTTGAACCCTAAACCTATGATAAAAACAAATGTAAAGGCTTATTTGAAAGGATTGATGACCAATGTTTTGCATTGAAAAACCAAATGCTTGTGAATTGGTGTGGGCCAAGGTAGCAATAATGGGTGACTGAGCTACATGTTGATATAATGAAATAATTCACACCAATTCTTCACATAGTTTGTTTGGCTTATTGCCCAAACCACTCATGTCTAAATTTGAAGGCACAACCTTTGTAGATGATACATCTTATTATGAACTATCCTAAGTGAAAACATGTTGAGGACGAATGTTAATTTGCAAAATATTCTTGTTATTGAAGGATGACTTGATTGCATTGTAATCCTTAGATTTTCCCAATTTGGTAGAATAAAAATGAAACAAACATCAATAACCTAAAATGACACATCATCTTGACACAATGGGCAACATTCAGTGCACTGAATCCCCTTTTAATGAACCACAATTTTGACGTTGTTCAAAAAATTCAAATGTGGTCATGTGTTTTTAACTCTTTGGGTGGGCTTCCAACATTGCTTAATATTTCATCTTGTATGATGACATTGATAACATCTAGTTGAATTCCACAAGTTGAATAAATAATGCGACCAAAAGTTTGTTAATATATTGTTTGGAAATAACAACATAATTAAAATTCAATCAATATTGCATTTGATGAGCTAGTGGTATCAAGGTATCAAGTTCAATACAATAATAAGTTTCAGGATACACCTCGTCTTGAAGAGCTACTTCAAGTTCTTTGTTGATTACTTGTCAATATCTTGTTTAATAATAATAGCATAATTAAGATTCAATTAATATTGCATTTGATGAGTTGGTGGTATCAAGGTATCAAGCTTAATACAATAATAAGTTTTAGAATACACTTCATCTTGAAGAGCTACTTCAAGTTCTTTGTTGACTATTGTCTACAAAGCAACTCCATGGTTTATTTCAATGCCTATATTTACACCAAAATATGAAGATTATGTAGTTTTTTCAATCTAAATTGTGTTGACTACAACTGAACTTATTATACTAAAGGTAAACTAATTGTACCAATAGAAAAAAATTCAGTTTCACTTGTAAACATCAAATATTCTTCATCATTTGTGATGTCATTTTGATGATCAAAACATAGTAAAATTTCTAGTCTTTTCAAATTAGTGCCCAAATGTTTTATCGCTAATATAGTTCTAACATTACCATTTCCCTATATTTTAATCATGTTATTTCCCTATTCATGCGCTACTTTGGCATCCATGAACCATGGTCTACCCAACAACATGGAATAATTAAAATCTACAACAATGTTCTATAAGACTATGAATGTGGCTATATATGGTATACCATGCACATACGTTTTCAAATCTCTTATCAATCCTACTAGTTTTGTGGGGGTTTGATTTGCCATCCATAAATTATAGGGTGCAAGTTTAAGTTTAAATAACTTTAATTTAATTTTGAATTATTAAGTGATGATATTTTTTCCTAACCCACCATCCAAGAATACATCAACATCAATAGTGTTTTCCTTATTTAAACTTGGATAACAACCATGTGATTGTCTATAACAACTATTGTTATGCCAATATTAATTACTACAAATGTAGTCAACTTATTAATAATGGGTTAAGTATTGATTTGTTGTTTATTTTATTTCAATTTCTACCACAAATATTTTTTTAGGTTTGGTGCAATTTTAAATAATTGTCCAAGGTTTAATGTATAACTAGTTTCCAACATATGTTTATTGATATCCTAAAATAATTCCTCTACGAATACGAGCTTGCTTGGAAAGGTAGATAATAATGATGGATAATGAAATTTTGATAGTAGGGGAAAAAATGATGATGGGACTAAAAAAAAAATTTACTTAATTTCTAATCATTTTCATTAACAATGAAGGATTTTTTTTTAAATACCATCATTGGGTGTTAAAAAAAACCTCATTGTTGTCAATGACACTATATGTAGTTTGTGAAAGACTAGGGCACCTTGAAAAAATATATATATAACCCCATTGTCATCAACAACATTAGTTAAATTTCAGGAAAGTTGTGACATCCTTTTTAAAAAAAAGAAAAAGCAATCCCCCCATAGTTGTCAACAACAATTATAAATAGGTTTAAAGGACGTTGTGGCACCCTTGGAGAGGGGGGCAACAAAACTCCATTGTCATCAACGACACTAGATCAATTTGCCTAGCAAAAAAAAATTTAAAAAGAAAAAATTCTTAAATATTTTTGTAATTTAAAAAAAAAAAACAAGGACCATGAGGTGGATGTTAGCATAATAATAATAATGTAGTTCAAAAAATATTTAAAATAATGTCATATTAAACCATAATCATTAAATACATTTATAGTGGAATTTACATTATATTATTCAACAAATGTTATATCATATACAATTAGAATATGCTTCATGAAACTTTAATTAATGAAAATTATTTAAAAATTTTCATTGATAAAAACTTAATGATAAAATAAAACATGCATCGATAATTTTGATGGAAGTTATATTTGTTGAAAACATGTAAATTCAATTTTTTCATCCATACATTATATGAATGAAAAATTCATCCATCCATCATTCATCCATGACAAAAATGAATGTTTACATTCATCCTTATGTTTGTTTCTAAGTTTACTTGTGCAACATTCATCTTGTGGCTAAATTCTTGCGTTTTACTTACATGTGCAAAGGGGAAAATCTTTATCATCCCAAGTTCCAACTTCAAGCTCCAATCTTAGGCCTCTAAGCTCATGCAATAACTTGCTTCATAGCAGAAGTAGTGGAAAAATTGCACAACTATCATTGGTTGGACAAAAACACGCTTAGAAACATTAAACTTCATAATCCTTAAAATCAAATACTAGAAAATAATAATACCCAAAAAAGTGGAGATACGAAAACTCGCCCCATTTGAGTTTCTTGACTCTTGTAATGAGTTTTGCAACTGTATGCAAAGTATGCTCCCTCCAAAATGATTACACAATGGACGTTACTACCCCTTAGGCTTTCAATCAGAGTTGTTCATCCATTCATTAAAGCCATAGGATTCAAAACCTATATTTTCATACTTTGCTTCTCTCTTTTGTTCCATAAGATATTATGTATGTTGATATTGGGCAAGATGTATTTTGTAGGCAGACCAAGATTCACTTCTATCTATTAGCTACTTCCAAGCCTTGTTCAATAGACGCAAAGTACTAAAGAACATTGCAATTTGATATCGCCATGGAGAGATTTCAAAGTAAAGGGGCAAATGTTTTCCAACAACAAATCATTGAGCAAATCATTCAAAAATTGTCCCATTGCAACTTCATCACCTTAATAACATTTGCAAGCATTCTCAACAAACACATTTGCTTCTAACCTCAAAAGTTGCAAGCTCACTAGAAATTCTAAGCATGTCATGGGTGGTAGCTTTGAGTGTAAGTCTTCATAGGCACATGTAGGAAGACTAATTGTTAGATCAAACTTTCTGACAAAATGGAAATTATAGGAGTGCATGGCCAATGGGGAATATTTTTTGGGCTTTGTTAGTTCACATTTAACACTTACCTTATGATGGCCCTAATGAACACCATCTTCAAATATTGAAAATCAATAGTCCCTATTAATTATGGCCCTACTTGTTTACTTCCTTTTCTACTTGAACAAGGTAATGTACTTGTGGGCTTCAATTTTTAGTTACAATTCAATTTTTTTTTTCTAGAAACAAGTTATGGTGGCTCCTTGATTATGGTTTACTAGTTCTGAAACATAATCATTTCCCCAATTTGGATTTCAATAAGTAGGTTGAAAGTAGATTTGAATGAAAATCCTGATTTTGTGGTTTAGATCTATTTTCATCCCACTTTGTATCCACATTGCCACAACTTGATAATATACAATGGTGCACCATAATGCATATGTAGGCCTCCTTTATATTGGTGTTCTATGCTATATGGACCTACTTGCACTCAATTTTTTAAAATCGAAAAAAACTATGTGTTTCATTTAGTAGAATGAAAGTAGAATGAATCTTTGGTTTCATTTCAATTTTTTTCATAAAGTACAAATCATGTAAAGCCCCTTACAACAAAGGTAGGATTTTGCAAAGTTATGTGATGTGGTGTTTATTAAACTAGAATTCTGCTTTCAAGAACAAAAGTGATCTCATTGAAGGATGTGCATTATATGATGTATCTATTATAATCTTCTAAAACATATGTTTTATAGCACATTATTAGTATGTTGGGGGTTAGAATAATACTTTCATGTTAGTGAAAGGTAATATAGAGATTGTACCAACTATCGGGGCAAACATACATGTACTTGTGTTTACACACACATATAATAACTTGTTTTCTGCAAGATTTAAACACTTAGTACATACCTTTGATTTTGTAGCTAAATTGAATATGTGCAACTCAAGGCATGGTGTAGGGGTTGTACAAATGGGTAATTTGATGAATAAGAAACAACCTATGCTAAAAGGGAGGCACAAAGGTTGGAGAAAAAAACAACACAAGAGGCTACCAAGAAAACATAATGGAATGGTAAAGTTTTCCTTTCAACATCATGTCATATTTGTAGGCCTCAACTAGAAATGAATTATTGGAAGTTGCAAATTGATGGCATTTAATTTCACATGGATATTGAATTATGTTTGTAATATGTGTAGGTTGGAAAAGGAAAGGGAACATAAGCGGAAATCACATGCTGTATTGTCAGAAGCAAGATCTTACCAAAATGACCAACTTGCACCCTCTTGTGCCATGCTTGAAGTAGGTAGAATTTCATCTATTGATGCACCCTATAGGATCCATAGGTGGAAAGAATGTCGGTCATTTGCTAAAACATTTGTGATTAATTTAATTCAACACCAAGCACATGTTTAATGAAAACAAGAGGAAAGACAACATTGCATAAAGTGTTTGAACATGATATGGTTCAATTAGACTTGCTAGAAATTGCCCAAAAAGCCAAGGATGCAAAGAGGTTATGTAAGGTTTTTGAGAGTGTCAAATTTGCCTATGTTCACATGGCTACAAACAGAAGTAATGAGAATGTGGTCTATCAAAATGCATTGCTTTCTGTTGTTGTGTCTAGTAAGCATAAAGGTTCCCAAAGTTTTATGTCCAAAACTATTGGTGTTAGTAGGTATTCCTTGAAGAAGGCCATTGTTAGACGAGTACATGTGGACCAAATTGGGGAGAACATTTGGGGGGGGGGCTTCCTCGAAAATGGCGATGTGATGTGCTTGATGAAAAGGACTACAACTTCATCAAGGATTGATGAAATACAACAACAACAATCTCACTGAATAAAAAGGATGTTAAGAGGAAAAATATAAACACAAAAACATTTTGAGTAGCATACCACCCATTGCTTACAAGAATCACAGGTACTTGAATTTACAATTTCACCATTTAGCTACATGTGTGATGCTTGTTAAAGATTTCCTAATTTTGAAGCTCAAGCAATGGGGTACTTGATTTCAAATATTGTTTATTTGCAAGGAAATAATGTGGTAGTAAGGGCTTAATTGGCAAGACGTGAATGTAGTAGTGGACAATGAGATCCTTCTAGCTACCTACTTATATCTACTATTCTATGGTGACTAATACTTGTACATGCATTTAGTTTTCTTGCATGTTCAATCTCTTATGTCACACTAAGTATATTTGGGGTCAAAATTGTACAAAATATTTGTTTAACATTTGAGGTAAATGTGGAACTCTTATTTGTACTTGTTAGAACTTATAATATTGCACTTGCATCTACTTGCAAGTGTCTGATGTTACTTGTAGTACTGTGATCTTATTTGTTTCTCTAGAATAAATTAGTAGTCATAGTAAGTGTCTACCTTCATTTGTGATTTGTAAAACATGTTGTCTATTGCTTCCTACTTGGAACTAGGTAAGCAAGTACTTGTTCGAATGGTTTTACTTGTATGGCTCTAGTGTTACTTGTTGTTTTAATAGTATGTGGTAGTCATGGTAAGTTTGTAGCTTCATTTGTACCTATCATGATATTATTCTACTTGTGTGTTACTAAAAATTAATTAGTGGGTACTTGTTGGGTGTGGTTTTACTTGTTGTTTTAACTATACTATGGTACCCAAGTTAAATGTACATACCTTAAGTTGTAGTTGACATCATATGTATTCTACTTGCGTGCTACTAAAAACTAAATGTTGAGTACTTATTTTAGGGGTTTTTGGACTTGTGTAGTTATAATGTTACTTCCTAGATTACTAACAACATAATTTATTGTGCATTACAACTCAAGTGGTATGTTTGTACATGTTAAATTATGTCATGTACTTCCATTCACATGACCTCTAAGCGCTTGGTAGTTGCTAACCAATTGCCTATTCTACTTACAAGACCTTTGTTGTTGCTTACTATTTTAGTAGTGTATATTTGTTTAATCTTTTAAGACCACTATTCTAAAATATTGAATTTTAATTAGAGCCTAGAACTTGATACATACTTGGTCTAACCTAGTGTGGCTATTTATGTGCTATGAGTAGTTGGATTTCTACACTTGGTTTTTGAAGGAGCATTCTAACTACCAAATCGGGCTATGAACATTTGAGAAATTTAAACCATACTATGTGAGGAGACTAAAAGAACGGAATACTTGTGCCTACAAATATCATGTTGAAATGGTAGAACTAAAGCATGGGTTTAACAATAAGTAATCTACAACTAAAGGCATCCATGGTCAAAATTGCAATTATGATTGTGATATTTGCCAAGGTAGTCTTCTTGGTCAATGTAGTGCAGACCACTGCCAATTTTCTAGATTAACAGATTTGTGGACCTTAATCCTTTACCCTCCTCGTGATTCACAATGGCATAATTCAACCTATCTAGCAAGGACCTACGCATAGTGTGGAATTAACATGTTGATCACATGTCCCTTCGAGGAGATCCAGGACTTGCACTAAGCTAATGTAGTGGAAATGTTATGAATTGGTGAAACATGGAAAGACACACAATGGGGATGATTGTAAGGTATTCTGATTGCAATATAATGAAACTATAACACATTATTTCCTTGAATACTTTAAGCCTAAGTTGTCCAAATTTGTTCTCCACAACCATGTGGCTTGGTTCCAAGAGGAACAATACAAAACTTGCTTACAAACATTTCTAGAGACATTAGTTATGTTTGTTGTGGATTTTGTAGAAAATTACACATTCCAAAAGTACAAGGAGGTTCAAGAAATGTATTGGCTTTCCTTTCAACTGACAATTTTAGTTCATATTTGCTACATGTGGAATTTGACTTATATTGCCAACACATATTGTGGTGAGAACAAACTACTTATTGAATACCATTACTTCATATCAAATGATGTGGAACATGGCACACTTTTCATAGAACATTGTTTTGAGCAACATTAGACCCACTTTATGACATGTGGCATCTACCCTAATGAACACATAATGTGGTCAAATGGTTGTGCCGCATAGTTCAAGTCTAGACGGATGTGGTTTCACATTGCTAGGTAGTGCCAACCCTAGGACCATACTCCAAATTGTCTTAATTTTAAGTGAAGTAGGCTTTAGGTCCATATAGCTTTGAATGATTGCACCTTGGTTTTTGGTGCAGGTATGAATCCAAAACAAAAGATGCAATACACCTACACAATGGTTGTAGGATGGTCTAGTCCTATTTTGGGCCAGGGCATGGCAAAGGAGTGCATGATGGTGTTAGAGTTGTTCTTCAACATGAAATTAGAAATGAACAACTCAATATGGATGGAAGGAGGTTTAATGCATTACTGATGTGGTGTCATTTTGTGAAAAGAGATGCAAGAACATCTTGCATACCCTAATGCAAGGCAACAAGTTGCATGCTTCTTCCATCTAGTTAAACCTAATGATGTGGACATAAGTGTAATGTGGGGTTGCAAAAACATAATAAGAATTTGCTCTTTACATTCTGTAACTTTAGTATCCCCTAGAGATGTCACTTTGTTGAAATTAAAGGACCTTGCATGTTTTTGTCCTAAATGCATGGATGATAACCCAAATTTTTGTGAGAATAAAATGCATGTGTAGCCATGGAAGCTACATATTTTAGAGCTTATAAACCTCACACAAGTTAATTTTAATTTCAACATATTTGTTCTTGAACTTGCATTGATTACTTTACAACTTTAGTGCACCATGCATTAAGGTTAGTTAGGTTTTAGATGTCCCAAATTTTGTCACCATCCGTTGATGCTAATGGCTTTATATACAATGTTTTGATAGGTTTGAAACATCATGTAAGACATGGATAACTCCAATCCAAATTCTGATGACTTAGACACATATGATGAAGGTTTTGAAAGTGAAGCAACAAAGGTGGAGGTGGGTAATAACTTTGCAATTATATTTGATGAACTAGAGAATGGTGACCCATTCTATGTGATATTGTGTGATTAGGCATTACATGAATTCAAGGCAACATTTGAAAATGACCAGGGAAGCGCATGGTATCCATGTGAGATGCTCTTACATGGTGTATGGTACCACCATGTACCAAGTGAACAAGGCCAAAACACCTCTTATAGGTTACTTCATGATGTTTCTCCAACATTTACATATTTCCACCTAATTTTGAAGTCCAAAATTACAATGTTGCTTGCTACCACAAGGAAGTGGAACCCATGGTTTTCAATGCCTTTAGAGGTTAGGGAAAGCCTCCTAGCTGCAATAGAAAAGTAACAAGACTATAGTGAACTCTGAACTGTCAGAAAAATGCTAAGATGCATGATCAAATTCACATCCATCCTTAGTTTTTTGTGCAAGTTAATACATGTCACAACCCTAGCTTTGGGTTTGTGACCAAGGCAAGGGCTTGCAAAGGTGTGGGCCAAGAAAAAGCCTAGGAGTCACATTTCATGCTCCAAGGAGTGCAAGAGAGTGTGAGGGAATGAACCCCCACATTCCTTAATGAACTCCCATTTTGGGAGTTGGAGTCCCAATGGATTTCCGAATCTTCAAAGGGCGATTGTAGGAGTCAAAATTCATTGGATTGAAAACTTACTTATATTATTGAAAAGATTTCAAAACCTAGATGTCTAAAATGAGCTTGCATGACCCATTTGAATACTTAAAACCCAAGTTATGGCCAAAAGAAGGACTGGAAATCGAATTGCCAATTTGACTCCCAACCACTAAAAGTTAGGAATCGCTGCAATTCCCTTGTGCACAGGTGGCATGCTACATACTGTTGGAAAGTTCTTGATGAAGGCTATAACATTGCTTTGGACCTCACCTCAATCGAAGGTGTGCACACAAAGTTATAGGCCTCCAAAGTTATGGGAGTCCTAAGACAAAATGTTATTTAAGTGCTAGCCCCATGGCCAAGCATAGAGTATATTATAAGGGGGAAGGTGGTGGCTTCCCCCAAGTCCGCGTTGTGGTGAGTCTTGTGAGCCTGTGTTTACCTGTGGTTCGTCTGTGCACCAAAAATGCTCCAACTATGCACTAACCAACTTGTTGTTTAATTTGTGCAGGTCCATGTGAGTAATTGAATTACTTGTCAATCTTCCTAGTCCCCATCTTGGAGCTCCAACACGCCTCTCTACCCCTGACGTGCTACGAGCTAAGGAGTGTGCCCCGATTCCTTAATCTTCCGTTGTTTTCACACATGGATCACCATTGGTAAAGGATTGATCTTCATAACCACCTGAAATGTTCCTTATTGAAAATGACTCCTTTATAACCTTTGAATCTTCCAATTGAGCTCTTAGAATTGCACAAACTATTTTTACATACTTTTTGACGTCTACAACATATTGACAATTTGCCAAAACAACCAAAATGGATGCCCCTTGACTAACTACCATTAAGGCTTGGATTCATTTCATCAACTCCAATTAATTCACATAGAAAAACTACAATATGTTGGACTCAAAACAATAGGGAAATATAATTATGTGAAAACCTACATCTTTAAATAATGTTTTATATTTTTCATGAACAACATGAAAACATAATCCCCATGTCAACATAGCCTAAATGGAACTTGGTCAAAATTTATGCTACATAGTCATTTAAGTCAAATGCACTTTATAAACATGGATTCAAAAGAAAAAGTTGTATTCCCATGTTGAACATTTGATACATACCACAAAGGCACAAAATTTGAGATTCAAAACATGGGTATTGACGCGCTCCCAAGCTCCTTGATAGATTCAAATGTAAGTCTAAGGATAGAAAATGGCCATTTTACAATTGATTCTTGCAATTAATTTTTAGTCACATGTGACATTTGCAACTAAAATTTTAATAGTCATGTTGGACAAGTCGCATGTGACACTAGTCACAAATGACAAGGAATTTTGGATGAAAGAAAAAGTCAACAAAATACACTTTCATCCTTTGATTGATCATATACATATTATCACTTGCAACTAGGATGTGGCTTTTTTGGTGCACAATGGAAACATGTTATGTGTTACCACATGTCCCAACTTTTGATAATTAAAAGTAATTTAATATAATTTTGAAATAACTTAAAACGTTTAATTTTTATGTTTGGATGGTTTTATATTGTGACACATGGTGCAATAGAAATTTTTCATGTGACATATAAATTGAATTTGTGAAACTAAATATAAATCAGTATTTAGGTATGTACGTTGAACTACCTACCTACCCATCTAAGCCAAACATTTATCTAAATAGGACCTACTTATCTACCTAGGCCAAATACATATTTAGGTAGGTAAGTAGAAAGGTAGGTAAATAAAGTGTAAATACATCGATATTTATATTTTGTTAAGCCTTTTTCGTTGGCCCATTCCATATGCCCATGTTTTTAAATATGAAAATTTAAGACAAAACACCTTGTCTATATACTTTTCAAAATGAAAGTGAAACTGAAAACATATGGGATAAGTTTTAAAGTGCAAGTAATTTGAAACTAAAAAGTTTATCCCATATTTTTATTTTCATTTTAATTTTTGTAAATTGTATAATTAAATAGGTGAGTGATTAACCAACTAACTAACTAACTAATTAATGAACTATCTAGTTAACAGATAAATTAACTAACAAGATTACTAATTAATTAATAAACTTGCTAATTAGTTAATTAATAATTAAAATATGACTTAATTATTTATTTAGAGTAATAATCATCAATAATTATTAATTACATAATAATATAATTAAATAATTAATTATGTTATGAATTATTATTAAATATGAATAAATTTAATAACCAAATAAAATTTTAAATTTTAAATATATATTAATTATAATGATTTATCAACCAATTTAAGTAACTAATAATTGGTTAATATTAAAATAACTACTAATATTAACTAATTAATTCATTTTTAATGAAATAAATTAGTATAATAACTGAATTATTTAGTAATTAATAATTAATAATTAATAATTAATAAATATTTTTAAAAGTCTATAATATAATTAAAACCTAGTTTAAGCCTAATTATTTTATTATAATTATTCCCAATATTTTTTCATTTTTATAGTTAATAATAAAATATCATTGTAATTATTTAGTAATAAAAATAACATTAATTGAATTATTACTGTAGATAAGTTGTAGCCAAGGCTACATATTTTATTTTTATTATTCGTATTATTACTTTGCTTACTATAGTTATTTATGAAAAATAAATATTTTATATTTCTATTAAATATATTTTCCTTTGAAATTAATTTAATAATACTGATAATAATTTCAGTATGCATAATGGTTTGAATTTCTGGAATTATACTATTATTTTTCCTATCATACTTATATCAACATCATCATCATCATCATCATCATCATGTAATAAATTAAAATTAGTTTTAGGTTTTTTTCAAAGATTATAATAAATTTTTATTTTTAATTATATGTAAGTTATATATAATATAATAATAATATCATTTGTGATAATTTTATGCAGTATAGTAAAATAATTTGGATAAACTTGTAAGATGGGCACAATATATTTAATAAATATCTTACATAAAATTTCAATATACTAAAAATATAAACCTATTGTAACAATAATATTGAGGCTATTTATGTTAATAATAATATTTGAATACGCATGTAATATGGTTGTTCATGTACATTCAAAATATACATTTGTAAATCTAATATATGAAATTATATTTCCTTAGAATACACAAAATACAACTTTATGTGTATTCCTAGGGCTGCAACTATATTTTTTTGTCTCGTTTTTTTTAGTTGATGCATTCTTTTTTTAAAAATTTGTAGTTCTTGTTTCTTGCAGGTTGTTAGAGTGTCGTTTATCACAAGCCCTGCTGCTTCTCCATTTAAGAAACTAAGTAATTTGAAAAACTGCTCTTGTTGAAAAATTGCATAATTTGAAGAATTGATTATGTTGAAAAGCTACTTGTGTTAGAAATTTGTGAAAATTGATAAACTACTTGTGTGAATTGCATTGCGATACTTCTTACATTTCAAAACTTATACATCTTTGAAATAAACTTTCATTAAAAAAAAAATTGGTTCCCATGTAATATCTTTCATTGAAAAATTACATTGCATATAACATCACCAACATAATGAAAGTTTCCAAATAAGATTTCCACTATTTTAAAGTTAAAAATGGAATAGTGGTTTTACTATATAATATAGCTTGTCCAAACCAAAATTTTGATGCAAATTGTTCTACATTGGCAATTATGTAAACACCAACATCAAGTCTTCAAATGAGTTTCTAGTTTGAATTTGGTTTTAGCTTATCAAAATCAAACTTGTGTTTCACATTGCAATGCCCCTCACTAGCAACCTTTGCCAAAGGAGCCACAACTAAATCTTGACCACATGAGCTAGACTCTAGCATTTGCACACACTTTTCAGATAATTAATTCGATTTAAAATTTAAAAATCGTTTTTTGATTTTAAAATGACAACATGGGAGAAAATGATGATGATTATGCAATATTGGGCCATGTACAACATGACAAACTCCACCTTTAGGCCCAAACAACTTAAGACACATGAAATAGATTGACTTGCCATTTGGTGATGTAACTAATTGAAATTATTTCTACAAAAAGATTGAAAGATGAAGGGGCCAATATTAGTGCTTTGATAGTGCCTTGTGAGTTGGTCGCCAACATGGTTGGGCTTTCATTCTTCCACCACATAACAATAATGAAGTTTGGTGACAAATCATCATCACTCTCTTCAAGGCTTCTTGCCATGCAGCTGGTTTTGGATGTAGCCCCAAACCCAAAAAAATCAAAATGTCAATGACAACACACATTTGCCAAGAACTATGCATATTGTGGATGTATTAGAAGAAGTTCCAATCTTTTAGGTGTAATTAGTCTCCAAGATTGGGATGAAATGGAACTAGGATGCAATCATCAATTTTAATGTCATGTAAAACCAACATGCATACCTTGTCATACAATAAAGACCTCATTCAAGTCCCACTTCCAAATGCAATGTATTCATTATTGACAAACAACCCCACAAAGTTTTTTTCATTTGTATGGCCTTGCAATGTTTGTATTTGCAAACCCAAAGCTCATAAAGTCAACTTTAAATTATGCACAAAGATTTTGAGATTTGGTTAATATTGCTTAAAACTTTTGTATGAAAAAACACAGGAGGCCCATCCAAGCTCAATGTTATAATGTACAATCAGTGCTAATGGGCACCATGACATTCAATGACTTGGGTTTTGAATCTAAATGACCCAAATCTAACATGAACATGGCTTCTAGATGTGGCACTAATCAAGTTTTTAAAAAATAACTCTTTAGCAACTCCGAAATAGATGAAGCATAAATGTAGTATGAGGACACAATAAAGGCTTAATAGAATCCAATTAAACTTTTGCCAATAGGCGAAATTGCAACAACAACAGTAAAAAGAAAACTTGAATAAGTGCCAAAGGTGGTGGTGTTTTCCTCCTATTGCTACAATCAATGCACTTGTGTTGTTGTTGTTGTTATTTGCTAAAATTGTTAGTAGCACTAGTAATGCCATGAAATTATTGCAAGTTAATCTCATAAATGATCTCCAATTTGTTGATGTAGATTTGATGGTCCACATGTTGATAAATCTAAAATTTTGTTGTCGATTTCTACCAATTCCTATAACTCCCACACAACATGAAAAATTGATGATTTGACACCATCTATTAATGTTATTGATCATCAACACAATAAACCCAACAAAAAGCTGCAACAACTATAATTGTAGTTACATCTTCCACTTGATGTTGTTTTCCATAACACTTTATGATCATGCTCCACTTCCTTTCCTTGTCTTTCTACTTTTTCTTGTTTCTGTTCTCTTACTCCTTATACAAGAGCCAAAAACATCCAAATTGCAACAAATCCTTATTGTTTTACACAACCCTACAACCCAAAACCAAAAAATAAAATAAAATTATAAAATTAATCTAGCTATCACGATTGTAGACACAACACCCGCCAAAAAACAACTCTTAAATAACATAATATACCATTTTACTTATATCATGAAATTGATTTTTTTCATCAAAAGCAACCTTGGATCCAATGATGACCAATAAGTTGCAAATTTTGATTATTGTCAACAAAGCTTGAATTTTTGTGTCATTCTTATTTCATGCAGTTGTTTGTGTTTGAAGGTTTTCAGATTTCCATTTCACATTCTCCACTTTGTGTTTGACAAAAGATTCTCATTGTGTTGTGGTTTTCAAACTCATCTTGTCTACAATTTCAAATATTTGCATTGTTTTTTGGATTTTTTTTTAACCACACAACAATTAGCCATCAAGGGAACCACATCTTCCATTTTGTTTTTAACAAGGGATTTTTATTGTATTGTGGTTTTCCATTTTTGTTTAAAATCTCAAATACATGCTTTTGTTTCTAGATTTTCCTAAATCGTGTTGTTTTTAACCATCAAGCTTCCTTCCTTAAAATTCTTCATGCGTCCTTTTGCCTTGCAAAAAGTTTTCATTTCAAGCCCCAAGTTATCTTAGATGTTGTGACATTGCTAAGAACAAATTGGAGACCAAGGACTTGCATAAGGGGTGGAAAGCTTCATGAGATGCTATGACATGGCCAAGAACAAAATGGAGAATGAAAACCTACACAAGGGGTCAGAAGCTTGATGAAAAGAAGTTGAAATTTCAAGTTTTATAAGAAAAATAATTCATTTGAAGCGTTAAGTTTCCGTTTCAAACAAAAGACATTTTCCTAATTGATTTGATGAATTTTTTACCTCAATTTTTGTAAGAACTTGTGCAAGGATGCAACAAGGTTATTCCATGATAGAATTTAGTATTAAAAATCACCAAAAAAGGATGGAAAACTCTCGTTTCCAAGTTTAAGTATGCTTCATTATTTTTTGCCATATGGGATGGAAAATGATCCATAGTCATGTGCCCCCAAACAACTAAGGCAACTCCAATGTGATGCCTCTCAAGAAGAAATATTGTCTTTTTCCACTACCCAAATTCATTGGATTTTCAATGAAATGGGATAAATTTGAGTGTTGTGCAAATTGTATGGTTTTGGTAAAAAAGGATTAATTGATTATGACATTTTTAATGAAATTTTTTTAGGTATTTTAGATAATCACATGTTGCACTAGATAATTTTTTATTTTCAAATTATGACATGGATATATAAGGTCCCAAGTTAATATGATGTGAAATAAAACACCATGTCATCATACAAATTCTTTTGGTTCTTTTTTCGAATCATGGAGTCACAGGTTGTATTTTTTTCATGGCATGCCATGACAAAATTACATGCAATGATTTTTTTTTAAAATTTTGGTTTTGTCCAAAAATGTTTTTTGATGCCATCACCATGATGTACATTTTCATATATTACATTTATACAAGATACATTGATACACACATTCGTTAAGGTTTAAACTTAAGACTTTAAAAACCCTTACCAAGGTCTCAATTTCATGACCATCAAACCAATTCAAGATTTTATTAACAAAACAAAAAAAAAAAAATCATGTTTGGCATGAAATTGTTTAGGAATTCAAATTTTAACATATGTTTTCTTTTTCAAATTTATTTAAATGCTACAAATGAAAACATGATCTTGAAGCTTATTCAATAATTTATTTTTAAAATTATTATTATTTATAAATGTCAAATGTAAAAGCTTAATTTTTTATAAAAAAAACATGTCATGAATAAATTTACAAATGTCTTTTTATTTAAATTGGCCTATGATATTTGTGAATTCAATGTGAATTCAAAAATGCATTCATTAATTTTTTAACAAACTTATTTACATTAAGTGAAATATATTTATTTTTTAAAGAATTGCAAGTTTTTATTTCCCCAATATGATTAGGTACAAAGTTTTTTATTAGTAAAATGTTGTTAAAATGGCAATCATCCATAAGAAGATTTAACTACATTTGGTTATAAACAAGTTGTGGAGTTGGAAATTTGTTTAAATCCTTCAATATTATGGTTATCTACTATAATTTATTATTAAAAAATTCACAATATATATTTTAAATTTGAATTTTATTTTATTTTTTCTTCCTAAAAAATTTTATGTCCATGTTGTTGCCCTTTTAAATTGGCTGAAATTGGTCACAAGAAGAAAAATTAATTATATAATCAATATAGCCATTTAAATCTCAATACCATATTTGTTTAACAACATGAATCATACATTAATACTAATGATTAATTACATAATTTTGAAATATATATATAGCATTATTAATGAATTAATAATATGTTTTACCTTCATTTCTTTTATAGAAGTAAAAATATAATTTGGTGAAATTTCGCCATTAAATAATTGAATCAAACCACCTTTCCAACCAACATGGTTTTTTTTTTTTGGAATTTTGCTACCTTAGTACTTCTTGTTGGGAAAAAAAATGAATAATTTTTGCAAGTTCGAAGAAAAATGTAAAAAATAAAAAAATTGCCAAAATTTTGAGATAAAAAATCAAAAGAAAAAATGTTACTCCTAATCAATAAAAAATTAAAAATACTTCCAACTCTAAACACAAAAAATTCAAACATCAAAATTATTTGAAACTTTTTAAGCTCAATATTTGGAAACATTACAAACCTTATTCAAAAATTTTGAAAACATTAAAATAAATATCACTGATGTAATTTCTTAAAAAATTGGTAGTGAATTTCCATCGTTTTACAAACATAAAAAGGGGCCATGAGCATCCCAAAAAATATTTTTGAACTAAAAAACCCAAAAAAAATATTTATTTATTTTTAATGATGTAATTCTTCAATGGGTTCCAAAACTTGTAGCAAAAATATAGAAGCATTTTTTTAAAAAATTACTTCAATATACATGGTCTATAATCAAAAACATCGTTAAATCATTTTGTGGATGATTTTGAACAACACCACAAATTTGAAAAAATAAAAAGATAAATGAATTAGTGATGTAATTATACAATCACCATTTATAATTCATTCATTCATTTTATTTCTAAAAATAAAAATTTACAATTCACCTCGAAATATTTAAACACAAACTTGTAATAAAAAACATTAAAAAATAATTAATAATTTTAAAATAAAAAATTAGTAGAAAATATTGATAATTTATTATTATTATAATTTTAAACAAATTAATTTTTTTTAAAAAATATTTTAACTTCTTAAAATTTTAAATTAAATAAATTAATCATTTTTTTCAATATGGATTTTTTTTCATACACTAAAAAAAAGGGAAAAAATAGGGTTTATTTCTAAGGTTTTTGGTGTGGCATCACGAATATTCATAATTAAAAAAAATTTGAAAATGTTTTTAAAAACTAGGGAAAAACATACATTCTAATTTACAAAAATGTAAAAGAATTTAATATATTAAAAATATTATAATTTAGATGTTTACATGCATTTTAAACGTTACATGCATAAATATTTGACCTAATCATTAACCCATCCAAATGTAAATGTGAGGCCTACCTAGTTCTTGTACATCCATTTAAAAAAATATGGTGATGTAAAATGCAATTCATGAATATTGGATTTAACACATTGAAAATGAATGGTTCAACTCATGTGTAAATGTTGATAATTCAAGAAATGTGAAAAGATTCATTAATTCATTCAAGTATAAATGTGAGGCATTAAATTATGTGTGTTTCAATATATATTAATAGGTGCAATATGCAACATTTGAATAATGGTTTCGATAAATTCAAAGTGAATGATTTAACTCATGGAAAGACGTTGATAATTCAAAAAATGTGAAAAACTTACTAAACTATTCAAATATTTTTACAAAACATTGAGTTCCATGTGTTTCAATATATTGTAATAAATGCAAAATGCAACTTATGAGTATATTTTTAACATATTAAAAATGAATGGTTTAACTCATGTACACATGTTGATAATTGAAGAAATGTGAAAAATTTCAATAATTCAATCCAATATAAATGTGGTAGGGTCTTGAATTATTTCATGTGTTTTAATAAATCATGGTAAATGTAAAATGCAACTCATGAGTAATGATTTCAACATGTTAAAAGTTGATGGTTCAACTTATGTACCATGTTGATGTTGAAAATATGTCAAAAAAATCATTAACCCATTATAATGCATTGTATGAATAAAGTTAAAAGCTACTTCAATTTTCATATCAACAATTTAAAATTATTAAAAGATAAAATAAGGTTCGAATTATACTCATAAGTGAATAACATAGTGAATGTAACAACTATGAACAAGATTGATCATTAATTAGTGCGAAAAATCACTTACAAACTTAAAATAGCCAAATGTAGTTGAAATGTAGTCAAATTAGATAATAGTTGTAATGTGTGAGGTGGAAAATGACAAGATTTCTTCTTGTGTTTATTGAGTCATGAACCAAAAAAGTGTTGACAATTGAATGCAATTTATAAGATAAGAAACTTCAAACAAACCAAATGGTTGTTCTTATACTACAAAATATGTACCAATTTTCTTCTACTATCCAAAATCCATTTAATTTTTTATTTTGTTTGCTCAAATATTCAATGAATATTTTACTAATTCCTTGTTGACATGTACACAAATTGTGTGAGCATAGAGGATGTTAGGAGTGCATTAAGCAAAATGCCATTTTGAGATGTTGTCATAAGGCTTGCCAAGATATTGAGACGTGTGAAATGTGGGCACAAGTAGCATGGCCTAAAAATGATTTGACAAATGGAATAGGGAAGTGTGCAGGGATAGACTTTAATACATTTCTGTGAGGATGCTAATTGCATGTGCTCGTGTAGTTGCACTTGAAGAAGGCAAGTCTATTCATGAACAATTTTTTATGCCTTTTCACACTAGTTGCTTAAATAATGTCTTGTTTTGTTAAGGCTCACCATGAATTTGATGCTTTGAGATTCTAGCTTTGGAAAAATGGGAATGAAAAATGTAAGAATAAAAATTTTATCAATTCAAGCCAACTCTACAGAAAAGGGTAAGCAATTATGTGAGAATTCTTCTATTTAAAACTTTGAGGTTAAAGCCTCTTGAAATCATTGAAATGCTCAATAATAGCACATTGATCTACTAGATCAAATTGAAATCAAAGAAAGACCTTGACATCTTTTGAACAAAGAACCACAACAAATTCAAGCACCTCAAGAATGTCAAAATGAACTATTAGTTTATCAAATTGAAACAACAACAAGACATGTGTTGATGATCTAGTATCGTCATCCCCATGGCCTTGGAGCCCACCTACATAACAAGTTTCCAAAGTTAGTAACATTCATACTTGAATGAAAACAACATTAAACATTAACATGAACACTAAAACATGTACTTACTACCACGAGCAAAAATAAATCATCTCAAAAAATTTGGTGCCAATTACCATCCTTCTCTCTTCTAAGCTTGACACTCCACTTGAAGATTTCTACTATGCAAACAATCAGGTCACTCTTGGTTCACTCTTTATCGAGATCTTTGAACTTCTTCAATTTCAATTTGTTCTCGTTTAATTTTGCTTTCAATTCTCATGTCCATGTAGGTGGGTAGGCTAAAATGGAAGTGTTGTTTCATTCATGTTGTTGTCAACTACATCCCATCATTTTTTTACCTTCATATTTTCATATGGTTTTGAATAGTTCATTCTTGTTTATCCCAAATTTTAATATATGTCTTTTCATGTCCATGTAGGTGAGTAAGGAAAAAGGTTAAATAGTTAGACTTGAAAAAAAAATATATTAAATTATTTTAATAAGTACATGGACATAAGAAGACGTATTAACATTTTAATAATATGTCTTTTTGTGTCCATGTAGGGAAAGGAATGAATTAGTTATGTTGGGAAGAGGTAATATTTTAATATGAATAACATTGACATGAAAAAACAAATGTTTTTATGTGTCTTTTCATGTCCATGTATGTGAGTTGGGGAAAGGAATGAAATAATTGACCTTGAAAAGATGTAGATATGATCACATCAAGCATATAGACACCATTTTTTAATTACATAAATGCTATTAATTTTTTATAACATAATTGGAATTGTAATTAATTCTCATAAAAAAATCTAATTCAAATCATATTGTTGGAAATCATTCTAACATTCATGAGATACAAAAGCCTTTTAATACACATGAATTCATTGAAAATGATTTTCAAAAATTGAATTCCATAAATCAGAAATTGGAAAGGTACATTACAAATTTAATATCTTAATGCATAAATTTTTAAAATTGCAAAAAGAAACTTTTAATCCTACCTATTGGAATTAAGATAAAGTTGTAACATTATGGTGACTTCAAACATCCCTTTAAGTAGTGAAAACAATTGGTGTTGATTATAAATTCAATGCAATGCATTACTACCAAAACAGATAATAACCTTTGTTGAAAACGTAACATTGACCACCAAAAGGGTCCATGATGTTATTTGTTTCATGGGTTTTTAATGTGAGAGTGAGAATCAAAAGGTTTAATGAGACAATCATGGGGCTAGACATCCTAGTTGAGTTGATGAAAATTTTGAAACTTGCTATGGGCAAGGCACCATGTTTATGCTTTTATTATGTTCCGAACTTTTGATGTTTTGAAGGAAATTTTTTTAAAGAATTATTCAAAATATATATATATATATCTTTGGTGTAGTGTCACATGTGTCATCAAAGTGTGAAAACATTGCACTTTTGTTTTTCATGTTTAACATCACCATGTTTCATTTTTTGTTTGTAACACTAGTTTGAATTTTTTCTTACCAACTCAAAAACTTTTCCTTGTTTGCTTTTTTGTTTTTTATGTTTGTTATTTGATTCTTGTTGTTCTTGTCAAAAAAATTTTAAAAAAAATCTTTGTTGTGGTAGTTTTGATCTTCTTCTCTTTTTTCTTTTCATTAAATTTTTTTTTGCTATTTTTTTTTTCTTGTTCATTTTTTCTTGTTGTTATTTTGATTATTATATTTTCTTCATGTTTATTTCATCTTTTCGTCTTGTTATTGTCATTTTTATTTTTATTTTTAAAATTTTTATTTTATTTTATTTTGTTTACAAATTCATTCATAAGTTACCTAGGCAAACAAATTGGTTATGGACAATTGAACATTTCGATGATTTGAACATTTAAAGAAGCATTGTAGGGCATCACTTGGTACTTTTAATGTCATTTACAAGGTAACATTTGGGTTAGAAATAAAAAAAGATATTGCTAATCAAAATGGGGACTTTGATTATGGCACATTTCAACAATTAGAAGAGCACAACATTTTGGCTCTTGATTAAATGATCTTAACATTTGAAAAAACTTTGTAAAACATTTGTGACTGTTTCCAACGCCATTTACAACATAACATTTAGGTTAAAATTGACCAAGATATTATTGGTCAAACTAAAGGATTGTGGTTTTAAAACATTTCAATATTCAGAGGGACAAAAAAAATTCCTTGTTACCAAATGATCTTAACATGTGAACAAAATTTGTAGAGGATCTTTAAACGTTTCCAATGTCATTTACAATGTAACATTTGGGTAAAAATCAAAGAAGATATCACAATTCAAAATAAAGAACAATTAAAATTTGTCAAAGGTGTCAAAAGATTTAAAACATGATGTTTCAAGTTTAAAACATGAGTTTTGAAAGAACAAAAAGGAAAGGCTTGAGTTACTTGCCCCCACACTTGCAATGACTGATTTCATTGCTCAACTTCAACTAGAATAGGTCAAATGATGCAAGTTAAGGTGAGATGTTAAAGAAAGGCCTAGGGTATTATTTCTTACTAGTGGTAACCCGTGCCTGCAAGGCACGACACGGCACTGAAGCAGCGATGACCCCTGATGACGACCCCTGAAACCCTAAAGTTCAACGACATTCTGCCATTTCAGAAAGTCATGACTATGGGAAATTGGAAAAATATAAAGAACTGCCGGTTCCATATTTTAGTTCATTGATTTTTTGAGAACCGTGAGAACGAATGGTAAGAACCACCCTTCTAATAACCCACTAATGGTGGTTGGTTCTAGTGTTGGTTCCGGTTCTTTGAATTTTTTTCCCCATAATCAAAGAATCACCGGTTTCGGTTCTTTCAAAAGAAGAACCAGAGCTTTTACGAAAAAACTGGTAAAAAAGCGCACTAGTTCTTAGACTTTCTTTTTTTTTCCTGAAAATTTGGGAACTGTGGTTATATAGCCACACCGATTGTTTGAAAATTTTAAAAAGCGGCCGCTAGGTGAGTGGTGCATACCCGGTATGATAACCGGAGGGCATCTTTCATTCATTCATTCATTCACAGAAGCGCCCCATAGTGATGGGAAAGCATGCGTTCGTGCCCTATTGGGTACGATGGGA
>Ga0116227_10001265_pt1 | contig 55812 bp, 48 predicted proteins | sample S1TSphgellanicum_FD_89693 | JGI IMG/M metagenome (GOLD analysis project Ga0116227, IMG submission 89693) | Host-associated microbial communities from peat moss isolated from Minnesota, USA - S1T2_Fb - Sphagnum magellanicum MG | ecosystem: Host-associated > Plants > Peat moss > Unclassified...
CTCCACCCTCCCCTCCTCCCCCACCTCTCATTACACTGAGCAACCTGGTAGTGTCTCAGGGAGCGACACTGTTGCCCCCTTTCGATGCGCATATCTTCTCTTACCGCACATCAGTTGCAGAATACGTTTCTGCAATCCGCATCACTGCATATCTGCCTGCCGATTCCAAGGTATGTCATGTAGGAGTAGTGTATACAAAGCAGATTTGCTCATCATCAGCGGCATTGCAAGATTTTGTTATCTTAGGTTTGAAACTAACTGTCTTGTGAAGCACACAAGACTTCCATGCGTTTCCATGCATCTATTGAAGCACAGAGAGATTGATTGTTTGCCATGTCTGTCTATGACATTAAATCCAAACCTTTTTTTGACACATTTGTAGTTCATGGATTCTTTGTTTCCATGCATCATCTGTTGAAGCACAAAGATTTGTTTTCTGTGTCTGTCTATGACATAGAATTCAGAGCTTTTGGCACATTTGTAATTGACAGATTCTTTCTTTCCATGCATCTGTTGATGCACAAAATTGTGTTCCATGTTTGCCTATGACATAGGATTCAGAGCTTTTCACACAATTTGTAGTTCACAAATTCATTGTTTCCATGTTTGTCTATGACATAGAATTTAGAGTTTTTGACACATTTGTAGTTCATGAATTTGTTGTTTCCATGTGTCTTTTTCCAGGACAGAGAATTTTTAACTCTGAAAAATTTGTAGCTTTGACACATTTGTCGTGTAGTTTTCCAAGAGTGATGATTGTCATTGAGTTAGTTTGGACAGTGCGAGATAAGTGGCAATTGCTTTGCATTCCTCATAATTTGAACTGTGCACATTGTGTGGGCATGGTGCAGGATTATGAAATCAAGGTCAACACAATGTCAATAAGAAGTGGAGAAGAAAGCCCACCGTTGCAGATTGGAGGCAATGAAGAAACAGTAGCGTTTACAATTCATGTGTCAGCAGCTGAGCACAGACCTGTGGTCTACTCCCTCTCTGTCTATCGTGGTGAGATGTTCCATCCTTTTACCACCACTCTTTGTTTTATTGTCGAAAATTTCATGCACCCTTATTTATTGGGTCTCTGACATGCACCATCATACAGCTCTAACAGTGGTAGAAGGATTAGCATCAGCTGCTTAATGCATTCTGTGCAAAGCATGCCAGCAATGGAGAATGTTTTTATAGCAGATTATGCAGGTGGAGAGAGGGATGTGTCAGATGTGCTAAAGCAGCTCATGAGTACATTGCTGGGTGTTTGATGGTTTTTGCAGAGAAGAAGATGAGTTTCTGGTGGAAGGTTCTCAAATGGATTCTCATTGTGCTCTTAGCTATTCTGGTGATTGGGGGAATCCTGTATTGTTGCTTTGCCTTTCTCCGAGGTACACGAGCTCTTGGGGGGTCAGGAAGAACTCTTGGGTGGTGGCCATTTGGTTATTTCACTCGACAACAGCAAGCTGGTGTAGAACCAGATCCTTCCCCTCTTTTGGCTGAAACATCTGAATCTTCTCAGCCTTGAAGATCCTTCATACTTTGCTCATTATCTGCTGCACTTCCATCTCCAGTGATGAAAGAAGAGTTGGAACTTGGAATGCCATTTCAGACAAAGTCAGGCCTTAATTACAAGCTCCAGGAAGCTTACAAAAATGCTGCAGGTCCTCATAACGAGTAATGCTTGGGTTGTAGATGATATTTGCCCCTTCATCTAAACTGAAGACAGTTGTTCCATGAAGGTTAATTTCAGCCTGTTCTGCTTGGCAAATACATTGGTCGACTGCCAAGGTTCGTAGTGACCTGAGAACTTTGTATTCAAAAAGTAGCAAACACCACACACAACACACAGATTATGTAGCTTTCTCTGTTTTCATTGGAGACATATTCTTGAAACAATTGTACAAGATTCAACTTTCAGTTCTCATTCAAAACATAGTTGAACTAGACTGGTGTTATGTCTTGGTTGTCCTCAAATCTTCATTACTCTTAAGACAAAATTGAGTTGTATCTCTGGCATCGGGGATGAAATAGTTGGGACTTATTAAAAATTGGTAGCACAGAAATACACATCATGATATCCAATAAGACTGCCTAATGCTCACTTGATCCAGTTTGCCAACTAGCAAGCAAATAGCAAAAACACAGATGGAGCTACTGTGAGAAGGAGGAAGCATATTAACTCACCTACTGCAATGACTGAACTAGCCAATACTCATACTTAACCAAGAAGATTGCAATAAGAAGCTGTTTTAGCTTGTGCATAGTCTGCACTGTGTACATGCCGCAGAAATAATCACAAGAAAGATTCAGGTAATGAGGATCACATAATCCAGTGTATTGTGTTCTTTTTACCAGCACCTAAGAAGCAATCAGGAACTTTTTTAACCACTCCAATTCTTCTCTTCCATTGTGTGTCTGTTGCAGTTTGTCTGACTTCTAAAATAAAAGGATTGTTTCAATTTGTGGAGTGTCTTACACATTACCAGAAGTTTAAAAGACAACAGTGTCAAGCATGGTGCCTAGTGTCTGGACAATGTTAGATGACATTAAGTTGGAGACATGGTCTTCCAAGTGCTTCTTGGCATCCTGGCGGCCAACATTAGCAATTGCCAGCTTTTCTGGAGATAGCTGATCTTCCTCCTGAACTGACTTGTTATATTTGACTGCCAACTCCAGCATTTCCTGCAATAGAAAAAGGTGGCAACAATACTTGTGAACATACTAAAAAGTTACATTCTTGATTTATTATCAAACAAAACAAACGTAACTAAAAGTTATCGGTCATATCCTCAAAAAACCTCTATTGCCTTTTCCTTCCTCCCTTCCAATTGAAGAAACAGGACTGGATTTACCTGCACTGTGCTCTCATTAGTTTTACTATGATTGTCAAAGCGCTGAAGATTCAGTCCATCTGTCCACTTCTTTTTGTGAAGATTCAATAGCATCTTTTCCTCCAGCTCATTCTTCCGATAGTTGATCCCAATGGAGTAGTAGTGCCGGTTCAACCCATGTATCAAAGCCTGAACACACACACATCCATGAGATTACAGACAAAATTCCACAACACTTATCAAGGTAACATGACAAGAATAAGCATGGTCATAACCTTATGAGTGTCACTAACAATGTGTCATACCATCATCACCTTCATCAGGAATAACAGTGACAAGGTGCCATGACTTCCCGCTGACTTCATCAGCTCCTAATGATAGGTATAGATAAGTGTATATAGTAATCAGCCCAACATTTTGGCAAACCGATATAGAAACATTTGCATCCGGAGTTACTGGTGCATTTCCAGAAGCAACTGGAAGACTCAGACACAACATTGACTAGCAGTCAAGAAAACTCATTCTTTTCAATCTTGTAATTTTCCTGCTTATGTTTAGTAGGAGAAAGGACTGCACATGGATCCCAGGTGACAACAGGGACTTCATCAGAAGACTCCAACAGGACAACCAAAACAACAGAATATGCCAGATGGACATTGATCTTGTATGAAATATTCACCACAGGACAAAAAAATGAGAACAAAACCAGAATACGTCAGGCAAAATGGCAGTAGCAACCTGAATAGATGGCTTGTTAAGGTGACCTAGGTTGGAAGTAGTCTGACGAGGCTCCTGTCCCAGCATCATGGTCTGTGGATTGATGAGACGAAATGCATCAATCACCACCTTCCCCTTCACACTCTGGATAGGATCCACCACCACTGCTACTGCACGTTGATTTAAAGCCTCGAAACTCTGGAATCATAAGCAGAACACACATCAGGGAGTGAATAAGGACTCCTGGATCACGCATGAAAACATGTGTGCAAAAAATCTGCTTTTTGTGGGCATATGGCTAAGACAGTGAGGGGGACTGAGCTTCTTAGCATGTATGCAAGAGAGATATTAATAGCATGCTGCTTGCTGTCTCATCAGAAGACCTGAATAAGATGAGGCATCAAGAACATAACAACTGTTTCCAACATCCAGTGGGTTTCTTTGAGTGAAGAGGATTGAGCTTTTAAGACAAGTTCAAAGGCCCACACACTCTCAATGATTCCTGTATATCAGATATCATCCATCATCTTCAGCTAAACCTTGGTATACCTGTTGAGTATTTATGTCCACGCCTGATAACCAGCAGCCAAAACCAGGGTGTGAATGATACCATCCCACAACCATCTCTGGCCTACAGAAACAAAAACAGATCCAGGCTCAATCAATGCACAGGTTCACTTCAATTACTTGATGCAGCACATAGATGACATCTAGACCCAGCAGTTGTTGCAAGTTCATGGAAGAGGGTTCCTTGGGGGTGTCTGGTAGCTCCAATTCATGACCTCATCTACAGGTGGCTGTATTCTACAATGGTGCTATGCAAAAACATAAGAATGAATTCAACCAACTGTGCCTTACTGAACAAGAAGTTGAAGGATTCCAGATATTGTTCAGAACCAACAAGGAGAGAAAGAAGGTCTAAAAACAAACTTTGCAGCATTTACAAAAGAGGAAAAGAAACTGACACTGCCTACCTGCCGGTTTGCTTCAGCATATCCAGCATCTTCGTTTGAAAGACATGATCAACTGCTTCTACACTCACGCCAGTCCCACTCTGTGGCATGGCAAAAACGTCCACAACTCGCACAGTGTATTCATCAACAAAGTCACCCAGCATAAGTCCCATCACCTCCATCGGCACTCCTGCCCTCCCTGCCCACAAGACACATCTTACCCCTCATTTCAGCAATGTCACTCAGACAGTGAAATATGTCTGAACCCCTCCTTCAACCATAGACAACACCTCTGTCTCATGGCAAAACCGATCATCAGATAGATACTCTTGCTATCACAGTACCAAACCACAGAACAAAACAAGCAGACTTTGTTCCCCAACAGAACTAAAAAATTACAATTCCCTCACAAATCAGGTTTGAAAAATCCTGAAAGTTCGAGGGAATGAACCCTCGGGTTCCAGACCAAGACAATAACCTTTGGAGAAGAAACCCTAAAAACCTGTTCACTTCTTCTTAGCTTAAACTGAACAAATACAACTTCATCAAAAATCAGATTTCGAAAATCTCGAAAGCTCGAGGGGATGAACCCTAGGACTCCAGATGAAGCCCACAGACAATAAACTTAGGGGAAGAAACCCTAAAACATGTCTACTTCTTCGCAGCTTAAGCTGAACAAATACAATTCCCTCGCCAATCAGGATTCGAAAATCTGGAAAGCTCAAGGGAATGAACCCTAGAAGAAGTACGCAGACGAAAAACTGCCATTAGAGGAGAAACAACGAACCCTATCTGTCGACTTCTTCGTTATGCTTCTATCAGAAACAGAAACGAAAGTAAAGAGAGAGGAAAAATCACAGGAAAAAAATAAAATACCATGCTTGAGCATCTTCAGCAACGCCAACGACGAGATGTAGACTTGCTCCGAGGAGTCCACCAACGGCGAGTCAGGATGCGGTCCTCCCATACCGCCACCCGCACCCCCTGCTCCTGAGAAAATCCTGTGCAACCTGGAATCCATTGATCGATTGTTCTCTTCTGAGCTTCAAGAACTCGGGCTCACGAGATCCACAAACACTCGAATGAATTGATCGCGCCAAAATCTACCAAACACTCTCAAATCGCTCACGAGGAAATGTGAAAGCGAATCCGAGAGAGAAATCGCGAGCAACGGAAAACCCTAAGGAAGAAGAAAGACCTAAAATTGCACCAGTAAGAGCATTCTAGAAAAGGTCGAATTCGTGGCCTTTTAGAGCGTCGTGACTTAAGATTCAATCAAAGAAAAATGTGATGCAAATTGATGAAGTAGGTATTGAAAATTGTCTCTATGATAATAATAATAATAATTTAAGTTTGAAAAGACACCTTTCCATGCCTCTTTATTTGGGATGGGTTCAACAAATTCCAATTTGAAACTCTCAAAGTGATGATTTTCAACTTATGAAACATGAAAATTGTTCTTTCTAAATCAACTTTGATGAATCATCATCATCGAAATATAAGTAGAAGTGTAATGGTTTTGAACTTAATGGCAAAGTTCTCTTATGTTTCAACTAGTTGGGCATGTATCAACTTTTGAACATACCACCTAGTTGGAACATAAGAGAACCTTGATATTAACTCTTGTCCAAGTGTCATCATCTTCTAGTCCCCAATAAGGTGGAACATTGTCATTCTAATTCATGTTGGTGAAACTATGTGTAATACTTTTGGAACAATCAATTCTAAAACCAACTCATCTAGAAAGGAGTGGAGGCAACAAGACTAAGATTGGATGGTGAACAAAATATATTATAAGACTAGCAACTTCTTCTCAAGGAAGTTTAATTTTGTGAACTTGCACCCACCTTTTCACAGAAATGAAAAATGCACATTTTTAAATGAATTCAAAACCAATCCACAATAGTACACTATGAAATCATAATATATCACACATCCAAAACATGATCCTACAAATAAATCATAAGCCACAATACTACAACCCACCACACATGCATGCACACACTCCCACATACATACATACATAAATACACAAATATTGACAACAATGCAATTATCATAAACAAATCTGAATCAAAATTGCAATTGAAAATAAACTAAATTTGATCCTCTTGTCATGATCATTTATTGGCATGTAAAATTTAGACTTTTCACGATGCAACCACTTCTTATCAATGGTTAGAATACTTAAACCATTGTTACCTAAAGATTTTTTTTTTAATAGCCATTGAAGCTTGTGATAAGTCTTGTTCTATGGTTTTATCTAATGATAAATCATTCATTATGAATGGTAGTTTTTAAAGGACATTCCATCAAACAAAAGGTAGCTAGATCAAATGAATATATATGGTGTGCACAATATAGGGCTACATAGAGAAAATCGTGTTTTGTTTTATGCCCCCCTATTGGTGAGTCGCCAAAAATGTCATTGTAAAACATGTCAATTAAATATTCATTCAAGGTTCAACACATGTTTAACATTGTAACAAATTAAAAGGGGACTACTGCCAATGTTGTGTGCTAGCCTGTCAACACTTACAACTATCATTGTCCACACATACATAAAAAAAATGACACAAAACATTTTAAAGGGTGCATCACATCCAAACATTTTAAGGTGAGGGACTAATAAGTCAAGTGCATATGTGAGCCCCATTGTTAGTTATCTAATTATAATGCCCCAAATCCTTAACCAACTAGGAATTATCATGAAAAAAAACTTAAGATATTCCCTAATGTCTAACTATATATATATTTTGTTTATTTTGTGCATTGAGGACAAAACCATTTTCCAATCGACATTTCCGCAAATGGTGGCATAAGACATCTCATATACCATCCTCTAGAACACCAATCACAAATAAATATAATGATTGCCCTTAAAATTGCCTACATAACATATTCGATAAGCTAGTTAAAACAACAACTAAATATGAGTCAATTTGGCCATTCACATTAGGAAGATGACATGGTGTGCAATTATGCACATGGTCTTTCCCTATCTAACCATTTTAGCCTTCCAACAACAACACTTTGGAAGGTAGCACCTTTCACACATGCAAAATAACACATCCTATAGTCACATCCAACAAAGCTTATAATGTTTGTTACAAAAACACAAAATCTTTTAACTCAAATTTCTGAATTTAAGGTCAATAACCACCTCCTCACATGATGACATAATGTAACATATCTTGGTGTTGAACAACGTTAAATTCTCCATAGACATTGACATTACATGTTGGAACCAAATTATTCATTATTCTCATGTTTAAAGCCACACCTTTGGATCATACAAATTGATTACTGCCATTGCATTCATCCAATTGAGGTTGGTAGCTTGAACTTAAAGTCAAACAATATAAATTACAGTGTTAATAATACAAAAGAAGCTTGTCAATTGAACTTATACCCCATAACTAACCATAGTAGTTACAAATTCCAATGTATAGTATGACCATTTTGAAACCCATAGATATGCAAACCTCACTTCACCATCTACACCATTTATTTAACTAATCAATTTGCCTTAGGGCAATCTTATAAAATCATCCAATGATTGATCAATGCTTTTTGACAAAACTTTTGAAATTCCCAATGAAATTCCACACCTTGGTCAATGAGTACTTTGGTTGGGGCACCAAACATGTTAAACACCCTATCTATAAATGCACAAGTAGTTCTTTCACTATTATGACCCAAGAATGGCACTAATTTTAGCCATTTTGAAAAGTGTTTGATCATAATCAAAACATATTGATTTGTCGTACTATCAATATCAATGGGCCATCGAAATCCAAATTCCACCGATAATCAAACCACATGATGGGCAATAGCAATATATGAAGTGTATGTGCATTGAAGGATGTCTACATGTAGATATACACCTCACTTTAATAAATGAACTCTTGAACCTATAATTACATCCTTTAACATTAATATTATGCTTGGAATAAACTATAAGTCTTTTAGACCCCAAAATGGCCCAACTCTTTATTAACATGCCATGACATGTTGGAGATTTGGTGGCCACCAACATTTTTTCACTTGCAAACCTACCTCATTATTCACCTTTTAGATGAATTAAAAATATGTGGGCCTATGGAAAGGGGGTTGTGCTACCCTTTTGAGTGGTATTTGCATGTGTTGAAGTAGTATGTGAAGAATAAAGTTAAGCCAAAAAGTTGGATGGCATTAAGGTGCATGTATGACAAAATCTTGGGGTTCACCATTGAATATCTTGCATTACATCCACAAACAAGGTGTTGGATTTGGGACACAAATGAGGAAATGGATATTGTCCATGTTTTAGTAGGGAGTGGGAAATTGAAAAACTTTTCATGTATGGAGATGCAAATGATATATGAACATGTAGTAGAAAATTCAATGGCCATTGAAGCATTTATAAATATATATATTAAATGCAAATCAAGGTGCAAAGTGTTGGCCTTTTTTCCTATAATGATAATGACATAAATAGGTAGAATATGATGAATGGTTTGTACATTTGTGATTGTTTTGACCATTTGTCGGGAGTGCATAGAGGAACAATCCCACCATGAAGTGGATAGAGTGGAGTTGAAGTCACATGCATGGGGGGATGTTGAAGGTGGGTTCATGTTGAACTCCCCCTCATTTGCAACAAGATAGACCATCTTATGGTTGCACACATTTGAATGGAAATGGGTGGAAATGGTCCACTAAACTATCATGATTTTTGGGTGAGGAAGCAAGCTACTGCATGAGCTTGAGCCTAGAGCTTAAAGTTGAAACTTGAGATGATAAAATGTTTTTCCCTTATACACATGCAGGTAAAACCCAAGAATTTAATCATAAAATGAATGTTGTACAAATATACCTAGAAGCAAACATAAGGATGAATGTAAGCATTCATCCTCATTATGGATTAATGTTTTATTTTATCATTAAATTATTATGGATAAAAAATTTCCCCATAATTCTAATTAACTAAAGTTTAATTCAACACACAATCTAATTATGTATGATATAACATTTGTTGAATAATATAATGTAAATTCCATTATAGATGCATTTCATGGCTATGGTTTAAATTTTTATTAATTTAAAATTTTATTAACTATATTACCATTATTATGCGAGCATCCACCCCATGGTCATTGTTGTTTTAAAAAATTATGTATATATATATATATACACACACACATTTCCAAATAAACAAACAAAATGTCATTGACAACAGTGGGGGTTTTTCCTCCCCCTCCTCTAAAGGTGCCACAACTTTTTTCAAACCTATTTATAATTATCATTGGCAACAATGGGTTTTTTTTCATTTTGCATCAAAGATGCCATGATTTTTTTCAAATTTAACCAATGTTGTTGATAACAATGGATCTTGAATGCTTTAGATATTTTTAAACGACATAATGTCATTAGTGATAATGGACTTTTGAAATAAATTAAAATTCAGTTCTAGGCACCTTAATTAGCCATCTTCAAACAACCTACTATCATAGATGACAATGGGGTTTTTTTAATAATTAAAAAAAAAGCACCCCAATTTTCCACGAAATAAATATATAATGTTGTTAATAACAATTGGGTGAAGGGGGGGAGGGGTGACATTCATTCCACGATCATATTTTTTGAATTGTTTAACATTTTTCATGAATTGATTTCTTAAACAAAATTTTTTAATATCGTTTTGGTCTCACCATCATATTTTCCCTTACTATCACAATTTCATTATCCATCATTATTAAATGACATTCAAGTTTGAAATATCAATATTTGGACAACAAATGAGGGTGGATATATCCAATGATTTGTTTAAATCATAAATGAAATTCATCCATGCAAAAATGACATTCATCCATATGAAATCATTCATCTATGGACATATTCATCCACGTAGGTGGATTAAAATCACATTAAATTTTAAGTTCCAAATTCAAAGCTCTAAGCTTAGGCTTCACATTCATGCACAAGCCATCCTTTTTGGGTGAGTTCCTTTCCATTTGGCTTCATTTGGGTGGAAATGTTTAGTGGACTGTGATATGTTTTGTAATAGTGCAAACAAACCCCAAACACTTTGACTACGTAAAACACAAGTTAAGTCATTAGGATTGGAGATTGTTTATCCAATGGATCAAGTAAGCCCCAAACATTCTAACTATTTTAAAAACACAAGATAGGTTTTTAGGACTATAAATTGTTTGCTTAATGAACCAAGCAAATCACAAACATTTTGATTATTTTACAAAGCACAAGTTAGGTTGTTAGGATTAGAGTTTGCTTTCCCAATGAATGAAGCAAGTCACAAACACTTTAATTATTTAAAAAAACACAAGCTAGGTTGTTAGGATTAGAAATTGCTACCCCAATAAACCAAGTAAGCCCCAAACATTTGGACTATTTTAAAAAGGACAAGCTTAGTAGTAATTAGAACTAGAGATTGGTTGTTCAATGAACTAAGCATCCTAACTACTTTTGAAAGCATAAGTTACGTTGTTATGACTTGAGGTTGCTTGATTAATTAACTAAGCAAGCCCCAATCACTATATTTGCTTTAGAAAACACAAGTTACAAATGAAGTTATGATTAATGGAAATTTCAAGACTTAGGAAAAAGAAAGGAAAAGGAGGGAATTTAAGAAATGAAAGAAAAGGAAAACCATATTGTTAAAATTATAAATTGCAACTACAACTTGGTCCACACATTAAAAAATTGGAATTCTTATTTATGAAACATGGAGATAATGTTTTAGATGTTCTTCAAACCTTTTAACACTAATTTGTTTTCATAATGTCCTTTTCATTTGGAGATATTGTTGTTTATATGGTTCACCAATTGAAAATCAAATCTTTCAATGTTTGTGGTAGCTAGTTTGAATGTTGGTTCATGTTTTGGCACCCAAAAAACATCTTTGGTGGTGTTTAACTAAATCCTTCTCATTATCCCTCTTCAAATGTTTTATCTATCAACCTTTAATGTCTTGGCAACACCTTTATTATTATTGAAAAATTGGTTAAATGCCAAGGTACATATAATTTTTTGTAACCACCATCGCAATTTTGTGAGCTCTTAGAAAATGTGTTGTCAAACTAGATTTGAAGTTTTTTACAATCTCCATATTGCACCTAACAAAATCTAGATCTTTAAAGTATTCAATGACCATGTCTTTAAGTAAACGATGTTTTATAAAATTTTCAAATGTTATTTGTTGGAGATGATAGTTTAAACTCCTTGTTTATTCCACAAAAGACAAGGCCATCCTTTTTAAAATCATAACAATAGTCCTTTGAAGCTCCTTTACACATGGATAATATTATTTTGGGTTATTTTTCATGTTCTATTAAAGGTGACAATCTATTCTACTTGAGTAGTAATAAGTGTTGATGTTTTCTTAGTTCTATACCTCCTCACCCTTTTTCATGCATCATCCCTTCTCTTATGCACATACCAAAAGTTTAACACTTCCCATCACTCTACCAACTTAAGATTTTTGTTTTTTTGTTCCCCCCTTCTTGTGCTACAATGGTTAGGTGCCACGGTGCACTACCCAATGACTAAGTCAAAAGACAATGCTCATAAATTAAAACTTTATCACTTGGGTCACACATGATTAAGTAGGTATAATATGGACATTGACTTTTCAATATAACATTGACTTGCAAATGCCACATATTTGCAAATCCAAATCACATGTTGTAACTTGTAATTAAATTAAGGAACAAGGTCCACATCCAATTTGATTAGCCTATAACATCGAATGGCGAAAAATAAGAGACCCAGATGCAATAACTATAGTTGCAATTTCCCTACAATGTTGGCAACATGAAGATGCACCCATGAAATATAATCTTTTACCACTTCATTGCCTACACACTCAAAAAAAAAACTTGTTAGTCTTTCCATCATTTTGTTGTTTTCTCTTTCAATTGCACTAAACTTTGTTCAAACAACATGAAAGGGGAACTATTTCTGTTGCAACCCCACTTTGGGGCTAAGTGTGAGAATGCAATTCACACTCCCAAAAGTGGGAAAATGGGGTCCTCTAGGACTCCCAAAAATTCAGAAGACAATTTGAGGGGTCAAATCTCCTTGCCTTGATGCGTTCTTTATATCAATGGAAAGCTCTTGAAGCGTAAATGTCCGAAATGGCCTCACATTGCCCATTTGGACATCTTTAGCCCAAGTTATGGGTAAAAGAAGGGCCGGGAGTCAAACTGCCAGTTTGACTCCCAACCACTAAAAGTCAGGAATCGACCTCTTCCCGACGTCGCCTCAAGAGTGCAACACGACGTTGGAAAGCTCTCGACGAGAGCTACAACTTTGGTTTAGAGCTCATCCCGATCCGAGTTTGGGGCGAAGAGCTACGACCGTCCAAAGTCCCGGGACTCCAACCCAGGACAGTTTCAGGACTCCAACTTGGGAGTCATGGGAAAAAGAGCCATTTGGATGTAGCCTCGGTGGAGAGCTGCAGAGTATACTATATGGGGGAAGGTGGTGGCTTCCCCCGAGTCTAGGCCGTGGTGAGTCTTGTGTGTAAAAGTGCACGTGGTTTGTCCCAACACCCAAGGGTGTTCCCGAATGCTAACTAACCCTTTGTGGTTGGTTTTTGGATGCAGATTCAAGCTTGATCTTCTAGTCCATCTTCCTAGTCTAATCCCGGGACTTCTAGCACGCCCTTCTACCCCCTTTTAGTGCTGGAAGTCGGGAGCGCCCCTCAAGTCCCAACTTTCCGCAACTCAACATAGTTGGACCCTCAAGTGGGTTCACCCCGGGACTTGGGAGTGCGTCAATTTCAATAGTTTGAAAACCTTGAAACACAACAATCACATTATAATTGAAATCTTTCTCACATTAATTCAATTCAGTTATTATTAATTTAGGAAGAATCCCTTTCCTAAAAAATGGAACAATAAATCCCTGTAGCAACCAAAATCTAAATCATTAAATGCAAAGACATAAAAACCATCAAAATGACATATTCTTGAATTTAGAGTTTACAAATTTTGGTAACAAGTACCTTTGTGGTTGATGCTTGAAAGGTGTAAAAGCTTTTACACACCTTTCAAAAGCCTAAGTGAATCCTTTAATTGTTATCAACTTTTAAATGCCATTTTCAAGAAATTGGAACAAAATATCCTTATAACAACCAAAACAGAAAATAATCTCAAGTAGCCAAAAAAAAATTAAAAAATTTACTAGGTCCATTTATGATTTGGTACCAAAAATGAATGAACAAATTTAAAAAGATTCCAAAGTCCAACTTTGGATTTTTGTTCAATTTAGATTTTTTTGATATAGTGAATTGTTGTATGCCATAAAATAAAATGATGTTGTGTTAAATTAATAAAAATATTAAAAAATAGTTTGGATACTCTGTAAATATCATTTTGAATATTTTAAACTAATTATATTAAGTGTCCAACTTGCACTTTTTAAAAAAAGTAATAAAAGGGAATGTATTAAATCATGCAATTGATTTCGATCTTTTTGTTCAACAAAAATATGCTTCCTTCTATGCAAATACATGTTTATTGGGTGAAGTTGATGAAAAATCAAATCACATTTTAATTCCAAATAATTAAAATTTTGAAGGAAAGGGTTGCAAGGGAAACGATTCCCTTTTTTAACCATTATTTAGTTGTCTATATTCACTAGGCTCAAAAGTTTTAGCTCCAAGTGCAATCACACATGTAATAAATAATCTTGCCAAAAAAAAGTTCATAAAAACTCATTTTAGAATCTTTTTTGTGTTTGTGTTTGTAAACCAAGATATTAATGCAAAATTATGTACACATGTGAAAAATAACCATCATCACATGAATTATTTTATATTGGACTATCACCATCATTTTGAATTTTTTAACTTAAATTTTATTGTGTAAATATTATTTGCAAAAGATAGTCTTAAAAAGCCATGGAATCCTTTTTCCTTTTTATAAAACCCCACCCATGAATGGACCCTACCTACTTTTAACACAAGTTCCAACTAGGAAGAAAACTCAAGTTCAAATATAAAACAATGATTAACAACCATGTCCTTGGAATTAAGTTAGAAAAAATTAAGTTATAAAACTTGTTTGAAACAAAAAGCCCAGGATTGTGTGGTTTAAACCCACTTTGAATAGTAATGGTAAATCCAAACCTAGGATAGTTGCAAATAGTCCTTGGTGTTACTTTTTTTGTGCTCCTCCAAAATATATTGTTATGTTTTTAGTCAAATTCCAAAAGTAATAGTCACATTGTTTGAGTTGCTTTCACTTTTATATGTATGAAAACAAAATCTTGAAATAATGGTGTAGAAAAGGTAGGTAATATTACATTCCAATAATGCACAAAACACAAAGAATAAAAAGAGTTCACAAAAGATGAATAATATCAACAACCAATAATATGGGGGGAAAAAAAAATAGCAACAAAACAAACATCAAAACCTAAAACCCTAAAAATCAAGAATGGGAATGAAATCTTTAAAAAAAAACGAATTGGTTGCCTCACTTCTTGTCACAACATTTTACTTGTTTAAATCAATTCTTATTGATTCCTATGTTTATTGATTTGGAATTTTAAGCATTGCAATTCTCTTGATGCTTGGCATACCACAATAATTTTAGTTTTCCTTGTTATAATTATAATCATCATTGTTGTTGAGATGGTTCTAAAATGTTTGTCCCTATCACCATTGTAGTTGCCCTTTGATATGTTTGATTTTCATTGGATCTTCATTAAAAACATTTTGTTTTCTCTTTCTTCCCAAATTTCAACTTTTTGTCTTTGTTCTTCTTGGAGAAATTTTTGAAATTAGCTTTTCAAAAGTTGGAGTATCATCTTGTGTGATCATTATGAGAAAAAAAATTTCATAAAGATTGTGAATTCAATACATGAATAACAACTTCTTCATCTAGTATGACTTCTCCAATTCCTACAAGCAAAATGAATGTTTTTTGGACAAACCAAAAAAATTCAAAAACATTCCCTCGTTCTTACCTTAGATTTTTAAACTTATTTTAAGGATCATCTTCCTTCCAACATTCCTAGTCTTGAAAAGATCTTGGAGTGATCTCCAAGAGATCACTAGATCAATTAATTTTAGATATGTAAGGGATAATAATTTCATCCATTCTTGAGAAGTTCATGATGGTTAATGCTTTAGTCCTTAGTCTCTAAAGGATTTTTGCATCCCTTCCAACTAAACTTACTACAAAGGGAACTATGGATCTTGAATTGTGACTAGTTGTAGCATTAGGTTGAAATAGACAAACTATGGACCAATAGACCCTCTTGAAGCAAGACATTTTTAATATGAAACTTTCACACTAGAAAACTTTTAGTCCCATACAATTTTGTTGGCCTTGCCTACCAAGGCAAGGATATTGTGTTTAGATTCATTATCAAGTATAGGAGCTTAAGGGATTTTGGCCCCTAGTAGTAGGTCTAGTTTTGTATGAGGATTTTTGAAAGATGATATTTTGGCTTGTGTTGAAACTTGAGATTGCTTATAGAGTTATGATAACGGGTTTTGATTTCTTTTAGAGGATTTTTTTGAAGCTTATATTAGTGCATGGTGAAATATTTGAATTTCCGTAATTCTTCTTTTGCCTTATGATACTTTTTAATGTAAATGGCAAGGCTAGAGTGTGACAAATTTTGGTTACAAGCTAAATATCAAAGAATTAAGAAAAAAAGGTATCCTTCTATACTTTTGGCTACTTTACTTAAACGATGGATAGAAATCTGGCAAACTTTCTTGAAATTTAGTCAAATTCTGGCTATTGAAAACCTCAAAAAAGCACTTGATTTTACCACTTTTAAATTTTTAATATAGCTTTTTGGCTATATAGAGCCAGCCCAAAAAAAAGGCTCCATTGAAGGGCAGAGCCACTGAATCATAGGCTAGGTTGTAATGCTTTCTGTTTTTAGAAATTTTGAGTTTATGAGTTAAAACAGCGGACTCAACTCATGAGTTGCAGCCATGGCTCAATTTCTCATTGAGCTGGATCCTTTTGCTGCAAGCATTTTGAAACAGAACTACAATACATGTGCAGAAGGGAATCCTAAGCAAATTGCAATCGATTCCAAATAGATCCACAATATCAGTTATGCAACTCAATGTGAAAACATATCATCGAATGTTTGCTGGAAGGAAAAAAAAAAAAACAAGACCCTAACTACATTTTTATGTGACATCTGGAGGCACAATAAAACCTTCAAATGTTAGCTAGCCATCATTGTCTTCCACCCTCTATTTGCTTCTTCATTGAATAGTGTACACCTTACATAGTGGCAATCATTTACGGTTCAGAGTCTGGATTTCACTCCATGATTTGTTTTCCGCAACATCCCTTCTTGAGCTGTTGAGATGACGAGCTGTACACAAACAAAGCATGATTGGAAAATGGTCAAATATACAGCCAGGACAATCTTTTTGTGTACATTATTCGTGTGCAAAGTTTGTGTGCAGAGTCTTATATGACCTTTGTACATTGATTGCCAAGAAGTCCTCTGTTACAATTCATTGACAAGTAATGCGACACTACTGTGATATACAAACAGAAAAGGGCATCAATACCTCTCCACTTTGTGTGTAGATCTGGCCAAAGACCAAACCTCGTCCATGGCCTGCTTCTGGGCTTGTTTGCTGCAACAGTTGCATAGCAACCCAAAACAATATGATACATACACCCATGAGATCCAAAGGTACACATGACCTTGAAGTTGGGTCAGTGAGATTATACAAATTGCATATGGAAAACAGAATAGTTTAGGGTCTAGCATTTAGGGTGTAAGAAACAAATCAAGGCTAGCATAATGATGTGCACACATAGGTGAAGAATACATGATGTACCACGTATAGAAGCCATTCATCAGCTCTGAATGGCTTGTGGAACCACATACTGCACAATTACCACCACCTTGGGATGTGAATTTCTCTTTGTGAATTTCTCAAAGAGAAATTCAAGGAGACAAAAACACTTGCTACTTTGCAACCTTTGTATGATTGTCAATACAAAAGACCTCATGCGAAGAGATATGCAGAAATTTGGCCACTCTGAACAGATTGATAACAAGAAACCCAATGCCCAGAGCCAACTAGTGTTATAGTAGCAAGAATATTGATTGATGCAAGCTGGAAAACCACTGACAGAAAGGAAAAAACTCAAGGTGAAAGAAGTGTAACGTACGAGTGGTCAAGACTCAGAACCTGCATCTCATTACGCCCTGGTATGTGTTTGTGAGGCCGTAGGGCTGTTTCTATAAATGTCCAATCAGATGCATATGCAGCAACACATCTGTGAAATCAGCCATCAGTTATGAGAAGAGAGAAGTAACAGATATTGCAACAAGCTCTCAGATACTTATGTATGCAATGAGCTCTCAGAGGCATGGAAAAACCATCCAAATTAGATGAATACGAAGGGGTAAAGGAAAATGCTTCAGTCCCAAGCAAAGAGACTGCATCTAGAGTTATCATGGCAGAGCAACCATATAATTTTTCTCTCCTACATTCTTCACTGCAACAATCGTAACAGAAACCCACATATCAAATTCAAAGAACAATAGTTTGAACACCCAACTACAGTTCTCTACTTTGGGAAAGTTCTGAAAAATTCCATACCGCTGAAGAGCCTGGTCATCAGATAATTTTCCCTTTGATCGCATCCAGACCCTCTGTCTGTAAATATATAATACCCATTACCTGCCTCTTATCAGAGCCAGCAAGCAAGAATGAGGAAAAACCTAGGAATTAAAAAATTCAGCTGAAAAAAGTGATGATGATGTATGCATTCTCACCTTGGTTCCAAAACTTGGCGCATAACGCGATCTATAGGTTCAACAAACCTCAACTCCAAAGGAGCTGGTGCAACTTTCATAGATGCCAGTTTTTGCCTTATCTTCCTGAAAGTCATGTTATTGAAGAGCTTTACCACCAGGAAAAGCTTATCACCCATTGTTGAAAAATAAGGTCACATTTCAGGGACCCTCCATGTGCACAATACAATATAATAGTGTTGTTGCAAACATGACCTATAGAACTCAATTTTTAAGTGTGTAAAAATGGGAGTCCAAATGTGTCAAGAAACTACTTACAAGGGGATGCGGGGGTCTGTACGGTAACTCTCCAGTACTTTCTCCCATGGAGGAACCTGTAGAGATTGAACCAATTTTAATACTGAGAAAATCCAGTACCAAGCAAATTGTACACATCTGAAAACAGAGTCTACAGATTTGCAAAATACATAGAAAGTGAGTGGGTTGAACTGAATGCACCTCATCTGGGTTAGGTGCATCTGGCATTGGCTGTTGATGTTCAACACCATCCACAGGTCTCTGAAGGATATTCACATGACCAACCAGAGAGCACTTAGACATGTGGGGTTTTTTTGTTTTTCCTCCTCACAAATGAGATTCTTTCTTGTGGCATTTTGCAGGTCCAATACATGATCAGAGTCCACTCCTCCTACATGAGATCATGTTTTAGCAACCGAACAAAAGCAGAGAGCAATACCTGGAAAGAAGCATACATGGTAAAAATAACTCTGCCTTTCTGTGTAGCCAACACTTGTCGGGTAGCAAACGTGTGGCCATCTCGAGTCCTCTCTACCTTGTATATGATTGGCACTGTGATTCATTGGCACCCAAAAGACCGTCATGGTTTATGGACCAAGCAAACACCATGTAAACTGGATGGACAGGATGGTTCAACATTTTCTACAGTATGATCCAGCGTTTAGGGTTTACCACAGAAATGCCACTTTTGGTGCCTTTTCTGATGAATCATGCAGAATTTGCTCAAGTGTCTGAATTCTCTAACCCTGAGTTATCACATACAAACTTGACTCTCTCACCAAGAACTGGGATTAGGGTTTAGGGTTTAGGGAAGAAAGACTGCAGCATATGCCTGGACTTTTCTTCTGTATCAGTCCCCTCTTCACAACAACTATCATGAAGTGGCATGTTTGAGCACTTTCTGGCAAGGAGGTGATTATTGGCCAGGAGGGTTAAGTGACAATACCCTGATCATCACCCGTGCGGAGAAAGTATGAATGAAGGCTGTGAACAAGGAGGGAAGGATCAACTGACTTGCTGGCAGCCGCTAGAGCCTGCAATATGCACCCTAACTCTTCAATTACAAATTTGCCTCCATCTCTTGTCCATTACCAGAAAAATCCCCCCTAGATTTATTGACTGATATGAACAGCTATAGAATGTAGAAAAGTCTAGGGCTATTGGGAGATGTACTTGGCCCAATAGCTGCCCACCGAAGACATTGCCGCCAAACGAGGGATATTCCTTCTCTGTAACTCCTCGATACAGATCAACCTACCAAAAACATCATTGAAAACTTGATGACAGTTATGTAATCTTTACACAGAAGATCTAACCACTATTTTTGCAATCTGATTCTCCAAACTGTGTGAAGAGCACACACTTCCTGAAGAGCGCAAGCATTTTCCTTTTTCAAAAGAATTTCTTCACACATTTTCACTATAAATCATATCTGACCCATAAAATCCAGCACACTTACTTCCAAGGTCTCAAGCTGCAGAATGCGCTCCACCAGAGAAAAACTAGTCTGATCTGGTTTGGTGGCCCATATGGACTCAGATGATAGTAAGTCAGCATCCTCATGTCCAAGAACAAAGCACGTCAGCTGCAAACAAACACAATGCTAAGAGGAAGACAATTTGGACTCTCCACACTTTCCAAAACATTTGGCATGAAACAAACACATTAAACCCCAAGTCTAAGCATTCAGTTAAGGCCCTTAATTAATGTTTTTGTGCTTCAGAGGAAAGGAAAGGAGGACCTCAGTGATTGCATTTATGTCAGCTTTGTGGAGTGTTTTCACAGGTCCAGAACAGGCTGTTGCCACCCAACAACATGCCACAAAAATTTGGTCACCCAAAAGTCTGAAACTTGTGCAAGTCTATGAAATTCCAGAGAAATAAATCTTGACAACCCAAATCTTTTTTGAAGATAACAAAAGGTTGAGCTTCAATCAAAGAAGGGGAAAGCCCAATCACAGAATCAAGCTGCAACAGACAAGCTCAATGTAAGGGGTAAAATCATTGATTTCAACTTGTCAGCATACCATATCCAAAGTAGTCACCCGGCTTCAAAATGGGCATGGTATGCTGCATCATGGTGCCACTGATTGATGCTGAAACCTCTGCCTGAATACATACAAGAAGTTTACAAACACATGTGAATTGAAATGCACACGGTAGGTCCACATGAAAATGATGACTGCCACCATTTTGTACCCCATAACATAATGCTCCTCCTCATGCACCTCTTGCTCTTTCTGATTGTAGCATTCTGTTATTGCTACAAGTCTTCTGAAAGATGGACAGGAAAGGAAAGTGAAGAAGACATGATGATAACATGAGAAAAAGGGACAATGAATAGGAGGTACTACTCCACCTGTCCTTTGTAGAGGAAGTAAAGCCCTTCTCCTGGTGACCCTTCATGCACCAGCATCTCACCTGGTTCTGACCAAACAAAACAAAAAAGGCATTCGCAATTTCAGTACTTAGTGCAGAATGAATCCCAATTCACATGAAGAAAATGGGATTATTCGACAGGAAAGAGAACCTGTCGAACACAAAAAAAGGGGGGTGGGGGGGGAGAAAAAAAGACTTGGGTCTCTCACCAAAGTGTCGCAGCTTCACGACATCGGCAATCTTTTGAACTGATGCTCCAGGCAATTGCTGCAACAAAGGTATCGATCCCAGAAAATCCAGAACTGCAAACCCAAAAACAAAATTGAGCATCGAGAGCTCACTGCATCTTGCAATTAAAAAATAATTCAGACTCCCTTGAGATCCTTTCTACAACACAATCAATCCTCGAAAGGAAGGGGTGGGGGGGGAGAACTGCAAAGAAAAACAGAGTCTTTGTGTGAAATGAAGAAGTGAGAGAAAGAAAAATACGCATGTGTGCAACTGACTGACCTTCTTTTGAGTCTACCGCCATTGCAACCGTTTCTTCCAGCTGCTACTTCATCACCCACGATCCACAAAAACTCTGATCTTGATCTTCTCTCGTGTGTGTGTGTCTCTCGATTTTCTTTATTTGCGCGACGCGACGACAACAACATCAGCTGAGGAAGAAGAAGAATGACACTTCCCTAGCGTATGCGGGAAGGGGACTCCATAATGTCTCTGTTCACACTTGGACGAAACGAACTCCTAGGTGTAAAATAAATTATCCACATTCCCACTTTTGGCCGAAACCCAATAGCCCTTTTGGGTAGTCTCAAACTCAAAACTGAGTATCAAATGGAAACACGCCTCTATTGAGCCAAAATCAAGGAACAATGTCTTTTCATTTTTGACGTGTGAAAGTGAAGTTGGGCTTTTATGTATAGGGTAAGGAATAGATAACCCTATTCACATGCAAGGCCCCATTCCCACTTTTGACTCAAACCCAATAGCTTTTTGAGGCCCAAACTTGTAATTGAGCATCAAATGGAAACATGCATGCCACTTTTGTGCCAGTTATTACCTCTAGTCTCTAGCCTGGTTTGGCAGCAAAATGCTTAATAATAATTAATTATTTTTTAGTGTCAATTATATTTGATAAAAAGAATGATGATTTAAAATTTGCCATTAAACTAACTAAATAATGAAGCTATTGGGCTTGAGAGCTTCATTCAGATTTTTGCCATGGCACGCACATGTTTTTCAGAATTTTTCCACAATTCCAAATAAATAATTAATTAGTGCCTACCCGGCCTAGGTACTAGGGTACTAGGAACAATAGTTTCATTTGCTAAGTGTGCAAGTGAAGTTGGGCTTTATGTAGAGGGCAAGGAACATTTTTGAGACGCTTCATAGTTTTGAGACACTTCATGCCATACTTAGAAAGCTTGCAATGAGTGAGGGTGCAAGGACTTGGTTTGAAACGCTTCATGCCATGCTTAGAAAGCTCTCAATGAGTAAGGGCGGGAGGACTTGGTTTGAAACGCTTCATGCCATGCTTAGAAAGCTCTCAATGAGTAAGGGTGCGCTAACTTGGTTTGAGACTCTTTGGAGCTACGATGTGGAAGCTATTGATTATTGAATCATCTTCTCAATGAAAACTAAATAAAATCGAAACTGAAAAACTGTATTGGAATTTTGGGGGCGTTCTTGGTGTTGTTGGAAAGCCCCTTGGCGATGAGTCAAATTTAATAGAGTTTATTTCACAATTTTTAGAGCTAAGGTGTGGAAGATATTGATGTTTGAGTGAATTTTGTTGCTGAAAATTCAAACAAATTGCAAAAATTGGGTTTGGAAGGAAAAGTCAGTTGAATCTTCAGTGTGTTCACACTTGGGTAGATTCAACGTGTTCACACTTGGGCCGACGACATAAGCTACACTAGTTTTTTTTGAATTGTATTGTTGAAGTGATTTTTTCTAGCTATGCATGTTTGATTGAAGGCATTGAAACTTATTTTCAAAGATTCACTTATAAAATTTCATGTTTTGTTTCAAATTTTCAATTGTTGCATTAGATAATTCATTCTCCAACCTTTTGATATATGCACACAACTAGTGTGCAAAGGACAAATGTGTTTATGTGGTGGGTGTAAGTACCTTATGTGTACACCTAAAACCCAACCTTGGTCAAAAATAAAATGTGTTCCTAGCCTTTTGCCACCCCTATGGTTGGTACAATATTTTATATCTATACCTAAAACCTACAAAATGCAACTATCCTTTTGCCACACCCTAGTGGATACAATACCTTATATGCATGGTTTTTTTAATATATTTTTCATTTGTAGCATGAGTGGCAAGGGCATGTGTGAGGGGAGTGCCCATATGGCTAGTTGCTTAACAAAATAGTGTGATGTATGTGGCTAAATTGCAAGCACATAAGTGACAATTTGACAAAGACTTTTGAATTGGTAAAGGCACTTTCTGGCTCCCATTTACACATTTAAGTGGAAAACAAAGGCTTTAGGCTTTCAAAGATGTCTAGGTTTTAGGCTTCTAGTTTATAAATCAATTATGCAATTAGGCAACATGCAGCATTTGTAACTAGAATTTAAAATTTAAATATAATTACTCATTTAGAAGACCTTGTAGGGGATTTAAACCCTAGTCACAAGGACCTTGGTCATTGCAACACAAAGTGCTTGGAACAATTGACAAAATTAGTATTATAATACAAATCACATCAAATTTCAAAACATGTGACACTAAGAAAAAAATTTGATCATGCATTCACTTCTATTCTAACCTTATGTTCACCATTCCAATCTACAATGGTAGCTTGGAAAAGGAAAGTGTTCTTAGTGCAAAAATCTTGAACAAACATGCAAACAGTAATGTCCAAATGCTCAACTAGTCAATTTCGAACTTTAAACTTCATGAAAATTAATGTGGAAAATGTTCTTTCATCTTCTATGTTGTTAATGATTAGAACAATGGCCATTTGAGCAAGTTTCACAAACTTAGAAAGATGAACAACTAACAAATTGTTTGCACATGGCAAGTTGACGCCATATTTTAGTGACATGATTTTCATCTCTAGGCTCTTCCATGGCCTTATGAGCTTTAGTTTTCATGGTCAACTTGAAAATGGATGTATGTAGATCCAAAATATCATTTAAAAATAGTTCAAAAACCCATGAGCTAGATGTACCAAGTTTTTTGGGTGGGTAAAAACACATTGCAATGTATTTTTATGAAAGTCATAGTGGTAGTTTTACTAATTTTGTCAAGTCTTGGCTTTTACAATTCAAATGCATTTTAAAAATTCAAAAAATATAAGTTGAAAATTTGAAACATTTACTCTAGTCCACCTAACTTTAAAAACAAATACACCAAAAAGTCCAATACTTAGTGAAAAATGGACTTTACAATGTTGGCCACATTTAATGTCATAGTTTTTTTTTAATGGTTATGGATTTTCTTCTTCTAATGGATTTGAAGGAAATGTTCAAAATTTTGGGGGGCCCTACATTGTAGGTTCATAACACTTAAGATGAAAAAGTCAAGTAGATAAATGTTCTTTCATTTTAAAAAAAAGTCAAAATGAAGACCTCAAAATTCACAAAGGCCATTTAGATATCCAAATTGATTTTTCCAAGAGCCATATTTATAAAGATGTTTTAAAAAGGTTTTAATTAGAAGCACATGAACTTGGATATGGAAAAAAAAATGATAACTTCAACATGATTTAAACGTTTCAATGTGAAAATACATTGGATTTGGACTCCGAAAATGGACTTTCAACCGTCCTTTTTGGTCCACCCTAATATGCTTTCACCCAAATGTACAATAATGTCTTTTGATCAAGCTTAGATGAGTCATGAAAATGGATTCACAATTTGGTTCTAACCAATATTGTGGATAAATGACCTTAAATGCATTCATCAACCCATGATTCAAAAACCTAAATTCCAACTCAATGACCAACAAATTGCATGCAATAGTGCATTAGGCTTTCACAACTATTATAGTTGTTTCAAAGTCATTATGAGTAATTGAAAAATGGAAACCAATTAAGGGGTCAATAAAATGGACCACATGGGACTATCCCATAAATAAAAAGGACAAATGTTCTATGCCATCATTTAGATCAGTTATCCAATCTTGCATAATCTTACATAATGTGTTTACAACAACATCAATGTACATCAATGTTTGTAGCTTGGAAAGATGTGTTTTGAATCACCATACATCCTATATAGGTTTGCTTGGCAAATTTTGACAATTGCAATGTAATCACATACAAATAATCTTTACCCTTTACAAATTTCATCAAAACATTAATGGATTCTAGCATGGGGAAAATACATGGTAGGCCCATAATTGTATCAATGCCACACAAATTTAACACATTGGACTTGGTTGCCTCCATTGAACCAAAATCAATTGCCATCTTAACAATCAACATCTTAAACTTTTTCCCAATTTGCTTCAAAAGTGTTAGCATGTTGATCCACTTCATTTTCACATTTCAAAAAACTTTCAAACCTTTTGTTTTCACAATTTCAGTAAGCCTTTGGAATTCAAGATGGCATTTGGGGGAGCTAAAAAATACGCATAAAACAATTGAAGGAGATTTTCCAATTTGGAAACCATTAGCATGAAAAAAAAATTTACATTGCAAGGTTTGTTCTATGTGCCATATAATGGATCCCAATGAAGAAAGGTGTTTGCTTTATCTTCATTAAACCAATAATTCCAAATTTGACCCTTTGAAATGTGAAGGCACCATCAATTCCTAAACACAAGGTGTTCTGTAATTTGACCTTGAAACAAACCACCATATTTCATTAGAGTGAAAAAAAATGACAACTTTGATATTTGTGCCAATTCCACCATCATTCGAATGTCCAAGTGTGAGCAAAATAGGCACATGCCTAAAAACCACCATCACATAGCAATGGATGTAATACAAGTTTCAATTATCAATTGTAATTATTTCATTTCCAAAAATTGAAAAAAAGTTGTGAAAACAAGATTTTTTCTTTAATGTCACAAATGCCAAGGCCATGAAGTTCATTCATTTGAATTTTCATCCATGTACTTAACTTTTAGTTCAATTTCAGTTCATTCTTAATTAAATTCTAATTATATTTCAATTCATTTCCATTTAATTCATAGTTCACTTCTAGTTGATTATTAATTCACTTTAGTTAATTTTTAGTTAAATTTTAATTAAATATAAGTTAACTCCCAATTAACTTTTAGTTAGCTTCCTGTCAACTTTGAGTTAAATCCTAATTAACTCTTAATTAATTTTTAGTTAAGTTTTAGTTAAATCTAATTAACTCCTAGTTAACCTAAGAGTTAATTGGAAATGAACTATGGAATTAATTGGGTTAACTAAGTTAACGGTTGAACTAAGAATTAACTCCAATTCACTATAAGGTAATTTTGCAACCCATGTGTCTTGGAAGTGATGTTTCATTTCATACAATTTTTTTTTTCTTACTATTATCAATATCAAATTTTATTTGGGTTGGATAAAAAATAACACAATCATCAATAGTAGCCCTAAAGCCTTGGCTAGAACTAGCATTAGGTGTAATAAATGTAAGGGGGACATGTTTAAATAAAACAACGTGTGCTTGAAATCCTTGGGAAGACCTAATGGTGGCATTGCCCAAAGCTTCTAGACCCAAACAAACTTGATGGATGTGATGCACAAGTAATAAGTTGTAATTGATACATAACAAAGTAGGTGCCAAAATAATTGCAATGTTTTTTGGAAGAAAATATGCATACAAAACAAGCCACACACTCAAGCTATAAGCATCATGATCTAGAATTTAAAATCTGCACATAGGTTACAAACTACAAGAAGTTTGGACTGAAATACATTGACTACAAGTTTAAACACATCAATTGCAAGTATCACCCACATTCACAAAGTTCATAATTGTTGCAATTCCGATCATAATCATGATTCACTATAAGTTTGAATTGCATTCATGATTATATTTAAATGTGATGAAAAAACCGACAAAGAAACAAGCAACATACTTACCCTTTTAAATGGACTATGGAGTTGTGTTGCTATTGTAGCCAACCTACTCAAGATTTAAGATTCATGAAGTCCAATGGAGATCTAAAAAAACCATTGAGTTTTGATTCTAAAGACTTGACCCATGAACCATTAACTTAAAAAATTTGAAAGAATTGATGCACCATTGATTTTTAAAATATGAAATACCCAATGGCTTTGGAATTTGGAAATTTGATGGAAATGGACAAAAGAATCATTGAAAGCTTGGAAGGGGTGGTTGATTGTTGGCCAACTTGCATGCAATGCAAGAGCAACACCAAAAGTTAAAATAACTATTAGGCCATGGCAATGGGCCTCTACCACGACCCATTTGTCGTGTAGATTCTACAAACTGAAATTAGATGCATCTAACATTCAAGGCGTGAACTACATTGTTGCAACTATGGGCTACAACTATCAAATACATATTGGTATTATGATATACCCAATGCATGCTACCAATTTGCTACATTATGTCATTGTAACAATGCCTGCGACATATGAACTTGATGCGTATTAATATTATGATCTACCCAACATAGGCTATTGAGTTGCATAATTGCAACAACACCCATAGTCCATGAATTTTGGAAAAAAAACTATGCTTTAGCAATGATTCATGAGCATGTTGTTACCTACATCATGCATATGCACAAGTGATAATGCACATTACAATGTACTTCAACATTTAGAAATTAAACACAAGTGACAAGTATGAAACTTCTAATTATTTCATAAAGTGGGTTGTGGTGTAACTTGTTACTTGATTCTTGAAAAGTTGAATGGCACCAATGAGCCTTGAAGTTGAAACTTGAACTATGAAAGTACTTGGGATTTCGAGTTTGGGATTCTGGATCTTCAAATACAAAACTTAGTGTTCACAAGTTGTAAGCTTGCCACTTGTAGTTCTTCAAACTTAGAAACTTTTCTTGAAAACACATTGCATAAGTCAATGGCTTTCCAAACCAAGTGAAAGATGCAACAAAACACTAAATGGTGATCAATGAAAATAACAATGACCTTTTCTTAGCTTTGGTTTGGGATCTGACAAAAGTGACAATTTGGAATCAACCACAATGGCAAACCCTAAACCTAAGATGGAGGAATTTGGCACATTGATCATGTAATCAAATGTCATTCAATGGCAACAAGTGTAAGCTTTAAACAACTTCTCTTGTGAACCTTGATAAAACAAGATTGGGTTTGTCAATTTTTTTTTAAATTCATGTTTTCTTAAAGTTTAGAGGTAAAAACCCCTTTGCCATAAATAGAGAATTGGCAAAAAATTGATAATTAAAAAAACATTGCTTATATGCACACCTAAAACCTAGCCTTGGATAGAAACATTTAAAAATACATCGCCTAAGTCCTTTATCAAATTTAATTCACATCAAGTTTTTTCACACCTATATCTATTGGGGTGAATCTTGTGACAAGTCTTTCCCCTCTAAGACATGTTGGGCCAATTACATGGACTTAGCCTTGAGCCTAGGCTCAAAACCCAAATCTAGCCAACATTGGTTAAAAAGTTGATGAATAAATGTAGTGGCTTTTATTGACAAGCCACCCATTAAAATAATTGACCTAGGTGGTAACATTTAATTGATTATCATCTTACACTAATTATGATTTCATCTTCATTAAGGGGCTGAAAAAATAATGTGCATATTATTGTAGTTCTCATAGACAGTGATAGAGACCTAAAATGCATGGTGTGAGTGGATATGTTCTTGAAGTAAAAATCAAACCAAAATTTAAAACTATATATTGGAATACGATAGAATGAATTATAAAAGAACTTTTGATTTAACAGATTTTGAGTTCGTCAAAATGAAATCACTAATGGTTTAAAATTTATAATTTATCTTCCAAAAGTTAAATTCTAAATGGCAAGGTTTAACAAGGTTGCATCATGCTTTTAACATGGGTGGGAGTTGATGAATTCTTGCCAACTTTTATTTTTAAAAATACACCAATTTGGAAAGGGAAATGGAGGAACAGAAAAAAAAAAAAGACCAACATCAAATAAATAAATAAATAAATAAAAGAAAAAAGGGAGAATAATACATATCGCATGGTGTTGATCATGATAAAACCTATCATTGCTTAGGTTGCGATTCTCATTACCACTTCTTAATAAATGACAATGCACAAAGTTAAAATTTCTATTTGAAAAGGATTGACAATGATGACATCAATTAGAATGCTAACCCCATAGTTGGAGAGCACAACATTAACTCATTAAGATGAAAAACAAAAGGAATAACGATACAAGTACATACATATGTCTTTTCGTTGAAAACATGAAACCTAACATCTTTAACAATGAAAGCAAAGACATTCTAAATGAGATTGTGAGATGCAATGCGTTCCCCCACGGGCACACAAGAGAAAATGTATTCCCGTTGGTCTATAAGTTAGTCAAAAATGCAATGAACCATGTGATGAGTTGTTGGATGAAAAAGATTCAACATAATGTGTAATATTAACAAAAAATGGTTAAAATCATACAAAAATGATGGGATGACTAAGTAAGCAAAAAGCCATGTGCCCAAACTTGAACAAACTTGAACTTATGCAAGACCTCAAGTGACAAATAAGGTGATAAATCATGTCAAATATTATGATGTTGGAAAAGGAGTGCTCATGCAAAGAGATTTGACATGCTTTCAAAATTTCATCCATGAATGTAGTTTTATCCATGCAAAACATATTTTACCACACTTGTATCCACTTGATGAAGTTTGTGGACGTCTTCACATTTCACATTTGTGGCCAATGGATCTTTATTTGTGATCAACTTCAATCCATGAAACAATGTTTCATCCAATTGGTCAATTGAACAAACATGAAGGCCTTGACAGTCGTATGGTGTATGAGAACAAGGATGAATGAAAAAATGAAATCTAACAGCATCATGAACCTTCATGCCAACTCTCTTTTATGTGGCCTTGAAATGCCCTTCTTGGATGAAGGTGCTTGAGATATTTGGATGAAACCAGACGGACTTCATGCAAATGTGCTTCGACACATTTTACGCCGCTGGGAAAGGTTTTAGGGTTTGGCGCTCCACCGCAAAACAGCGTTCTTTGCAAGCCTCTTTCTGTCTGTGTGGAAGGAAGGCCGGAGCCACATCGACCCGCAGGATCGCAGTCTGCAAAATATTCAAGTGGAGAAGAAAAATCGCAGCTAGCTGTTTCCCTGTTGCTGCGGTGAGTTGTTGTTATGTTGCTGTTCCAATTTTTTCAGTTTTTGGAGTCGTTGCTTTTGTGTTTTTTTTTCTCTCGATCAGCAATTTTGTTCTATCTGAGGTGCGTGCTCTGAGGTTTTCTTGTATGCTGTGCAGAGTGAAGAAATGCAAGAAGAATGAATGGAGCCTATCTACCACCAGTCTATGTCCCGGATCTTCACTCTGATGAGAAGGATGATGACCTTCCACCATTGTCACCTTCACAAACCCAGCACTTGTTGGATCATGGAGGGTCTATGTCCTCAGCAGCAGCAGTGCAGCAGCATCCACCGCAGCAGCAGCAGCAGCAGCAGCAGGCGGCCTTTCACTGGACTTCAGGAATTTGTGCCTGTTTTGATAATATGCCTGTTTGTATGTCCCTGCTCTTTTGCTACTGTTGTTTTCCTACTTATACATTCTTCACTTGTGCACAAGTCATGATTCGGTTTTAGTTTCTGCTTCTGCTGGTTTGTATTACATGAGAATAATGTGGGCGAGGGCAGGTTGTTTGGGGTGCTGGTGCCCGTGTGTGCTCTTTGGAAGGAATGTAGAAATGCTGGAGGGCAGGCCATGGCTACGACCCTCTATGGAGCATGTTCTTCTTTGGGGCATTCCATTTGCTGTCTGCTGTGCTCTTTCCAATACAGCAATTGGTCTCCTTGTTGCTTGTGTTCCCTGCTATGCCTGCAGATTCCGCCGTGCTCTTCGCAGCAAATATAATCTGGAGGTAAGAGTCTCCTCATCTTTATATCACACTACTGTGTCTGTAATTACAAGGGCATGACATAGTTAAGGCTAGCTAAATAGGAAGTATCAGTTGTGTTCCTCTTGCTCTTTCACCTTTGAAGGCTCTTAGAATGTAAAGGTCCACACTCATCCTTTGAGTTGGATTTGGATTCTTGTTTGGATGTCAACTTTGAGATCTCATCATGCTAATGATGGTCTTGATTTCTTGTCATGATGCTCTCAGGATGCTCCATGTGGAGACCTCATCACACACTTGTGCTGCCACATGTGTGCAAATTGCCAGGAGCATCGTGAAATGTGTGAGCGCACAACAATGGCAATTGACCTTTCTTTAGTCAGGCCCCCACCTACTCAGAGAATGGGTGCAGGCAAGTTACAGCTCTTTCCCCACTGGAGCATGCAGATTGCAATCTGCATTTCAGTATGCATTTCTGTGCACCTGGTGTTGCACTATGTTTTGCTTCACACTCCTGTTGAGCTTGAAATTCTGCTGTACTGTAGTATCAATTTCTTCCTCCAACTTTGGACCATTTGTGTGTATGTAGTCCCTGAATATGTTCCCAGATATGTAATGCATGTTTGAATGGTGCATAGCCTGGTTCCTCCACTTGCCTTGTGAACAATATCCTTATATGTGGCATACTGTGGTATGCAGAATATCAGCCCTGATTTGCCATGGTGTCACCAAATCTGGAAGTCATTCTCTTGTGGTGACAGGGTTGAAGTACATTGCTAGAGCTGTGGAGGTGATGGAATGCCCTGACTTGAAGTCCCATCCAATTTGTATAGGTTTACTTCTGACATCACATTTGATGTCAAGGGTTAGCAGTTTAAAGCTGCTTGGATGTACATAAGATTGAATTTTGATTGATGGGGTTTGTACAGGCAGCAACGTGTTGCCAAATGTCTGGATCCTTTGCATTGAAGACTTTATGCACATGTTCTGACTAAGTGGTTACCCAGTGGATGGTGGCATTGGTGGTTCATACAGAAAACCCTGAACTCATGGCAGTTTACATGCTTTCAAATCAGGGGTATTATTTTAAGGTCTCAGAATTGCTTTATTTGGTTGTGGTTCCAAAGCTGTGCACCATACTCATAGTGGTTCCAAACATACACAGTCGAGTGAATAAAGTGAACATTCTAGCGTAAGTGGAGTCATGCAGGGAGGTGCAGTTGAGTTGTAGACTAAATTAGTCTACAATACCATCATGTTTTGAGTTCATGTTTGGGTCCCCCTGTAAGTGTAAGACAGTTGATGGAAAGTGAGAAACATTATGGTATTTTTCTTGTGTTTTGTCTTTTACACAGTCATCTTTCAGTTTCTCTGTGTTTTTTCCTTCATTGTGTTGTCAAACTCGGTTTGTAACACATCGTTTAAAAGATTTCAGTGTTCTTTTGTTATCACTGACAAGGATAAATGCAATAGTAGCTCTGTGTTTTTCTGTAAAGGAGACTTAAGGTTGCTTAATTCAATGAGATTAGTTCTCTTGAAAGACATTTTACATTAAGTTGAGGTTGCCAGAATCTGAAGTTTTAAAGTCTCCATAATTCTCTGAATGCCCCTAAACTAAACTAAACTAAACACATGGATGAATCATGAAATTAAGTTGAACTTGAAGGCGTGGATGATATTTTTCACAAGGGATGATATGGCATATCACATAATGAATGAGATCAAATAACACAAATGAAATTCATGACTCGGATGAAATGAATTGCATGGATTAAAGTGATTGTAATTGACCACATGGATAGCCATGGACCATTTTGTTCAAAATATGGATGATATTAAAGATATGTGAAATTGGAACACATGATGAAATTTGGCAATATGGATGAAATAGCTGACAGCAGAAGTGACAAAAATTACATTAGAAAAACATGATCATATGAATGACACTAAATGGAGTATACCACAATGATGCAATTAAACACAGATGAAACTTGGTTGCAAGGATGAAACTTAGCTACTTGATGAAGTTAATAACATAAAGAACAAGCATGAAATGATGGTCATAGTCATCCATGCCTGTAATTTCATCCATATTGTTTGAATCCATTCATATAGGAAACTACATCCATGTGGTCAGATTCATCTGTTAAATCAAATTTCATCTGTGGTATCTTTCATCATTCATGTTGAGGACCACTTTCATCCATGTCGTCAAAACTTTCAACCATGAATTTCTACAGTTTCGACCAAGTGCTACAATTTATCTATGTTATTAATTCCATCTATATGCTCTGATTTTCATCCATATAATTTATGTTGGTTTCATCCATATAAATTATTTGGTTTCATCTGCCTTGATCCACATGAAGGATTCATTTTTCATCCATTATCATGTTAATTTAATCCATAACAGTCCTACATGCTGGTCAAATTCATCCATAATCACAAACTCCATTTATTATCCAGTTCATTCCCAAAAGGTACCTAATGGCCCAATTATTGAATGTGGGGAAAATTTCATCCATGACCATCCGCATGCGCATCGCCATCGCCGTCCATATGTGCGCGCGGACACACAAGCCTCTCTCTCTCTCTCGCGCGCGCGCGCGCACAGTCCCTCTCGATTGAACTTTGGAGCTCATTCGAGTCCCAGAACATTTCTTACTATAAATATATGCATGCATTACTGTGCATGTGCATGCAAACCGTTCTTTGAGTGCGGCGTTTGAATTCTTAAGCACTGGATTCTTAAGATATTACGGCAGGGTCGGAGGAAGTTCCTGCATAGCAATGTTGTTAATATCAAGGCGGTAGCTGATTTTCGCTGATAGTTTTCTCCTCCCGTTGACAACAACAACAAACAACAAGCAAAAAACGGGCAAACAACGACATCGTCGTCGTCGTCAGTTTGGACTCTGGAGCTGTTGCTTTTAAATGAGTGAGGTATGCATTTTTGTATACTGATTCCATGTTTCGATGTGATTGTTTTTTTCCTTTTTTTTTTATCGGATGTGATCGTGTTGGTTGGGAGCGCCATCTAGGTATTTTGTTAAGGATGTTTTGAAGAAGAAACAGAACGTGTTGATCTGGTCTGAGAATGGATCGCGATGTTCTGAGAACGTGTAGAGTGGTGATTCAGTTGCACATTCTCAAAATATGTTGTGATTCGACGACGACCTGCAAGTGTAACCAAATTGCTTGATCAAGATTCATACAGTATTCAGAAGATTTGATTCGAGACTTGCAGATCTGCTCTAGATTTGTTCCAATTATGCAATAAAAAGCTGTAAGATCTGTGAACTGGGAATCCCCCCGGAGGTTCTTGAAGCTTATCGCGTATCTGGTTTTCTTGATGACGAGCAAATCGGAGCAATGCCTTAGAGTAAGGACCAAAGTAATGGATGATTGAATCTTGCATGGCCGTGCAATCTCTAGAGGCATAGAGGTTATATATCTTGACCGTGTTTGCTGCAAATGTTTCTAGAACTCTTCGAATGCAAAGTTCTCTGAAATTGAAACTCTTCTGGTGACGAGCTGTGTGATGATCAGAGTATGGCAGACTGCAGGGCGAGTCCAGAAGCTGCCGAAGAAGAAATTCCGGGTCTTCGGCACACAGTTTGGGATCAACAAGACCAGAAAGTACAGTATCCGAAGCTACAGAAAGATGTGAGTGCCGATGTGGTGGTCGTAGGAGCGGGTATTGCTGGCTTGAGCGTCGCCTACAACCTTGTGAAGGAAGGGAAGAAAGTTATAGTTCTCGAAGCTCGTGTCATAGGTGAGAACATGAACCTCATCGTGTTTGCAGAGTTTTGTTTCTTCCATTGCAGATCCAAGAGAAAAATCGTTTCTCTTTGTCCAAGAGTCTGTTGTGAAATCCTGACATGTAGTAGAGAGATATGTACACTACTTGTCAGGTGCGGGCCAGACAGGCAGGACGACAGCACACATAATGCCATGGTTTGATGATTTCTACCACATAGTCGAGAAGGTCCATGGCACTCGCAAGACACAGCTGGTGGCCGACAGCTACAAGAAAGCTGTGGACTGGATTGACCAAACTGTGGAAGAAGAGAACATCGAGTGCAACTTTTCACGCGTCGATGGGTACCTTTTTCCTCATGATGATTCAAAGCAAGCACATGACAGTCTACAAAACGTAAAAGCTCTTTCTCCACACCTGTTTTCCACATCTTCCTTTGCACCTGCTTTTCCCTTCTTTCAACTTCTGTTATATTCTGCTTCAGCATCTAGATATGATTCATTGCATGCTTTCCTTTTGATGACCCGCACAGGAAGTTATCCTTTGTATATTTATTGGAACACATTAGATAAAAGGGGCTTTTTTTTTGGGGTATGCTATGTATAGCATACCAGAAATTCAGGAAGAGTCGATAAATGGATTCCTTCCCCAATGTAATGAACTTTTAAATTTCAGGGTTCTCACATAAATTTTGTAGGATCCCTGATGCTTGAATTGCGAAGTTCTGTGTGGGGGAGGTGCCTTGATTTACAAAGATGAAATTTTTTAAGTTCATTAAGTATGAAGGCATTGCTGTCATTGCCTTCATTGCCTTCATTACCTTCAGCCCTTGGTTCATGAGGTGGAAGGCAGTGACAGTGGTGCCTTCCCTTCCATAACAACTGAGAATCTGGGCAATCTGAACAATCCAAACTACCTTCAAAATAGCTTCCCTACCTGAGGGAGCTTATGTGAAATGGCCGCTCTAGGCTAGGGAGCAGGAAGTTGCACCGGGGAGGTACCCTAAATTGCACATAATATTTTAAGTATATCCTCATAATTCAATTCTAAGCACCTTATTTAGCTTTAAGTATATTAAATTTTACTTTTCAAAAATAAGTTGCCCCTACATTTTTCTGCAACATCATTTGGAAAAAAAAATGGAAGTAACTTCCCCTGGGTTGACTGATGTCTATAATTTTCTTTTTATCTCTCTCATTTGCTTTGCAGGAATTTGATGCATGCCAGAGACTGAAGTTCAATGTTCAGATGGTAGACTTGCACAACGATCCTTCTTGTGGGAGCATCAGCACAGCTTTACGTTTCCCAGATGCTGCTGAGTTTCACCCTTTAATGTGAGTTGCTTCAAAAATTATGCTGTCAAATATATACACACACAGCTATGTCATCTTGCATTGCAGTGTCCAGAGCTGTGGAGGTCATCTTGATTGTGCACAGCACTCAATCTCCATCCTCACATATGAGATCTGTGTGCATCCTAGAGTTTCCATTCTTGCTTTTCTTTTCATCAAATCTTTATCAAACCTGGAGAGAATCAAGAGGATTTCAGAATTTTATCATATAATTCCTCTTGTCAATTCAAGAGTCCATTAAGTTCCTTGAAAAATGAATCATTACAAAAAAATAATGGAAAGCAGGTACCTGGACGGGCTTGCAAGAGCAATGAAAAAGAGAGGAGCGCAATTGTATGAACTTACAAGAGCAATGAATTTCCAAGGAAACCAGGTGATCACAGCAGATGGAATTGTAGTTACTGCTGGTGCTGTGGTGATGGCTACCAATTCTCCACTGAATCACAATCTGGCAATTCATGCACGGCAAACTCCAGATCACAGCTATGTTGTTGGCCTCAAGCTTCCAAAAGGATCTGTGAGGTAAATTTTGTCGCTGCCTTTACAGTGTAATGATTCCATGTTTGGATCCCACAAATACATAACTGGAATTTCTGCAACTCCTCTCCCAAACTTTCTCATGGTTTCTCCCACTCCAATTGATGGTTTTTCTTTGTAACCAGGAGGGCTCAGTGGTGGGACACAGCTTCACCATATCATTATGTGCGAATTGAGCAAAAAGACACACATGACATCTTGATTGTAGGTGGCGAGGACACCAGCACTGGCATGAAACCAAATGAATATCCAGATGCATATGCCAAATTGGAGGCATGGGCTAGAGCAAGATGGCCTTCTGCAGGGGAGGCTCTGTACAAATGGACAGGCCAGGCAAGCAAGAAATCACTTTCTCCCTCCATGATCAGTACTACTGTAAAAAGAAATTTCATATGCAATATGACATCAAACAACAAATGCATAATGATAACAAAATTTGCATGTGGATAGTTGAAAACAGGAGTAAATCGTAGAGGAAGATGTAATGAATCACACATTCACTACTTGTTGATATGTCACAGCAATGCACTTGAGAAAGACCATGTTGTCCACAATGGAAATAAATAATCTTAGAGAAAGGCACTCACATAGTGCACATTGTCAGGTTTTCGAGCCTGTGGACATGCTGCATATAATTGGTCATGACCCACTGAAACCTGGTGAACATGATCAATACATTGTTACAGGTATGATCAGCAGAAATTCAAATGTTTTCAGCCTTACCAAGACATGCAGATTTTGGCTTTGGTCAACCGGATTCTTGGCTCACCAATCTCCATACACACTGCAATGTGCAGGTGATAGCGGCCAAGGAATGACAGGCAGCACAATAGGTGGTATCCTCATCAAAGATATGATACTAGGAGTGGAAAACCCTTGGGCTGAAGTCTATGCACCCAGCAGATGCCTGCCACTTTCAAAGTCAACAATGTGCAGCCTCATTTCCCAAACTGCACACACTGTTCAGGTTTCTCCTTGCCCTGACCTGTGATCAAGGCAATCAAATTTGAGTTTTTCAACTTAAACAACAATGAGTTACCAATGAATGACCTTCCCAACAACATTTGATCCTCATTGCCTGAAAATGTGGATCAAAGTCTGATCTCTATAGTCGACCAAAAAACTTCAGAAACTCTTCAGACAATAATGTAACAAGCCATTGTATCACATGTACAGAAAGCACACCATAAAACCTGAGTTTATCCATACACTGTGTTTACATATCTTGTGAAGCTTATATTACCTGAGTGCTTGGGTGCAGGGATATAAAGATATTCTTCCATTTGCTGGTGTAGACCATGTAGATATTGAAGACATGGCTCCTTGCAGTGGATGTGTGGTCCAACAGGGACTTCACAAGGTGGCTATCTACAAAGATATCATGGGTGGTCTGCACAAATATTCAGGTCACTTCTTTTTTTGATTCCCGTTTTCATCAGTCCTGTGAAACTATGCTCATGTTAAGATTACATGTTGATGTCTGCAACTTGCTGAACATCAAAAGTCACTTGAATTTCTCTTTCAACTAACAAGCATAATCACTCTCAATTTCTGTCTCTCAGCTGAACATTTCTCTCTTGATGACAAACAACATTGTTGGTTCTCTCCATCTTAACTCATCCTGGTCTCTTATGTTCAAAACCTGTCATTCAAGCGACAATCATTATCCTTCTTCTGCAGCTCTCCTTGACATCTGTTTTTGCAGAATTGACATAGGACAAATGAATATGCCCCATCTAATAGAAACCAAAAAACTCTATTTATTAATTAAGGAATTTTGATATGTCTGCAATAATTCATACTCTGCCTTCTCCTGCAAGACTTTTAGATTTTCTCTCTTGCAGTTCGGTACTAACTCTGACAATATGGATGGGTGATGATGACATGTAGTGGTTTGCCCACACATGGGATGCATTGTGAAATGGAATCCAATCGACCATACGTTTGATTGCCCTTGCCATGGATCTAAATTTGATCATTATGGACGCTGCATAAATGCTCCTGCTAAGGCTGACCTCTCTCCACAGAAGTAGCTAGATCCCAAGTGATCAAAAACCAGGACATAGGTAGTGCAGTTTTAAGTATGTCTCACATTTTTCATTGACAATGTCAATGAAATTATTATGAAGAAATGAGAGTGTACCTGCAGATGATTTTGCAGACCATACATAGGACACAGAACACACTTGCACTTTGTGCACTTCATAGACATCTGCATTCACACAATTTTGGTGTGTAAGATGCCAAGTGTGACCAAAACTAGGATGCTGGTTTTTCAATTGTTAGCATACCTCGCATTGTTTCTGACAACAATAGCAGTGTGGGAGCAAAAAGGAACAGTGACAGTGTACTTGCACATCATTTTGCACACCATATGACAAACCTGAGAGATGCATACTTAAGCAGTTTTAACACCAATTGAGACACAGAATTATGGAAGGTGGTCTGAAAGGCTAGCACCTGTCAGACATTAACTGACATAATTACTGAGTTTCTGTCACAAGACTGCACTGAAAACTTGGCCATACCTACTGGCTTAGCTCTACTAAACCTACAAGAGAAAGAGAGGACTGCCAAACCCCAAGAAGAAAGAGAAACATTCAAAGCAAAGAGAAAGAGAATAAAGCAAGAAATGATAAAACCATGAAAAAGAAAGACAAACATACAAAGCAAAGAGTAAGAGAGTAAAGCAAGAAATGATAAAACCATGAAAAAGAAAGAAGAAAATGGAGAAAACAAAAGACCTTTTAAGAGCTGGAACTTTCAGAGGATAAAATAGGCTTAGAGAATCTCTGCACATACATTTAAGATGCCTATGAAATGAGGATTTTGAAGATTCCAAAGGCAGAAACCCCAAACAGAAATCTTCCATTGTTAAAAACGTCTCCTAAAATTACTCAAACATGATGACAATGTGCCACATGCAGGACCGATATACACAGTGTCACTGACTGTTGCACAACAACAAGTAGCAAACTCCAATCAATACAACAAGTATGCAAACAAAATTTTGGCTTAAACCAAAATTCTTCATCAAAATGGAACAAGCAACCAAGTATAAGAAATCACACATCTTATGGTAACCCGATCTGCCAATCAGAGCAAATACAGTAAAATAATTTTTTTAAAAATGGATTAAGTAGAACATTCCACCATGTCTACAACTATGGAAGAGCAACTATCCAAATAGAAAGCCATCCAAACAATATGCAGTAACTGGGTGTTTGTGAATAGTTCATTTATACTTCTGAATATTCCTTTGTTAGATTCACATAGATTAGTTATTGTCTTGTGTCACAGTAATGCACTCTCTATAACCAGGCTTACTATAGAATAGTTTAGTTGGTGATTTGTTGCTGCAATGCTCCTATCCGTCATACAGCAAATTTTGCAGTTGACCCCTAGTCGCTCATTGTGCCCTCTACTTGCTTGGTGCTCACTGGTGCTAATGATATTTATTTGCATCTTAACCCATGCTCTGTAGTGCTAACATTTGTTGTTTAATTAAAACCTTCATCCCTAGCCTAACAACTCTCTCATCTCTACATCTTTTCACTCACCTATACATGCATTAGCACTCCCATAAGCTGACCACAAGATAACCTTAGAGATCCAGGAAGCAAATGATCATTCCTTGACAAGGAGATGAAATTGCAAACAAAATTTATGCATCTAATTTCTATCTACAGATTTGAAACAAAAGATGTGTCACACACTGCATTACACAGGAATATCCCTTGGACAGGTGTAAACTGCCAAGCAAGAAGCTACCACATACATGTGATGATCGATGATTAGCATTGCTTAGCACCACAAACATGCCACTAACAAATTGATGAGCCCAGATTCCAGGATCCAAATAAAGGCCATTACATCTGTGGTTATGCACTAAAACTTGCTGTATTCAACAACCCTACCATTTAGGTTGAAAACAGGTCTAGGGTAAGTGCAAGATGCAAACCATCTACAGCAGCATCTGGAGCTCAAGCATCCCTCAACTGCTGTGTACGAGATTGTTCCTGCAAGTATCAAGTTCTTCAAAGCTTTTGATCCTGTAGGTCCACAATTGAGCACAAACAGATGTCTGCTTACTCCAACCTCTGACTGTCCATGCTCTCCCCATGTTTTTGCACATTCTCTACTCAAAACAAAACTATTTCAGGGTATACAAGGGAGGGAAGATCTGTAACCAGTCATCAACTGACAAGAATTCAGCACAATAGTGAATACAAGAGAACAACCTGCAGCAATATTCCGAGGAATGAATCTCCACCTATATAAGAAATGTGAGCAAGCATCCCTCGTAACAAGAAGCATGCAGTGGGCAGACACACCTTTAAGCACAGGTGTTCCAATTAACCTAAATGGTATTAAATGCTGGCCCAACAGAATTCACATGTTTTGATGATAGCCTCACTCGTTGGTTAACAAGTTCCCCTTCCACACCCAAAACCATCCACTGGGCATACTGTTCTTTGGACTGAGTTTTTTTAAGTGTATAGCATGTGTACTCCATCTCAAGGTCACCTAACATCTTCTGAAGTAACCTAACTTTGAGACGAGATATTCAGAAATGCCACAATCTTAAGGTAGCACTTTCACCAAATAAGGCTTGCAATATGAGTTGATGACCTCGGGAATTGGAGAGTACAGGGCCATTGGAAATGCATTTTCTTACCAAAAGAGAACAATGCATCATTGAAGGCAAAGATATCCCGTGGGAGAACTGTTTGCACCTGGTAAGAGATTATAAGAGAGAGGTAACTTGTCCCTGGGGGCTGTAATCAATTACTGGACAAGAAGACATAGCATCAAAGATAAAGCTGTATTAACTCATCACTTACAGCTGAGGGAGTCAGAACTCCCAAATCTGTGAACAAGAGAGTGAGATACTGGGGAGGAGTATAGTCCCTGGCAGAGTTTTCTACAGTCACTTCTGGAGGGATTGGCTCTGCAAAGTCTACATGGCGTGGTGATGGTGACATGTCCCTTTGATCAAGTGGAAACAGCCGTGCAAACTGCCAAAATCACACCCACAACAGCAGCAATTGGAATATGCATCTCTACAAATCCAGATGATAAACTGCTCACATCCATAACCACTAAAGGACTTGCCTTGATTTAGACAAATAACATCCATGATGACATCATAAAACCATCAACTTAGAAGCACTACTTGTGGGCTCTAAAACAAGGGCATATATAACCCCTCATATATGCATGTACATTCATCTTGGCACATTGTGATCACATAATAAGATTGATGAAGTTGCAGAGAAATCTCCACAACAACAATTAAAGGTAACATGACAATGAGTGCAGTCATAACCTCATGAGAGTTGCTCACAAAGTGACAGAACATCACCTTCATCACGAACAGCAGTGACAAGCTGCCATGACTACCCACTGAGTTCATCAGCTCCCAACAGTGGGTGTAGATAAGCATATAATAATCTTCCCAAAAACTTGGGCAAACCACTATACACAATCTGCGTCCTGAGTTTCTGTTGCCTTTCCAGAAGCAATGGGAAGACTCAGACGTGATGTTGGCTAGCACTCAAAAGACATCGCTAATAAGTGATCACATAATAAGTGTAGTTAGGGCTGAGGAAGGTACTGCATCACCCCTTTCCATCAAAATAAAGAAGTTTCTTCAACAATAACACAAGGGGTTGTGACTGCAGAAATACCTTGTAGCTTTCAGCAGCAACATAAACAGGTTTGTTCATGGTACGGGCAACCAGTGCAGCCTGGTATGTGCCAAGCATGTTAATGATTCCCCCACTCTCCACAACGCCTTCAGCACCCACTAATACCATATCCACTTTCTCCATCATGTACGCTACACCAGAGTCCAGGATCAATGTCACAGGGATACCCACTGACAGCAACTCCTTTGCAACTTCTGCACCAGTGTTGTCGGGCCTGCCTTCTGTATGGGGCAAAATGAACTTGTTCATCAGTTGCACTCATGCTTGACCAATAGGACCAGATGACCAGCTGGCACATCAAAGTCCACACCAATCCGATTCATGCTGGTCATGTGATAGAAAAGCCACATTCAATATACCAAAGGATTCATGCAAGGGCAACATTGGCAAGTGGGACCATCGATACCTGTACAGATAACACTAAAACGTTTGCCATTGGCAGTGGCCAGTTTGAGCAGAGCTAGCACCACCCTTGAGAAGCCATGTGTAAGAATAGTGCAACCATCATGCACAAAGTCTTGTCCAAGCATTGCAATAGTCCTACGTGCCTGAAATTACCAATTCCTCAATGTCATAACAACAGAGCAGCATATGATCAGGCATGCTCAAATGGTGAAAAATTAACCAAATAGGAACTGCATAGAAAACTGCCTCATTCCATCTCATCAACAACTTGTGTGAAGGAAGTACCTTTTGAGATATCTCACCAAACCTCTCTCCACGTTCAATGAGACGAGCTTTGCCAGCTGCAATGTCTTCATACTCCAATGCTGACGTGCGAGTGACATAGCGCAAAAACAGGTTGCACCCTGCTGTCAATGATATAGATGTCTCATCCCAAGCCTGACCACACCATCCACCCCACCTGTAAGCAAAAAACTCCCCTTTATGCTCATGTTTTGGTCCATCAGCCATAAATCACACTCTAGTCTGTCATTTTCAATCAACAATTTTGACAGCATGTCGTGTTTTTTGAGTCTTCTTATAAGCTTTACATTTCTAAGGAAACTGACAGAAGTTTGCAAACAGCTTTGAGGTTCATCCATCAGCAGTAAACCCCATTCCAAATACTGGAAAGGAGAATCCAAAGAATGTCTTCATTGACATCTCCATCATCAGTACCTAGTAACCTCACAAAATGTTCCAGATGTCAGCACACAGCACCAAAGATCCATCTTAGAAGCATCTTTACAAAAAAGTTCGTAAACAGCTATTATGTGCACATGCACAAAAACTGCATTGACTTGCATCCTTCTTTCAGTCATGTCTAGAGCTTTTTCAACTGGCAAGAAAACTGCTCATTTCCTCTCCTGCTAGAATCCCCACAAATCCCTGTATGGTTTTCGTTGTGAAATGGAGTCAGACTGATGAAACAAACAAGAACATGTGAAAGGCCAGTTGAGGGATCAAACTGACCTTCAGTGCATCAGAGGCATTTCTCAGCTCAATTTCCAGGCCCATCATGGTTGATGCCTCACTCCTTTTTATAACAGCAGTCAAAGCCTTGATGGCTGCCACTGCTTCAGCAAGCTCTGGCTTACTGCGCCAGAAATTGAACTCCTCAATAACACTGAAGGGTTGGCCTCCATATACTCCTGCTACAGTGTGAACTTCTTGATCTTGATGTAAGCTTGCATCTTCTGCCTGCAAATGACTCCAAAAAACAGCCAAAATTAGTCAGAAGAGAAAGAAAATCATGGTAAACATATCCATCCAAAATACACCAAGGTTACAACCCTCAAAAGTTTATTTCTTTGCCTAGAGATTTCACTGGAGACCAATTTTCACAAGACTGAAATAATAACTTGTTGCAACAAACACCCAAATCACTTGAGGATCAGATTTTACCTGTCGCAGCCATTCAAATGTGACACCTCCTGCTGGTATATCTTGGCCTGTCTTTACTTCAGTAACTGGCAAATTACTCACCTTCATCTTGTGGTCAGCTCTGTCTGTACATGGAACACAGAACTTTTCAATGCTTGGGCAACAGACAATTGACTGTGAATCAAGACATTGTTTGCAATCCACAACACAGAAAAACATATCCATTAACATGGAGTCTATGCCACCACAAAATCTCAAACAGATTGTTGACACAACAGTCTTACATGCAATAATCATGTAAGGGTGACAAGTACTAGCAAGTTGACCAGCAGCAAACATAAGCCCTTATGATGCCCAGTTTGTAAGGCTCCCAAATCTATGCTTAGAACCCTAATACAGAATCCAACTCTAATTTGAGAAATGAGGATCCTAAGATTGTGAGGGAGTGGCTGAAGAGATTCCTGCTGTTTCTTTAGAATCAGTCAAACTATATAGTCTCAGATCACATTTGAACTCCTTGTAACCACTTTGTGATACTCAGATAATGGGTGTCTTTACCACAAACAAAAAGAGCTCATTCTCCATTCTCCAGAGTGAACAGAAAGTGAGACCGAGATTATGAAGATCCAACTTCATGGCTGGTATTGAAAGGAGATAATAAGGGGTCAAGAGAAATAATAAACCAATGTGTTTCAGACACAAACAAGGGAAGGAAATTGAAGGGAAAAAAATTACAAGAATAGTGCGGGGGTCCAGGGAACAACTTTGAAATAACCAAGTCCAGTTTATTCTATAGCAATGACAAATCTCTCTGTATATACAATGGAGAAAGGAGAGAAATAAAAACCTCGTTCCATGCACCATGCCCTGGAGCAAACATGTGCAATCTTAGACTATGGAATCTGAATGGAAAACTTGCAAGAATTCTAAAGATTTACTCCAAAAAACTGGTTGCAGGTCAAGCATTCCTTTGTCTCCCCTACTTCAAAACCATGAACAGTGAAATAAGCTTGCCAAAAACCCTAGAAGGCAGCTTAAACCCTAGAAAGGACCTACATGTGCTAAAATGGAGCTAGGACGATGTAATTCACGAACAGCATCAATATTCAAGCAAGCACAATATTCACAATTTGCAGGCGGCTCAAACAAGTTGGTTGGTTCTTGAGAAGTAGACGTAGGAAACATTTGAATAAAAAGAAAACTTTGAAAATGCAAGGAGGAAGAGACGGTCAGAAGGGGCCGGCGGGGGCAATTTACCTACAAAAATGCCGAGTAAGCTCCAAAGATTTCAAAATACATGCCCCCCAAGCGTCAAATTCTCTTCAGCTTCCTTTCTTCCGACCGAATCCGCAGCCAGCCAGAATGAACTGCCGGTTGAATGAATCAGCGCATAGTGAACAAGGGCTCTACCACACACCAACTTTTTACAAAAAAGAATCCTAGTAGCAGATTTCCCACAAATTCAAAGGGGAAAAAAGACAATGGAGCCAGACTAAAACAATGCAACAACAAACAATCCTCCTACTGCCCAAATGCCGAGGAGCTCGAAGATTCGCAAGAAGCCTGCATCCAACGCGAAGAGCTTCAAACCCTAAAACGACTTCCGGGGCACGACGGACCGGACCGGTTCTACGCCTGTTACGTGGGCCGGGGTACATACCCATTGTCTACCGGATTTGTGTCCCGATGCAGTACCCTGGTCAGTCCCAGTAAAGAACCGTAGGGTATCATAACTTTCTGACGAGCAAGAAGTAACTGCGTAACTACCTACCCCCAAAATATCCTAAACGGAGTTGATTGCACAATGATCAATTCCGCGACTCAGAATCGGTCCGTACCTCACGCGAAACATGTAATCTACCTACACAGCGTCGCGGAATCTGCTCATAATTTACGTCATAATTTAGGTAAACAAAATGAGGAAAAAAGCCCATTCTGTCAATTAATTAACCTAATTGTAAGAAGAAAATGCCAGTTCTATCATTTAATTCAAAACCTGCACTGGTCATTTGATTCAGTTAAGGAAAAATAAATAAAATCCTGTTCTATCATTTAATTCACAGAAGATAAATTGCCTAATTTCTGGTCATATGAAAATTCACCTAAGAACAAGCCTATTTTGTCACTTAATTCACTTGAGAATAAACCTATTCTGTTCTTTAATTCACGTCAGAATTGACAGAATATCCCCTTTATGAATCCATTACGCACCCTTACTTCACAATTCCACATTCGGAAAGAGCCAATACTCTTAATCAGTCACACGAAAGGAGCGTCGGTTGCTCTTCTGTTTTTACCACGGCACCTTTCACCTACTTGGTTAATGAGTAGCCAAGTTGAAGCTTCTTTTTTCTGGCGAAATTTCGCATCCTGGGGGGGGGTGGGGGAAGGCGATTGCAACTCATACAAAGGATTTTTTTTGGGGGAAAAATGGCCCAAAGTCGCCATACTTTTTAGGATAATAATTCTGAAATCGCCAGATTTAAACAATAGGTTTCAACATCTAGCCAAAATATAGTTGGATTCTCAAACCAAAAACTCTATTCTCCTCTCTGACCTGTAGCCAAATTTGGCTTTGGCCACTTGTGGATGATCGATCACCAGGACGGTTTTTTGTTTGTTTGTTTTTTTTTTTTTTTCAATTCTTGTGAGGTAGTTTCATTGGCGGTCAGAAAGAAAAGTAGAATTTCTTTTGAAACCCCCACCTAGTCGTGAATCCAACATGCAAGAACCTAGGGTCTAAATATGGCTATTTCAACGTTTTTTTCCTAGAAAAATTATGGTGACTTTCGCCCATTTTTTCAAAACAAATTCCTGTGTACTAGTTAGTCACGCACACCTTTTGTTTATTTGGCACCAAGTGATGAAATTTCGCCACTAAAAAAAAAAAAAAATCAAAAAAAAACGAGTGGAATAAGCGAGTGAAAAAATCAGGTAAGAAAAGGCGAAAAATAATGAGCCAGATAACCTTACCCTTATCTGTACAAAATGGGCCATTGATTGGACAGGAGAGAGCCAATCAGGATCGCGGTGGCATGCCACCAGCCCTTCGTTGTTTTCATCGCCTCTCGTTTTTGGCCATAGCGACCAGGTCTCGAAACCTGCAACAACCCAAGTGCCAAGCGAGAGCTCTTCCGCAGACGGGAAGAGAAGAGAAGCGAAGAGAAGGGCAGAGCAGCGCAAGCGCAGCGATGGCGGGTTGTGTGCAAGCAGCGGCGATGGCGAGCTCGGGAGTGTCATTCGCTGTGTCATCGTCTTTGTCCTCTACTCATGCTTGTTCTGTGGCATCTGAAGCGGCGCAAGCTTTTGTGAGAGCCGATGGAGGAGCTTGCAAGTCGTCGCTGCGCGTTTCGTCATCTCTCTCCTCTTCGTCTAAGCACAGTTTGAAGACGTTCGAGGGTTTGCGCTTTTCCCCTCTCTCTGCTGCTGCTGCTGTTTCTGAGGTGAAGGGTCTTCAGATGCCCGCGCAAGGAAGCGAAATGGGGCCACGTCGGACGACCAGTACTACTACTGTCGTTACTGTGTACGCGGGGAAGTCGAGTCCCAAGTTGCAAGGAAGGAAGCTGCGTGTAGCTGTAGTTGGAGGTGGACCTGCGGGAGGGTGTGCTGCAGAAACTCTCGCCAGAGGAGGAGTTGAGACTTTTTTGATCGAGAGGAAATTGGACAATGCGAAGCCTTGTGGAGGTGCCATTCCTCTCTGCATGGTGAGTGAATTCGACTTGCCGCCGGAGATTATCGACCGCAAGGTGACGAAGATGAAGATGATCTCGCCTTCCAATGTGGCTGTCGATGTGGGAAGAACCTTAAACGATGATGAGTACATCGGTATGGTGAGGAGAGAGGTGCTGGACTCTTTTCTCCGTGAGCGTGCCGAGAAGAACGGCGCAACTGTCATCAATGGCTTGTTCTTGAGGATGGAAGTGCCCAAGGACGAAGAAAGCCCTTACATTCTGCATTACACCAAGTTCGATGGCGCTTCCAAGATGGGGACTCCCGCTGTTCTCGAGGTCGATGCTGTCATAGGAGCCGATGGTGCCAATAGCCGAGTTGCTAAAGACATTGACGCCGGTGAGTATGACTATGCCATTGCGTTTCAGGAGAGGATCAAAATCCCAGAGGATAAGATGGAGTATTACGAGAACTTGGCTGAGATGTACGTGGGAGACGATGTTTCTCCAGACTTCTATGGCTGGGTTTTCCCCAAGTGCGACCATGTTGCCGTGGGAACTGGCACAGTGATCAACAAGCCAGCCATCAAGAAGTACCAGACTGCAACACGCAACCGTGCCAAGGACAAGATTGCAGGAGGTAAGATCATCAGAGTTGAAGCTCATCCCATCCCTGAGCATCCGAGACCACGCAGGGCTAGCAATCGGGTGGCATTGGTGGGTGATGCAGCAGGCTATGTCACCAAGTGTTCAGGAGAAGGCATCTACTTTGCAGCAAAGTCTGGTCGCATGTGTGCAGAAGCCATTGTCCAGGGCTCAGCTAATGGAACAAGGATGGTTAATGAGGCGGATTTGAGAGTGTACCTGGAGAAGTGGGACAAGAAGTACTGGGCCACCTACAAAGTTCTGGATATCCTCCAGAAGGTCTTCTACAGATCTAACCCTGCCCGTGAGGCATTCGTGGAGATGTGTGCTGATGACTATGTGCAGAAGATGACCTTCGATAGCTACCTGTACAAGGTTGTGGTGCCTGGCAACCCACTGGATGACATCAAGCTGGCATTCAACACCATTGGAAGTCTGATTAGGGCCAATGCTCTTAGGAAGGAATCACAGAAGATAACAGTAGGATGACACATTACAGCAGGCTTTTAAGGTGCAGCAGCATAGCCTCCAATGACACTAAGCTTCATAACATAGATTTTCTCTCTGTCTCTTGGAGTGTACTTATAATGGAAAAGAGAAAGAGAAAGTGCGAGAGAGAGAGCCAGTTTATAAATTCCTGGTTGAGCTTGTGCTGGAAACTTTCAGATATAATCGAAATTGCTGTTTCTTCTTGCATTTCATGGATGAAGTGATTGTGAGTTTTCATGATTTGTGAGAGCGAGCAAAGATTTTTACACATGCATTGAAAGCTCTTTTTATGTGGTGCAGAAAATGGAAGCAAGGAAGGAGGACCTGTAGAGCTGGTTTGTTTGATCAATCTTTGAGGTTATTGCTGATGCTGTAACAATGTGCTGTGTAATAACTGTATGGTCTCAGGATTTTTTAACTAGGAATGAGGTAGAATTGACAGTTGAAGGAAGAGTTTTGGAGGGCCTGTCAAAGCACTCATGTCAAAGATGGCTGTGGAGTGTGAGGCAAGGAGAAGCTCTGGTGGTGCCTACTGGGAACTCATTTTCTCTTTCTAGGAAGAATTTATACAAATCTTTTGTCATGGCCATGCTATTCATATTGATAGGCACAGCAGGTCTCTTGCTGTGATGGCTTGTCTCTGACCATTGGCTTCAATGGCCCATTGTGGAATCCATTCAAGTTAAGAACCCAAACCAAAGCATTCTACAATCAAAGAAATCATTGTACTAATCCTTAACACGAGTGGTGGGTCTGAGACTGATGTTGAGAGGGAGCAGAGGGTTCTTAGGATTGTGTCTCTGCACTTTGGTCTTGTTTTGTGCTGGTTGGTATCATGCAGATGTCTCTATTTATGTATCAAGAAAAACAGAGAAGTGCTCAGAAAGCAGCAGCAGTGAGTTTCCTGAGGCCTGGATATGTACACCACCTCAACCTTTCAACCATTGGAATCTTTATGGATGGTGAGGTTCAACTCTGGACTGTTTGACAATTTTGTCCTCTATTGTATGGTAAGGAGAGAGTCTTTGTTGTTGCAGAGTTGTTTCCTTCTATGATCAGTTGCATGTAAATCAATTGTAGTACATGGGATTTTAGATTTCAGCTTTCTATGTGTAACAAGCAATTGTGGGGATTCATCCAGCTAAAGGGCAGATGCTTTTGATCATAAGGATTTTTTGGACATTTGAGTCAACCTTGCTACCTGCAGTGTAACTTACTGGTTGAAATCAGAATTAGTTCACCGCAGCGAGGCACCACCGCTGTTCAAAGAATGGACAGAAACTGGTGGTATGTAATCCTTATGTTTGAATGTGTGGCAGATGGTAGGAATGCTGTAAATCAATGTCCAGAATGATCTGGTTTTATTTCTTAACTTGTGAATGGCTATGGCTAACTTACATGCTGTGTCAGATTCTTGTGTTGGTGACAGCTGCAAGAGAACTTGGGGTTGCTGCTGCACTTTAGAAACTACTTTGCTTTCTTGCACTTATTATTCCAACCATGGTACTATTAGTTGTGATAGTTTCAAGTACAAGACGCTGGAAGAGGAAGCATGTGAAACTAAAAGTAAAATGTGAGGTTGCTGCATGGCCACAGCCTAACATGTTGGTGTGCAGCATGTATGGTAACGGCCCCAACACCAGAGCGAATCTTCTCAAGACTCAGAATCAAATCTGTTGTTGTTCAGGCTACAAACAAAGGCAGCCTCTAGCAACAAAGTACACAACCAAAGCTTTTCTTACAATTTTGCAAAGATATTATATTATAGTTAATTTTGTCTGGCAACAGCAGACTTATATAGTAGTTCAAATAATTGGATACAAAATTTTGATTAAAAGGATATTCTGATGATTGTCTCAAATGATGTATAAAAAGACTTATTGTTTTATGACATTAAGGTACCCTCAAAAACAAGATACTAGTGTGGCCTATGTTGTAGACCCAAGTGTGAACATGATTGTGTAAGTGCTCATAGTGTGAACACGGCCCTACTGATAGAGCCCTATGTGAAAAAAAAAGTTTTAAATTTTAAATTAATTTCTCATGATGAAAATTACTCCAAAATTCAATATCTGCCCCCATCTTAGCTCTAAAAAATTAGAACACTTTGGCCTTGCCATTTACATCTTAAGGCAAAAGAATAATTATGGAAACTCAAGTATTTCACAATGCAAAAATATAATCTTCAAAAAATCCCCTAAAAGAAACCAAAATCCTTCAAGATATTACAACTCTATAACTAATCTAAAGTTTCAACACAAGCCAAAATATCATCTTTCAAAAATCCTCATATAAAAGTAGACCTATTATTTACCTAGGGGCCAAAATCCATTAAGCTACTATATACTCTATAATGAATCTAAACACAATATCCTTGCCTTGGTAGGCAAAGGCAACAAACTACCTTCTTTGATATGTACACTAGTCTATGGATTAAGGAAGGTACCTGGTTTATTTTGTTTGTCTTGTTGGGATCTCCCAAATGATGGGTAGGATGCACCAAGATGGTTTTGTAATGTTTGGACCCGTTGACCAGTGTTGGGTAGGTATCCAGTTGGGTGGATAAGAATCATCGGTTCCAATTCTTCGTAATAGGACCAAAATCAAAACCTTTATGCACAAAGAATATTCAAGTTTTTGTTCCAAACATGGGATTTGACAAGTTTTGAGAACTATCAATCAATCCACACTCTAGGAACATTGTTTTTTTCAAACTTGAGATACCCGCATTTGCGCTGACCCTTTTCGAAAAATATCATTTTGGATGTGTTTTAGGTTTAGGGCTTCAGGTCAACATCTAATCTTTTAGCATTTGGCATCATCTTTGAACTTTTTATCTTTTGCTTTCTATCTCCATCAAGTTTCTTTTGCTTTACTTTCCTTTCTCCTTTCTTTGTATGGGTAAGTTCATAGTATTAGGACCCACAATTCAAGGTGTAATGACTATTTAATCTTATATGTTTTTAAATATAACTAAATTTAATCTTAAATTTTTTTAATATATTTATACAACAATGGTTTTGATGTATTACAGGAATATTTTCATAAGTTTGAAATAAAATTAATAATTACAAAATTTTCAAAAGCACTTTTAAAACAATGTAACTAGCATTTTTGTTGTTCAACGGACTTTTAGAAGAACTTGAAAAGATTTGAAAATGACATATTTATGGGATTTTTTAAAAGTATTCCATTATGTTATGATATAATGCTACATTTTTTTGGGTCAAATGTTTTTTATGTTAATTTGTAAATCATGATTCCAATAATATTTTGTTTGAATAATTAATACAATGTTGTTGAAGCGACCCACTGTTTGTTGATGTAATCAATAAAATGTCTTGTAAACCACTCCTTTTAAGCAATTCAATAAGGAGTTGAATATGAGTCATTTTATTGTGAATGCACCTTTCTACTTTCTTTTTTAACCCTAGTGCATTTGAGTTTGTTTTAATTGTTGTTCAATGGCTTGCTACTTGAAAGTTATTTGAAGGCTACTTGAAGCTTGTTTGAAACTTGTTCAAAAGGTGTTATTCAACATTTGTTTGAAAATTGTTATTTCAAGTTTGATTGAAAGTTTTTGCTTGAAAGTTTTAGATGTTTGCCACAATTAAGCTCATCAAATGTTTTTGAAAGTTTGAAAAGTTTTGATCCCTACCACAATTGATTAAAAAGCAAATGATTTTAAAGTACCTTGTTTACTTTTGAAATTTAAGATTTGCTTGTGATGATGTTTGAACAATAGCCAAATTGAAACAATCACAATTGTTTTTTTGTTTTTTGTTGGAACTTTCATTTGTTGAATTTTGAAGGTATATTTATTTGTTTCATGCCACTATTTTGAATGAAGATTTTGAAGGTGTTTTCCATCCAAGTTGTTTTATTTTTCTTTTCACATGCCATTGTTTTGAACAAAGGATTTGGAAGTAAATTTCATACACCAACTTTTTCTTTGTGGTATTTGGACTTTATTTATTAGTTCAAGTGTGACATTTGAAGTGTTGGTGGTAAGTTTCATACGTCAATGTTTTTTTTTTGTGATTGTTGGACTTTCTTGATTAGTTCCTATGTGGCATTTGTGGTGCTACAAGTAAGTTTTATATACTAGAACATTTTTTTTGTGGTTGCCAAAATTTCTTGATGAACTCAAGTGTTATATTTGAGTGAAATTGAAAAGATTGAAATGTGAATCATTGCCTTTGAAATAGTCACATTTTTTGTGGTTTGTTTGTTACATTTATGGTTGTTTATAGCTAATAATCCAATGGAATCAACAATTGCAACTCATCCTAACATCAACCTAAGTTTGATGTTTGACAATGAAAATGAAAGTGTGTTTGAATTTCAAACTCAAATCACTAATGGGTCACAAGAGATGTCATATTTATAGGTAGATGTTTTTCAAAGCTTGTCACTCCAAAGTTTTTGACGAATCAACATATGGGTACCTGTTTCATTGTTATATTAATATTGGGGTTTTTTTGGTTGTGAATGATGGTGCTACTATCAATTCATGTAACCCATAAGTCATGAGATGTGTGTCATGCCATTGTGTTATAATGAATGGCGATATTCACAATTTGGCACATGGGAAAAGTATGAAGGGGCTTGTGAACTACAACAAAAACCACATGTGGTACGAATTCTTTGAAAAAACATGTTTTGGAATTATTAAAATATACAAAGTGGGGGTTCTTGGTGCTGAGGACCAAAGTTGTTGGCTTGATCATAGAAAATTAACAAAAAAAGAAAACAATTCCTCCCTCAAAAATCACAAAGTTTTGTGGTAGTCAAAGACCTTACACAAATCAAATCTTATATAACTTGCATTTCTCGAAAATTTAGTTTTGTATATCACAAAAGGATTTTTTTTCTTTATTTTCTATTGAAAATCATTAATTAAGGCACATGGTTTTAAAATAGGCCAAACATGTTATCATTCCCTCCCTTGTCTCATGTGTCACTTATATTATTTCCTTTGATTTTTGGATGTCTCGCATTGGGCATGATACTTTTGCCATGGTGGCTAGTTTTATCAAGGATGCATGGGGGCCCATTCATGTTGATACATGTATTTCTTAAATGCATAACAATACATGTGTAACCATGGCAACTTAGCACTATAACAAAAGGTGTCCCCTATATGCTAAGTGACTTTGCTAGATTTTGAGTGAATTCACTGGTTGTAATGAACAGGGACCAATGAAAAAACAATGAATATCATTTGGTTTAATGAACAAGGACTAGTGAACTGCACCCACATTTTGTAGTAGTGTAGGTATTCATTTGGCTTATTTCATAAAGTTATCATATGTGAAAGATGAAAGGTCTAACCTAGTTACAATAATTGTTGCCTTAACATTTGTGACATCTTGTTTTCCACTTCAATTGCCATGCCTATTTGTTGGCTTTTGTTTTCACCATGCCATGTCAAAAGTAGTGTAATATGTTATTGATGATGTCAAGGTGTGTCTAGATTTATAGTAATTAGCTTGAAAGCTGCAAAAACATAATTATTAAAGATTATAACATGGACTAAAAAATTTGAGAAGTAATGGCATGAATGAAAGGATTCCTACATTATTGTTGGGTTGTCACTTATAATGCTACAAACTCTAATGAAAACAAGGTTTATATCATGGGTCCACTTGTTCCAAAAGATTTTAGAATATCGAAATGTAATTTCTATTTGTTACAAATGTCAAAAAGCTTTGCATTTGTCATCAAAAGTGTCGATTGACCAAACTTGGGTTGTTGTTCAAGCCATTTGGTTGTAGTTTTGCAAACATCTACTAGATTAATTTAAAGCATTATTTAATTTTGTGTATTTGACATGTTAGGAAATGTCAAAACTAAACTACAAATGGATTTTTTTTTTATATAATGTTATTTTCAATATATTTTTATATGTTGAAATTCTGAAATCAATTTAATGAATAAAACATACCCAAAATTTTTTTTTAAATAGTTGTAACCAATGCTTTCATAATGTAAAGGTGAAGATATTTAGGTTTTTAAAGAAATTTTTGAATATAAACTTTAACATAATAGTATTTCAAATATATATATATATGATTGTAAAGAAAAGTGGGTTAAGGGGGCAAGTGTGGTTCGTGATCGAATGTTTGCACCATTTGTGACACCTTGTTGCTAGTGGTCAAACAATGTGTCTTGAACCACAATCAAAGCTTCTAGTTGTTGTTAGATGCACTAGTTTCTACTTTCACCTTGTGCACTAATGTGAGAGGTTGAAGTGGGTAGAATTCAAGTTCTAAATCAACAAGAGTTTAAGTTGAAGATGATGGCACAAGTTTTCAATGTACTTGGTTTTTTTTTGAAATTTTGAACCTTTTTCATTAAAACCACAACACATAACATCTTGGCAAACATGTTTGACCCTTGCTTAATAAACATAAAGGTTATTCAACATTATGTGGGTAATTTTATTACTAGCAAAACTGTTGCAAAATATGATACAAAGGTCGTGTGCCCATTTATGATTCAAGTTTATTTCTATTTAAATTATACAAGGACACTAATTGAATTAACAATAGTTGAAGATGATGATTTTTTCTTTGGGTAGGTTCTATCAAATGATGGTGTAATCAAATCTACCTTGAAAAATGAATTGCTAGTGTTTTGTTGATTATGTTTGCAGCCTTTACAAACTAAAAACCCCTTGATTTGTGATGAAACCCTACTAAATTTTATTAAAACAAAGCACCTAATGGAGGGGCAAAAAAAGGAACAAAATGAAAGGACCCATGTCCAAGCCAAAAAACTAGGTGTGCTAATAAGAGCAGTGAAAAAGAGTCATGTATTCAATCCCCCCGCCCGCCCCCCCGTCCGCCCCCCCCCGGTTCCAGTCCCCAATCCAAAGACAAATGAAACAATAGCTA
>Ga0116227_10001266_pt1 | contig 55796 bp, 40 predicted proteins | sample S1TSphgellanicum_FD_89693 | JGI IMG/M metagenome (GOLD analysis project Ga0116227, IMG submission 89693) | Host-associated microbial communities from peat moss isolated from Minnesota, USA - S1T2_Fb - Sphagnum magellanicum MG | ecosystem: Host-associated > Plants > Peat moss > Unclassified...
CCCAAGGGCATCACGCCGACCGCCTACCTGCGGCAGGAGACCTATATTGGCGCCCGCCGCCGGTTTCCATCCGGCATCCCATACGACGTGCTGGAACAGATTGAACACGAGCTCGAACTCATCAGGGAGCTCGAATACGAGCCGTACTTCCTGACGGTCTATGACATCGTCCGCTTCGCCCGTAGCCAGCACATCCTGTGTCAGGGTCGGGGCTCGGCCGCGAACTCGGCGGTCTGTTACTGCCTGGGCGTGACAGAAGTCGACCCGGCGCGAGGCAACATGCTCTTCGAGCGGTTTATATCGAAGGAGCGCGGCGAACCACCGGACATCGATGTCGACTTTGAACACCAGCGACGGGAAGAGGTGATTCAATACATCTACAGGAAATACGGCCGTGACCGTGCCGCGATAGCGGCGGCCGTGTCGACCTATCGTCCGCGCGGTGCCCTTCGCGAAACCGGCAAGGCGCTGGGCGTCGACCCGCAGATTGTCGATGCGGTGGCCAGGAGCCATCAATGGTTTGATGACAAGGAGGACCTCCTTAACCGCTTTTCCGAGTCCGGCCTGAACCCGGAGACGCCACTGATTCAGCTGTGGGCATCGCTTGCGTCACAACTGCTCGGTTTCCCTCGCCATCTGTCCCAGCACTCAGGCGGCTTTGTTATCAGCCGTGGAAAGCTCACGCGCCTGGTGCCTGTTGAAAATGCTGCGATGGTGGACCGCAGCGTGATTCAGTGGGACAAGGACGACCTCGAGTCGCTGGGTTTGCTGAAAATCGATGTGCTTGCGCTTGGCATGCTCTCAGCAATTCGTCGCGCACTTGACCTCGTATCGGGCCAGCGAGGTGAACAATTTGAGATGCAGGACATCCCGGCTGAAGACCCGGAAACGTATGAGATGATTTCGCGCGCGGACACTGTGGGCGTTTTCCAGATTGAATCGCGGGCGCAGATGAGCATGCTGCCGAGACTTCAGCCCCGTACGTTCTATGACCTCGTCATCGAGGTGGCGATTGTTCGCCCGGGACCCATTCAGGGCGGCGCCGTTCACCCGTATCTTCAGCGCCGCCAGGGATTCGAGCCTGTGAGCTACCCCAGCAAGGCCCTTGAAACGGCACTGGGTCGCACCCTAGGGGTGCCGATTTTTCAGGAGCAGGTGATGCAGGTGGCAATGCTGGCCGCCGGCTTCACTGCGGGCGAAGCCGACCAGTTGCGGCGCGCGATGGCGGCCTGGAAGCGCAAGGGCGGTCTTGACAGGTATTACGACCGAATCGTCAACGGGATGACCGAGCGCGGTTACGACAAGGCCTTTGCGGACGGCATCTTCCAGCAGATTCTCGGCTTTGGCGAGTACGGGTTTCCGGAGAGTCACGCGGCCAGCTTTGCACTGCTCGTGTACGCGAGCAGCTGGCTGAAACGCCACGAGCCGGAAGCGTTTCTCGCGGCAATGCTGAACAGCCAGCCGATGGGTTTTTACTCGCCGTCGCAACTCGTTCAGGATGCCACGCGTCATCAGGTACAGGTACTGCCAGTAGATGTCACGATAAGCGGTTGGGACTCGTCTCTTGAGCCGATAGACGGTGCCGAACGGCCAGCGGTCCGACTGGGCCTGTCCCTGCTCAAAGGTATGCGTGACGGTGCCGCAGAGCGTATTGAAAACTCACGCGCAATACGTCAGTTCACGACCGTCTCTGACCTCGCACGACGCGCCCAACTCGACCGTCACGACCTGCAGGTGCTCGCCGCGGCGAATGCACTCTCGTCGCTTGCTGGCAACCGGCGCGAAGCGCTGTGGCAGTCAGTCGCTGCGGTGCCGGATAAAGACATGCTGGCGGTAGCGAAAGTCGAAGACGAAACGCCGGCACTCGGTGCACCCTCTGAAGCCGACGATATTGTCGGCGACTATCAGTCGATGGGTCTGACGCTTGGACGACATCCTCTCGCGCTGCTGCGGCCCCAGTTGCTCGAAAACCGGTTGATGCCGGCGTCCACCCTGCATACCTACCGGAACGGCCGGCTCGCGCGCGGATGCGGCATCGTTACCGTGCGACAGCGGCCCGAGACGGCAAAGGGAGTCATCTTTATCACCCTCGAGGACGAGACCGGCAACGTCAACGTCATCATCTGGCCCAAGGTGCTTGAGCGGCAGCGCAAGGAAGTGCTAGGCGCATCGTTGCTCGGAGTTCTGGGTCTATGGCAGTGCGAAGGCGAAGTCCGGCACCTTGTCGCGCAACATCTTATCGATATGTCGTACCTCCTTGGCGAGCTGCCGTCAGTGAGCCGCAATTTCCATTGATGGCGTACTCTTGGGCCAGCGACCGACATTGGGCTCGTGTCTTCGCTTCAACCGGTTGGCCGCAACATACGAAACCATCCAGGTTCGCCGGCTCACACTCAATGAGCTACCACAGTCAGGGCTTATTGGGCCGACTGCCTGCGAGGGTGGATTATCATGGGACGAAGATGGGAGGTTCATATGTGTTATTCGGCGCAGATTCTGGCTGACTATCGCAGGTTCGTACGGATGTTTGGCGCGACGATGAGCCTCAAGGAATTCGCACGCCTTTTCTTCGAGCGGGCGGAGGGCAGCAAGGCGAAGATTCCGAAAGCGATGGAAGATGCGTTTTCCGAGCCGCAATCAGCCGACGAATTCGAGATTAAGGCCCTCATCGACAAATTCAACGCAGACCAGGTGACGAAGCTGGAGCAAGACCTGTTCAAGCAACGTGCACGACTCGCCGATGCAGAACGCGCACTTCAGACGAAGGTCACGAAGGCAGCAACTGAAAGCATGCGAATCGCCACCGACAAAATCGCGTGGACCCGCGGCAAGCTCGACGACATACAGCGGACCGAACCGAAGACACGCGATTCGCGCATTTTCCCAGGGCACTATGCGCTGGTCATGGTTATGGAAAATGGTCAACGCGCCGTCAAGCCGATGCGCTATCAGTGCCGTGTCGCTGGCAAACCGGCCTCGTACGACGTGAAGTACCCCGGCACCTATAACGCGCGCCGCGATAACCTCGAAGGTTTCTGGAAACCACTCTTCGGTCACTCGCACGGAATCCTGGTCGCCAGCGTTTTCTACGAGAACGTAAGCAGGGCGAAAATGGATGGTCGTGAGCTCGTGGAGGGCGAGAAAGACGAAAACGTCGTCCTGGAGTTCAGGCCCAATCCCGAGCGTGAGATGCTGGCCGCCTGCCTGTGGTCGAAATGGACTTCGCCAGGCGAACCAGACCTGTTGTCATTCGCGGCAATCACAGACGACCCTCCGCCGGAGATTGCTGCAGTGGGGCATGACCGCTGCAATATTCCGATAAAGTCTGAGAACATCGATGCGTGGCTCAACCCGAACCCTGAAGACCTCGCGGCATCGTACGCAATTCTGGATGACCGGGACCGACCTTATTACGAACATCGATTGGCTGCCTGACCGCCCGCAATTGTTGGATACTGACAAATGGACCTTTGGATTCAACCCTGCGCACGGTGCGCTGACCTCTACGGGGAGTCAGCGGCTGAGCCTCCGCACCAAGACCTCACCCTCAACGGCGCCGGCGCAGTGAAAGATGCCCGCCTGGAAGAGCACTACACCTGCGTTCGCTGCCGCGCGGTGTTTGCCCGGATTCTTGTCGGGCCGCCAATGCGCCAGATTTGGATGCTGCTGAATGCTGGCCAACATTGACGCCGATATTGGCACGCGCTCGGTGCAGCGGATTTGGCGGCGCTTCGTGCCATTTGATGACAGGGACCGGCCGCTTGACGGGTATGGGCTACCTTCGCGTATAGCCAAGCTACGCCGCAGCTAAAGCAGCTAAAGGCATAAAGTGGCGTAGACTTTCCTCTTGCCCTAACAAACGAATCAAAAATGGCAATTTCAGCGGTCGCCGCGAAGTTCTTGATGGCAGTCGGGAAGGTTTGGGAGTGGGTGAAACCCAAGCTCTTAGGCCGATACAAAGTCTTAAAGGCTGAAAGGGATGCGTACATAGGCGGCAGTGACGACGCCGCTCCGGAAATACTCCAATCATTCAAAGCGACTTACGAGCGACTACTGGGAGGCGTTACCGCGGACTCCGAATTAGATAGGCGCATCGCGGGAGTCGAGCGAAGGTTGACCGTACCTGCCTTTCTGAGGAATCAGTCGGTGGTGGCCTGGCTATCCACCGCCGCGGTCAGGGAAGCCCTCTTCTTTCTGGCCAAGGCGACATACCTTGGTCGACAAGCCGATGTCTCGTGGCGGACACGTCTCGCCGATTCGTATTCTGGCGCAACTGGAGAGCGGCCAGAATTATCGGAAGGCATTGTGAACGCTGTCGTCGAAGCTTTGGTGGGAGGCTACCGTGCCCGCTTTGAAGAGCAGAGTAGTCTTATTGTCGACTCGGTGAGTGCCACGCTGGAGGGCGTTCATGAAGACCTGACCTCTCGGTTGGGTGGTATGCGTGACCAATTGCATGCTGTCTCGCAAACTATAACGGAAGGTTTGGGAAAGGCTGCTGAACCTCTTGCGACCGATGAGGCGCACCGGCAATTGACGATAGTTCTACAGTCCCGCGCTTTCGACCTGTCAACAAATCAGAGGATGCGGGAGCTTGCCGAACGTGCACGAATCGGAGACTTGGCGAGTGCATCTCAAGAAGTCAAACAGAAGGTGTTTTTATGGGCGGCCCGACTTCTGTCAAACGAGCGCTCGACTTTTGCAGACGCGCAAGGGTACTTCGCTGCGGTAGACAAAATTCCTCGCACAACGGAATTGTCCATCGTAAACGCGATATTAGAGTTGAATAGTGGGCACGCAGATGCTGCAGTGCAGGTTCTGCGCGATATCGGCACGGCGGACGGCCGCGCCGCCATGATTTTCGCGCTGTCGAAGAGCCGCGGCTTTGCATCAGTTGTGACATGGTATGAGGGCCTTGATTCGTCGCCAACGGCGCACGACATTTCGCCAATGGGGTGGATAAGTCTTGCCACGGCATTCAGCAGGCTCGGAAGATGGGAGGCTGCGATAGCTCTTCTGGAGCGGGCGAGACCACTCTCGCGCGACTTTCCTGACTTGCTGTTTATCGAAGGTATGTACCGCACAGCCATGGTTGTGCCGGCTGAATTCAGAGACCGGGCCCTTGACGGGAACCTTGTCCTTGTCGGCGCTCCACAGAACGAAGGTGACGAAATCGAAAAGTGGCGAACCACCGCTATTGAAGTGCTTGAGATGGCGGAGACCGACGTTGCGTCAATTAATCAAAGCCGTGCCGAGCATGCGCGTTTGACGAGATTGTGGCTGGCGCTTGGTAGTCTAAATGATGCTATGCGAAAAGCGGCAAAGACGGAATTGTCGCGCCTGCTGGGCGACAAGTCTCAAGCGGTGAGGTTATACCCGGTTCTGCGCCAATACTCCATTGAATTTGATAAAGAGGCTCTGGAGTCCTACCTGGAGGTCAGGAGAGACCTTGGCGGCCTTTCGGATGAGGAATGGATAGCGAGGTTCTTCCTCGCCCTCGACACTTTGGGTACCCAAGAGCTTGCGCCACAATTGCTGGACTTCCTAGACCGCCATCGTCCCGAGTTGGTTGCCGTAATCGATGCACGCATGCTGACCGGTATCAGGATAAACGCCTTGCTAGCATGTGAGGGACAGGCGGCCCGAGCTCGCGAGGAACTGGACGCCAATCGAAGCGTGTTTAGTGTGGACCAAGCTGCGCAATTAGAGGCTCAAATCGCGCTTGTAGAGGGCGAAGACATACGGCCCCGATTGGAGAAAATATATGAAGACGCTCCAACAATCGGTAACCTTACTCTACTTGTCCAGCATCTACTACAAGTGCAAGACCTCGTGGCGCTTGAACCGAGAGCGAGGGAGCTTTACAAGCTGGAGCGTTCATTGCCGAACGCTCGATTGGTAGCTGCATGCTCGCTGCACCGACCTAACCGAGACCCCGTCGAGATAGTCCAATTTCTTGAAGCAGAGTACGACGTCGTGGCTCGCGACCAGGAACTGATGTCGGAGTTTGCGTGGTGTCTGTTGGAATGCGGAGACTGGAAAAAAGCTCGAGCGGTCAACGACAAGCTGCTTTCAGAGCAGCCCGACCTCGAGCGTCACATTGACCTCGATACCAACATTGCAATCAAATCGGGCGACTGGGAGCACTTCGCTTCTATTTTCGACCGGGAGTGGCCGCGAAGGAGTAGTCATTCGCCGCGTACTCTTCTGCGATTAGCCCAGCTTGCGAACGACGGACGCGTATCCGCGGACAAGGCATTCGAACTTGTCCGACTAGCTGCGGAAAAGGGCTTCGCCGATGTACCAATTCTCGTCTCCGCGTATAACGCGGCCCTGCACCTTGGCAGGGAAGACGAGCTTAGCGCGAGTTGGTTACAGTATGCCGCAGCAACGGACACTTCAGGAGTGGTTAAGAGAGTCACTTCCAGAGAAATAGTCGAGGAGATTTTACCCTCACTCCAGAGGAAAAACGAAACGTTGCTCGATTCGTTTAAAAGTAGCTCTGCTCCCATTCAGCTCATTGCCTCCTTCCTTCATATGCCCCTAGCGCGACTCTATTGCGCGATTCCTGCGGTGAACGAGAGACAATCCGACTCGCGAAAGCGTTTTGTTCTTCCCTTCTTTGGCGTGAGGGTTGGGCAGCCTAAGCTTTCGACAAAGGCGAAAATTGCTTTTGACGTTACAAGTATCCTGACTCTGACGACGCTGGGTCTACTCGTTAAGACGTTGGATGCTTTCAAGAGCGCCTACATTGCCCCGGATACGCTGCAGTTACTACTCAAGGAGAGTCGCCATGTCCGGTTCCAGCAACCTTCAGAGCTCGACTTGGCGCACGAGGTGCTCGACGCGTTACGGCGTTCCATCCTTCAGCCCGTATCCGCGTCGACTTCACCGCCCGAGTGGCTCGTAAAAGAAGTCGGGCAACAGTTCGCGCTGTTACTGGAGTCGGCAAGAGTTTCCCAAGGTTACGTGATTGCAGCATTTCCTGTATTCCGCACAGGCTCCCTTAACGAGGCAATCGCAAACTTAAGGGAGTACGAAGCTCATGTTATTTCGTGCCGGACCTACATTGATTCCCTCCTGCTGGGTGGGAAGATTGCGCATGTCGCATACGACAACGCCGTAGAGAAGCTAGGCCGTATGGATTCTGGCCCGAAGGTCGAACTCGCCACGACGCCTGACGAGACCGTCTTTTACGTTGATGACGTAGCCATCCGCTACCTGCATCGAGCAGGTGTGCTGAAGTTAGTCGAGCAGTCTAGCCTTACCCTGCAGTGTTCTCCGGGGCTCGAGGACGAACACATGCAAGTCGTCGCGGAGGCCAACGAGCGCGATAAATCTGTAGCGTCAATCGATTCGGCGCGTTTAGCGCTCCGGCGGGCAATGGAGTGCGGTACTGTGACCTTATTGGTGGAGCGTCCAAGAAGTGAAAGGCTACAAGCGCTCGATGATGGAGCGATTGCAGCACTACCGACAGTCATGGCATTTCTGCGACCAGGGCATCCCATCGATAGTCTAGCAATCGACGACAGGTATTTCACGCGTTTGAATGAAATTAAGGATGAGGCGGATAAATCTATCCTAACCTATTCGACCCTAGACATCATAGCCAGCTTGGTCCACGAAGGTATCTTGAGTTCCGCCGATGGTGCTCACGCAAGACACAGATTGCGCATGATGGGAGTTACCTACGTAGACATTAATTCAGAGGAGCTAGCAATGCTCCTTGACCTATGTGATGCCGGTGATTCTGGACTACTCAACGAATCTCACGAATTGAAAATATTTCGTCAATCGCTTGTCCACGCATGCGCACTCGATTGCGGGCATGTTCGGGACCGCCAGTTCTTGGAATCCATATACGGAGCGCTGGTTGAAACCGTTTCTAAGGTCTGGGAGTCAATCAAGGTGACCGAAGCGCGGGCAACTTCGGTTTCAAAATGGGCATTTGATGGGCTAGGTAGATTGCTCTGGACGGCCGTCACATCCGGGCATGTTAATCCGCGAGCCGCGGCAATGGAAATGGTCGGGTTGACCGCTTCCGGGTTTTTACTCAAGGCGACTGCCTGGGAGCATCAACGTCGTGAACGCTTCCACGAACTGCTGGATGAAGAGCTGCTGCGACCAGCGGCTCTTGCAAATCTAGACCTTTTCGACACTATTGTTTCTCAACTCAAGCTACAGCTCGAAGCGCTAAGCACGGCGAAGACTGTTAGCGATTCCGAATCAAGATTTCGAACCATCGCAATTATTTCTTTGCTGCCGATGCGTATCCGCGAAAAATTCATAGATGACGGCGAGTTCGGTGACTTCGCGAGGGCGAGCATTGAAAGTGTGGTCCAGTTCGGTCTTTCGCATTCAATCCGTGTTGACGACTTGTGCAAGGCCGCAGTTAACACAGCTGAAACCGGCGCATACGAGTCAGCTAACGTTCGGATGCGATTGGAAGGAGAGACCATCACTGCGGAGCTTTTCGTGGACGGCGCGTGGATTCCCGTATCGATGCCAGAGCTTGAGGGGCTGTTAAAGGATACGTCGGCCCGGCTGGAGGCCGTACAACGCGCGATAAGAAAGTTGGGCCCAACATTTCCAGATGGTCATCGCATTCTTGCGGCTGTACAAGATAGTACGTTAGTGATGGAAGACTTTGAGCTGCTAATCCGCGAGCGGATACGGGGTGTGAGAGCGCGATGGGCGAGAATTCACGAACGACGTGAATCACCACCTGAGGCGGACACGCTCGCACCGTCTACGCACGACTACTACGCAGCTTTGCTCGGGCCTGTCGCAACCAGTAGTACTTTTTCAGAGTACGTTTCTGAAACGCTTCTTCCATACCGAGCGCGCCTGATTGAACTCGACCTGAACGAAGGCCTGCGTATCGCGTGTCTAGGGTTCTTTGACGAAAGTTTGGCTCCATCGCAGTTGGTTCGAGATGTCGGAGATGAAGAGCTCTGGAACGCCGTTCAAAGCCTGGGCGACCTCCGGGACCCTTTCTCGCTTCTCGGTGTGATAGAGGTCGCGCTAGGGCGAGTGAAAGACTCGCGATTTGCCGAGTTGGTTGCAAAGTACGTCGAGCAACTATGCTCCGAAGAAATGATGAAGTCGCCCGCTTTTGTGGCTGCGGGATTGCTTGCGAAATTATCGCTTTCTCAAATCCAGACGCTGGACAATGCCTCGATGATGCAGCCGTACTGGAAACGCATGGCAGCCTGGATGCAGGCCGGCGTCGTGATGCAAAGCTATGGGGAGTTCAGATTTCACTTGCCGGCGCTAGAGACCTGGGTCGAACAAAACCTGCAGCCAACACACGTTGCAGCAGAAGTTATGGACTTACATGTTGAACCGTTGGTTGCTGCTTCTTGGACCACCGGGGAGGCTTTCTGGGATAACACGTTCAGACTCCTGGTCGGCATAACGACTGCCAAGAAGCAAAGTGGTCAGACCGTACTCCACGCAGACAAGGTTCGAGAGCTTGTTGAGAAACGACTCAGTTCGGCTTTTGCATCGTTCTACTCGACGGGACCTTGTCAGAGCCTCAAGAATCGTGGGTCGGCGAAAGTCACGGATGCAGACGTAGCGTTTGCGCAGGAGAAGTTGGCCGCGGCTCCGTTGTCGCACGTGTGGCTCGGCCTTAAGATGGCCGCACAGGTTGCATCCGTGCCGCGTGAAGCGTATGAAGTTGGGCTCAATGGACTCAGGTCAATCACGTTACATGTGAGTGATGTCGATTGGGACGAAAAGCTAGCGGGGGCGACTGAGGCTGCACTATTCGGCCTTACGGAGGGTGACTCTGAGCTTGCAGTAGCGCTGCGGGACTTTCTCGTTCGCGTAGCACACACTGCGACTTCACAAGAACGGGTCTTGTCTATCTTGCGCACGCTCTTTGTTGCTGCCGGCGCGTTCCGAGAACCAGACGAGCGCGCCGCTTGGATAGCGGATGCGACGAAAATGATTTCCCTCGCTATTCCTGCTGGACCGGCCGCATTCGCCGCGGCAGAAACCCTTCGGGTTTGCTCAGACCTCAGGAAGTGGCATCTCGGTCCCGCTTCCTGGGCAGAACTGTATGCGCGCAGTTGTAGTTAGAAGCGGCGGCAGGTGGCGCGATTGGCAAGCTGGTTCCAGTAATACGGAAAGGGGGGAGCGTGACCGCCCTATCTCCGAGAGTCGACGCATGGCATAGTGCCGTCATCGACAACAGCAGGAGCTACCGCAGTGGCAACACTTGAACAAATCCAAGCAAGACTCAAGAGGCTGCAAGCACAAGCCGAGGCTATCGTTGCAAAGCAATCGTCAGTCGTGCTCGAAAAAATTCGCGGCTTGATGGAAAAACACGGCTTAACGACGGCAGACATCGACACGCATCATGGAAGCAAGAAGCGCGGCCCGAAGGCTGGCGCCAAGGCCGTAGTGAAGACAGCGAAGTCCGTGGCGAAATATCGAGACCCGAAAAGCGGTGCAACCTGGTCCGGCCACGGACGTGCGCCGGGATGGATTGCGAACGTGAGAGACCGCAGCAAGTTTTTGTTCGACAGCAGCGCTACGAGCGCCGCGCCTGCTGCCGCGACGAAGGCGAAGGTTGTGGGCAATTACGTGCGGGGACCGCAGCCGGCCAAATACCGCGACCCGAATTCCGGTGCGACTTGGAGCGGCCGCGGACGGCCGCCCGTGTGGATGGCTTCGGCGAAGGACCGCAGCCGGTTCCTCATTGAAGGCGCGGGTGCGGTTGCATCGAAAACTGGTTCTGCCAGCAAGGCAAGCGAGCCGAAGGTCGCCGCAAAGAGTGGCACGGCAGCGAAGTAATCCGTAAGAAAGAAGAGCCTTGCGGTCAAGACCAATGCTGCGGAGTCTTCAGCCGTACCGAAAGCGCCGGCGTAAGTTAGTGCCTAAGCGGTTACGGGTCGCAATTCGAATCCATAGTGCAGGCGTGGTGGCCGGCGCTGAGGTGAGCAATGCAATATTGACGAGGGTCGCGCTCCGCATGGCACTACGCCTTGCGATGAAAACTCGATTTGCCGCGCGGCGCCTTCCCCTCCCAGTCCGCAACCATGCCTAACGCGGCGATTGGATAGCAATTCGCGTGAATTTCACTGAGACTAGTCCACCGCATCGACCGATAGCGAGCACCCTAGTCATGTCATCCGAACGCTCTCGCTGTCGCGTGATTGCAGACGGCCTGCATGTTACATCGGAAGTGCGACCGCTTTCACCGCTCCTAAGACATCTGCGATTCGAGCTGCCGCTCGCCCGCGGACGAGAACGCCGAGTTTGAGCGGATACTCAAACGACCATCTATGCATGTTACACGACCCAACGTAAGCGGCAGCGTCATCGGCAAGCACAACCTTCGCATGGAATGTCTCGTTTCCTGAGCTATCAGCTCGGTCAAGTCGGAAGTTCAGCACGGAGACCCCCATCTGTCCGAGTGAAGCACGAATCCCTACCAATCCCGGCGGCCGAAGACCTTCGGTGGTCTCTCGAAGAATCAAGCACTTGTGGACCGTCGATGACACTTCGAAAAGATTCAATACGATGCTTGCGCCCATCTCATCCAAATAAGGCGTCGCGATTGTAAAGGTGTTGCGAGCCGCCTCCGCAATCATCGGGAGTACCTGGCGGGTTTCCCGCAATCCCCATTCGCCAGTTAGCGTTGACTGAAGTTGCCGGGCAACCTGACTTGGTGCTGGAGGTTTCGACAGCACGACTTCCACGAGGTCTTCGTCTTTGTGGACGCGGCTCCGATACATGTGTGCTCCGCGTAACAAGGGGGCCAATTCTCCGGCAAGCGACTGGTTATGCACTCGCCAGGTCAGTTCAGAGACTTTTGAGAAGCCCCCCACTAACTCACCAGTTACGAGGGCGCGTGCGACATCCGCAGCTCTGGCTTGAGGCAGGCCAACACGCGTGCAAATGCTTCGCAGTTCAAGAGCAATGCCCAGCCTCCCCGCGGTTGCTACCTCGCAAAGCGGAGCCGCAACGTCGCAAAGCGGCGCCAGCGCATCGAACGCGATGGTCAACTCAGCACGCATCTCGCTCGTTCACCACTTCCAGAAATCCTGGTATCCGTTTACCCCTGTGTGTTGCGTCCTCTCTGGGGGGTGGCCCACCCTTGAGAACAGCGCGCGACAGCAACTGGTTCTGGGCAATGCAAGAAGTCTCAGGAACCATAATGCAGTCCGGACAAGCGCCCCCGGCAGTGTCACAGAGTCTTCCCGAGTTACAGCGATGAGATGAAGCCTCAAGCATTCGCGATAGGAATCGATTGTTTTCGTTACGCCAGAGGGATGACAGGTTACCGAGGTCCATCGTGGTGCCGTTCCTGTAGACCACAAATGCTAGGTCGAGCGGGAAGATGTATTCGCCCATAGAGCCAAGGTCCAGTCCCGAGAGCTCGGCTACGTTCTTCATCAGCGCATGCGCATAGGTATGCAAGAGTGTATAGACGTAGCGATACGTTGACGCTTCTCCCTCTTTCAGCAGGGCGAAGTAGCGACCGAACGGCTGGGCCACTTCGAGCAGCCGCCCACCGAACTGCACCGAATCGTTCGGATTCCAAGCTGGAAGGTCTTGCACCCCCACCGCCTGAAGCCAGGAGCACACCGCAGCAGGGTCGAGCTTCGCGTATAGCGCCTCGTTAGCCTGCGTGACAACGTAAATGGGGCGTTTGCCACTCCGCAAAGGGTCAAACAATCGCAGTCGCACTGGCATATTTTGCCCACGCTTTTCCAGCGTAGGGGTGGGCGAAACGCGCGTGTATCCATGTGTGAATCGGCAAAGGTCAAATTCCCGAATCAAGCCAAACTCGACTAGCCCAAGTTTGTTCATCAAACGCTGTGTTTCTTTCTCTTGCGAGGCTTTCGCCGCCGCATCCTTCGGTGCCAAGTCATTGTCCAAATGGTTGAACCGCACGAAGGGTGCTCGACCGCTAGCAGATGACGACGAAAGCTTCCCACGCTGCAATGCCTCGTGCTCGACAGCCAAAACGAACGGGTCGAATCGACTCGTGTACTCGCTACGGAAAGTGAACTGTGCGGTAACAGCCGCAGGCAGTTCGACGCGCGGCCGGACCAGTGGCGGGTCGCTGGTAGTCCATCGAGTTACCAGCTTCGCAAGTTCACCATCTAATATCGCTATCACCTTAGCGTCTTTCATGCCTCGCGCTAGGTTTCTCATATTGGAGAAATTCTCGTAGGACTCCCACTCGCTGGTCTTACCCGCAGCTAACAAAGATTCCTTCATCTCATCTGGAGTGAGTTCCGCGCCGCCAAACCGAAACTGAGTGCCAATGAACACGGCGAGCTCTTCCTGTCGCTCTGGCTCCAGCATCGTGACAAGCTCATGCTCTGACTCGGGGAACAGCACAAACTGCTCAGCCTGCGGGTAGTAGGCTGAGGAGGCACGATACGAGATGGGCTCCATCCGGCGCTCGCTCACCCTTGCGCCAGCGTTGTCCCTAAAAATGTCGGTAGTGAACTCGTCGTTCTGGCGCCACTCACTTGACCCTTTATGTCCACACGTGGGATTAGCGCAGTAGAAGTGCCATTGGCCGATACGAGGCGAATCGGAGTTAAGCTTGAATGCACTACCGCCGCAAACTGTGCACTCCTCTCCATATAGCCTCGTCTTACCAGTTCGACCATTCCACTCCCATCGTCCGGGCGTAACTGGCATCCACTCGCCAGACCAGTGGACGAAGATGACATCCACTTGGCGCCATTGGCAAGGTCCCTTGGCATCTGGCGCTGTACATTTGGCGCTGCGCAGATTTCCCTGATTTCGCGCGAGGTCACTTGCCGATTCGAAGCGCTTGAAGAGCCGACATTTATTGCAGACAAAGGTCAAAGGTGCGGGCGCATACCCCATACGCAACGGACTCACGAATGCGAGCCGGTCTCCACCCAGAGGAACCACAGAAGCCCCCTTGAGGAGTGCTTCGTCCAAGCACTGACGCGGGTCTATCTGACGGTCGTGTAAGCCTGCCGGGTACGCACGCGCGAACCAACTCTGCCAGACCTCTCGTAGTCGCAGGATAATTTGAGCTTTGGTTTCGGGTGTGATGGGCGCATCATCCACCACGGCAGAAAGGTCCGGAATAGATATACAGGCACCTAAGCCTCCTTCGAAGGTAAAGAAAGCACCGGGGGCATAGGCTGAGCCGAGTTGGCCCCGCGAGCGCGCCATCGTCGGCGCGTTCAGGGTCTTGTCATCCTCATCGTCTGCGAGAAAAGCGCCGCGTCTTGCCATCTCAGTCCCCCGTTCGAGCGTTGTCTGTGCCATCGTTATTGGCCACACCGTGGCGCACGAGGTCCATCACCGATTGCACTTCGCTGGGAGACTGCCTATTCCCTGTGACGTCGCGGAAAGATGCCTGGATAACCCCACCTTGGTCGACATCGCGAAGCGATGTCATTGGCTTAAGCATTGGGTCTGTCTGCCCCTTGAAGTAACCGTCCATCGTACCGCTGCCCCACAACGCGCTGCTCCACGTATCGACGATGAGCTTTCGAGTTCGCTCGTCGATACGGCGCCGGTAGTGTTCCTCACCTTCGGGAGAGAACCCATCACGCAACCCGACCGCCAATTCAATAAATTTATCGATTTCGTTAATAAATGCATCACCTCGAGTTTTGAACTCACTGCGCACGTTTGGAATGAAACTAAAATCCGGCGTCTTGCCCTTCTCGTCCTCGGGAAGCAGAATGAGTTCGCGGCTTGGAACTACGCCCAGTAGGTACGCTTGGAAAAGGCTAGGGAAAACCCGTTCAATTGCGCGCTCAGCCCAGCGGTCGATAGCCGCCGGCTGAACCATGCGTTCAAGGAAACGGTGGAAGATGTCGAAAACATGGACAATGTGCCGGTCACGCCGGCGCTGAGGCGTCGGTACCAGCACGACGAAGCCGATATGGGTGCGTCCGACACGCGACGAAGCCTGAATGTACTCGGCAATGTCCGAGGGCATTCCAGCAAAGAACATTGAATTGAACTCGTCGACGTCCACACCATGTGAAATGGCTGAGGTTGCAATAACCGAACGCAGTTGTTCGCGAATGGGAGGTAGCGGCGTGCCCGGGTCCACACGGCGCTGAGCGGTATCTACAACCGCTTGAATCTCGCCTTGTTCCACGGAACCGGTGATGAGGCGCGTATCCAGACCTTCCAGGTCAATGCCTTCGTTCAGGTGACGCTTGCGTGTCTCCTCGGCCTCGGCGGCCATTATTTGGTCGCCGCCCTTCTTGTTAGTGACGTAGGTAAGCGCAATGCGGTGCAGGTCAACCAGTGTCGCCAATTCCGACGCACCAGCTGCAAGCAGCACCTGCCTGTGTAAGTCCCACAGAGGTCCCGAGGAAACATGGTCGGCCAGTTGCTGCCGTGCCGTCTGAAGCTCTTGCGGAACATCACTAGTCAAGCTGTCGTACAGCCGTGTGATGGTCAGGTGGAAACCTGACAAGACTGCAACGCTGGTAGAGGTATGGGGCTTTCCATTGGTCATGAAGGCCGCGTACACGCGTGCCTGTCTACTTGCTACCTCAATGTCAGGGTTCGCCCGTCGAGCTGCTTCCTCGAGTGCGGCCTCGGCGGGCTTTGCATAGAACGACTCGTACAGTGACGGCCCTGGCTCGGGAAATTGCGTGGCCGGAATTGAGCGTTGGTACAGGTGCTCGAGCTGTCGTTCGGGTTCCGAAACCGTGGCAGATGCCGCAATGACTTTTGCACGCCGCCGTCGCCCCTTCGCATCGACCGCAATGAGCTCGTTCAGCGGCCTTGAAAGGCTCGCGAAGACGGCGTCAAGCGTTGATTCAAAGAGGCCTGCAAACGTGCCAAGAGACTCGTCAAGCAAGTGAGCCTCGTCCTGGATGATGAGACTTGGAAATGGGTCATGAAAGATGCGCTGACCGGACTTGTATGCCGGATAAACGCCTGCCATGTCCTTGGATGCTGGCCCCGCCGAGAGCTCCTTGCTTCCACTCGGGACGTACAGCCGCCCGTTAGCTGTGTTGACCCACGGCGCCGCGCCAAACATGCCGAAGATGCGACGAATAGTCCGGCTGGAGTGTCCGATGAGCGCCAGCTTGTCGACTGTGCCCAATAACACGGAGGGCGCCAAGTCGTAGATGTCTTCGTCAACGATGTAAAACGGCAGCGGCCGCCACTGTCCGCCGTTGGAGTCGCAATGTATGTTGGTGCAGACGTGGCCGAGTATCTGGTCACCGTGCTCGACGAACAACCGAAGCGCAGTTTCACTGTTGCAGTAAGGGCACAGAGGCAACTTCCGCCAAGCACGCATAGCTGCCGAGTACTTGGCATCGTCGTCCCGAAGGGCTTGCTCGTCTGCCAAAAACGGCGGAGCTGCTGAAACCTCCGGTATGCTCTTGACTCCTTTGGCGCTATGTCGGTTCGGAGAACCACCGCTCCCTACCCAGAAACCGATAGATAATGGTGCACCGCCGTACCCGTGGCGACGGCGCACCCGCTCACCTTGGGCCAATACACGAGCGCATCGCTGCGCCTGTTGAATCGTCAATAGTCTCAAGGGGTAGCGAATCAGCGCCGTCACCCCTCGATGCTTGCCGCGCAGCCGGTCCAATATGAGGTTGAATACTAAGAGACCGAAGAACGCCTCGGACTTGCCGCCACCGGTGGCGAAGTACAGTAACGTGACCGCATCGTCTCGCCGTTCGTCGTAGCAGTGCGCGAGTTCAGGAATCCGTGAAGCCAACGCAGGGATGTTGGCTATGACAAAGGCTAGTTGGAACAGACGCCATTTATTGTTGTCGTGGCCGAATCGAGCCTTCATGAAATCCGCCATGGTCTCGTTCATGGCGAGCCACGCCTCGAAAACCATAGCTTTCGGGTCGCCTTGTGCTCCACGCACATGCCAAGCTTCCTTGGACTCCCTCAGGCAATCCAAACCAGCGGCCACCGAATTCATCTCTGACCGCCACTTCTCGAGGTCTTGATGAAAGGCTTCGACTTCCCGCTCAAGGCCTTCAGCGTCTGACGAGTTGAGCCCCTCGGCGAGATTCATTTGCGACGGTAATGCATCCAGCCATTCCTGCATGGCAGGCACCAGCGGCGCAAGCCCGTCAAGTCCGTCTGGGCTAGAGAGAGTTCTGACTCCTCGCTGTACCCCGTTCGCGCTGGTCGGCACGATTCGAGGCTGGGTGTACCTTGGCGTCCAAGTCGTTTCGAGTATCAGCTGCTCTGGCCCGGACCCGACAACCAGAACTCCACAGTTGTGGCCCATCGCCGGATACTCAAGATACTTGTTGTACCGGTAGGACGGGTCGATGCGCTCTAGCTTCAATGGGTGATGCAAAGCAGTTGGGAACTGCACTCGCAACGAGACGACAAACACTGCCTCTTCAGTGTCCTCGGCATGCTGCTGAGGCATCTGGCTGACGTTCTCTAGCGCGATAAACAGATTGCGTTTGGAAGGGTCAAGCCAGTCGGTATGTATGCTTAGGTCCCAACTGAGGCGAATATCTGGAAGTGCAATACGAAGCTCCGACTTGCGCACCCTTTCCAGAAACTCCGACCATTTGGTGTACTGGCTAGCAGGGACGGTCAGTAAGCGCCGATAGCCCCAAGCCTTTCCTCCGTGCTCCGGGTCATCGTCCTGGGCCCATTCCTGCAAGCGCTTAGCCACTGCTTCTTGCATTTGAACCGCATGGTCTTCAATGTTTCGTTCAAGTTCATCTTTAGACTTCGACGTGTCGAGTTCAAGTATTGGCAACTCGACCTCCAAGCGCATCCACTTGTGTGGAACAGTCAACGGCTCAAAGTGGTCGTCCTTAATGGGTAGCGCAGCCTCTGCATCGACAAGCGCCCCCTCTTTGACGCTTTCGCCTGTCGTGTCGGTCTCGACAGACTCCTCCGGTTCGGACTCGAGTGGCTCCTGCGGCAAGTCTGCGGTCAACAGATTCCTTGGAATGCCTTTTGCCGCATACACGTCGTCGACAATTTTTTTGCGAATCTCGGCCCAACCGGGGTGCTTTCGTTTCGAGGTGTAGTCGCCCCTAACCCTCTCCCACGCTTCGTCTAAGCGGCGGTCGCGCTCAGCCTTCAGCTCCTCGACTACGGCTTGGCGCAACATGAAAACGGGCCTGCAATTGGGTCGCTTAAGGTCCTGCTCGCGTGGCAGAACTCGGACATAGAGCGAAATGCGCGGTGTAACCATAACCACCGAGGGTGAGGTCGCATTGAGTTGTGTTTGCAGGCCGTGCGAGGAAATCCATATTGGCGATGTAACCTCGTCATCGCCAGACTGGCTGCGCTGGGGCAGTAGGAATCCAGAGTTCAGCAGTGCCCGTGGACGGGCTCCGAACAAGTGCTGACCGGTAGGACCTTGTCCGCTTAGTTGAGCGTAGGTCAGATTCAGGATACCGTCAACGATTGCTTCCTTCAGCGTCGAGGGTATTGCTGCCGGGTCCGCGCGATGGACAGATTGGCTCATTGACGTAGTTCCTTGAAAGGTCCAACTCGTTCGACGGTGGCCACGCTCTCCCGCGCTCTGGCGAAGAGCATCCCAAGTGTTTGTCGCCTGATGCTCGAGTTGGCCATTGCCGACTCCGGTTGCAAGAGCATATACGCGTAGATGTCGGAAACGTGGCGACCGTCAAGTCGTCTTGAATTTCGCACTGCCAGTATGACCCGCTGCCACTGGTAAGCGGTCTCAAGTGGAGAGAATCCCAGCACTTGAGCAAACGCCTTGAAGGTGGCTTCGCGTGCAGGCGCACACGGGCGTAGCTTTTCGAAAGGGGTGTTTGGAGACGCACCGAGGTCAATCCAATGCCGCATGGCCTGCTCTTTGGGAAGTTCTGCCTCAAGTCCCGAGGCGACTGCGAGCATCTGTTCACGTAGCGCGCGAACCTTGTCCGCTACTGAGCCAATAGGGAACTGTATAGCAAGACGCTTTTGAACTTGCTCGTGGTAGTTCCGCAGCGCTGCCTCGAAGGTCTTGTCTGACTGGATGGGAACACCCGCTTCACGTAGCTCTTGTTCAACCATCTCACGCAGCTCGCCTGACATGACGAACAGCTTGTCGCCTACCTCCAGAGATTTGACCTGCCCCATCCTGAACCCAGCGTCGGACGCATATTGCGAATCGGGGTCGTACACGTAGACATCTGATGTATCGCGCCGGAATTGTGTGGTTCCGTCGGCAAGCTGTATAGCCCAGAAGTCCGGTTCAGTTTGATGTTCGTGCGACGAGATTTCCGACGACAGCTCAATACGGAATGTTGGCAACACATAGTCAGCCGTCGATAAAACCGACGAGTCTTCTGGCAGGTCTTTCAACTGCCGCAGAACAGATTCGAGTCGAGGTTTGAATGCCTTAAATTCAGGAAAGTTTTCTACGATTGGCTTGAGGGAAGCACGTAGGAACTGCCCAGCGCGCTGGGTTAAAAGCAGTATGGAATGTGCAGAGATGCGGTCGTCCGTGACCAATAAACGTAAGCAGTCTTCATTGAGACCTGCAAAGACCAGAGTCGTGCCGTCGAGCTTGTCAAGATGTTCTTCGAGTTGGCGGGCGGCCAGTAACTGGATGCGGTCGCGAAAGTCGTCGAAGCGAATGTTGTCCGGATATTGACTGTACTCGGACAGGAAGCGCTCTGCGAGCCTGCGATACAACGCGCTCGTAAAAACGATTGCAACGCGGCGCCTCTTACCGCCAGCCGCCATTGCGGCGAGGCTTGCTAGTTTGTGGGCAAACGGGGTGGCTTCGTAGTAGTTCTCAAAGAGCTTTGAGCCTCGCACCAAGCACTCTTCCAGTGCAGGTCTGCTCTCTCCAACGCCAACGTCTCTTTCGAATGCCCGCACAGCTCCCATACGCGTCGGCCAATCGAATGCAGTACGGGTCCTGTCGGACACATCCGCACCCGACAGGTGCTGGGACATATGCCTGATTCCGCACGGGAGTGCTGCAATACGGGACAAATAAACGGATGCCTCAACCAACGGCACCGCGGCCGCCTTGCCTCCAGGGACCGAGTCTGCGATTCGTACGAGCTTGTTGGCGACTTTCGCCATGTCGGCGTCCACCAAATGTACATCGAACTCGCGAGGAGCCGGGTGGATTGCCTCCTGCACGCCTGCTGGGTGAAGGCCTGCTCCGTCAACTACACTTGGAAACCCGGAAATCTTGTACTCGTGCGTACTCCGCCAGCGCGAGGCAGGTTCTCGCTTGTGGTTTCTTTCCCATAGCTCATTCTTGAGCCGGTAAGCGGCATGTGGCTCATCAGTTACAACGATGACCCCAGGCGGTTTCTCGCGGAATACTTCTTCCAACATCAGGCAGAACCGGCTGAGGCGAGCTCTCCATCCCAGAGCCTCCGTGCGAACCGCTCGCGTTGCCGAGACAAGCACAACTTCAGGTGGAGATACCTTTGCAAGTGCGCGACATGCTTTGCGCAGTTCATCTTCTGACATCCGTCCGTCGAGAGCGAAAATCGCGTCCGGGGCAGTTTTCGGCGACCCAATCACCGCGCAGTTGAGTTGTTGCAGTGCCTTCGCGTGTGCCCGCCGCAACAGTTTCGCGCGTATCTGCGCAAGGAGATGGTCATCGCACGGGCGCCAAGTCGCGAACCCCGGCGTGGCCAAGAAGTGTGGAAGAATTTCTCCAAGACTTGGATTAAATGACTCCCCCTCCACATTAGGCAAGCTGCGTTCCGATAGGGAGTAGAGAAACGCATCTTTATCGGGTAGCCCCCGCGTAACGTGCGCGTTTGGACTTCCTTCGACCAGTTCGTTTGCCAGGCGAAGAATTGTAGTCCGGGCGACGTGAATGTGATTCAATGGATGAAACACATTCGTCTTGACCGGAAAAAATAGGCCGCGGACACCCTGCTTGTCTCCTTCGTGCCAGCGTGCAAGAGTCGCAACTGTATGCACTAGTGTCAAAGTTTTTAGAGACGCCGGCCATACCATCGCGATGTGGCGCGAGCGGTGCTTGGCAGCATGCAAGTACAGGTCGGCCAAGCCCAATAGTGCGCTTGATGGCTCGCTCGGCACTGTCTCGTCGTCTTGAAATAGCTCGACAAGAGAGTCCCGAACCTGAGGAACGAGCTCGGGCGGCGAACGCGGTTCGCTTGCCGCCAGCACTGGCTTCGCAACCTCGACAATTGCGAGCGGCCTTTCGGCGCGCTTCATGGGCTTACGGTTTGCCAGCCTAGAGACAGCCTCCCTACGTTTCTGTTCTGCTTCCTGCAGGTCCTTGAACTGCTTTCTCGATTTCATGTTTTATCTTCTTGGGCAGTCACTTTCCTAAGGTTTAGACGGGGCGCGGTATTGATATTCTGGTTATTCGTCCAGCGTCATGCGAGCCGCTTGGGCGAGGTCGTGACCTTGGGCAAGAAACGCCTTTAAACGCCCAGGCTCGGGAAGGCGTAATTGGCTAAGTTCAAACACAGATACGTTGGTGGCACCAGAAATGCACCGAAAATAGCGGTCGACAGTCGGCGTACCCAACAAAATCGCCAGCTCCTCCGGGGCGAGAGCTGGCTCATGCGAGACTTGCTCGAGAATGACGGTATGGTTTTCTCCAACAAACCCCCCATACATCGCCAAAAGGGTTTTGGGCACAACCGCAGCCACCAATCGTCTTGGTTGGTCGTTTGAAGTTACACGCTGCAACAGCACGCTCGGACGCCGCACGACCGAAGGATGGGACTTTGAACCCAGGTTGACAAAGCATGGCTCTTTGTTGGACTTGGGCACACCATTAAACCTCAGGGTTCGATTGGCCGCGATATCGCTTGACCAAAGTAGTGGGACAGCCGTTCCCCCTTTCGCCCTAGCCGCACTTTTAGCAGAGGGATACGTAGGACGCGTGTCTCTGTTCCAAACGAAGCTACCAATGCGAATTGAATATCCATAGTCTGCGAGCCCCGCGCGAAACTTCGCGGCACTCTTGAGCAGATAAATGTCGCTCTCGGAACGAGGAATCGGCCACGCCGCGCCCGAATTCGGCAAGGTGCATTTCCCCACGTCGACATAAGTACCGTCACGGGAGACCACGCTAACCTCGGTCCTCATTGAAGGCGAATGCCCGTTATCCTCGCGACGTAACAGCGTGAGTGCGGTCTCTTGCTCGACGTCAATGAAAATCCCTTGGCGGTCGCTTACCATTCCAATGCCGAGAACTTTCGTTCGCGCCAAGAGGAACGTGCGGAGCTTAGAAAAGTTTTGACCTGATAGAAAGCTCGTCGGCGTCACCAACGCACACGTACCGCCGGTGGCAAGTAGTCTTACGCACAAGGCAATGAAGAGTGCATATAGGTTGGGCTGTGCTTCGATGACGTCTTCAAAGGCATTGAAGCACCTCTGCACCTCGAACGCCTGCATCTTTCGAAAAGGAGGATTGCATATCACCACGTCCAATGTTCCCAATAGCGACGAAGCTTCCAGTAGTGAGTCGCCTTCTACTACTCGGAAGTCTGGCAAAACGCCAGTGACTAGCACCTCATCATGCAATGCCATAGCCAAGAAATGCCGCGACAGCTTACAAAGCGTCTCATCTTTATCGATTCCAAGCAGATGCGATTGAACATGCTCAAGAATTTCTGAAGGACTAGAGTCCCGTGCACGTAATGCATCACGCATTCGAATCGCGATGGGGGTCAAAAACGCTGCTCCGCCGCATGCGGGGTCGCAGAAACGCCGAGTCGCAAAGTCAACGCCGCTCGCTGACAACTCATCAAGCAGGCATTTCGTCAGAGAAGGAGGGGTAAAGAACATTGCAAGGTTCTTTCGGCGCTCATCCCCGGCTAGCTGCGCGTAGGCCGATGCAAGCCAGTATGTCGCCTCAAGAAACTCGCCTTCCTTAACGAAGTCGACGAGGGCGATGACGGCAGCTGCGCGCGTTAATGCGGAGGAAGCAGGGAGCGTTGATTTGGGCAGACCAGGAAAACATTCCTTACACCAGCGAGCCAGCGCCGCTCCGACCACCGCATCCGCGTTCGCTTCGAGTTCAAGCATCGCGAGCCGAAGACCGCGAACGACTCGATAAAAGCGTGTTTTACGTGGGAGCGCCATGTCTGGATTCTTTAGTTCAGAAGCTATTGATTCAGCTTTTCGGTTTAGATGCGCAATTTGGCGACGTTACCCGGGTTTGCCCATTTCGCGCACCCTTTGGTTGCTCGAATTGAAGGCGCTCTTGCGGGAAGATTCTGGAACGAAGACATCGAGAAAACCCTCAGTGGACCAACCAGACGTCGAAAAGCGCGTGAAATCTCCGGGCCAGCGTCACATTCAGTACAGACTGTTCCAGCGGCCCAAGGGAACGAGGTCATTCGCGTCAGCACGAATTCTTTGAATTCGTCCTCCTTGGCTTCGACCACTGCGCGTTCCATGACCATGCGTACGGCGTCTGGCGCACTGGATAGTTTCGGCCGGCCAGCGGCTGTCCAGTGAAGGCGCGTGCAGCACGACCGCTCCGACCTAAACGCCACCTCGGTCACCGGCATTTTATAGAGCCCCATTTTTGGACTTTTTGTTTAATGCCATTGTCTCGCTGCATAGTAACGGGCTATTGGTCGAATAAAACCTTAATGTCTCAGCAGTTCGCCCCATTGGGCGACTGGCCGACTACCCGTGCACATGAATCGAGCAGTGAGTAATTTTAGTAAGGATGTTCGCTCTCACTCACCGAAAACACGAATGAAGCCAGCTTGAAGTCGTTCATACGATTCAGTGGAAAGCAACTGGCTCTCGTCGAGTTCAATGACTGTTGAGTCCTGCTCCAACGTGCGCATTGCCGCATGGCGTGTCGCACATACGAACAGTTGTGTGTCCTTCGTTGCACGGCGTTTGAGTTCTTCCGAAACGAGGCTGTAGTTCAGTGCCCCTTGGTCTTGCTGATTCGGCGTGTCGAGAATCAGCGGAGCAAGTACCTCCGTCTTGAAATGGCGGATGAGCCGATGCATTGCCAAGTGATAGGTCAATTGCATCCGAGAGCTGTCTGCTCCGCCACCTGAGACGGCGAGCTCTCGATATCCAGTTGGCACTGCCGTACTTACATCGAAGGCCGGTGACAGGCGAAGGGTGTCACAAAGTGCGGCCAGTTCGCTCTGGTAATAGGCGTTGATGCTTTCTTCCTTTCCATCCTCAATGAGGTCACTCTGTGCTGCACGCTGCTCAGCGAGAGTTTTCCTGTTAGCGCGCAACCGCAATCTAGCGGTGGCGGTCACTTCCTCCGCGCGTCGTCGTACCGAATCGGTCCCCATGGTCTCGAGGATGCTTTTGACTGTTACATCTTTGTCGAGTCGCTTGAAGCGCCGATTGAGCTTGGCTAATTCTTCGCGAACGGCGTCAAGCCGTCGGAGCGTCGTTTCGATTGCCGCCTCGATTTTCGACTGCGCAGTCGTGAGCGAGGCTACCTGTTGTTCAGCCTGTGCGCGGTCTTGCAAAAGTGCCGCACGCTCCAAGAGGGTGTTGTCATGCAATGTCCCGCATAGAGGGCAGACAAGAATGTCGTCGCGCAGTTGGGTGGATGCGAAATCATAGTCCTTCTCGATGTCATCCACAGCAGCTTGTGCGATTCCACGTTGGACCTTCGTGATTTCCAGTTCTTCCTGCTTGGCACGCAGAACGGACAATGCGCGCTGTTCACGGCGCTTAACGGCGACCATCGAGTTCTGGATGTCCGCAATGGCACAATCGAGCTCCACATCGGTAGTCGGTAGTTCTTCTTGTGGAGCGAGCAGCGTCAAGACCTCAACCGCGCGGCCATACTTTTCAATGAGCCCTTCGTCAGCGTCGATATGCTGAAGCCCCTTCGCTATCTCTGCGCCTACCTCGAAATAGGCTGCCGGATGATAGCCCACGTGGAAGTTGACAACGGGACGTCGCCAGTCCTCATATTTGTGGATGACGAAACTTCCCCACGGCTCAGTCCAACCGCGCCGCTGGTCGACGTAGAAGGCGGAAAAATAGCAGGCGGGCGGCGGCACTTCGTGAATCCACTTTTCTTTGCGGCGAGGTAACACCGCACCGAATCGGACGATGCTGGCGAATGCCTGCTCATAAGCATCGCTCGTGCTATGGTATATGCTCCACGGCTCCTTACCAACCTTGAGACGTATTTCGTTGCGATGACGTGCGGCGAGATATTTGCTTCCGTTGACCTCGAACTCGAGAATCGTTCTGGCATCGAACGAAGTCCAGCGAGTGTCGAAATCAAAATCGCAACCTAGAGTCCACAGTGGCAATCGCACCAGCGTTGACTTTCCGATGGAATTGTCATCGCCCGTTATCAGGTTTAAGCCGGGTTCGAATCGGAATCGCCCTGCGACTTTTTGGGAAGTCGATTGAACGAACAGTTGTTTGAATATCAATGCGCTCATAGGCTTTGGTACGTAGCTTTCTGACGAGCAGTTTATAGTTCGGGAGGGCCATCTCAGGCTCGCAGGTATTCAATGATGTACGCGGCGGCCAAGGAGGTCTCGTCGACAAGGTGTTCGCGAGCGACATCCGGAGAAGCCGCTACGAGGCTCGTCAGCAGGTCAGTGGTCAGCCTTAACGGGAAGTTGGTCTGCAAATGTTTTGACACCGCCGCCCGCACCTGCAAATGCGCAAGAGACCCGCCATCAAGGGTGTTCAGAACGTAAGTCCGAGCCGACTGCCGAAGGTGTCGCCGCGCTCTCGATTCATATTGAAGTTCAGCGGTTGCGTACTCGAAGTCGGAGAGGAGGTCATCGACCGTGGCGGACGACGCAAACTGTTCGAACAGTGCGTCCACTCGTTGGCCAGTGAGGCCCTTGTTGCGTACTAGGCTTTCCCAGTCGGAATAGTCCCAGGTATGGACACCTTTCCGCCGGAGTTCGTCGTGTAGAACGTGATAAATGGCTTGGCAGTCTCCGCCTCCATTCGGGACCCGCTCACTGATGAGGTCTGCTATCAGCCCGATGACCGCCCTGCGGTGTTGCAGTTCGGGAAGCTGGGGCTTATGGAAATGGAGCTTTTCCAGCGCGCAGTCAGTCCCGAGTTCAGCCGCAAGGGCAGTGCCTATCTCGTCCGCCGTCTCCTGGTGCAGCGCGTCCCATGGAATCTCTTCGAGTTGAAATCCTTTTTCGGCTAGGTCAAGCTTGAACCCGCCGGTCGCCACGAGGCGTACCTTATCAACCCGCGTACCAATTTTCTTGTCGCCCACGCTTGTGAACATCTTCCCAAGCACTGACGGCTTCTGCTTTATTCGTTTGACGAGCGATTTTTTATTGAAGTTCGCGCTCCCGCCGGCCTTAACCTGGCAGAACACGAATCTTGCGTCGGCGGCATCCAGCGAAGAACTGAAGACGACGTCTTCGTGAAACTCGACGAATACAATGCTCACCAGATTGAGCTTGTGCTGCTCCAGAAACTCATAGAGCGCCCAATCGTACTGGAAGTTGAAGCGGTCGAAGGTGGCAGCGCCGGCTTTCTCCCGCTGAGTTACAAAGAGCGGATTGCTGGCGAGCGTACCACCCAATGCCGCTGCCTTCCCGGGCTGGCGCGGTTTGGGGTCTCTCACGATAGTTTTAGGCTCGATATTTGAACCGATTATAGCGACAGCGCAGGCGTTGCAAGCTGTTTTCGTATAAGTATCTGCCCGTGTGCGAGCTCGCTGGTACGAAGTACGAACTTTATTTGCGCTGCGCGCGATGCTAGGTAACAACGCAATGTGCCCGCGCTGGCATACGGGGGTAAAATGCGAGCCCACCGATGTACCGCCATATTTCTGCGCCAATACAGTTAAAACATGCCGAAAGAATTTAAAAGTTTGCGGCTCAACCGCGACAAAATCTTGCCATGCCTCGAAGGGTCCGGCGCGACCGAACTGAACGCGCACGTCGAAGGGAACGGCAACATGATACTGACGGGCATGTGGGAGGGCACCAAATTTCGCGTGAACGTGTACCTGAAAGGTGACGGGACCACGACCCTGGGCCACGCGAGCGGCTGGGACCGTCCAGCTTTTGAATCCGTCGCATCGATTCTGGAAGCCGGATGCGCCTATGCGGCCCAACAGAAATTTGAAGTTTCCGTGAAATTGCCGCGAGCCGAGGTTGACGAGTTGTCTGCGTTTTTTTTAGCCGAGGGCCAGGCGGAACGGGTTGCGGATGAGGAGATAGCGCATGGCCAACGAACCCGCTGGCGCGGCAAGGATGGGGACACCCTGGCTGTAACCGTCTTCAACACTGGTACAGTGCAATTCCAAGGTCGGAATCTGCACCTCGCTTCGCTCGTCTGGGACTACCTGACGAACGTGCTTTCGTTGGATACCGTACTTGAAAAACAGATTGCTACCTATAAGGTTCCGGTATCGGTTGCCGAAATCAAGGATGAGCTTGCAGCAAAGCTGCCTGTGGCATTCCCAAGGCTGCATGAGGAGATTCGCAAGCAACTGAGTTGCGCATTGACGTGGTCCAAAATCGATGTCGAACTAGAGGACTACAGCAATGTCGCCTTCCCAGCCTTGCGCGGGCTTGAAGGTTTTCTTTATCAGGAAATTGCTAAATGTGCCCTCCAACCTGCGGAAAAAGGTAACTTTGGCGATTATTTTGACGTAAACGGCCAACTTTATTCCGTCCGGGAGCCATTTACTGAACACCTCGCTGGCGAAAAGGGCGCGCTCCTTGCTCAAGCTTATGGGCTATACCATAAGCAGCGTCACGGTTTTGCTCACATGAGCGTCCTTCTGGTGGGCACCCGGACCCTCGCGTCGATGGCCGAGGCGACGGAGGTAATTAAGCAGGTGTTGAGTCAGATAGAAAATTTCTATCAAAAGGTGAAATGAAACAGCCCTTCCTCGTGAAGTCGAAAGGTCCAAATGGACTGTCGGCGGTGGTGTTCTCCGTAGGGTTCCAGAACCCTATGGGAACGCTTATGCGCGTCGAAAGCGACTTGCGACGTAAGAAGGTGCGCGGAACAGTGCTGTTTGATTTGCTGTTGGCTAACGGCACTCGGTATAACCGCTTCTTCGTCGGGGAATTCGACGGAGACCATTTTGTGTCGAACGATTTCCGGAGCGCCGATGCTAGGCGTCAGGAGTTTGCCGACTTCTGCGCCTCTGTCTACCAGGAAGCAGTCGAGGATGTCGACACCTCACTGCTCACACCGGCCATGCGATTCGCCCTGAAACGCGGCACTCCACTCTGAGCATCTGCGGTTCTTCGCTATACCTATCCGCGAAGTTATACGGAGGTATGGGGCCAGCTTATTCTGTAGTTAAGCGCCTGTGTGCTTTCGCGACACTAACAGTTGGGACTTAGGTCGCTTGGCGCGGAGAAGAGGACAGGTATCGCCCGCGCTGCGACAAGAATTGGTGATTCGCGAGCGACAGCAATCGATTAACTGCACTGTCGTCGTTGCCTTAGACTTGACGCTGCGTGCCGCACTGGCTTCGTGCGGGCGCGCATCGGAAGTAAAAAAGCGCAGTCGGCGTTGAGAGAGCCATCAGGCTGTTGCTACGGAAGCGCGCCGCCTGACTTGCCGGAAAGAGCCGCATGCTCAGGGTTCTGGGAAAGATGGGCTGGTTCCAGTCAACAGGTTCGCCTCCCGTTTTTTTTCGGGCAAATTTCCTGCAGGATTTGAAGCACGCCTATCCCGGGAAGGCGAAGAAGCGTTCCGTGGAGGCTCAACCCCTGCGATTGCTCTCAAAACGGGGGGGCGCGAGCCCAGATTTTTTGCCGAATACACAGAGCACAGTAGAAGCGTTCCGCGCCCCGTCCAGCAAGGGTTTGAGGGAGTTTCGTCCCCCCTTCACGGAACGCTTTTACCAGAGGTCACGGAACGCTTTCATTTGGTGCGAACAACAGACGCACGCGACCAACATACCCTCACTCCACCGTCACCGACTTAGCCAGATTCCTCGGCTTGTCCACATCCGTGCCTCTCGCACACGCCGTGTGATAAGCCAGCAACTGCAGCGGCACCACATGAAGAATCGGCGACAGCAACCCGTAATGCTCCGGCATGCGGATCACATGCAGCCCTTCGTCGTTGACGATCTTCGTATCCGCATCCGCGAACACATAAAGCTGACCGCCGCGCGCGCGCACTTCCTGGATATTCGACTTCAGCTTCTCGAGCAGCGCATCGTTCGGCGCCACCGTCACCACCGGCATCGCCTCCGTCACCAGCGCCAGCGGCCCATGCTTCAACTCACCCGCCGGATACGCTTCCGCATGGATATACGAGATCTCCTTGAGCTTCAACGCACCTTCAAGCGCGATCGGATAATGCAGCCCACGCCCGAGGAACAGCGCATGTTCCTTGCGTGAAAACTCTTCGGACCACGCAATGATCTGCGGCTCCAGCGCCAGCACGCTGTTGAGCGCCGCCGGCAAGTGCCGCAACTGCTTGATGTAATCCGCTTCCTGCGCCGCGCTCACATGACCGCGCAGCTTGCCGAGCGTCACCGCCAGCGTGAACAGCGCAACCAGTTGCGTCGTGAACGCCTTGGTCGACGCCACGCCGATCTCGCGGCCCGCATGCGTCAGGAAGGAGAACTCGGTCTGCCGCACCATCGCGCTCGTGCCGACGTTGCACACCGCCAGCGTATGCGAATGCCCAAGCGATTGCGCATGCTTCAGCGCCGCGAGGGTATCCGCCGTCTCGCCCGACTGCGAGATCACCACCACCAGCGCCTTCGGATTCGGCACCGACTCGCGATAGCGATACTCGCTCGCAATCTCGACCTGAGTCGGGATCTTCGCGATCGATTCCAGCCAGTACTTCGCCGTCAGCCCCGAGTAATAGCTCGTGCCGCAAGCCAGAATCAGCAAGCTGTCGATGCCGGCAAACACCTTGTCCGCGCCCTCGCCGAACAGCGTCGCATCGAAGGTTTCGGCTTGCGGGATCGTGTCGGTGATCGCACGCGGTTGCTCGAAAATTTCCTTCTGCATGAAGTGGCGATACGGACCCAGCTCGACCGCGCCACCATACGCCGCCACCTGACGCACCTCGCGCTGCACCTCGTAGCCTTCACGGTCCGCAATGCGCACGCCTTCGAGCGTCAGCTCGCACACATCGCCTTCTTCGAGGAAGATGAAGCGCTCGGTGCTGCCGGCCAGCGCCAGCGCATCCGAGGCGAGGAAGTTCTCACCCTCGCCCAGTCCGACGACGAGCGGCGAACCCTGCCGCGCGCCCACCACCGTATGCGGCTGGTCCTTATGCAGCACCGCAATCGCATACGCGCCGTGCAATTGCTGAACCGCGGCACGCACCGCAGCGAACAGGTCACCCTGATACAGGCTATGCACCAGATGCGCGATCACTTCCGTATCGGTCTGCGAAACGAATTCGTAGCCCTTGCCGCGCAGCATTTCACGCAGGCCTTCGTAATTCTCGATGATGCCGTTATGCACGAGCGCCAGCGCATTGCGCGAGAAAATCGGGTGCGCGTTGTTCGTGACGGGTGCGCCGTGCGTGGCCCAGCGCGTATGGGCGATCCCCGTGATGCCTTCGAGGCGGCTCTCGCGCACCTGCTCATCCAGATCCGCCACCCGGGCGACGCTGCGCGCACGCTGCGGCTCGCCGTTGGCCAGCACGGCAACGCCGCATGAATCGTAGCCGCGATATTCGAGGCGACGCAGTCCTTCGATCAGGACGGGAACGATATTACGTTGCGCAACCGCGCCAACAATGCCGCACATAGAGTCTTGGTCCTTTGCAGGGGTTCAGTATCAGAGCGTGCAGCGGTCGCACGCCAGGTGCCCTTCAGCTTTTCTTCTTGGTCGGACGCACGAAGCCCGTCTTGCTGGTCTGCGTCTTGTCGTTCAGCACCAGCACGTTCTCCGCGACGTCCTTCCAGATCGTCGTGCCCGCGGCAATCGTCACACCGCGCCCGACGCGCACCGGCGCGACAAACTGCGTATCCGAGCCGACGAACACATCGTCTTCGATGATCGTGCGGTGCTTGTTCGCGCCGTCGTAATTGCAGGTGATGGTGCCCGCGCCGATATTCACGCGCGCGCCGACATCCGCGTCGCCGATGTAGGTCAGATGGCCCGCTTTCGAGCCATGGCCGATCACGGCATTCTTCACTTCGACGAAGTTGCCGACATGCGACTCGTCCTGCAGCGAGGCCCCGGGCCGCAGCCGGGCATACGGCCCCAGCCCCACGTTCGCACCGATTTCGGCGCCTTCGATATGCGTGAAGGCTTCGACCCGCGTGCCCGCGCCGAGCGTCGCATCGCGGATCACGCAGTTCGGCCCGATGGTCACGTTGTCCGCCAGCGTCACGCGCCCTTCGAATACGCAGTTCACGTCGATCGAGACATCGCGCCCGCATTCGAGCGTGCCGCGCACATCGATACGCGCCGGGTCGGCGAGCGTCACGCCCGCCGCCAGCAAGTCATCCGCGACGTTGTGCTGATGGATCCGTTCGAGCTCGGCCAGTTGCTGCTTGCTGTTGACGCCGAGCGTTTCCCATTCTTCGTCCGGTTGCGCCGTGACGACTTCGAAACCGGCTTCGATGGCGCGCTCGACCACGTCGGTCAGATAGAACTCGCCCTGCGCGTTGTCGTTCTTCAGCGAGGCGAGCCACATGCCGAGTTGGGCTGTGGGCGTGACGACGATGCCGGTGTTGATCTCGGCGATGCGCAACTGTTCCGGCGTCGCGTCCTTTTGCTCGACGATGCGCACCACGCAGCCGGTCTGGTCGCGCACGATGCGCCCGTAGCCCGACGGATCGTCGAGCGTCACGGTGAGCACGCCGTAGCAACCTTCCGCGGCGCTGTCGACGAGCCGCTTGAGCGTGCTTGCCCGCGTAAGCGGCACGTCGCCGTACAGCACCAGCGTGGACACCGTGGGATCGAGCAGCGGCAAGGCCTGCTGCACCGCGTGCCCCGTGCCGAGTTGCTGTTCCTGCACGGCGAACAGGACATCGGGCGCTGCCACCGCCGCGCGCACGGCCTCGCCGCCATGGCCTACCACCACCACGAGACGAGTGGGCTTGAGCGTACGGGCGGTGTCGATGACGTGAGACAGGAGCGGCCGGCCGGCCAGGGGATGGAGCACCTTGGGCAGCGCAGAGCGCATGCGCTTACCGGTGCCTGCCGCCAAAATCACAATGTTCATGGCGTCGGCGAGGGGGACGAGTTTGGAGCCGTTAATTCTAGCATGCGGCTCATGACGGCGAACCCGCCGTCAAAGCCCACGCCGGCGGCGCACAAGCCCGGAAGCGCGGGGCTTCCGGGGCTTATCGAAGCAGAAGTAGCTGAAGAAGCGAAAGAACCCGCGTCACTTCACAGATCGTCGAACTGCACGATCGAAATCGGCTTCGCGCCATTGAGCGTCAGGCCTTCGCCGGCATCGGTCGAGCACGGTTCTTCGTCGAAAGCGATATCGCCGTGCGGATCGGCCTCGCCCGTCGCGCGCAGATCGGCGAACGGGAACAGCTTGTGATCCATCAGATGCGACGGCACGATGTTCGACAGCGCGTTGAACATATTCTCGACGCGGCCCGGGAAGCGCTTCTCCCAATCGCGGATCAGCGCCTTCATTTCCGCGCGCTTCAGATTGGGCTGGCTGCCGCACAGGTTACACGGGATGATCGGAAATTCGCGCAACTCCGCGTATTTCTCCAGATCCGTCTCCTTCACATAGGCGAGCGGCCGGATCACGATGTTCTTGCCGTCATCCGATTGCAGCTTGGGCGGCATGCCCTTCAGCTTGCCGCCGTAGAACAGGTTCAGGAGCAGCGTCTGCAGGATGTCGTCGCGGTGATGGCCGAGCGCGATCTTGGTCGCGCCCAGTTCGCCCGCCACCCGGTACAGGATGCCGCGCCGCAGCCGCGAGCACAGCGAGCAGGTGGTCTTGCCTTCCGGCACCAGCCGCTTGACGATGCTGTAGGTGTCCTGGTTCTCGATGTGGAACGGAATGTCCAGTTGCTTCAGGTATTCCGGCAGCACGTGCTCCGGGAAACCCGGTTGCTTCTGGTCGAGGTTGACCGCGACGATGTCGAAGTTGATCGGCGCCCGTTCACGCAGGCGCATCAGCACGTCGAGCATGGCGTAGCTGTCCTTGCCGCCCGACAGGCACACCATCACCTTGTCGCCTTCCTCGATCATGTTGAAGTCGCCGATCGCCTGACCGACGAGGCGTGCGAGCCGCTTGAAGAGCTTGTTGTTCTCGTACGCCTCTTTCTGCTCGCGCCGCGTGAGCGCCGGCTTGACGGGGCGTTCGGCGGCGCTCGTCGCTTCGGCCGTGGCGGCCTGCTGCGACTCGGCGCTCAGGATTTCAGGAGCGTTCATGGCTCAATCCTCTTTGATGCGGAAGACTTCGACGCCGACTGCATCGCAGTCCGGATACACGTCCGGCTTTTCCGTGGACACGCGAGCCGCGCGCACCTGCGGATGGGCGAGCAGCGCGGTCAGGAGGTCGTCGCAGAGCGTTTCCTGCAGATGGATGTGCCCTCGCTCGACGCGGCGCGCGATGGTGGAGCGCATGAAGTCGTAGTCGACGACTTCGCGCAGCTTGTCTTCGACGGGCGTCGACAATGCGAGCGGCACGTACAGTTCGACGTTGATCACGACGCGCTGCTCGCCGCGCTTTTCGAAGTCGTGCACGCCGATGTTGATGTGCACTTCGTAGTTGCGCAGAAAAAGCCGGCGGCAATCGGCTAGCCGGGGGTGCGAAAGAGCGGCAAACATGGTCGTTCCAGTCAAAAAAGGCGTGCAGGGCACGCAAGGGGGCGCTTCAATGCGCGACGGCCAATGGGGCCGCGCGCGTTCAGGCGCCCGTCAAAAACATCACGTCGCGCGGGGACGGCACGAGGTGCTGACCACCGTCGACGACCAGCGTCGTCCCGGTCACACCCGCCGCCTCGGCCAGATACAGCGCGGCGGCGACGATATCCTCGGGCCGCGACGCACGGCCGAGCGGGGTGACGCGATGAGCCGCGGCAAAACCTTCCGGCGTCTGGTCGCCCGACTGCAGCGTCAGACCGGGCGCGAGACCCACCACGCGCAGCTTCGGCGCCAGCGCCTGGGCGAGCGCCACGGTGGCGGTCTGCAACGCGGCCTTGGACAGCGTATAGGACAGGTAGTCCGGATTCATGTTGTACAGCTTCTGGTCCAGCACGTTGATGACGACGGCGCGCTGCGTTTCGTCGCTGCGCGCCGCGTCCGGCGTGACCTCGTACAGCATACGCGCCAGCACGAGCGGTGCGCCGACATTCGCGGCCATATGGCTCAGCAGAGCTTCGTAGCCGACGTTCTGGGCGGTATCTTCGTCGAACTGGGAGGCATTGTTGACGATACACACCGGCCGGCCCAGCGCTGCGGTGCAGTCTGGCACGAGCCGGGCGACCTCAGCCTCGACGGCGAGGTCCGCCTGCAGCGCGACCGCGCGACGGCCGAGCGCGGTGATTTCGGCGACCACTTCGTCGGCTTCGGCCTTCGACTTCCCGTAATGGACGGCGACGTCCCAGCCCCGGCTGGCAAAGCCGAGCGCGAGGGCGCGACCGATCCGCCGGGCGGCGCCGGTGATCAGCACGACGCGCGCGATGGCGGCCGGACGGGCGTGGACTGCGGAAGTATCGGAGGGGACGGTCATTTACAATACGCGGATGAATCCGAAAGCTCACCAACCCGATAGTTTACCTGCTCCCGGCCCGACCGCGCTTGCGCAGTCGGAAGCGCTGGCTGGGCAGATCCGTGCGGAGATCGCGCAAGCGGGCGGCTGGCTGCCGTTCGACCGCTATATGGAGCGCGCCTTGTACGCGCCGGGACTGGGCTATTACGGCGGCGGCTCAGTGAAATTCGGCCGTCGGCCGGAGGATGGCAGCGACTTCGTCACGGCGCCGGAACTCTCGCCGCTATTCGCCGCGACGCTGGCCCGACCGGTCGCGCAGGCGCTGGAGGCGAGCGGCACGCGTCACCTGATGGAATTCGGTGCGGGCACGGGCAAGCTGGCGGCGGGCCTGCTGAAGGCGCTGGATGCGCTGGGCGCGCAATTCGACACGTATTCGATCGTCGATCTGTCGGGCGAGTTGCGGGAACGCCAACGCGCGACGCTGGAGGCGGAAGCGCCGGCGCTGGCCGCGCGGGTACGCTGGCTGGATGCGTTGCCGCAGCAGTTCGAGGGGGTGGTGATCGGCAACGAGGTTCTGGACGCGATGCCGGTGCGACTCTTCGCGCATGCCGGGGGCGTCTGGCACGAACGCGGCGTGACGTTGCATGAGGGAGTGTTTGAGTTCGAAGACCGGCCGGTGAACTCAGCGCAGGACGTTGAGTTTCTGGCGGAGATTGAAGTGGATGGCGAGTACGTCACGGAGACGCACGACGCGGGGCGGGCTTTTACGCGGACGATCTGCACGATGCTGACGCGGGGGGCGGCGTTGCTGATCGACTATGGGTTTCCGCGCCACGAGTACTACCATGCGCAACGTGCGGGGGGGACGTTGATGTGCCATTACCGGCATCGGGCGCATGGCGATCCGTTTGTTTATCCGGGCTTGCAGGACATTACGGCGCACGTGGAGTTTACGGGGATTGCCGAGGCGGGCGTCGAGGCGGGGGCGGATTTGCTGGGGTATACGTCGCAGGCGCGGTTTCTGTTGAATGCGGGGATTACCGAGGTACTGGGCGAGATTGATCCGACGGATACGGCGCGGTTTTTACCGGCGGCCAATTCGGTGCAGAAGTTGTTATCCGAGGCGGAGATGGGGGAGTTGTTCAAGGTGATTGCGTTTTCGCGGGGCATTGAGGAGACGCTCGATGCGTTTGCCAGTGGCGACCGGACGCATACTCTTTGATTTAAGCCCGTTCGGGTTGGTTTGTGCTTCTGGTTTGCATTTTCGTTCGGGTTCGTTTCCGTTAGGGGCTTTGCGATGATCCGGTGGTTGTTGACTACGTTTATCGCTGTGGCCATTTTGTCGTCGTGTTGGCCCTGGCTGCGCAAGATTGGGATTGGGCGGATGCCCGGGGATGTCACCCTTCGGTTGTTCGGGAAGGAATATCCGTTTCCTTTTATGTCTACGCTTGTTTTGTCTATGATTTTGTCGGTGATTGCTCGGGTTTTGTAGTTGTTTTTTTGCCTGCGGCGCTTTGGTTGTTGTTCTTGGGGTGTTGGCCTTTCCTTGATTTCTTAGTGGTCTATTAGCTTCGCCCCTGTGCGGGGCAGCACTTACTTTCTTTGCCGCCGCAAAGAAAGTAAGCAAAGAAAGCGGGCTCACACCGCCAGCGTTTAGCGAGCCATCTAGGTCCACCACTGGAAACGGCCCAAGACAAGACCCGCACTCGCACCCCACACGTTATTGACACAGCGCTCATCCACCCCACTCCGCACTACGTGCGTCGCGGATGGGTCTGCATGGGAAGGCGGGGTCTTCCTGGACAAATAGTACTGTCAATTAACATTAGATATCCTACCGAAATTGCAGAAGGCGTTATGCCCGCCGGCGGGGCGCGTAGCGCAACGCTGGAACGAATGACTGCCTTGTCACGAGCGGTGGAAATGCGAGGGCGGGTCTCGTGTTGGGCCGTTTCCCGAAGCATGCTGAGATGGCTCACTACGGGCTAGCGGTGTGAGCCCGCTTTCTTTGCTTACTTTCTTTGCGGCGGCAAAGAAAGTAAGTGCCGCCCCGCACAGGGGCGACGCAAATAGACCACTAAGAAATCAAGGAAAGGCCAACACCCCAAGAACAACAACCAAACCAAGCCGCCGCAGGCAAAAACCCAACTACTCCCCCAAAGCCCGCCCAACAGCCCTAACCCTCTCCCGATGCACAGCATCTTTAATAAGCGAAGGCTTCCCAGCAAGACCAAGCGCGACAGCCCCCGCATCAACAGCCCGCGCAGCGACAAGAGCGACACGAAGCCGTTCAGCCTGCGGATACTCGCTGGCCTCAAACCCTAACCGTCCCCGAGCATCGGCCTCACAAGCCTGCAAAGCCTCAGCAAACCGCGCAGGTTTCCTAAGCGCATCACACCGCTCAAACAACCGCACAACGCCAGCGGCACCCGTATCCATCACGCGATGAATATTCCCATGCTCCCGCGCAACGAGAACAGCCAGATCCCGACACTCATTCGGCACCCGCAACCGCTCGCACAAAGGCTTAAGCAAATCCACACTACGCCCTTCGTGCCCAATATGCCGCGGCAACACATCCTCCGGCGTAGTCGCCTTCCCCAAATCGTGCGTAAGCGCCGCAAACCGCACCGCCAACGCATACCCCTGCGCCGCGGCATGATCCACCACCATCATCACATGCACACCCGTATTCACCTCCGGATGGTAGTCCGCCCGCTGCGGCACGCCCCACAACGCATCGATCTCCGGCAAAATCCGCACAAGCGCACCGCACTCGCGCAACACCTCGAACATCCGCGACGGCCGTGCCTCCATCAAGCCGCGTGACAACTCCTGCCACACCCGCTCCGGCACCAGCGCATCCACCTCGCCCGCGCTCACCATCTTGCGCATCAATACCTGCGTCTCCTGCGCTACCGTGAAATCAGTAAAGCGCGCAGCAAAACGCGCGACGCGCAAGATTCGTACGGGATCCTCAAGAAACGCATCGCTGACATGACGGAAGACGCGCGCCTGCAAGTCGGCCTGTCCATCGAACGGGTCGATCACCGGCCCCGTCAACGTGCCGTCCGGCTGCAACTGGCGCGCCATCGCGTTGATCGTCAGGTCGCGCCGCGCCAGATCCTCCTCGAGCGTGACGTCCGGCGCATAGAAGAACTGGAAGCCGTGATAACCCGCCGCCGTCTTGCGCTCGGTGCGCGCCAGCGCATATTCCTCGTGCGTCTGCGGATGCAGGAATACCGGGAAGTCCTTACCCACCGGACGGTAGCCTTGCGCCACCATCTGCTCCGGCGTCGCGCCCACCACCACGTAATCGCGGTCCTGAACCGGCACACCCAGCAACTCGTCGCGGATCGCGCCGCCTACCACGTAGATATTCATGCGCACGTATCGTAGACAGGAGTCGCGGCTTTCGAGCCGGCTGCAAACAACTCGATGCACACTGCCTCGAACGGAATGCCGACATGTTTCAACAGCAGCCGCGGACGCAATAACCACGACCCATCGTTCTTGTCACCAATAAGGAGTTTCATTGCCTGATAAGCGAGAAAATGAAAAACGGGGAATTCAACGCCCGGCGTTGGCGCGGAACGCATTGAAGCGCGAGCGGGGCGACGCGCCGGTCAGATACACGGGCGCAATGGTCTCGATGCTGGCCGGCTCAAGGCCCAGCTCGGGCGCAAGCGGCCCACTCAGCACGCTCGGCACCTTCATCGAATCCAGATTGTCGCGCGAGATCACCGGCTCGCCGGGCGCGATTTCGAAAGTCAGCGCCTGCAGCCGCGCCAGCGCATCCGGCAGACGGATGATCCGCGCGTGACGGCCGATCACGTCGCCGCAGTACTTCACCAGTTGCTCCAGCGTATAGACGGTCGGGCCGCCCAACTCGTAGCTGCGACCGCTGGCGGCATCGAGATCGAGTACGTTGACGATGGCCTTCGCGACATCGCCGACAAACACCGGCTGGAATTGTGCATCCGGGCTCGCCAGTGGAATCACCGGAAAGATCCGCTGCAAGAACGCGAACTGGTTCAGGAACGTGTCCTCAGGACCGAACACCACCGAAGGCCGGAAAATCGTCGTGGCGAGCGTGGAGGCGCGCACCGCCTTTTCACCGTCGCCCTTGGAGCGCAAATACATGCTCGGGCCATTCTGGTCGGCGCCGAGCGCGCTGATATGGATCAGCCGATGCACGCCCTTGCCTTCGCATGCGGCCACGATCTTCGTCGGCAACTCGACGTTCGTTTTCGCGAATTCCGGGCCATACGGCGTGCCGCGTCCGCCATGCAACGTGCCGACGAGGTTGATCACCGCGTCGGCATTCTCGACGAAGCGCGCGAGCTCGACCGGATCGAACACATCGGTTTCGATCACGTCGATTGGCAGCAGCGTGAGATGACGGGCGTTGTAGCGCCGGCGCGTAGCAATGCGGACGTCTTTGCCGAGCTCGACGAGCGCGTTGACGAGATGGCTGCCGATAAAACCGGAGCCGCCGATGATCGCAATGGCTTGATGTCGCATTTCCGACTCCCTGGTGGAAGCCGCGGCAACGGCTGGAGTGAGGCGCCGCCGCGTGACGCGCGGCGGCACGACGCTTACGGTGCGATATAACCCAAACGCGCCTTCAGCGATTGCGGACGGCCTTCGAACAGTGCCGCGTAGTAGACCGTATTGGACAGCACATTCTTGACGTAGTCGCGGGTCTCGTTGAACGGGATCGTCTCCGCGAAGATCGCGCCCTCAACCGGATGCGCCAGCCCTTCCCGCCATGCCTTCGGACGGCCCGGACCGGCGTTGTAGCCGGCGGTGGCGAGTACGGCGGACCCGTCGAACTGATTGTAGATCATCGACAGGTAGTTGGTGCCGAGCAGGATGTTCGTGTTGATGTCGTTCATCTGCTCGCGCGAGATCGGACCCAGACCAATCTTCTTCGCCACCAGTTGTGCGGTGCCCGGCATCAACTGCATCAGGCCGCTCGCGCCCACGTCCGAGCGCGCATTCATGATGAAACGCGACTCCTGGCGGATCAAGCCATACGCCCATTCGACGTCGAGCCCATTGGTCTGCGCATCGCGCTCGACGATGTCGCGGAACGGCGACAGGTAGCGCAACGAGAAATCGTGCTCGGTCTTCGTGCGGTCCGCCGTGTTGACGGTGCGGTCATACAGTTCGATACGGCGCGCGTACTCGGCCACCGCCAGCAGTTGCCGGTCGCTCATGGTGCGCAGCGGCCAGTTCCACTCGCGATTGCCTTCGAGACGCAGATTGAGCTGATAGAAGCGTTGCGCGAGCGCCAGGCCCGGCGTGTTCGCCGCTTGCTGCACTTCAGCGTCGGACACCATGGTTTTCGGCGGCACGGTGATCTTCTGGCCCAGGTCTTCCGTAGCGAGCTGGCCGTAAAAGTTATAGCCCGAAGCGATCTGGGCGAATTCCTGGTTGGCCTGCGCGGTGTTGCCCCCTTCCTTGAGAGCACGCGCGTGCCAGTACACCCACGACGGCTGGCTGCGCAACGCCGCCGGCATCTGCTCGATCGACCAGCGCACCATCGTCCAGTCACCTGCCAGCAGTGCGCTGCGGGTACGCCATTCGTAGGCCGGGTTCGACAGCAACGGCGCATTCGCCGACAGCCGGTACCAGTCCACCGCGGTCGACATCTGCTTGGCCGCGGCCTGGTAGGCAATCGTGCCCCAGCCGATCGCCCGCTCCGGCGAACTGAGCGACGGCGCCACCGACGCGAAGGTAGCCGCGGCCATTGCCGGGTCGTTGCGCGCCATGCGCGTGATCGCCAGCAGCGCCAGTTGATGCGACTGCGCATCCGGTCCGACGCCACGCGCGAGCAGCAGCGGCGGCGTGCTCGCCGCCTGATCGAACAGCACCGGGTCGGGGCGCTGGTTGCCGAGCGCGTCGACCAGCTTGCTACCGGTGCTGGTGTAGTTCTGTTCGTAAGCGAGGCGGATCTGCTGCCAGACGTCGTCCGCGCTGAACTGCTGGTTCAAGGCAAGCGAGGTGATCAGGTCGACGCAACCGTCGCCGTACCACTTCGGGTCGACCAGCAGCGCACGCGCCGCGTCCGCCACGTTCTCACCGTGCGCGGCGCGCGATTCGAGCGCGTAGCACTTGACCTGCGTATCGTCGTTGAGCACGAAGCGCGCATATTGCTGGTCGAAGTTATTCCAGTCGTGACGCGCACCGAGCACCACCAGGTAGTCGTTGCGCAACCGGTCGGCAATCGCCTGGCCGTCGTACTTCTGCAGGAAGGAAAGCACCGGCGCGTCCGGCGCATCGACGCGCGGATGCCCCGTCGAATCGAACAACTGCGGCTTGATCTGGAAGTACTCCACATACGACGGCGCCGGATAGTCCGGAATCATCGCCGCCAGTTGCGCTGCGCGACCCGGATCGTTATCGCGCGCGGCTTCGCGCAGCTGGATGAAAGTCTGGTCGTCGTTGGAGAGTTGCGAAAGCGGAACAGGCTTCACGGCCGAGGCCGTGCTGCACGCGACGAGTGCCGCTGCGGCAAGCGCAAGACCGGCCGCGCGATATACTCGAAAGAGGCGTTTTGACATCGTTGTTTCTGGAGCGCGAATTGAACCCAAGCATAGCACGCAACCCCTTCCCGGAATCGAAAAACGCGCTCCGTAAAATGCTGCTGGAAACACGTCTACATGCGGCTCTCGGGCCTGCGGACAGCGAGGCGTTGAGCCGCCGCCTGCTCGATGCGCTGAAACGTTACGAACCGGCCTGCGTGGGCTTTTACTGGCCGCTGCCGGGCGAGTTCGACGCCCGTGCGGCCATCGCCATCTGGCTCGCGCCCGGTGGGCAGCGGCAGGCGAGTCTGCCCGTGGTCAGGACGCGCGGCGAAGCGCTGGAATTCCACGCCTGGGCACCTGACACGCCAATGAAGACCGGCCATCACCGGATTCCCGAGCCGGTCCCGCAAGAGGTGGTGGTGCCCGACCTGCTGTTCGTGCCGTGCGTCGGCTTCGATGCGCAAGGCTACCGGTTGGGTTATGGCGGCGGCTATTACGACCGCACGCTCGCGTCGTGGCCCGGCAAGAAGAAGCCCGTCACCATCGGCGTGGCCTACGAAGCCTGCCGCATCGACGCGCTGCAGCGCGAAGCCCACGACATCCCGCTCGACATGATCGTCACCGAGGCGGCTTGTTATCCGGAGCAGGCGCAGCAAGCCAACTGAGCCTCACCGCGTCACATCGTCACGGTGCCTAAAGATCGCGGCGCTTAAAGATAAAGAGCCAACGCACCGTTTCCCACGCCCGGTCCAAGCCCGGCTCAAAGCGATGCCGCCGCCCGCGCCGCAGTGTCGTACAGCCCGGAGGCGTTGCGCATCAACTGCGCGGCCTCGCCGATCTGCTCATTCGTCAGACCGCTTTCCTTGAGCGTGGCGATCAGGCAGCTTTCGCGCACCTCGCGGTACTTGAGACACAGATCGCGGCCCGATTGCGTCGCCGAGAAGAACACTTCCTTGCCGGTCTTTTCGCTTTTTACATACCCTCTAGCTACCAGCTTCTTCAACGCGTAGGTGGCGACGTGGGTGTCTTCGATGTTCAGCACGAAGCAGATGTCGGCGAGTTTCTTGCGGCGCTCGCGGTGGCTGACGTGATGCAGCAGCGACACTTCGATGGCGGTCATATCCTTTTCGCCCGCCGCCGACATGCACCGCACCATCCAGCGGTTGAACGCGTTGCTCGCCATGATGAGCCCGTACTCCAGCTCCGACAGCTCCGCGCTTGTTTCCGAAACCAGATGTTCCGAGGAGACGATTTTGGTCGGTTGACGCGACATGACGGGTGTTCTCAATGCACGAATAGAGGTGCACGAAGTGTACGACGAGCGCCTCTTTTTGGGTGCCTGGCGAAAACGCTTATTGAGAAATTGTTGATATTTTATTGATAATGTACGCTATGCATCATGGTTGACGCGCCTGGTGCCGATATCCACTTATGAGCGGAGCGCTTGCCAGTCTGGCAAAGTCTCCGACCCACCCAACGAATCAGCGATGACGCAACCACGAATCTTTCAGTTCGGCGATGCCGCGCTAGTCTGCGAGGCCCCCGCCCCCGCGACGCTCGATTGCCAGCGGCGCGTCTGGGCGGCCGCCGAAGCGGCGCGCGGCTGGCCGCACGTACTCGAGGTCGTGCCCGGCATGAACAACCTGACCATCGTGTTCGATCCGCTGGAAGCGGATAGCGCGGCGCTCGCCAACTTGCTGCAGACGGCCTGGGACGCCACCGGCGACGCCCCCGCCGCCGGCCGCGAGGTCGAGATTCCGGTGCAGTACGGCGGCGAGTTCGGCCCGGACCTGCAGGTGGTGGCCAGTCACACGGGGCTGTCGGTGAAAGAGGTGGTGAACCGCCACGCGGCGGGCGAGTACGTCGTGTTCTTCCTCGGCTTCCAACCCGGCTTTGCCTATATGGGCGGGCTCGAAGAGGCGCTGCACACACCGCGCCGCTCATCGCCGCGGCTCGAAGTGCCGGCGGGCTCGGTCGGCATCGGCGGCGAGCAGACCGGCGTCTACCCGGCCACGTCGCCGGGCGGCTGGCAACTGATCGGCCACACCTCCGTGCCGCTGTTCGATCCGGCGCGCTCGCCGCCCACCCTGCTGCAGCCGGGCGACCGGGTGCGCTTCACCGTGGCGGGGATCGCAGCATGATCGACGTGATTCGCGCGGGTCTTCTGACCACGGTTCAGGATCTGGGCCGACATGGCTACCGGCACCTCGGCGTGGCAATGGGCGGGGCGCTCGACCGGCTCTCGCTGGAGGTGGGCAACCGCCTCGTCGGCAACCGGCCGGACGCTGCCTGCCTCGAGATCACCTTTGGGCCCACCGTGCTACGCTTTCCGCGCGCTACCCGGATCGCCATCACCGGCACCGAATTCGGCGCCACGCTCGACGGCAAGCCAGTCTATTCATGGTGGAGCCTGCCGGTCCAGGCCGGCCAGGAACTGACGCTGCAAGCGGCGAAGCGCGGCATGCGCGGCTACGTCTGCGTGGCCGGCGGCATCGACGTGCTGCCGATGCTCGGCTCGCGCAGCACCGACCTCGCCGGCCAGTTCGGCGGCCTCGGCGGCCGGGCGCTGCGCGACGGCGACCGTCTGCCGGTCGGCGCGCCGGCGCCGCACGCGGGTCGCGGCTTTAGTCCGCAAGCGCCCAAATTCGGCGTGAAGGCGCCCGCCTGGTGCAAGTTCGTGCTCGTCCACGAGCCGCTGCGCCGCGGCCGGCACCCGTCCGGCGTGGCCTGGGCCGCGCCTATCCGCGTGCTGCAAGGGTCCGAATACGACCACTTCCCGGCCGACGCTCAAGAGGCGTTCTGGTCGAACGAATGGCTCGTCACACCGAACAGCAACCGCATGGGCTACCGGCTCGCCGGCGCCGAGCTCAAGCGTACGCACAAGACCGACCTGCTGTCGCACGCGGTGCTGCCGGGCACAATCCAGGTGCCGCCGAACGGCCAGCCGATCGTGCTGCTCAGCGACGCGCAGACCACCGGCGGCTATCCGAAGATCGGCGCGGTGATCCAGGCCGATCTGTGGAAGCTCGCCCAGGTGCGCCTGAACGGCGCGATTCGTTTCATCCCGACCACGCCCCAAGAGGCGCGGCAGGCTTTGCTGGAAGAACGGGCGTATCTGCGGCAGATCGACGCCGCGATCACGATGCATGAGGAACGCTGTGCACGCCAGCCGGCGCTAGCAGCGTTGTAAGACCAAGTAGAGGAAATTATGGAAATCGATTTGAATGCCGATCTCGGCGAGGGCTGCGGCTCCGATGAGGCGCTGCTCGACCTCGTCAGCTCGGCCAATATTGCGTGCGGCTGGCACGCGGGCGGCGCGAACGCGATGCACGACTGCGTGCGCTGGGCTGTCAAGAAGGGTGTGTCGATTGGCGCGCATCCGAGCTTCAACGACCCGGAGAACTTCGGGCGCAAGGAAATGGACCTGCCCGCCAGCGAGATTTACGCCGGCGTGCTGTACCAGCTCGGCGCGCTCTCGGCGATCGCCCAGGCCGAAGGCGGACGCATCGCGCACGTCAAGCCGCACGGTGCGCTGTATAACCAGGCCGCGCGCGACCCGAAGATCGCCGATGCGATCGTCTCCGCCGTGCACGATTTCGACCCGTCCGTGGCGGTGTTCGCGCTCGCCAACAGCGGCCTCGTGACAGCCGCCCGCGAAGCGGGCCTGATCGCCATCGAGGAAGTCTTCGCCGACCGCGGCTATCGCTCGGACGGCTCGCTCGTGCCGCGCAAGGAGCCGGGCGCGCTGCTCGACGACGAAGAAGAAGTGCTTGAGCGCACCCTCGCAATGGTGCGCGAGCAACGCGTGCAGGCGGTGGACGGCCGCTGGGTGCCGCTCAACGCGCAGACCATCTGTCTGCACGGCGACGGCCCGCATGCGCTGGCGTTTGCGCGCCGCATCCGCGCCGCGCTCGAGAGCGCCGGCATCGAAGTGCATGCGGCCAACGCCGCGCGCGCCTGAAGCCAGGCGACCGGGGCGCCCCGCAACGGTCGGCCATAAAGCAAGCAACGCCCCGCCCCGCGCGGGGCGTTTGCCAGGTGCGGTAGCGAACTAACGCGGCGAGGCAGGTCACGCAGCAGAAAACCGCGCAGTAGTAGCAGCAGAGAACCCGCAGCACAGCAGGCAGCAGCAGACGTCAGTATGCCTAAAGGGCACGAAGGCAGTTGCAGTGGACGGACGCGGCCAACCAGAGCCGCGCACAGCAAGACGGCGCAGGGCACGCCCCATGCGCCGCCTCACGTTAGCCGCCATTCGCGGCAAGGTTAGCAACCCTGTTTGGAGATCCTGATGCAGACAGCAGTCAATTTATGGCCGCTTATCGGCGTGGCCGTGATCATCATCGGTTTTGTGTTGCGCTTCAATCCGATGCTGATCGTGGCCGCCGCCGCTATCGTCACTGCGCTGGCCGCGCACTTCCCGCCCGAGAAAATCCTCGCCGCCATCGGCACGGGTTTTATCAAGACCCGCAACATCCCGTTGATCATCCTGCTGCCGCTCGCCGTGATCGGTCTGCTGGAACGGCACGGCCTGCGCGAGCGGGCCCAGACCTGGATCGCTGGCATCAAGGCGGCCACCGCCGGGCGTCTCCTGATCGTCTATCTGCTGGTGCGCGAACTCACCGCAGCGGTCGGCCTGACCGGCCTCGGCGGCCATCCGCAGATGGTGCGTCCGCTGATCGCGCCGATGGCCGAAGGCGCGGCCGAGAGCCGCTACGGCAAACTCACCGACGCCGTGCGCCACCGCCTGCGCGCCTTCGCCGCGGCAACCGACAACGTGGGCCTGTTCTTCGGCGAAGACATCTTCGTCGCCTTCGGCGCCATCGTGCTGATGACCACCTTCCTGCGCGAAGCGGGCATCGAGGTCGAGCCGATTCACGTCGCCGTATGGGGCATCCCCACGGCGATCTGCACGTTCCTGATTCACGGCTTCCGGCTGTATCTGCTCGACCGCAAGCTCGACCGCGAACTGCGCGGCAAGGACACGCCGGGCACACTGCCGCAGACCGGATCGGCCACGGGAGACGAGGCATGACGCTCACCATCAACTATCTGTTCTGGCTGCTCGGGGTTGTGCTGCTGATCATCGGCGGCATGATCCTCACCGACAAGGAACATCCGCGCCGCCTCACCGCCGGCGGCTTCTGGATTCTGTACGCGCTGATTTTCCTGATCGGCGACCTGATACCGCCTTCGGTGGTCGGCGTGCTGGTGATCGCCATGGCGCTGATCGCCGGGTTCGGCGGCGTGACCGCGGCCAGGCCGAAAGTGCTGTCGCTGGAAGCGCGTCAGGCTAGCGCCAAACGCCTCGGCAACAAACTGTTCGTGCCCGCGCTGACGATTCCGGTGGTCACCGTCGTGATCACGCTGGCGGCGAGCCATCTGGCGTTCGGCGGCACGCCGCTGATCGAGCAGAAGAACGTCACGCTGATCGGCTTCGGGATCGGCTGCGTGATCGCCCTCGCCGTGGCCTGCGTGATGACGCGCGATACGGTTGGCCAGTCGATGAAGGAAGCGCGCCGCCTCGTCGATGCGTTGTCGTGGGCCGCGGTGCTGCCGCAGATGCTCGGCATGCTCGGCCTCGTGTTCTCCGATGCGGGCGTCGGCAAGGCGGTCGCGCACGTCACGACCGCCTATATCGATCTCGACTACCGGTTCGTGGCGGTCGCCGTGTACTGCATCGGCATGGCCGTATTCACGATGGTGATGGGCAACGGCTTCGCCGCATTTCCGGTGATGACGGGCGGCGTGGGCGTGCCGATTCTGGTCGGCGTGTTCCACGGCAATCCGGCGGTAATGGTCGCGATCGGCATGTTCTCGGGCTACTGCGGCACGCTGATGACGCCGATGGCCGCGAACTTCAACATGGTCCCCGTCGCACTGCTCGAATTGCCGGACAAGAACGCCGTGATCAAGGTCCAGGTGCCCACGGCCCTGAGCTTGCTGGTCGTGAACATCTTCTTGCTGAACTTCCTGATGTTTCTGTAGCGCATCCCGCGCGGCCGGCCTGACGCATCTTTTCGCGACAGGTCGGTACCATGGGAACGCCCGTCGCGACGACCTGTCGCGCTAAATTAGGATATGTCTGATCGAAGCGGCAAAGCCTGAGACCTAAGCTGGTGGACGTCTTCTCATCCACCAGCCGGCGTCGCGCAGCACGCGTGCCGCCGGCGTCCTGAAGCAGGTTTTCATGGAACAGCATCCTCATACCGGTGACGCGCAGCACGACGCAGACTCACCGTCCTACCTCGCCGCCCTCGTTGCCAATGCACTCCACGCGCATCGCGCGGGGCAACTCGACGAAGCCGCGCCGCTCTATCAGGAAGCGCTGGCAATCAACCCGATTCACACGGAAGCGCTGCACTACTTCGGCGTGCTGCAGCACCAGCGGCGCAACCACGCGGCCGCAGCCGATCTGCTGGATCACGCGCTCGAACTCGAGCCCACCAATGCGGCCTGCTGGAGCAACCGCGGCCTTGTCGCCGCGGCGCTTGGGCTGCACGAAGAAGCGCGCCGGTGTTATTGGCAAGCGCTGCAATTCCAGCCGGACTTCCCCGACGCACGCAATAACCTCGGCGTGACCCTGCAGGCGCAAGGTGAACTGGAAGGCGCCGTGCATCAGTATCGTCAGGCGCTGGCGCTTGACTCTTCGATGCTCGATGCACATCTGAATCTTGGCACCGCGCTCGCCAAACTCGACCGCTACGACGAGGCGCTGGCTTGCTACGAGCAGGCGCTGTCACTCGATCCGTACTCGGCAGACGCGCACTTCAATGCAGGCAATGCGCTGACGGCGAAAGGCGACAGCGCGGCGGCCATCGTCCGCTTCAGGCGCGCGCTCGAATTGCGGCCTGGCTTTGCCAATGCGCACATCAATCTGGGCAGCGCGGTCGGCAAGCTGGGCAACTATGCCGAGGCCGAGCAGCAGTACCGGTACGCCGTCGCGCTCAAGCCGAATCCCACCAATCTGGTGTGCCTGGGTGGCTCGCTCGGTGCGCAGGGCCGCCTCGACGAGGAAGAGGTGTTCTATCGGCGTGCGCTCGAACTCGACCCTGGGTATGTCGACGCGCATCAGAATCTCGCCTGGACGCTGCTCAAGCGAGGCGACTACGCGCAAGGCTGGGCAGAGTTTGCGAAGCGCTGGCGTCCGCAGGATTACGCGGCGATTGCGGTGGAAGATGTGCCGGAGTGGCATGGCGAACCGCTCGAAGGACGCGCGATCCTGCTGGTGGGTGACCAGGGCTTTGGCGATCAGATGCAGTTCTTGCGCTTTGCCCGCGTGCTCGAGAAGCTGGGTGCGACGGTCGATGTGTGCGTCCGTGAGCCGCTGCTGCCGCTGGCACAACAGGTGCCGGGCGTGCATCGCGCGTGGAGTATCGGCAAGGCCGAGGGCCGGTACGATTTCTGGGTACCGCTGATGAGCGTGCCGTCGTGTGTCGGGACCGAGCTGTCGACGATTCCTGCGGACGTGCCGTATCTGTTCGCCGATGACGCCAGGATGCACACCTGGCGCGAACGCGTGGAAACGGCCGCCGGCTCGCGGCGCAAGATTGGCCTGGTGTGGGCCGGCAGTCCGACCTTCGGCAACGATTGCTATCGGTCGATGCGCTTCGAAGACCTCGCGCCGCTGCGCGAGCTGGAGGGTGTGGCGTGGTTCTCGCTGCAAAAAGGGCCGTCAGAAACACAACTTGCGGATGCGCCGCCGGACTTCCGCCCGCACGATTTCACCGCCGATCTGCACGACTTCACAGACACCGCCGCGCTGGTGATGAATCTCGATCTGGTGATCGCCGTGGATACCGGTGTTGCTCACCTGACGGGCGCATTGGGCAAGCCGGTGTGGGTGATGCTGCCGGCCAACTCCGATTGGCGCTGGCTGGAACATCGCAGCGATTCGCCGTGGTATCCGAACGCGCGTCTGTTCAGGCAAGCGGTGCTGGGGGATTGGACGCCGGTGGTTGAGGGCGTGGCAAGGGCGCTACTTGATTAAGCGCAAGCCCGCTGTCTTAGCGGCTTTCGCATCGAAAGTCGCGGTGTATTCGCACCCGGCATCATGGCAAGTGCGCTCAATAACGCAGTCGGCAAAATCGGCTTTGGACGAAGCGAAGAGCCGAAGCGCTTTCCAAACGGTCTCCGCGGACTCAATCACCAACTCGCGCGTACGCAGCAGGGTTTCGACAACTTTGGCGATGTCCGCCCTGTCTGCCGCATAAAGACTCCCGAGTACCCACACAACTTCAATAAGCGCAACCTGGGTCACATAACCAGGATCGTCTACAGTAAGAGACTCCACCAAAGCGTTCGCCTTGGACGATTGTGCCGCATCACCCAGCCCGAGATCGCTTCTGACGACAGCCGGGATCGTGACCTGACCCTTCGAGGTGAGAGTTGCGGATGCCATACATCCTCCTGATTCGATATTTCCTTGCTTTAGAGTAAGGAGGTCCGAAAATCCCCCCCTCACCCCGGCTCCACCACAAACCCATGCTGCCGCAACAACTGCAGCACGCCCTTCGGGCCGCCGAGGTGCAAGGCCCCCACGGCCACAAACACCGGTTTGTTCGGCCCGGCAATCAACAGCATCCGCGTGACGAAACGCCGGTTCCGTTCGTACACAATCTTGTTGTCGATCGAATCGGACACCCGCTTGTCGCGCGCCAGCACCTCGGACTTGGCCGCCTGCCACGCGGCGATCGCGTCCGCGTCGCCCACCTGCCAGAGCCGGTGCAAGGTCTGCACATCCGCGAGGTTGCCGGCCGGCGTCTGCACCAGGTCCTGCGCCAGCATCTCGCGCTGCTGCGCAGACGACAGGCTCGTGAACGCGCGCATCTGCTCCCCAAGCGTCTCAAGCCCGACAATCTTGCCGCGCGTGCGCAGATAGACGTTCTGCAACTGCGCCTCGGTGCCGTATTCCGTCTGCAGCCCCGCACTCAACGAGTCGTAGGTTTCGACCAGTAGCGAAGCGAGCCACGGCCGCATTCGCTTGATCTCGTCGAGCGCCGCCGGATTGCCGCGCAAGCGGACTTCGAGCTTGTGCCATAGCGATTCCGGCAAATACTTCGGCAGGCACTCGCTCCGGCACACGCCGTATTTCGACACATCGTCCTGCGAGACCAGCAGGTCGTCCGGCGACAGTTCCAGCGCCAGCGTCGGCGAGGCCGCGAGCGCGGCCAGAATCTGCGGACGGAATGGCTTGTTCGGCGGATAGTCGGCCGGATCGCCGACATGCAGCGTGCCGAGAATATAGAGGGTGGTGGTGCCGCGCGTCGCGACGTAGAACGGCATATGCGCCGGTTGCGTGCGCACCGGACCGCTCGCCGTGTTGCCGGAGTTCGCGGGTGGAGGATTGAAACCGGGCAAGGTGGCGCGCGGCTGGCCAGGCGCCCCCGGCACGGCAGGCACCGGCAACGCCGGCCGGCCGCTTTGCGCCGGGGTATTCGCAGCCGCGCCCGCAGCGTAAGCCGTGACGACCGGCGTAGCCGAACCGGGTAAGACGCAGGCAAGCGCGGCGCACCCCAGCAGCCACGTTCGCCAGCGCCGCGCGAAAACGGCGCGACAGCCGCCTTCACGCAGGCGGCGCGCAGGACGACGCGCCGCCAACGCTTCAGGCATCCACGTCCCCCACCTCCTCAGCGCGGTGGCACGACACCTGACGTCCATCCACTTCACGCAGCTTCGGTTCCTCGCTGCGGCAGCGCTCGATCGCATACGGACAGCGCTGATGGAACGTGCAGCCCGACGGCGGACTGAGCGGCGACGGCATCTCGCCTTGCAGCTTGATCTTGATGCTGCGATCCGCCTCGAAGATCGACGGCGTCGCCGACATCAGCGCCCGCGTGTACGGATGACGCGGATTCGTGAAGATCCGCTTCTTGTCGCCCAGTTCGACCACGCCGCCGAAGTACATCACCATCACATCGTCGGCGATATGCTCCACCACCGACAGGTTGTGCGAAATGAACACGTAGCTGGTCTTGAACTGCTCCTGCAGATCCATGAACAGATTCAGAATCTGCGCCTGGATCGACACGTCTAGCGCGGACACGGGTTCGTCGGCGACGACGATCTGCGGATCGAGAATCATCGCGCGCGCAATCGCCACGCGCTGACGCTGACCGCCCGAGAACATATGCGGATAGCGTTTGGCATGCTCGGGCCGCAGGCCGACGGTGCGCATCATCTGCGCGATCCGCTCGGCGCGCTCGCCCGCGCTCAACTGCGTGTTGATGGCGAGCGGCTCGCCGAGCGTCTGCTCGACGGTCTTGCGCGGATTGAGCGAGGCAAACGGATTCTGGAACACCATCTGCACGCGCCGGCGCAATGCGGCGATCTTCGCCTGATCGGCTCCGGCCACATCTTCACCGTCGATCAGAAGACGGCCGGCCGTCGGTCCTTCGATCATCGTCAGTTGACGCGCGAGCGTCGACTTGCCGCAACCGGACTCGCCGACCACAGCCAGCGTCTTGCCGCGGTCGAGCGAAAACGACACGCCGTTCAACGCCTTCACCGTGCCGTGGCCAAACATGCCGCGGCGCACCGAGTAGTGCCGCGCCAGTTGATCGGCGACCAGCACGTGATCGCCCGCCTGCTCCCTCGGGCGGCGCGTTTCGGGTACTGCATTCATCGTGCGCCTCCGTGAGTGTGGACGTTCGCGTCGCCGGTGAGGTTCAGCGGCTTGATACAGCGTACCCTGGTTACCTCCGTGGCTGCGTTCGGGGTTGCGTTCGCGGTTGCATCAGCAAGGCCCGGCAAGGGCGCCAACGCGGGCCGCGCCTTGGTGCAGTCGTCCACCACATACTTGCAGCGCGGCGCGAACAGACATCCCTTCGGCCGGTCGTCGCGTCCCGGCACCATGCCCGGCAACGCCGCCAGACGCACCGCGCCGACATTGTGTTCGGGAATCGCCGCCAGCAACGCTTCCGTGTACGGATGATGCGGCGCCGCGAAGATATCCGGGACCTTGTTGGTCTCGATCACCTCGCCCGCGTACATCACGGCCACGCGCTGCGCGACTTCCGACACCACGGCCAGATCGTGCGAGATCAGCACGAGCGCCATGCCGCGCTCCTTCTGCAGCTTCACCAGCAGTTCCATGATCTGCGCCTGGATCGTCACGTCGAGCGCCGTGGTCGGCTCGTCGGCAATCAGCAGCTTCGGATTGCAGGCGACCGCCATCGCGATCATCACGCGCTGGTTCATGCCGCCCGACATCTGGTGCGGAAACGACATGATGCGGTTCTTCGCATCGGGAATGCCGACCTGGTCGAGCAGTTCGAGCGCGCGCTGGTGCAGCGCGGCGCCGCGCAGCCCTTCGTGCAGCTTCAGCACTTCCTTGATCTGATAGCCGACGGTATAGCTCGGGTTCAGACTGGTGAGGGCGTCCTGGAACACCATCGCGATGTCTTTGCCGATGATCTTGCGGCGCTCCTTCGGCGAGGCCTTCAGCAGATCCTTGCCGTCGAAGGTGACCTCGTCGGCGCTGACCTTGCCCGGCGCATCGATCAGGCCCATCAAGGCCATCATCGTCACGCTCTTGCCCGAGCCGGATTCGCCCACGACGCCGACCACTTCGCCCGGCGCCACGTCCAGGTTGATGCGGTCGACGGCCGGCAGGCCGTTGAAATTCACTGCCAGATTGCGGATGGTGAGTAACTTCTGGTCAGCACGCGCACGGCCGCCCGAAGCGGGCTGACCGGCCCCCTCGGGGGACAGCGAATGAAATGAGCGTGGAGGTTGTTCCATCTAGGCCATCCGCTTCAGTTTGGGGTCGAGCGCGTCGCGCAGGCCATCGCCGAGCAGGTTGATCGCCAGCACCGAGATCACGATGGCGAGGCCCGGCAAGGTCACGATCCACCAGGCGTTGTCGATGTAGTCGCGCGCCGAAGCCAGCATGGCGCCCCACTCCGCCGCCGGCGGTTGCACGCCGAGGCCGAGGAAGCCGAGCGCGGCCGCATCGAGAATTGCCGACGAAAACCCGAGCGTCGCCTGCACGATCAGCGGTGCGGTGCAGTTGGGCAACACTTGCGAAAACATCAGACGCAGCGTGCCCGCGCCCGCGACCCGCGAAGCCGTCACGTATTCCTTCTGCAACTCGCCGAGCGCCGAGGCGCGCGACAGACGCACATAGCCGGGCAACGCGACGATGGCAATCGCCAGCATGGTGTTGATCAGGCCCGGGCCGATGATGGCGACCACCGCCACCGCGAGCAGCAGCGACGGCAGCGCGAGCAGCACGTCCATGATGCGCATGATCGGCGTATCGGCCCACTTCTCGAAGAACGCGGCGATCAGCCCGAGCACGACACCCGGAATCAGCGCCAGCACCACCGAGACGAAGCCGATCCAGAACGACAGGCGCGCGCCGTACATCAAGCGGGACAGCATGTCGCGGCCGGCTTCGTCGGTGCCGAGGATGAACTTCCAGTTGCCACCGTCGAGCCAGGCGGGCGGGATCTTCACGTAGTCGCGGTATTGCTCGATCGGACTGTGCGGTGCGATCACCGGTGCGAAGATCGCCACGAAGATCAGCAGCAGCACGATGACGCCTGCGACCACCGCGCCGCGGTTGCGGGAAAAGTTGGCCCAGAATTCACGGGCGGCCAGTGCCCGGCCGCTCGGTGGGGTCACTGCTGTGGGGACTGTATTTTGTATGTCGGCCATCATGCCTCCCGCCGAGCCGCCTCAAGGGAGGCATGAGCCCCCTTGGGGGGAAGCGAACGAATGTGAGCGTGGGGGTGCATGGTCCTTTTACCTCGTATGGCGAATGCGCGGATTCAACACGCCGTACAACAGATCGACGATCAGATTCACGACGATCACGAGTGTGGCAATCAACAGGATACCGCCCTGCACGACCGGATAGTCGCGCCGGCTAATCGCATCGATCAGCCATTTGCCGATGCCCGGCCAGGAGAACAGCGTCTCGGTCAGCACCGCGCCGGCCAGCAGCGTGCCGACCTGCAGCCCGATCACGGTCACCACCGGAATCAGCGCATTGCGCAGCGCATGCACGACGATCACACGCCCCGGCGGCAAACCCTTGGCGCGCGCCGTGCGGATGTAGTCCTCGCGCAGCACTTCGAGCATGGAGGAGCGCGTCATCCGCGCCACCACCGCCAAAGGAATCGTACCGAGCACGATGGCCGGCAGGATCAGGTGGCTCAGGGCGGACCTGAACGCGCCTTCATCGGTCGACATCAGCGAGTCGATCAACATGAAGCCGGTGACGTGCGGAATGTCGTATTCGACCGCAATGCGGCCCGACACCGGCGTCCAGCCGAGCTTCACCGAGAACAGCATGATGAGGATCAAGCCCCACCAGAAGATCGGCATCGAATAGCCGGTGAGCGCGGTGCCCATCACGCCGTGATCGACCACCGTGCCGCGCCTCAAGGCCGCGAACACGCCGGCCGGCAGCCCGATGACCAGCGCGAACAGCATCGCGCAGATCGACAGCTCGACGGTGGCGGGAAAGCGCGCGAGGAACTCGTCCATCACGCTGGTGTTGGTGATGATCGACATCCCGAGGTCGCCGTGCACTGCCCGCTTGAGATAGTGGACGTATTGCATCGGCAGCGGCTCGTCGAGTCCGAGCCGGTGCATCGCGGCGGCGTGCATCGCCGGATCGACGCCACGTTCGCCCATCATCACTTCGATGGGGTCGCCGGGTATCAGGTGAATGAGCGCGAACGCAAGGATCGTGATGCCGATGAAGGTCGGTATCACCATGCCGATGCGGCGCAAAACGAAGCGGAACATGGTTCGTCCCTATGGTCTTGATGAACGGAAAACACAACCGGCGACGAGGGCTTGACACCCCGGTCGCCGGACCATTTCGACCAGTTTTCTAACCGTGCGAAAAACGGACTGCGTCAGTCTTACTGCACGCCAACACCGTCGAAGCGCGCATAGCCGAGCGGCTCGATGCGCATATCGATTACCTTCTTGCTCACCGGCTGATACACCGTCGAGTGCGCGATCGGCGAGAACGGCAGTTGCTGCGCGAAGATCTGCTGGGCCTGCGTGTAGATCTTCGTGCGCTCGCCCTGATCGATCGTCGTGCGGCCCTTCTGGATCAGATCGTCGAACGGCTTGTAGCACCACTTGCCGAAGTTGTTGCCGTTGATCGCTTCGCAGCCGAGCAGCGTGCCGAGCCAGTTGTCCGGATCGCCGTTGTCGCCGGTCCAGCCGATCAGCATCGTGTCGTCCTCACCCGCGTGAGCGCGTTTGATGTACTCACCCCACTCGTACGTGACGATCTTCGCGCGCACGCCGATCTTGGCCCAGTCGGCCTGGATCATTTCCGACATCAAACGCGCGTTCGGGTTGTACGGACGCTGCACCGGCATCGCCCACAGGGTGATGTCGAAGCCGCTCGCGAGACCCGCCTTGGCGAGCAACGCCTTGGCCTTCTCCGGATCGTAGGAGAGGCTCGGCAGGTTCTTGTCGTACGACCATTGGGTCGGCGGCATCGGATTGGTGGCCGACTGGCCCGCGCCCTGGTAGACGGAATCGATGATCGCCTTCTTGTTGATCGCCATGTCGAGCGCCTCGCGCACTTCGACCTTGTCGAGCGGCTTGTGCTGGACGTTATACGACAGGTAGCCGAGGTTGAAGCCCGGTTGCGACGGCATCGAAATGCTGGTTTCCGTCTTCAGCGGCGCGATGTCGGCCGGACGCGGATAGCTCATCACCTGGCATTCGTCGCGCTTCAGCTTCTGCACGCGCACGCCGGCATCCGGGGTGATCGCGAAG